>ERZ772986.2074-NODE-2074-length-11143-cov-2.227183_pt1 | contig 11143 bp, 9 predicted proteins | sample MGYA00511898_ERZ772986 | MGnify/ENA primary metagenome ERZ772986 (study PRJEB29015, sample SAMEA2737934) | human oral metagenome | biome: human oral; feature: human-associated habitat; material: dental | place: China | collected 2148 ... | reverse complement strand
ATCTCGGCGAGGGCAGCACGGCGGCGGACTACAAAAACGGATCAAATTTAAATAGCCCCGTCGCGTCAGATAGCGCAAATTTAGATGCCGCGGCGGATCGCAATTTAAATTTCGCGAATTTCGATCTATTTGTAGGCGCGGGCTCTACGAGCTATTACGCGCTGAAATTTTACGCGCGCAGATACGCAAAGCCGAGCGTCGCATTGATGTATCCGAAGGGCTACCGCAAGGATTTTAGCGTCATCATCGCAGGCGCGCATGATCGCCCAGAGCCGTGCGCAAATCTTAAAATTTCGCCCGTCTCGCTTAGCTTTTCGCGCCCGCAGGGGCTGTATAAGCCGCAGCGTAAATCCATCGGATTTATTATCGGCGGGCCGAATTCCTGCTTTGAGATGGGGGATGAAATTTTAAAGCAGATAGAGACCGTAAGGGCGCAGTTTGCGGACTGCGAGTTTGCGCTAACGACCTCTCCGCGCACGCCGAGGGCTACCGAGAGCGCGCTAGAAAAGCTTGGCTGGGATTACAGCGTGATTTATAGCCGCGAGCCAGTAAATCCGATCGGCGATTTTTTGGCGCAGTGCGAGTGGGTTTTTATCAGCGAGGATAGCGTCTCGATGATAAGCGAGGCTGCATCTAACGGGAGCGCGAGCGTGGCTATTTTGAGTTTAAAACGCAAAGACGCTCATAATAAATTTGACGATTTTATAAGTGCTCTCGTTTCTTCGGGATATGCTAGGCGATACAGCGAGGGCACGAAGCTGAAAAAGACTGCAAAGTACGATCTTGGGGCGTTTGTGAGGGAGATAAAAATATGAGGGTCGTGCAAATCCTGCCCGAGCTTAACGAAGGCGGCGTCGAGCGCGGCGTAGTCGAGCTAAATAGGGAGTTTGCACGGCGCGGCATCGAAAATTTCGTTATCAGTAACGGCGGCAAATTGGCGCCAAAGATAGAAAACGAGGGCAGCGTGCACGTGCAGCTCGACGTTTGCTCCAAAAATATCTTAAGCGCTCCGGCGCGCGTTTTAAAGCTGCGTAAAATTTTAAGCAGGATCGCTCCAGACATCGTGCATGTCCGCTCCCGCGTGCCGGCGTGGCTGGTTAAATTTGCTCGCCCGCGTGCAAAGATCGTAAGCACCGTGCATGGGATAAATTCCGTAAATTTCTACAGTAAAATCATGACGGATGCGGACGCGATCATCTGCCCTAGCGCCTATGCGCGCGATCACGTGGTGCGAAGCTACGGCACGGATACGGCCAAGATCACGATCATTCCGCGTGGCATCGATCTAGTAAAATTTAATCCAAAAAATTTAGACGAGCGCTTTATCGCGGAATTTAGACAGAATTTTAACCTCGCGCAGGATGATTTTATCGTCTCGGGCGTTGGGCGCATCACGCAGATTAAGGATTACAAAACCCTGATCCGCGCCGCGGCTTTAGCAAGCGAACAAAATCTTAAAATTTTGATCGTAGGCGGCGTGAGAGCGGATCGCGACGAGTATTTTTCCGAGCTAAAATCGCTCGTAAAGGGGCTTGGACTGGACGAGCGAGTAATTTTTACGGGTTCGCAGAGCAAGTTAGCCGAAATTTACTCGCTCTCGTCGGTCACGGTAAGCGCCTCAAGCAAGCCCGAGAGCTTCGGGCGCTCGATGGCTGAGGCGATCGCGCTAAACTGTCCCGTGATCGCGACCCGTCACGGCGGCGCGCTCGATATTATCAAAGAGGGCGAAAACGGCTATTTTTTTGACGTGGGCGACGCGCAGGCGCTGGCGGAGCTGTTTGCCCCCGCGCGCGAGCTGAAATTTGACGGCTACGGCTACGTTTCGCAAAACTTCAGCCTAGAGCAGATGGTAGAAAAAACGATAAAGGTTTATGAGAGTTTAATATGAAAAAATTTTTTTACGAAAACGGCGCGCCTAGCGGCTGGAGGATCACATTTTTAACGCTGCTGCTTCTTTGGTGCGCGTCGCTGTTTTTTAAAAACGCGGTCTATCAGATCTCATTTGTGGCGCTGAATTTACTATTTTTGGCGCATCTATTGTATTTTAAAAACTACGCAATTCTAAGCGAAATTTTGAAAAAGACGCGATTTATCGCGATCTGCTTCGTCTGTTTAGTGGCGACGCTAGCGATCTCAAACCTCCTAAACGAGGCGGTTATCTCAAAAAAGGCGTGGCAGAGCACGCTATTTTTCGTCCTTCGATACGGCACGATATTTTTAGCGCTTTGCTATTTTTACAAGCTTAAATTCTTTGATCAAAACGCCGTTTTTGCTTTTTTGTTCGTGGGGCTTGGAATTTTATCGGCGAGCGCGATCTATCAGTTTGTAAACAGCCCCGATGCGATCGTCTTTTCAAGCGATTCTGTTCGCGAAGGTCTTAGCGGATCGCTTTCTAACCGTAATATTTTAGGGCTTTTTATGGGCTTTGGGCTCTGCCTTAGCGCGGTGGCGATACGGCGGCCTTTGGCGCTTAAATTTGTGGCTCTATTTTTATTTGCGTTTTTTATGATCTTTTCATTTTCCAGAGCGGCGTGGGTCGGTGCGTTTTGTGCGCTTGCGTTTTATAGCGCGCTAAATTTAAAGAGCTTAAACAAAAAATACCTGCTTTTCACGGTGGGTTTCATCGCGATTTTTGCCGTTTTGCTTGCGCTTTCGCCGTCGTTTGAGCAAAGGCTAGCAGCGCTATTTAGCGGAGATTCTTCGGGTAGGACTGTGATTTGGAGCTATATTTTAGAGATGGCGCAAGAAAAGCCTATTTTAGGCTATGGGCTGGGCTCATATATAAATTTACCGGGCTCCCCGGTCCTTGAGCATCCTGAATACAACGCGCCGCACAATCTATTTTTAGAAATTTTACTTTATAGCGGCGTGCTTGGCCTTATCTTTTACGACGCGATCCTATTTAGCGTTTTTAAGGAGTGCATTCAAAGCAGGCAGTTTGGGGTTCTCACGCTTCTAATCTATCTTTTGATAGATTGCCAGTTCGATCACGGCGCGTATCTGTCGAAAGAAGCGCTAAGTCTGGCTACGATACTAAGCTTTTTGGCATATCGCGCAAGGATCGAGCGATGATCTACGCGGCGGTTTTGGCTTTTGCGGCGGTAGCGCTTTTTACGTGGTTTTGCCTGCGCTTTGCGTGGTGGGCAAAGGATCTGCCTTACGAGTATCCGCGCGTGCTGATGTATCATATGATCCGCGAGCATCTGCCAAAGCGCGCCTCTAAATTTAACCGCCTGCGCGTGATCCCTGCCGCGTTTGAAAAACAGCTTGCGTGGCTGAAGCGAAATGGCTTTACGAGCTACACTCTAAGTGAGCTTGCGAGTTTGAATGAGAAGCCTGTAAAGGCGGTTTGCATTACCTTTGACGACGGGTATCGCGATAATCTCACGGGCGCCCTGCCTCTTTTGCAAAAATACGGCTTTAAGGCGACGATTTTCATCGTAAACCGGCGCTTTGACGGGAATTGGGCGACCGATAAGGATCTGAAAAAATCAAGCGACGAGCTAAATCGCGAGGAGATGCTAAGCGACGAGGAGGTTCGCGAACTTTTACAAAGCGGACTCATCGAGATCGGCTCGCATACGCTCGATCACGCAAACTTGCCTAGCTTAGACGCGGCAGAGCAGCTGCGTCAGATGAGCGAATCAAAGCGCGAAATAGAGGCGAAATTTGAGATTTCTTGCAGCGCTTTTGCCTATCCGTTCGGCTTTTACGACGAGATTAGCGTGCGCTGCGCGCGCGAGGCGGGCTTTAGCTGCGCCGTTACGACGCAAAACGACGTGTTGCGCCCCCACTACTCAAATTTTGAAATTCCGCGCATCATGGTTAGCGGCAGGCAGGGGCTTTTTAGCTTCATTTTGAAGATGAAAAAGGGCAGAAATAGATGAAAATCGCCTATCTTTGCTGCTCCAGATTTTACGGCGGCGTCGAAAAGATCGTGATCGACTCGCTAAATGAGCTTTGCAAAAGCGAGCATACGGCACTCATCGTGCCCGATAGATGCGAGTTTTTGCAGCGTCTGGATGCTCGCGTGCAAATTTATCAGTACAAAAGCCGCGACAAGCGCTATAATCCGTTTTTGTTCGCTGAAATTTATCGGTTTTTACGCTCGGGCGGATTTGAAATTTTACATTCGCACGGTGCCAAAGCCGCACAGATCGGCTTCGTGGTCGAAAAATTTTTAAATCTTAAGCTCGTTGCGACCAAACACAACGACCGCAAAGCGCCCGTTTTCGATCGCGTGCGAAACGTCATCGCAGCCTCGCGCAAGGTCGCAACCACGATAAATCACGCCGCGAAGGTGATATATTTCGGCATAGAGCCGCGACAGGAGTTTGCAAATCGTGAAATTTACGCGCGCTGCAAGGACTTGGAGGGTGCCGCAAACGAAGCGCTCAAGGAAATAAAGAATGCGCGCAGCGACTCGGCTGGCGCTGCGAATACGTCGCAAAATAGGGCTGGCTCTGCATTTGCGTCGCAAGATATGCCTGGCGGGGTGAGCGCGTTGCAAGATAGGGCTTTGGATGCGGACGCATCGCAAAATAAGACCAGCAGCGTATTCGTATCGCAACAGGGTGCAAACGCGGCGGCAGGAAATTTTAAATTTAGCATCGTTGCGGTCGGCAGGCTCGATAAGATCAAGGGTTTTGATCTTTTGATCCGCGCCGCAAGCGAGCTAAAATTTGATTTCGAGCTTAAAATTTACGGGCAGGGCGGCGAGAGGCAAAATTTGCAAAATTTAATCGATTCACTAAAATTGCAGGACCGCGTGCAGCTGTGCGGCTTTTGTGACGACGTTGCGGCGGCTCTGAGCGCGTCGCACCTGCACGTCATCAGCTCGCGCAAAGAGGGCTTTCCGGTGATTTTGATCGAAGGTATTTTTTATTCGCCCGTGCTGATTTCTACCCGCGTGGGCGGAATTTCGGAAATTTTAAGCGAGGAGTTTTTGTATGAGGCGGCGGATCTAGGCGCTAAAATCGATGAAATTTACCGCACTTACGGCAAATACGCACGGGCTTTCGCGCAAAAACACACCGGTCTTAAGCAAACTTTGACGCTGCAAAATTATATTAGCTCGCTTAAAAATTACTACGAGGAGCTGTTATGCGAAGTCTAAAGATCGTGCATTGCGGCATTTTCAACGAATACGACGACGGCAGTTTTTTCTACGGCATGGAGCGCAAGATCAGCCACGGGCTCATCCGCGGCGGACACTTCGTCTATGATTTTAGCTACCGCGATTGGGAGCGGAGCCTGCGCTTTTGCGGGCTGAAAAACAGCGGGCTAGAGAAGATGAACGCCAAGCTCGTGCGTATCTGCGAAAACATCGGTGCCGATCTGCTTCTAATCGGCAAGGGCGAAAAGATCGGTCTTAGCGCGCTGCGGGCGATAAAATTGGCGCTTCCTAAGATTAAAATCGCGATCTGGTACGTCGATCATCTGCAAGAAAAACGGGAATTTTTCGAAAAATTAAGTTTCATCGACGTGTTTTTTTGGGCGAATGCGCTGAAGCTGTGCGATCTTTCGGCGAGATACGGCGCGAAATTCGCCTTTTTCCCAAACATCTCCGATGCGGCGTTTGATAGACGCCTAGACGCCGCTAAAACGATCGACGTGATCTACATAGCGCGCGATTATCAAGAGGACGTGAGGTATAAATTTGCGCTTTTGTTGCGCGATTTTTGCGAAAAAGAAGGGCTTAGGCTTAAAATTTTTGCGAGCCTCGGCGCGCCTGCCGTATTCGGCGATAAATTTCATCGCGAGATCGCGGCTGCGAAGATTGCGATAAATTTTAATCGCGACGACGAGCTTGAGTGCGCGCGCGCTCATAAATTGCTCGGTGCGAGCGACCGCATGGCGCAGTTTTTAGGATGCGGCGTCTGCACTTTTAGCCCCAAGATCGCGGGGTTTGAGCGGCTTTACGAGGATGGCTCGGAGATAGTTTATTTTGATGATCCTGCGGATTGCTTTTCAAAGATCAAACACCTTCTTGCTAGCGGCGAATACGCGCGCATCGCGCAGCGCGGCAGAGCCAAGACGCTAAGGACCGCAAACGCCGCTCGAGTGGCGAAATTTATGCTTGAGACGATCTTTAAAGAGAGCTTCGGCGCGGATGCTTGCGGTGAAATTTCTGATGAAAAATGCAGCGAGGGCGGCGGCGAACGTCACGACGCACCAAGCGGAAAAGATAAAAACGAGCGGAGCGATTTTTACAGCGAGCCTTACGAATGGCGCGAGTTCGTCTATAGAAACGGAGAGAAATTCAGATGATTTATTTTGCGGCTTTTTTGATCTTGGCCGCCGCGGTGGGCGTTTCGCTGCGGTATAACTGGTGGCGGATCCCGCAGGGCTGGCATAAGGCGCGGGTGCTGATGTATCATAGTGTAGAGGAGCATAAGGGTGATAAATTCGACAAATGGCGGCTAAGACCTGCGGATTTTGAAAGACAGATCGTGTGGCTTGCAAAAAACGGCTTTAAAAGCTTTAAGCTTAGCGAGCTTATCGCGCTAGAGCGGCTGCCTAAAAAGGCGGTTTGCATCACATTCGACGACGGGTTTGAAAATAATTTTACCGACGCCTTTGAAATTTTGAAAAAATACGATTTCAAAGCGAGCATATTTTTGGTGCCGGACGCCGTGCAAAACGACTGGGAGCGCGCCAACACCGCTCATCTTGCACGGATGCTGAGCGAGGAGCAAATTTTAAAAATGCAAGCAAGCGGGCTGGTGGAGTTTGGCGCGCATACGATGCACCACGTAAATTTAGACCTTACCTACGCGAGCGATCCGCAGCTCGCAGCAGACGAGATCATCGCGTCCAAAGCTCGCGTAGCACGCATTTGCGGACAGCCTTGCGAGGTGTTTGCCTACCCGTACGGTAAATTTAACGACGAAATTTTAAATATCGCCAGATCAAATTTTAAAGGTGCGGTGGTCGTCAAGCGCGGGCTTTACGAGGCGGGCGACGACAGGTACGCCGTAAAGCGCATCGGCATTTTGGGCACGGAGGGGTTTTTTGATTTTTGGCTGAAATTTACGAGGATAAGGAACAAACTATGATTAAAGCATCCGTTTATGCGATAGTGATGAATGAGGAGCGCCACATCGAGCGTATGCTGCGTAGCGTGGCGGATTTTGCCGAGATCATAATTGTCGATAGCGGCAGCACCGATGCCACGCTACAAATCGCGCGTAAATTTACCGATAAAATTTACCATCACGACTGGCAGGGCGAGGGGGTGCAGAAAAACTATGCATTTTCGCTATGTAGCAACGAATGGGTGCTAAATCTCGACGGCGACGAGGAGGTGAGTCCTGAGCTAAAAGGCGAGATAGAGGAGTTTATGAGCCAGAGCGATTACTCGGCGCTGGATATTAAATTTCACGAATACTCGCTAGGGCGCAAGTGCTCCGATCTCGTGCGCAAAAATACTCACATCCGCTTCTTTCGCAAGGAGTGCGGCGAGTATAAAAATATGGGGGTGCACGCGCAAATTTCGATCATAAAAGGTGCGGTGAAAAAGAGCAAATTCTGCATTAATCACTTTAGCGAAAAGCCGATCGCCGAACTCGTTACAAAAAACAACAACTACTCCACGCTGCGCGCGCAGGGGGATTTTGAGAAGGGCAAGAAACCGAGCCTTGCGAAGCTTTTGCTGATCTATCCGTTTGCGTTTTTTAAATCATACATTTTGCGCAGATCGCTTTTTGACGGGCGCAAGGGATTTATCACGGCAAATATTAACGCATTTTACGCGTTTTTAAAAGAGGCGAAACTTTACGAGAAGTATCTTAAAAAGGGCGAAGATTAATCGAAATGATAGAAAATTTTAGCTATCATTGGAACCTAAATTTAACGGTGAAAAGGGCGAAAAAATGGATAAAAAAACGATAGCGGCACATAAAATTTCAGACGAAGAATATGAAAAAATTTTAAAAATTTTAGGTCGCGAGCCGAATCTGCTCGAGCTTGGGATTTTTAGCGCGATGTGGAGCGAGCACTGCAGCTACAAATCGAGCAAAAAATACTTAAGCGGCTTCCCGACCAAGGCGCCTTGGGTCATCCAGGGCCCCGGCGAAAATGCAGGCGTCATCGACATCGGCGGCGGCATGGCTGCGGTTTTTAAGATGGAAAGCGACAACCACCCTAGCTTCATAGAGCCTTTTCAGGGGGCTGCGACCGGCGTGGGCGGGATACTGCGCGATATCTTTACGATGGGCGCGCGCGTCGAAGCCAATATGAACTCGCTTCGTTTCGGCGAGGTGCGAGGAAGAAGCGAGAATGCCAGGAAGCAGCGCTATCTGCTAAAAGGAGCGGTTGCCGGCATCGCGCACTACGGCAACTGCATGGGGATCCCTACGATCGGCGGCGAGACGAGCTTCGATAAGAGCTTTGACGGCAATATTTTAGTTAATGCCTTTGCTTTGGGCATCGTTAAAAAGGATGAAATTTTCTACGGTAGGGCCGAAGGCGTGGGAAACAGCGTGATCTATGTGGGCTCTAAGACCGGTCGCGACGGGCTCGGCGGAGCCGTGATGGCGAGCGATAGCTTTAACGACGCGAACAAATCTCTGCGCCCGACGGTGCAGGTGGGCGATCCGTTCGCCGAAAAGCTGCTGATGGAGGCGTGCTTGGAGCTTTTTAAAACCGACTACGTCGTGGGTATCCAGGATATGGGTGCTGCGGGGCTTACTTCAAGCAGCTTTGAGATGGCGGGGCGCAGCGGCAGCGGCATGAGGTTAAATTTGGACCGCGTGCCGATGCGCGAGGCAGGGATGAGCCCGTATGAGCTGATGCTAAGCGAGAGCCAAGAGCGTATGCTGATCTGCGCCAAAAAGGGTTGCGAGGAGAAAATCAAAGAAATTTTTGCTAAATGGGATCTGGACGCCGCCGTAATCGGCGAGGTGACGGATAGCGGCAAGATGGAGCTTTTTTGGCACGGCGAGCTGGCGGGCGTCATTCCGATCGAGCCGCTTAGTGAGGCTGCGCCCGTGCTGGATCGCCCGATAAAAGAGCCTGCATATATGGCGCAGATCGCGCGGCAAAATTTATGCGGCTGCGGCGCAAGCGAGCGCGAGCTGGACGCGGCGTTTGATAAAATTTTTGAGGATCCTGAAGTGCTAAATAAATCCTACATCTACGATCAATATGACGCCAACGTGGGGTTAAATTCCGCCAAGCGTCCAGGCATGCTGGGCGCTGCGGTGATGCGTGTTAAGCAAAACGGCGTAAAACTCGCGATGGCTGCGGACTGCAACACGAGGATGAATTACGTCCATCCTCGCATAGGCGCGGCGCTTGCGGTAGCGTCGGCGGGGCGAAAGGTCGCGATGAGCGGCGCGACGCCTCTAGCCATCACCGACTGCCTAAACTACGGCAATCCGCAAAATCCCGAGGTTATGTGGCAGTTCGCGCAGGGCTGCGAGGGGATCAAGCAGGCTTGCGCCGCGCTAAATACCCCCGTCGTAAGCGGCAACGTAAGCCTATATAACGAAACGGGCGGCGTTAGCATCCAGCCCACTCCCGCGATCGTATGCGTGGGCACGAACGAGGGCGAGATCATCCCTAGCGATTTTTGCGCTAGCGGCGTGAGCGTCTATCTGGCGGGCGATACGAAGGGCGTTTTTGCGGGCTCGCTTTATATGAAAGCGGTAGAAAACCGCGTCGCAGGCAGCCTGCCTGAGTTAAGCTTAAAAGCAGAGCGCGCTCTGTGGGACTTTGCGATAGAAGCTGGCAAGAGCGGAGTTTTGGAATTTGCAAACTCTGTAGGTATCGGCGGCGTAGCGATCACGCTTGCGAAGATGGCGTGCGTAGGCGGCGTAGGCGGCGAGTTTGAGATGAGATGCGACGATAGCAGAGATATTTTCGACGAGAGCTTTTCGCGCGCGATTTTCGGCGTACGCGACGAGGCGAAATTTAAAGAGCTGGCCGCAAAATACGGGCTAAGCTTAATGCGCCTAGGCACCAGCGGCAGCGAAGCATTTCGCATAAATTCCGTCCGTAAAAACATAAACGCGCTAAAAGAAATTTACTTCGGCGAGTTTGCCAAGATCGTAAAGAGCGAAGATTAGCGCGTGCTCGGCATCGTATTTCTTTTAATCGCGCTTTATATTTTCGCTCAGATCGGCGGAGTTTTGGGCAACTCTGGCTATCGCGGCAAGGCGCGAATGCAGCTAGGAGAGGCTAAAATTTTAGTAGCGCTTCTAGCCAAGGTCGCCAAAAGCGATGGGCACGTAAGCGAGTCCGAAGCCGCGATGATAAGCGAAATTTTGGACGATTTGGTGCGCCAAATGGGCGCCGGCGAGCGCGAGCGAGAGGCGCTGAAACTCGTTTATAAGCTCGAGAAAGAAAGCCTTGCAAACGTGCGCGAGCTCGCCGAGAAGTATAACCAAACCTACCGCCCGAGCCCGAGTCGTAAAACGGGGCTAATCTATTTCTTTTTAAATTTAGCCTACGTCGATCGCGGTTTTAGCGCGGCAGAGCGGCGCACGATCTCGCAGATCTGCGACGGATTGGGCTTGCCCGAGCATATCCAAAGCCAGATGTTTGCGACCTTTGAACGCAGCTTTTACGACACATATTACGAAAACGGCGGCACGCAAAGCGATTCCGCTTACGACGAATACGACGGCTATAGCACAAGAAGCGGCGGGTATTGGGACAAATACGGCGGCAGAAGCACCGGCGGCTACGGCAGCAGCAGTTATGGCGGTGGCACCGGCTATGGTTATGGCGGTTCGGCCGGTTCGGGCTACGGAGGCTCGCAAAGCTCTGCTAAAAGCAAAAGAGATCCGTATGAAATTTTGGGACTCTCCAAGGACGCTACGTTTAGTGAGATCAAGAAAAAATATCGCGAGCTCGTTAAAAAATACCACCCCGACATCCTGATGGGCAAGGGCGCGGACGAGGAGATCATCCAGGAGGGCACGAAGAAGCTTCAGGAGATCAACGAGGCGTATAAAATTTTAAAGGAGCGCTTCGGCGAGAAGTAGGGCGAGCAAATTTTAAAATTTGAGGGCGCAAAACGCCTTGAAATTTTGAGGTAGGGCTCGCGATACGCCGACAAGGTGCGGCGAAAGAATTTTAAGGCGCGATATCGCAATATGCGCGGCGTGCTAAAATTTCAGGTCGCGAGAGATTGGGT
>ERZ772986.2072-NODE-2072-length-11147-cov-5.893887_pt1 | contig 11147 bp, 10 predicted proteins | sample MGYA00511898_ERZ772986 | MGnify/ENA primary metagenome ERZ772986 (study PRJEB29015, sample SAMEA2737934) | human oral metagenome | biome: human oral; feature: human-associated habitat; material: dental | place: China | collected 2148 ... | reverse complement strand
TGGAGCGGCCCAGCGTCCCGGCGTTGTAGTTGACGAAGCCGGAGTGCATGACCGTCGTCCCCTCGGACAGGTAGGCGCCCAGGCGGACATTGGCTGCATTGCCGATGCGCACGCCCGAGGGCAGCACATAGTCGGTCATGCGCGGGAACTTGTCGACCGAGTCCACCTGAACCGCGTGGCCCAGCTTGGCGCGCAGGCGGGTGCGCGTGACCTCGAAGTCCTCGGCGGCGCAGGGCCCGACGGAGGTCCACACGACGTTGGGCAGGCGGGAGAAGACCCCGTCCAGGTTGACCGTATTGGGCAGGGCCAGACGATGGGACAGGATGTGGAGGCGCAGGTAGGCGCCCGCCACCGTCTTCGGGGCGTCGTCCAGGTCGGCCCAGCTGCGCACGACGGTGGTGTGAACTCCACGTGCGGCGTCCTTGCTCTCCATGGCCGACAGAGTGGTGAGCAGGTCGGCGTCGCCGTCGGCGGGCTCATCGCCCAGGATCGGCCTCGGGTACCAGACGTCGAGGGTGTTGCCGTCGTCGGTCACGGTCGCCAGGCCGAGACCCCATGCTCTGCGAGTCGTCATGGTGCCCAACCATACGGGACGAGGTCTCGGTGCGCCCCGGAGCGACCGGCATCCGGGCGGGTCCGGCGCAAAGCGGCAAGGGCTTGTCCACGGCGGCGGCCTAGAATCGTCGAGGGTGGCGAAGGTCGGGAAAGATCCGCATGATTCCAAGGCTGTCAGGCCTGCACCGGAGGAATCCGGGGGCTCTAAGCCGCCGCCGTGGACAAGCGGGCAGCGGGCACTGCGGCTGCGAGGAATACCGCCGCCGCGGTGCCGACGGCGAGGTGGAATCCGGTGAGGAACGCGCCGCCGGTGATCATCGCTCCCAGAACAGCCACGCCGATGACGCTTCCGGTCTGCCGAGCCGCGTTGATGACGCCACCGGCCAGTCCGGTGTATGCGGGCGGTGCCGAGGCCACCGCTGCGGACGTCGCCGCCGGCATGGCGAAGGCCATGCCGAAGCCGCCGGCAAAGGTTAGGAGCGCAATCAGTGGATACGGCGTGCTATCCGTGACCACAACAAGACTTCCGAATCCCGCTGCGCCTGTGAGAAGGCCGATCAGCATCGTGGCGGGTGCCCCGATGCGCGCCGTGCTGAGTCCTCCGAGGGGAGAGGCGATGATCGCGCTGCAGGCCTGCGGGGCGAGCGCGAGGCCCGCGAGCCAGGGGGCGTAACCCATATAGCTTTGGAAGAACAACGAGAGGACGAAGAGCTGGCCGAAGAAGCTGATGTTCAGCGCCATGCCGACGAGCACAGAGACCGTGAACCGGGCATTCTTGAACAGTGATGGGGGAAGCATCGGATCGTCAGCATGATGCTCGACGAGGGCGAATCCCCCGAGTGCGATCGTCCCGCAGCAGATCGCCGTGATCGACGTGCCGCTCCAACCGCTCTCTCCGCCGCTGATGACTCCGTAGGTGATCGAGGCCAGGCCCACGACGGACAGGACCTGCCCCGGTGGATCGAACCGGCGCTCATGCTGCGCGGCTCGTGCGACCGGCGCGCCCACTGCGGGCGACGAACGAGCGATAAGCCGGAAGGCGACCACGAGGAAAGGAACAGCCGCCCAGAACACGGCCCGCCAACCGATCCAGGAGACCAGCGCTCCTCCGAGCACCGGCCCCACCGCGGCTGCGATCCCTCCCGCTCCTCCCCACAGGCCGATCGCCCGCGCTCGGGCACTCGGGTCCTCGTAGATCGCCGAGAGCAGCGCCAGTGAGCCGGGCACGATGGCGGCCGCGCCCGCCCCCTGAGCCGCTCGTGCGGCGATCAGCGGTCCACTGGCGGGTGCGAGTGCGCACGTGGCTGAGAACCCGCCGAATACGAGGAGGCCGAACCTGTAGACGGTCCGGGCGCCCAGTCGATCGCAGGCCGCTCCCGACGTCAGTAGAAAAACCGCGAACATGAGCGTGTAACTGTCGACAACCCATTGCAGGGAGGCGGTCGGGGCATTCAATTCCGCACCGATATCACCCAGCGCCACATTGACGATGGTGGCGTCCAGCATAACGATGAAGAATCCGAGAAGGACGGCGATGAGCGCTTCGCGCTGACGCAATGCAATCAATTGTTATTCCACCTTCCGCGGAGTGCCGGTCCGGAGCCTGTTGAGAAGATCCTGCCGGAAGGCAAGATAATGCCGGTCTTGTTCGGCACCGGCCGAACAGTCGGGAATCTAAGTTGTTGATTCCAACGGGTGTCGGGCGGGCATGCGGCTTCCTTTCGTCGAGTCGGACGTGAACCGATCTCGAGGAAATCTCGGCGAAGGGGGCGGCGGTGCTGCGTGCTGGCCGGGTGCGCGAGTGGAGCGCGCTGGAGCGTGAACGTACTTTTCCAGCGTTAACGTACCTTTCTCGCATCCTTCTGGGGGCAGAGGTCAGAAGGATGCGAGAAAGGTACGTTAACTCGGCGAACCTCCGTTGACGTTGAGCGCGTCGCCCACACGCCGCACGCCCGCTGCCCCGGAATCAGTCATCAACCAGTCACCAACCAGTCATCTAGGATCGGAACATGCTCTCCCGCACTTTTCCGGAAGCGGTCCCGGATATTTCTGCGATTGCGACTGTGCTGGCGGATCGCTCGCGGGCGGCCATGTGCGCTGCGCTCATGGACGGCCGCGCGTGGACCGTCGGCGAGCTCGGCGCGTACGCCGGGCTGGCACGATCGACTGCCACCGAGCACGTCGGCGTCCTGGTCGGTCGCGGTATCGCCGTCGATACACGGCAAGGGCGTCACCGGTACATCAGCCTCGCCGGTGACGACATCGCCCGAGTGATTGAAGCGCTCGGCGTCGTCACCGAGGACACCCTGCCCACCCCGCCGAGCCTCAACGCCTGGACGGCCAACAAGCAACTGCGACAGGGCCGCACCTGCTACAAGCACCTGGCCGGTCGCCTCGGCGTCGGACTCACCGCCCGGTTCAGGGCCCGCGGCCTCGTCGACCGGAACTGGCGGCTGACGCGGAACGGAGAAGAGCTCCTGACCACCTGGGGCGTCCTGCCGGGAGAGAGCAGTACGGAGAATCTCGTCACGCCGTGCATGGACTCCACCGAGCGCCGCTTCCACCTCGCCGGGCCTCTGGGCACGGCGATCTGCCGGATCTTCTTCTCCCGCGGGTGGCTCGAACGCCTCGGAGCCACCCGCGCGGTGCGTCTGACCCCGGCGGGTGGCGCGATCCTCCGCGATGCCGGCCTCGACCCCGGGGAGTACGGGTCCGCTCTCTGAGCAGCCCGGCGGCGGACGCCCCGCCGCGCCGATCCTCGGTGCGTCTTCCGCGGCCGTACCGCCTTCCTGAACGGCCGCCCCCGCCACGCGGATCTTCGCCGTCGGGCGGGCATGCGAGAATCACACTATGGCGCGCACGACGATCCACCTCATGAGGCACGGCGAGGTCCACAACCCCGAGGGCATCCTGTACGGACGCCTGCCCGGCTACCACCTCTCGGAGCTGGGCAGGCAGATGGCGCTGCAGGTCGCCGACGTGCTGTCCGCCTCCGGCCACGACATCGCCGCGGTCGTCACCTCCCCGCTGGAGCGGGCCCGTGAGACCGGTGCGCCGACCGCCGCCGCCTTCGACCTCGCCCCGACGACGGACGCCCGCCTCATCGAGGCCGGCAACCACTTCGAGGGCGTGTCCGTCAACCGCAACCGATGGGTCCTGGCCCACCCCGAGCACTGGCGCTACTACCTCAACCCCCTGCGGCCGAGCTGGGGCGAGCCCTACACCGAGCTCGTGGCCCGAATGAGCGCGGCCGTGCGCGACGCCATCGGACTGGTCGAGGGCCGCGAGGCACTGCTCGTCTCCCATCAGCTGCCCGTGTGGGCCACCCGCCTGTGGCTCGAGGGCCGCCCCCTGGCCCACGACCCCCGCCGTCGTCAGTGCTCGCTGGCCTCACTGACCTCGCTGACCTTCGACTCGCGCACACTCGTGGGCCTGTCCTACTGGGAGCCGGCCGGCGACCTCCTGCGCCGTGCCGAGGACATGGTCCCGGGGACCTCCGCCGCGGCCGCGGCGATGGGGCGCGAGCCCGAGGCGGACGCCGCCGCCGGCGCCTCGGCCGGGGCGCAGGCGTGACCCTCCAGCCCGTGTCCCGACCGGGAGGGCCCGACGACGCCCCGCGTGCGCTCGCCTCCGCTGAGTCGACTGAGTCCGCCGAGTCCACTGAGTCCACCGGCCTGACCCTGTCGGGCGAACGCGCCCCGGCCAGGCCCGCCCCGCGGCGCCCGTGGACGGGGCAGGACTTCGTGTGGTGGAACACCGCCGCCGTTCTGACCGCTGTGCGCAACGGGCGCCGTCCCAATCCCGTCTCACCGGTCGTCGACCCCGTGCGCTGCGCCTTCGCCGCGGACGAGGTCATGCTCGCCACCTGCGACGCTGAGCTGCTCATGTGGCGCCGCGGGGACGCCACCTACAACCCCTCGCGCGGCTTCTTCCTGGCCGGCGGACCCGTCGGGCTCGCCCTTACCGCCGCCTTCTTCGGCGGGCAGGCCTACCTGAACTCCCGGCGCAAGAGGGCCGCCGAGGCCGACGCCGTCGAGCGCTGGCGCCACCTCGCCGACGCCCGCCTGACCGTGTCCACCCACGGGATCTACCTGGGCACGGGGGAGGGGATCATGCCCATCGCCCTGCGCGACGTCCAGGAGATCCAGCTTACCGGTACCGGTGAGATCGTCATGGCGGCCGCCAACGCCAGCGGCTCGGCACGCTGGAAGCTGCGCGGTCAGTGGGCCGAGCTCGTGCTCGTGCTGTGGTCGACCCGGTACATGCCCGAGCATCCGCAGATCGTGGGGCGCACGTGGCTGCCCGGCGACTGGTTCATGCACGCGGCCGCCCATGGCTACGACGTCGATACCTCCGCCTGGCCGCGCTTCACCCCGCGCGCCCCGGGCTGAGAGCCGCGTCGCGCGCGGGGCTCATTGACGGCTCAGTGCCGGTTCAGTGCCCGCTCGTGCTAGCCCAGAGTCAGCTCAGGGCCGGCTCGATACCCGGGACGCGGCGATGACGCACCCCGGCGCCGAATCAGCCGTTGTCATCGGGGCCGGAGTCCTCGGGGGATTCCCCACTGCTCTCGTCGTGGTGATGGCGCTTGCGGCGGATGTCCTGCTCGAGCCCTCGCAGGAACTCCGGATCGTCGTCGGGAGCCACGGGGCGCGGTCGCTCCGCACGGTGGAAGGTCGTGCCCTCCTTCGAGGACCACACCGTCGGCTCGACCGCGCCGCCCCGCTCCTCGGCGGCCTTGACGCGGCTGACGATGATCCATGCGATCGGTCCGATGGGCGTGATCACGGCGATCAGGGCGACCCATAACAGTTTGGGCATACGGGCCGGCATCGACTCCTCCGGAGTGCGTGCGCAGTCGAGCAGGGAGTAGATCGTCAGGGCGAGGACGAGAACGAGGAGGGCAGCGGGCATGGCGTCACCCTAGCGGTAGTCGGGCCTGATCTTGCGCGACTACTGTCAGTACGGCCCTCGGCAGCACGACCACAGGCGACCCGTGTGCGACCCTGGAGTCGTGAGCGCACCGACTCCCTCCCCGCGCACTCCCCGCCTGGTCGTGGGCGGAAACGATGAGCCGCATGTCGCCCGCCTGCATCGCGCACTCGCCGAGATCCTCGCCGGCCCCCTCGCGCGGGCGACCTCGGCGGTCGGCGGCGAGAAACGGGCAATGGGCAATGGCGACCATCGCCCCCTGCTCGTGCCGATCAGTCCCCATGAGGACCCCGATGCCGTGCGCGCCGACCTGTCCCGGCGGCTCGACGGTGTTCCGGAGCACGCCGACGTCATCCTGCGCACCTCCGGCTCCACCACGGGCACAGCCAGCCTCGTCGCCATGAGCGCCGCCGCCCTGATCGCCTCGGCGCGCGCCACTCACGAACGGCTCGGCGGCCCGGGAACCTGGGTACTCGCCCTGCCCGCCCACCACGTCGCCGGCCTGCAGGTGCTGGTGCGTTCCATCGTGGCCGGGACCCGGCCCGTCATCGTCGACACCACCGGAGGCTTCGAGCCCGGCGCGCTGGCAGCCGCTCTCGAGCGGACGCTGAAAACCGGGGGACCCGTGCACGTCTCGCTCGTTCCCACTCAGCTCCTGCGCGTGCTGGCCAACTCCGATGCGGCCGCTTCTCTGGCGCTCGCCGATGCCGTGCTCGTCGGCGGTGCGGCCGCCGACCCCGGGCTGCTCAGGCGCGCCCGGGCGGCGCGAATCCGCGTGGTGACGACCTACGGCATGAGCGAGACCGGGGGAGGGTGCGTCTATAACGGGGTATCGCTGGAAGGCGTGCGCGTACGTGTCGAGAACCCCGACGAGACGGGCGCCGGCAGGATCGTGCTGGCCGGGCCCGTCCTGGCGGAGGGCTATGTCGAGGCGCGCGTTCCCGACGCCGGGGCGGGAAGGCCCGACGTCGTTGCCCGGGGCGGGGCGGAGCCGCGCGTCCCCGATGCTGCAGCGGCAGATGCTGCAGTGGCGCAGACCGTTCCTGGGGGCGCATCCGCCACCGGCGGCCCGCCCGGTGCTCCGCACGATGGCCCCTTCCGCCAGGCCGGCGGGCCCGCCTTCTTCCGCGCCGACCCTCGCGAGTTCGTCACCGCCGACCGCGGGCGGCTGGAGACCCTTCCCGACGGCTCCGCCAGGCTGACAGTGCTCGGACGCCTCGACGACCTCATCGTCACCGGCGGCATCAAGGTCGATCCGCGCGAGGTCGAACAGGTGCTGGTCGCGCTGCCCGGCGTCGCCCGGGCCTGTGTCGTCGGCGTCCCGGATGAGGTCTGGGGCAGTGCTGTCGTCGCCGCGGTCGTGCCCGAGGCGGGTGCGAGGCTCGACGGCGAGGAACTGCGCGGACTGGCCAGAGCGCATCTTGACGGCGCCCACGCCCCCAAGCGCGTCCTGGTCGTGCCCGACCTGCCCCTGCGCGGCCCGGGCAAGACCGATCGGCGTGCTGTGGCCGCGTTCTTCGAGTCGGTGTGAGGCGCTCTCGGTCTGCTCCTGGTGCTCTCGTGCTTACGACACTCGTTGAGTCCTGCCTGAATTCCTGTATCTTCGCGTTCCTCTGCAAGGAAGAGTCATGCAGGGCACGCGGAACGCGGCCAGACCTTACGACCGGGGGCTTCCGGAGACTTTCGGAGGCTGAGCCGAGGGCGTTGCACATTCGTGTGCGGCCATGCAAAGGCGGAACCGCGGAATCATGGGAAACGAAGTATCGATGGCAGGCGAAATATCCCTCCCATGTGCAACCCGCTCGCCGCTGCCGGAATCGGCCGCTGAGCGCGCGCTCCTCGGGCGTGCGTGGGGCATGATCCCCATGGGGACGGACCCGTTAGTTCGCTTAATGTAGTCGTGACCTCATCCAATTCCAGGAGATGCCCCATGTCTCAACCATCCTTGCCCGGCCAGTACGGGTATCCGCCCGCCTCCGGCCACCCCACCGGGTCCGCCGGTTCCAACGGTTTATGGACGGACCCACGGCAGGGCTACGGCGCCTACGGCCGGCCTCAGGAGGGACTTCAGGGAGGGTATGGAGGATACGGGGGACATGGGGCGCAGGGGCAGGCGAGCCCCGCCGGGTACGGGCAGACTCCGGCCAGATACAGCGAATATAGCGATTACGGCGGGTACAGCGCCCACAGCCAATACGCAGCCTCCGGCGCCCTGCCGGCGGGGTCCACGGGGCTTCCGCCGGCCGGCGCCCCGATTCCCGTGACGCAGGAATCCGTGGTCTTCCGGGCCTCGGCCACCAGCTCTGCTCGCATATCGATGATCGCCCTCGCGGCCTTCGGGCTCTTCATTCTTGCCGGCGCCATCTACAACATCATCGACACGAAGTTCCTCACCGGTATTCTCCTGCTCCTTCTCAGCATGCTCCTGTTCGCCATGGTGGCGTTCCTGATGTCCGTGCGCACCACTCTGGATGCCACCGGGATTCACATCGGCACAGCCACCGGGGCCAGGGACTTCCCCTGGCCGGAATCGCGAACCGGAATGTTCGTGCAGGTCAAGATCGCCGGAGGTAAGGCGGTTCTCATCGCCAACAGCGCGAATGCCACCCTCGTCACCCCTGAGGGCAAGCCGGTTCACCTCATCGGCCTGACGTGGATGGGGCCCTTGCCCAACCGACTCGAGGCCAAGGGCATGGCGGAGCTCGATCGCATCTGGGCCTGGGCGGTTGCGCGCGGGTACACCCGTGAGACCGGCCAGTACACCGAGCTCAACGTCCACGGTCCGCGGAGACTGATCCAGATCCAGCGCCGTCACCAGGAGGAGCGCTACGGGCTCGTCTGAGCCACTGAGCCACTGAGCCCTCGGGCCGCCGCGGCACCGGGCCGCCGACACCCCGGGGCCGGGCGAGGTGGCATAGCGGCCGGCTCCGATCCGGCCGCGCGCGACCTCCCTCATTGGCCCACGCATGCGAGGGCGTAGGCTGATACAACAAGTTTCGCATGGGGGAGAGGGGTGTTCATGGGCGCCAGCAGCGTCGCGCAGCGGCCGGACGGGCAGTCGGACAGGTGCCCGGAGAGCCGGTCGAGCACAGACCCGCGCGCCACCAGCTGGGCCGAGGTCGTGCGCCTGCGCACCCTGCCCGCAGCCGTCGCCCCGGTGATCCTGGGCGGGGGTGCGGCCCTGGCTCTGGAGACCTTCTCGGCGCCGCGCACCGTCCTGGCCGCCGGCGTCGCCCTCGCGCTCCAGATCGGCTGCAACCTCGCCAACGACTACTCCGACGGCGTGCGCGGCACCGACGACGAGCGCACCGGCCCCCCGCGTCTGACCGCTTCCGGGGCGGTGCCGCCCCGAGTCGTCAAGCTGGCCGCCTTCGGCTGCTTCGGGGTTGGCGGTCTTCTCGGACTGGCGCTGCTGGCGCTGTCCGGCCAGTGGTGGATGCTGCTTCTGGGGGCCGCCGCGATCGCGGCCGCCTGGTTCTACACGGGTGGTTCCCGCCCCTACGGCTATGCGGGACTCGGCGAGGCCTTCGTCTTCGTGTTCTTCGGGCTCATGGCCACCACCGGCACCCTCTACGTCCAGGGCGGGAGCGTGCCGGGATGGGCATGGCTCGCCGCCTGCGGGATCGGGCTCATCGCCTGCTCGCTGCTCATGGTCAACAACCTGCGCGATATCGGCACCGACCCGCTTCACGGCAAGCGCACACTCGCCGTGCGATTGGGGGAGCGCGGCGCGCGGGCGGCCTTCTGCGCCATGCTGGCTGCCCCGATCCCCCTCGGGGTGGTCGCCCTGTGGTGGGCGCGCAGTGCGCATGAGGTTCGCAGCGCCCAGGGCGGCGTCGAGGTGCCCGGCGGGGGCGCAGCCGTCGTCGGTTACCTGCTCTACCTGGTCTATCTGGCCTACCTGCTCCTCCTCGTGCCGCTCGCCGTCCGCGCCGTTCGTCCCGTCCTGCGCGGAGTCGCCGGGCGCGCGCTCATCCCGTCCCTGCGCGACGCCGGACTGTACGAGCTTGTGTACGGCATCGCCACGGCGGTGGCGCTGGTCGTCGTCGCCCTGTGAGCGGCTGCTGTGAGCGACCCGCGGAGGCCGCCGGACGGGTGGCGGTGGCGGAAGAGCCGGAGTGTCCGCTCAGGGAGGCGATGATCAGCAGTGTGGCGGTGGCTAGGAGTACCACGGTGAACGTGAGCGGGAGAGTCGAGTTCTCGGCGGCGAAGCCGATAGCGGGCGGGCCTGCGATATAGGCGGCGTAGCCGATGATGCTCAGTCGTGCGGATACGCCGGCGAGATCATTCGGTACGTTCTGCCCCGCCTGTGCAAGAGCGAGTGGGAACATCGGCCCGACGCAAAGACCCGTGATCGTCAGACTGACGACGACCAATGGGACTGAGGCGATGGCGATGGCGAGCGGGGTGGACGTGGCGATGACGACGGCTGCGATGAGCACGATTTTTCGTGCGCCGGTTCTTCGGAGTACCGCGTCGCTCAAAGAGCGGGACAAGAACATTGCGATACTGAACAACGAGAGGACGGAGGCGGCGATCGTTGGGTCGGCATTGAGATCGCGGCGCAGAAGGAGAGCCGACCAGTCTGTGATGAGTCCTTCGAGGAGGAAGCCTCCAATGGCGATGACTCCGATGCTGATCGGTAGTCGGTGCGAGACGGTGCGCCCTCGCGGAGCGGGATCGGCGTCATCGACGGCGGACATGGCCGGTGCGGAGGCGTGCGGTGCTCTGGGCAGCAGCACGGTCAGGGCCGCAATTGCCGCGATGAGCAGGATGGTGCTGACCGCGGTGAAGTGGGCGCTGACGCTGAGGTTGAGGCGAGTGGCGACAACGGCGCTTGCGGTTCCGCACAGGACGCCAAGACTATAAGCGCCGTGAAGGCGTCCGAGAATGGGAATGCGCCATAGCGCCTGCAGTCGAGTGGCCAGGGCGTTCATTGCGACGTCCAGTCCACCGCTGGCGGCGCCCAGGATGATCAGGGCCGTGGTCAGTGATTCCAGGCCGGTGGTGATGCTGATGGCCGGTAATGCAGCGGGGAAGGCGATCGTGGTGATCGCGCACAGTGCTGTGTCGCGCACCCTTCTAAGAATTCGTGCTGTGACCAGCATTGCGGGCACTGCCCCGAGGGCGATTCCCAACAGGGCTATTCCGAATTCCGAGTCCAGGAGCCCGAGGCGCTCTTTGACTAATGGGATTCGAGGAGCCCAGCTGGAGAGTACGGCACCGTTGATGAAGAAGATGAGCCACAGGCCCGCCAGGACAGAGGAGCGTGAGGAAGACACAGGGAACCCTTGGGTCGCCCTGTTGACTGCTGGCGATCCGCTCCCGGACGAACACAGGAGCAGCAAGGTGAGACACATGTTACGAGAAGCAGGCGTGTGATGTCACTGAAGATCAGCGTCGATAGTGACGCTTCTGAAGCGGTGAAGCGGTGAAGCGGTGAAGCGGTGAAGCGGTGAAGCGGTGAAGCGGTGGTGGGTGCTTGGGCACTTGGGCGCTGCGGCCAACTATGGCTAATTGCAGCCAATGGGGAGTGTGTCCCATACAGTCCGCACCCGGGAACGGGCAGCATTCGAGCGCTGAGGCTCGTCAGTGCTCCCGAGTGCTCCCGTCAGTGCCGGGGCCGACGGACGTGATCGGTTCGGGGAAGGGTTCTGGAGGGG
>ERZ772986.2070-NODE-2070-length-11149-cov-3.230305_pt1 | contig 11149 bp, 9 predicted proteins | sample MGYA00511898_ERZ772986 | MGnify/ENA primary metagenome ERZ772986 (study PRJEB29015, sample SAMEA2737934) | human oral metagenome | biome: human oral; feature: human-associated habitat; material: dental | place: China | collected 2148 ... | reverse complement strand
GGTTGAGGGTCTCGCCCACCTGCTCGAACTCGTCGCCGGTGTGCGGGTCACGGAAGGTGTTGGGGCCGGTCTCCTCCAGCGGGAAACCGGAGCGGCCCACCCACTTGATGCGGCGGGCCGGGACACCGGCGACCAGCGCGTAGGCGGGAACGTCACGGGTGACGACGGAACCAGCGGCGACCGTCGCCCATTCGCCGATCGTCACAGGCGCGACGCAGACGGCGCGCGCACCGACCGAGCAGCCGCGCCTCAGGGTCACCCCGACGGACTCCCAGTCGTGGGCGCTCTTGGAGGTGCCGTCGGGGTTCACGGCGCGCGGAAAGGTGTCGTTGGTGAGCACCGCGGCCGGGCCGACGAACACCCCGTCCTCCAGCTGGGCAGGCTCGTAGACGAGAGCGTAGTTCTGGATCTTGCAGTTGTCCCCGACGTGAACCCCACTGCCTATGTAGGCTCCCCGCCCTACAATCACGTTCTCGCCGATCTCGGCCCCGCCCCTCACCTGGGCGAGATGCCAGATGGAGGACCCGTCGCCGATGTCGACGCCGCCGTCCAGGTCCGCCGACGGAAGGATTCGTGGTTCAGGCATATGCGTCCTATCGGTGGCTAACAGATGAATTTGACGCGGACAGTCTAGTGCTGCGCCTCTGCACTGGCCTAGTGCCGCTCAGAAGCCCGTCCACAACGGCCACGCCCTACGGGCCAGTAGGTAGCAACATATGGCTGGTCTGCCCACCAAAGATGGCTACCTACCGGGACGTAGGACCATACGACGTCCGGTCCTCGTCCCCGACGGGTGGGGGATAGGGTTGCTCACATGCGGAATCTCAATGTGGCGGAGCTGGCGGCCAAGGTCGTTGAGGGGTCCAGGGGTCATGTGGCGAAGGCCATCACCCTGGTGGAATCAACGAAACCGGAGCATCGCACGCAGGCACACGAGCTCCTGCAGCTGATCAATCCCCACACCGGGAAGGCCTTCCGGGTCGGCGTCTCCGGGGTGCCGGGCGCGGGCAAGTCGACTTTCATCAACGCGATGGGCGTCAAGCTGATCGACGAGTACCAGCACCAGGTCGCGGTGCTGGCCGTCGACCCGTCGTCGACGCGCACCGGCGGCTCCATCCTCGGGGACCGCACCCGCATGGGTGACCTCGCCAACCGGTCTGAGGCCTTCGTCCGCCCGTCCCCATCGGCAGGCCACCTGGGCGGTGTCGCCCGCGCGACGCGGGAGTCGATGCTGGTGCTGGAGGCCGCGGGCTACGACGTCGTGATGGTGGAGACCGTGGGCGTCGGACAATCAGAGGTGGCGGTCGCCGGCATGGTCGATACCTTCCTGTTCCTGCATGTCGCCCGTACCGGCGACCAGCTACAGGGCATCAAACGCGGCATCCTGGAGCTGGCCGATGTGATCTCCATCACCAAGGCCGACGGCGACAACGAGGGCGAGGCCCGGGTGTCGGCCCGGGAGCTCAGCATCGCGATGAAGCTGATCTCCAGCGACGAGACGAAGCGGCGCGCCCCCGTCCTGACGTGCTCCTCATACACCGGCGCAGGCCTGGACGATGTCTGGGCCGCGGTCACCAAGCACCGCGCCGACCTGGAGCAGGACGGCGAGCTCGCGGGCCGGCGCAGGGCGCAGCAGCGCGCCTGGCTGTGGAACATGGTGGAGCAGGAGATCATTCAGTCGCTGCGGACCTCCCCAGAGGTCCGTCAGGTCGCCGAGCGCGTCGAGGCCGATCTCGCGGCGGAGCGGGTCAGCGCCGTTGAGGGCGCCACGGACATCCTCGATGCCTTCGCCCGCACCTTTCACGCCCCTGCGTCTCATACCCCCGCCTCACACTGAGTCCCGGAGGCACGACAGCCCGGCGGCCTCCCCGGACCCCCGCAAGGGTCCCGCGCAGGCGGCCGACTGCCGATCACAGTCCGATTCAGGGGCTTTTCAGGGGCTTCAGGCAGGCGAGTCAGGTGACCGCGATTGGTGCTTCCTCTAAGCTGGTTTCGTTGAGAGGAGGGTGAATGGGCGTGTTCGACCGCGCTGAGAAGAGGATCGGCGCTGCCGTTGACAAGGTTTTCGCCCGTGCCTTCAAGGGCGACGTGCAGCCTGTCGAGATCGCGGCGGGCATCCAGCGGGAGCTGGACTCCGAGGCCAAACTGTTGAGCCGTGACAAGCGACTGGTGCCGAATGTGTTCACCGTGTCCCTCTCCCCTCATGACTACAACAGGTTGTTCCCCTACACCAAGACGCTGAACGCGGAGATCATCCCAGGGCTCAGGGAGCACGCGGCAGAGCGGTCGTATGTCTTCAGTGGCCCCATCCAGATCCTCTACATGCTGGAGCAGAGCCTGCCGACGGGTCAGTTCCGGATCGCCAGCCAGGCCATCGCGTCTGCCCCCGACCAGCCGCCCGCGCCCAGGCCGCGGGCCTCGCAGCAACTGGTGCTTGAGGTCGGCGGGGTAAGGCATCCCCTGGTGCCGCCAGGCCTGGTGATCGGGCGTGGCTCCAGCGCGGATCTGCGTGTCAACGACCCCGGGGTGTCGCGCCGCCATGCCATGATCTCGGTCTCCGGCCCGCTGGAGAACCGCACCATACGCATCGAGGATCTCGGGTCCACCAACGGGATCGTCGTCGACGGCTCGCGCGTCCAGACCGCGCAGCTGCGAGACGGCTCCCGCATCGAGATCGGCAACACGAGGATGCTGGTGCATTCGCCTTCGGAGGCGTGAACAATGTCGGATCTCATCGCGGCGGCAATCAAGATCGTCTTCCTTGCCCTGCTCTGGCTCTTCATCGGCATAGTCGCCGACGTGATCCGCAAGGACATGTTCGGGCGGAAGGTCTCGGCCTCCGACCTGCCCGCGACCGAGCTGGCGCCGGTACGCCGCGGCCGGTCGAAACGCCAGCCCACCCGGTTCGCCATCACGCAGGGCGCGCAGCAGGGCCTGTCGGTGCCCCTGGAGCCGACGATCAACCTGGGCCGCACCTCCGACTCCACTATCCTGCTCGACGACGACTACGCGTCGTCGCGTCACGCCCAGCTGGTGCAGCGTGACCCGGAGACCTGGATGGTCACCGACCTGGGCTCCACCAATGGGACCTACGTCAACGGCAAACGCATCACCGAGCCCACGCCGCTGACGGTGAACGACATCCTGCGAATCGGCCGCACCATGATGAGACTGGAGGTGTGATGCAGGCGTTCTCCCTCGACTTCCGCATCCACTCCGAGGTGGGGCGTGTCCGCAAGAACAACCAGGATGCAGCCTTCGCCAGCCCCAACCTGCTTCTCGTCGCCGACGGCATGGGCGGGGCGGCGGCAGGTGACCTTGCCTCGGCCGTCGCGGCGAGGGAGGCCAGCGACGGCGACCGCCGTCTCGGCAACGAGCACCTCGTGGAGCACATGGCGGGCATCATGCAGCGCGCCAACGACAAGCTGTCCGACCTGATCGAGAACGACCCGGAGCTGGACGGGATGGGAACCACCTTCTCGGGTGCCGCATTCTCGGGCACGATGCTGGGCATCGCACACATCGGCGACTCACGCGGCTATCTGCTGCGCGACGGCGAGCTGAGGCAACTGACCCACGACCACTCCTGGGTGCAGTCGCTGATCGACGAGGGCCGCATCACCCCGGAGCAAGCCGCCACCCACCCGCACCGGTCGCTGATCCTCAAGGTCCTCAATGGGTCCGGGGACACGGAACCGGACTTCTTCGAGCTGGAGCCGAAGGAGGACGACCGGCTGCTGTTCTGCTCCGACGGCCTGTCGGGGCTGATGACCGAGGCAGACCTGAAGAGACTGATGGCCCTCGACGATCTCGACGAGTGCGTCTCCCGTCTCGCGGCGCTGGCGAACGAGCACGGCGGCCACGACAACATCTCCATGGTGCTGGCGCGCGTGGTCCCGCAGGACGACGCGCTCGACGCGGCCCCGTCGCAGCTGGCCGGGTCTGCCCTGGAGCGCACGATCCCGAGCATCACGCGCGGCGAGGACAAGGGGCAGGGCTACCCCGAGCCGGAGAAGCCACCCGAGGACCCGGACCACGACTCCCTGGAACAGGCCCGGTACGCCCCGCAGGAGAGCAAGCACCGCTGGCCCACCGCACTGGCGGCGATCCTCGCGGGGGTGATCGTCGTGGGAGCTGCCTTCTGGGGAGTGAAGGTGTACAGCTCAACTCGGTATTTCATAGCCGACGCCGACGGGCAGATCGGCATCTACAATGGTCTTCCGGGCGCGTTGCTCGGCTACCGGATGAATCAACTCATCGAGCGCCGCAATACGCTCATATCGGACCTGCCCGTGTTCTATCAGCGGCAGGTCACAAACACGATTGCTGTCGCCGACCTCCAGGCGGCCGGCGAGACGGCAGATGTCCTGGACGGCTATGCGACGCGCTGCGCGGCCGCGCGCCAGCAGCGGCGCGGCGCGGAGGCGACACCGCCACCCGACAGCCTGCCGACCGTGGCCCTGCCGACGGAGACGACAGCGACTACGGAGACGGCAGCAACTGCCGAGGCCAGCCCGCTGCCGAACTCCACGGAGCAGGCGAACTACCCGACGATGCTGGCGCCGATGACTCCCACGTCCACCGAAGAAGCAAATCCTGAGGCCTGCTGATGTCCGTCGTCCAACAGCCCTCAGCAACGGGCGAATACATCATCTTCCGGCAGCGGCGCGGCGTCGAGCTCGCGCTGACGCTGGCAGCATGCACCTTCGGGCTGGTCGGCTGGGTCGTCTCCTACCTGAACCTGCGGGGCTCGCTGCCACCCGAGCTGATCCCGGGGACCATCATCTGGTTCGCGCTGGCCCTGGGCGCCCACGCCATCGTCAGGTGGCGGATCCCCTACGCGGATCCCGTGATCCTTCCCGTGGTGTTCCTGCTGAACGGGCTCGGCCTGGCGATGATCGCCCGCCTCGACCTGGCGAAGAATGCGCACGCGGCCACGAACCAGATCATCTGGACGGGGCTTGGGATCGCGCTATTCGCCGCGGTCGTGTTCTGGTTGCGTGATCACCGCCGGCTCCAGCGGTTCCCGTACCTGCTGTTCCTGGGTGGCCTGCTGATGCTGATCCTGCCCCTGGTGCCGCTGGTCGGGCGTGAGCTGAACGGCGCCCGGATCTGGATCGGGGTGGGCCCGTTCAGCTTCCAGCCGGCGGAGGTGGCCAAGATCCTCCTGGCGCTGGCTTTCGCCGCTTATTTCTACGAGAAACGCGACCTGCTGGCCCTCGCTGGGAGGCGCTTCATCGGCCTGGAGTTCCCCCGGGCCCGTGACCTCGGGCCCATCGCGGTGATGTGGCTGCTGTCGCTGGCGATCATGGTCTTCCAGAACGACCTCGGAACCGCGCTGCTGTTCTTCGGCCTGTTCACGTTCATGATCTACGTGGCGACGCAGCGGCCAGCCTGGCCGATCCTGGCGGGGATCGCATTCGTCATAGCCGGCCTGCTGGCCTACAACTTCACCAACCATGTGCCGCGCCGCGTCAACTCCTGGCTCAACCCGTTCAGCGACTACGACGGCAACTACCAGATCATCCAGGCGCAGTTCGGCTTCGCCTGGGGTGGGTTGTTCGGCCGCGGCTGGGGGCAGGGATCACCCTGGCTGACGCCGATGAACGAAAGCGACTTCATAGCCGCTAGCCTGGCCGAGGAGATCGGGATCGTGGGCCTGATGGCGATCGTGCTGATGTACGGGTTCATCGTGGCCCGTGGCATGAAGACCGCCCTGACCTGCCCCGACGGCTTCGGCAAGCTCCTCGCGGGCGGGCTGGCGTTCACGTTCGCGGTACAGGTGTTCTCGATCATCGGCGGCATCACGCGGCTGCTGCCGCTGACCGGCCTGACCACACCCTTCATGTCGCAGGGTGGTTCCTCTCTGATCGCGAACTGGATGATCATCGGGATCCTGATGGTGATCTCCCACCGGGCACGCATGCCTCAGCGTGCCACGGCCACCCCGCAGGAGTTGATGACTCCTGCCCAGTCGACGGCGGTGATTGCAAAATGAACGGCCCCCTGAGGAAAGTCAGCATCTTCATCTCGCTGCTGATGGCGGCTTTGTTGTTGAACATCACCTGGATCAGCGTCGGCCAGTCCGACGCGCTGAACGCGGATGTGCGCAACCGCCGCGTCCGCGACCACGAGTTCACCACCAACCGCGGTGCAATCCTCGTCGGCAACGACGCGATCGCCACGTCGGTGCCGGGGACGGACCAGTTCCCGTGGCAGCGCACCTTCCCGAAGGGTGAGCTGTATTCCTCAGTAACGGGCTGGTATTCGTACTCCTACGGCCGCCAGGAGCTGGAACGGAGCTGGAACTCGGAGCTGTCGGGCACCGCCTCGTCGCAGATGTTTTCCCGGGTCCTGGACCTGCTCACCGGGAAGAAGCCGCAGGGCGCCAACCTGAACACGACGCTCAACCCGAAGGCACAGGCAGCCGCCGTGAAGGCGCTGGGCAAACAGCAGGGTGCCGCCATCGCGATCGACTACACAACCGGCGAGATCCTGGCGCTGGCCTCGACCCCCACCTACGACCCGAACCTGCTGGCCACCCAGGACACGTCGGCGGAGAAAGCGAACTGGGACTCCCTTCTGAACAATTCGGAGGAGCCACTGAAGAACCGGGCCGTCCGCGAGGTCTTCCCACCCGGGTCGACCTTCAAGCTGGTGACATCCGCGGCGGCCCTGGAGTCGGGATACGCGCCGGACACCGTCGTCGCCGCACCGAACACGTACCAGCTGCCGGGCTCCAGCCACTCCGTCGGGAACTCGACGAACTGCGGCGGCACCGAGATCACGCTGGAGCATGCGCTGGCGACGTCCTGCAACACCACGTTCGCGAAGCTGGGCGTGGACCTGGGCAAGGACAAGATGGTGGACATGGCCAAGAAATTCGGCTTCAACGCGGAACCGGGCATCGACCTGCCGGCGTCGACGTCGAGGTTCCCGGAGCAACTGGACGCGGCGCAGCTGGGCCAGTCGAGCATCGGACAGTATGAGGTGGCCGCCTCGCCCCTGCAGATGCTGATGGTCGCCTCCGCCATCGCCAACGACGGGGTGCTGATGAAACCCCACCTGGTCAAGAGCGTCACCGGCAGCGACCTGAAGGTGATCCAGACGGTGCAGCCTGAGCAGATGAGCCGCCCGATCGGCGAGGGCACCGCTAAGCAGCTCAGGCAGATGATGGAGAATGTGGTGAGCGACGGCACCGGCTCACCCGCGGACATCAGTGGCTTGACGGTCGGGGGCAAGACCGGTACCGCCCAGTCCGATCCGAACCGTCCGCCCTATGCATGGTTCGTCGGCTATGCTTCCGAACCGCATGTCGCCGTCGTGGCCTTCGTGCAGAGCACCGCGGTCTCGCGCGACGACATCTCTGGCGGCAAGGTCGCTGCGCCGATTTTCAAAGCCGTGGTGGAGGCCGTCAAATGAGGACGGGCGAAAACTGGATCGATGGGCCACAATGGTTCTCGATCAATCGAAAGGACCAGTGCGATGACTGAGCGCGGCACCCTGCTGGGCGGGCGCTACGAGCTCGATCAGATTATCGGGCGTGGCGGCATGGCAGAGGTCTGGCGTGCCCGTGACCTCCGTCTCATCCGCGACGTGGCCATCAAGCGCCTGCGCATCGACCTGGCCAGCGATCCCACGTTCCAGGCCCGGTTCCGCCGCGAGGCCCAGTCGGCGGCGGGCCTGAACCACCCGAACATCGTCGCCGTCTACGACACCGGCGAGGAGCGGGACACCAAGTCCGATGTCATGGTGCCGTACATCGTGATGGAGCTCGTCGAGGGTGTGACGCTGCGCGAGGTGCTGCGCGACGGCCGCAAGATCGTGCCGAACCGGGCGCTGGAGTTCACAGCCGGGGTGCTCGACGCGCTGTCCTACAGCCACCGCGCCGGGATCATCCACCGGGACATCAAACCGGCGAACGTGATGCTCACCCCCGCGGGGACGGTGAAGGTGATGGACTTCGGCATCGCCCGCGCCGTCGCCGACACCTCCGCGACGATGACGCAGACAGCTGCCGTGATCGGCACAGCCCAGTATCTGTCGCCGGAGCAGGCGCGCGGCGAGAAGGTCGACCAGCGTTCGGACCTGTACTCAGTGGGCTGCCTGCTCTACGAACTGCTGTGCTCGGAGCCGCCATTCAAGGGGGACTCCCCCGTCTCCGTCGCCTATCAGCACGTGCGAGAGACGCCCGTACCACCCAGCCAGCGCGACCCCGAGGTGACCCCGGCGATGGACGCCATCGCCTTGAAGGCGCTGGCCAAGTCGCCTGCAGACCGCTACCAGGACGCCCGCGAGTTCCGCGAGGACATCCTGCGGGCCCTGAACGGGCAGCCGGTGATGGCTGCCTTCTCCTCCCCCACTGAGATGCCGACCACGGTGATGCCGTCCTCCGCGCGGCGCGCCGCCCCGACCACCGCGATGCCGGCGGCGGCCGACAGTCCAGCGGACACCTCCGTGAACGGTGCGGTGGACACCCTGGAGGATGAGGACCAGCAGAAGAAGCGCAAGAGGCTCGTGGTCACGCTCTCGGTCCTGGCCGGACTGCTGGTGATCGCACTCGCCGCCACCGCCTACATGGTCTTCGCCAACCCCGCTCCCCGGCAGGTGACGGTGCCGAATGTCGTCGGGTCGGACCAGGCCACCGCGGAGAGCGCCCTGAAAGAGCAGGGCTTCGCCTCGAAGGTGGAGAACGTCGAGTCCGACGACGCGAACAAGGGCAAGGTCACGGCAAGCGACCCGGCCTCCGGTACCCAGGCCGCATTCGGCAGCACGGTGACCTTGAAGGTCGGGCAGGGACCGACTCAGCTTGAGATTCCCTCCGATCTGAAGGGCAAGTCCTTCGACGACGCCAAGTCACAGCTCCAGAAAGCCGGTTTCACGGGCAAGATCACCAAAGAGGACATGAAACCGGCAGATGAGGCCGCCGATGCCGTGAAGGGGCAGGTGCAGGAGAGCGATCCCGTTCTGGGCCAGAAGGCCGCTCCTGACCACGACATCACCCTGAAGATCGCGACGGGAACCTCCCCGGTGCCGGATTTCACCGGCAAGACCCTGGACGAGGCCCAGAAGCTGGCCACCGAGGCGGGCTTCCAGGTGACGCTGAAGAGCTCAGAGGGTGAAACCAGCCAGCAGGATGCGGGGAAGGTTTTCAAACAGAGCCCCGACGAGGGAACCGCCCTGGACCGCAAGACGGGGAAGATCACCGTCACCATTGCAAAGGCAGCCCCCACGACCGCCAAGGTGCCGAACATGATCGGCATGGATGAGAGCCAGGCACAGCAGGCCTTCAAGAGCGCTGGTTTCTCCCGGCCACTGCGGATCAGGCAGGTCGAACAGCCCGGACAACAGACCTACGGCCGGGTGAGCGCCCAGAATTTCGATGCAGACACCGAGCTGCCCAGGAACACCGAAGATGTGGAGGTGACCATCCCGACCCAGCCGGCCCAGAACTCGCAGGAACCTACCCAGACACCGAGCCCATCACCGACACCCCTGCCATCCCCGCCGCCGTCGCCGAAGCGCTGACTGGTGGGGAGCACATCCAGGCACCACCCGCGGACATGCTCACGTGAGGCAAACGCTACCGTTCCCGGACATTTTTCGTCAGTCTCGTCGCGCTCTGTACAGAAACGATTGATTCCGGGTAGGGTCCACCAAAAGCGCATCGATCCACAACGTAACTAAGGGAGGGTGATGGGTTGTGCGATACGTTGTCAGCGCTATTTTGGCTGCCGCGATTTTCTTCTCCGGTGTCACCCATGCCTGAAGTTCAGTACCGAAACGTTGCTATCGCTGTCGCCCTCAAGACGACGGTGATCGCCACGGTTCTGGTCATCCTGGGGCTTTCCGGTTGGGCTCCGTGGCTCCGGTTGATCGGTTCCGGGGTCGGGCTGGTGGTGGTCGCGGTGATTGCCTCCTGGTACACCGACCGACAGCAGAGGTCCTTGAGGCGTGGCGAGAGGATCGTCTTCTCGCTCGGTGTCGGCCTCGCCACATGTCTGCCGTTCATCGGGCACGAGCACTTCTGGTTCCTCGTCAGCCTGGGCGCCCTCGGTACGGTCATCTCAGCGGTCTGGGGAGAGTGGATCTCCCGACCTGCTGACCGCAACGCCTAAGGCCCCTTCTTGCTAGGACAGCGCTGTGGTCGCCAAGGGGGCGAAACCCGCGGCGCGGGCTGGCGCGTCGGTGTCGCCGCAGGTCACCAGCCAGTTGGCGAGCATCTGGTAGCCGCCCTCGGTGAGCACCGACTCGGGATGGAACTGCACGGCCTCCATCGGCCATTCACGGTGCCGGATCGCCATGATGACCCCAGACTCAGTGCGTGCCGTCACCTCCAGCTCAGCTGGCATGGTGTCCTCGACGGCGGCCAGCGAGTGGTAGCGGGTGGTGTTGATCGGCGACGGCAACCCGGCGAAGACGCCCTGGCCGTCGTGGAAGACCTGGGAGACCTTGCCGTGCAGTAGCTCGGTGGCGCGGCCGACGACGCCGCCGAGGGCCACCACCATCGCTTGGAGTCCGAGGCATACCCCGAACAGCGGCGTGCGCCCTCCGACCTGCCGGATGACGTCGACGCACACCCCGGCGCGCTCCGGGGTGCCCGGCCCGGGTGAGAGCAGCACCCCGTCGAAGGCGTCCTCCCAGCCGGCTTCCGCGAACCTCGGGTCGTCGTTGCGCCACACCTGCGTGCTGGCCCCGATCTGGGCCAGGTAGGAGACGATGTTGTAGACGAACGAGTCGTAGTTGTCGATGACGAGGATGCGTGCCACGGGCGCAATTCTGTCACGCGGAGGCGGCCGGCACGCTGCCCCACCCCTGTTATGGACCAACCGGCGACACGGGCCTGGTGAAATTTCCGCCACCTTGCGCATCGTGCCGGCACACCGCGATGTTGCTGTCCCTTGCCTTATCATTCCCCCATTGCCCGGCGATGCCCCGTCGAGGCGGCCGATCCCGCCCTGTAGCAGGTCCTCTACTGAAAACGGCTATGACCCCCCAAACACGTAGGTTTTCCTCTATGGTAGGTGGAAATGCAGTCCGTGAGGAAAGCTAAGGAGAACGATGAAGTTCAAGACTGCACGAAAATCGGTACTGGGGCTGGCTCTGGCGGCTTTGCTTGCCCCGGGCATGGTCGGCTGTGCTGCGGGCG
>ERZ772986.2069-NODE-2069-length-11150-cov-3.186300_pt1 | contig 11150 bp, 9 predicted proteins | sample MGYA00511898_ERZ772986 | MGnify/ENA primary metagenome ERZ772986 (study PRJEB29015, sample SAMEA2737934) | human oral metagenome | biome: human oral; feature: human-associated habitat; material: dental | place: China | collected 2148 ... | reverse complement strand
GTTGATTTCACGCTGCCAGACACCAAGTACGGACACGTCTGGTACACGGTCGTCGACACGTCGGGAGACGATGACTGCCGCGAGTACCGCTCCGGAGACATCGTGCACGTCAAGCCGCGTACCTCGTTCATCTTGCGCAATCCGCGGGGCCGCTGACTGAGCGCCCCCGATCGACGCGGCGGCTTCCCCACACGCGTACCGACTACTTATCGAGATGAGGATCGGCGGCGCGTCTGGACCCGAAGCCGTGATGACACCCGTACGATTTGAATTGTGAATGAAAACGCGGTGCCCGAGGAGTTTGTGCGGGCTCTGCTGTCCCTGCGACAGGCCGACCACCTGCCGCACATACTCCTCGAGGAGGTTTCCCCGCCTCGCCGTCTCGCGCCCTTCACGGCGGCACTCGCGATGCGGACGACAGACGAGGATGAGGCGGGACAGCCTCTGTCGACTGGTCGGATAGTGATCCTGCATGATCCGGTGGGGCAGATTGGTTGGAACGGTACGTTCCGCGTCGTGAGCCAGCTGCGTGCCCAGATCGACGCGGACATGATGGGGGATCCCCTGCTCGCGGAGGGCGTATGGGGATGGACCCTCGACTGCCTGCATGCCGCCGGCGCGGGGCTCCATGACCTGACCGGTACCGTCACGCGCGAGATGAGCGAAACCTTCGGCGGCCTCGAGTTGCGAGGCTCCTCCCTCTTCGTTGATGTGCGCGCCTCGTGGACTCCCAACAGCGAGCACCTTGGCGAGCACCTGTCCGGATGGGCCGACGTGATGCGCCGGACGGCCGGCATCGTTCCCGCCCGCCATCTTGAAGGAGTCTGAGTGCGAGTCAACAATGGCGGCGGTCTGCCGGTCGGCGACACGGATAATCCCGAAGTCATCGCACAGCCACGCGGGGGTACTCCCGCCGTCATCGACACTCCCTCCGGCCTGGACGATGCGGCGAGAGCGCTCGCACTCGGGCGGGCACCGGTCGCGCTCGATGTTGAGCGAGCGCAGGGTTTTCGCTATGGCTCCGACCCCTACCTGGTGCAGATACGCCGTGAGGACGTCGGCACGTTCCTGATCGATACGCACGCGTTGCCCGACCTGTCGGCCCTGGCGCCGGGGGTCGATGAGGTCTGGCTCCTGCACGACTGCCTGCAGGATCTGCCAAACCTACGCCAGGTCGGATTGGTTCCCTCCTCGCTGTTTGACACCGAGATTGCCGCACGCCTGGTGGGCCTGGAACGCTTTGGCTTGGCCGCGGTCGCCGAGCAGGTGCTGGGCCTGGGCCTGGTCAAGGATCACCAGGCGTCTGATTGGTCGCTGCGTCCCCTCCCTCCCGAATGGCTGCGCTACGCGGCGTTGGACGTGGAGCTGCTGACGGAGCTGTACTATCGCCTGTCCAAGAGGCTCGATCAGATGGGTCGCTGGGAGTGGGCGCAGCAGGAGTTCAGCCACGCCCTGGCGGTCCGGCCCTCCCCCACCAAGCCGGATCGCTGGCGCTCGCTGCCGGGAGCGGGCAAGGTCCGCAGCCGCCGGGGGCTCGCGGTCCTTCAGGCGCTGTGGGAAACCCGCGAGGCCATTGCCCGACGCGTCGACATCTCCCCGGGACGCTTGGTGCGCAACGCCGCCCTCGTGCGCGCGGCATCCGCGCCGCCCAGGAATCGGCGCGCGCTCATGAGCATCAACGAGTTCCGTTCCCCTTTCGCTCGCCAGTTCGAAGACGAGTGGATGCGCGCCCTGGCACGCATCAACGCGATGACCGAGGACGAACTTCCCCCCGCCCGTCAGCCCGTCCAACCGGGTTCGATTCCCGAGCCCCGTCAGTGGAATCGAATCGACGAGGCGGCGGCCGCGCGGCTGGGTACGGTGCGCGCCGCGGTCGCGTCGGTCGCCTCGCAACTGGGGCTGGCCCCCGAGGTGGTCCTCGCGCCTCAGGTGCAGCGCTACCTGGCGTGGGCGCCCCTTGATCCCTCCCGTCCCTCCGGGGACGAAGTCGAGGAACGCATGGTGAACCGGGGCGCGAGGGACTGGCAGATCGACCTGACTCTCGACCCGATCTGCGACGCTCTCGGCGTCTGAGCCACTCCCCTAGCAGCGCACGAGACGTTCGACCTGGGTTCGGACCGCGGCCTCGATACCGTCCGCGTCGTATCCGAAGTTCCTGATCATCTCGGAGCGGTCCCCGTGCTCGGGAAGAACCTGGGGAACTCCCAGGCACCGAACGGGAATGTCGGCGTCGAAGAGGCTGTCCCTCAGGGCCCAACCGAAGCCCCCCTGAACGATCCCGTCCTCAACCGCGATGACGGCGTCGAAGCCGAGCGCGAGCGAGGCCAGATCCGGGCTGATGGGAACCAGCCACCGGGGATCGACCACGGTGACGGATATGCCATCGTCGATGAGTCGACGTGCAGCGGTGATCGCGTCGGGCACACACGCCCCGGTGCCGACGATGAGCACGCGGGCACGGCAGGGCGCCACCTCCTCGTCGAGGAGCACGTCGACGTCGCCCACTCGCCGCAGCGCGGGCATCGGTTCGGGCAGAGCCCCCTTCCTGTAGCGCAGGACGGTGGGGGCATCGTCCACGCTGATTGCCTCGCGCAGCTCCTCGCGCAAGGTGTCCTCGTCTCTGGGGGCGGCCAGGCGCAGACCGGGGATCAGCGAGCACATGGCGATGTCCCACACGCCGTTGTGGGATGCCCCGTCGGATCCGGTGATTCCCGCGCGATCGAGGACAAAGGTGACGCCGGCGCGATGGAGCGCGACGTCCATGAGGAGCTGATCAAACCCTCGGTTCAAGAACGTGGCGTAGAGCGCAACAACGGGGTGTGCCCCCTCATAGGCCATGCCGGCGGCCGACGTCACCGCTTCGGCCTCGGCAATGCCGACGTCTATCACGCGACCGGGGAATGCCTCGTGCATGGGTCCAAGCCCCACCGGCTGCATCATCGCGGCCGTGATGCCCACGATGTCCTCGCGCGCGGCGGCCAGGGAGCGAATCTCGTCAGCAAAGACGCTCGTGAAGCCAAAGCGTTCGGGAGCGACGGGCAGTCCGGTCTCGGGGTGGATGGGGCCGACCGCGTGGAAGCGGTCCGCGATGTTTTCCTCGGCGGGCGTGTAGCCGCGTCCCTTCTCGGTGATCACGTGCACGAGGACGGGTTGGTCGAGGGAACGCGCGCGCCTCAGCGCGGTCTCGACCGCCGCGATGTCGTGGCCATTGACGGGGCCCACGTACTTCAGGCCGAGGTCCTCGAACATGACCTGGGGGTTGAGAGCGTCCTTGATTCCCGTCTTCAGGCCGTGGAGAGCGTCGTAGGCGGCGCGCCCCGGAATGCCCTTGCTGAGAAGGTGCTGCTTCCCCCACGCGAGGGCACGCTCGTAGCCCGCGGACGTGCGCAGGGCATCCAGGTGAGTGGCCAGGCCTCCGATCGTGGGGGCGTAGGAGCGACCGTTGTCGTTGATAATGATCGCGATGCGCCGATTCTTCGAGGTCGCGATGTTGTTGAGGGCCTCCCAGGCCATTCCGCCCGTCAGCGCGCCGTCTCCGATGACGGCGACCGTCCACGTGCGATCCCCGCGCCGATGCTTCTCCCGCGAGATCCCATCGACCCACGCCAGCGACGCCGACGCGTGGGAGGATTCGACGACGTCGTGCTCCGATTCGGAGCGAGACGGGTAACCCGACAGGCCCCCCGGGCAACGCAGCGAGGAAAAATCCTGGCGCCCCGTCAGGAGCTTGTGCACGTATGCCTGATGGCCCGTGTCGAACACGATCGTGTCCTGCGGCGAACGGAAGACGCGGTGCACACCGATCGTGAGTTCAACCACGCCAAGGTTGGGCCCCAGGTGCCCTCCGGTACGAGAGACGTTGTCGATGAGGAACTGCCGAATCTGGCGCGCCAGCTGATCCAGCTGTCCGGGATCGAGGCGGCGCAGCTCCTGCGGTGCGGTGCAGCGCGACAACAGGTCGCGAGACTCTTGTGCTCCAGACATGAGCACCAGTGTAGTTCCCTCCGCGTCTCATCTACGCGTCAAAGCGGGATCCTCTCCCGTGGGATCCGCGCGGTCGGCAGACGCGAGCACTAAGATGGGGACGTAGGCTCGCCATACGCTCAAGGAGGCACTATGTCCGTCACCGTCGCTCCTCACGGCATTTGGAAGTCCCCCATTACGGGTGATTCCTTCACTGCGCGTTCGGTCACCCTCTCCCAGGTCCGGGTTGATGGACCGGACACCTACTGGGTGGAGGGTCATCCCCTGGAGGGTGGCCGTGGCACGCTGCTGCGGCGGCGCGGAACAGGCGAGACGGGCGAGGTTCTGCCCCTCATTGACGGGGTTCGCCTGCCCGACGTGGGCACGCGCGTGCACGAGTACGGCGGCAAGGCATACGCCGTCCACCACGGGGTCATCGTCTTCTCCGACCGCACCGACGGCCGCGTCTACGCCTACGACACCTCCGACCCGCGTCGAGGGGTGCGCCCCCTGACGACCCTGTCGAAGGTCCGCTACGGTGACTTCTGGATCGCGGACGTGCGTGATCTCGTGTACGCGGTCGCCGAGGACCACTCGGGGCCGGGCGAGCCCGTCAACTCCATCGTCGCGATCCCCCTGGACGGCTCCGCCGCGCGTGACGACAGCGCCATCATTCCCGTTTTTGGTGGGACGGACTTCGCTCAGGCACCCGTCGTGTCCCCCGACGGGACAAAGCTCGCGTGGATCTCGTGGAGCCACCCGAACATGCCCTGGACGTGCTCGCAGCTGCGGGTTGCCTCGCTGACCTTTGAGGGGCGGATCGACCGCGAGGTCGTCCTCGTCGATCAGCCCGGCGTGTGCGTCTACGAGCCGCGGTGGACGCTGGACGGGGACCTCATTCACGTTGACGACTCCTCCTCGTGGGCCAACCTGTACCGCACCCAGGGCTTCGTCTGGAACGAAGGGGAGGATCCCAACGCCTGGACGACGCGGCTACGCACCCGCGCCCTGCATCCGGGACGCAGGGCCTTCTCTCACCCCCACTGGCAGCTGGGCCTGCACTCCTACGACAACTACGACAACGACCTTCTCGTCTGCTCCTGGGCCGAGGACCAGGAGTGGCATATCGGCACCGTGCGCGTCGACAACGGAATGGCCGAGGAGTGGGCAACCGGTTGGTGGCCGATCGGCAACGTCGCAGCGGCCGACGGTCGCGTTGTGTTCCTCGCGGACTCCGCCACGCACACGCCCGCGATCATCGAGGTCTCGCGCGGCAAGACAAAGGTTCTGCGTCCCTCCTCCGAGGCGGAAGTGCCCGCGGCCCTCATCTCGACGGCGCAGATGCTGACGTGGAAGACCTCCGACGGCGAGGAATCGCACGGCCTCTACTACGCGCCCGTCAACCCCGACTTCCGGGCACCGGACGGGGAGCTTCCTCCCCTGATCGTCAACGTGCACGGCGGGCCGACCAGCGCCAGCCGCCCCGGCCTGTCGGTTCCCTTCCAGTATTGGACGAGTCGCGGCTTCGCTGTCCTCGACGTCAACTTCCGGGGATCGACGTCCTTTGGCCGCGCCTACCGTCAGAAGCTCAACGGGCAGTGGGGCGTCATGGACGTCCAGGACTGCATCGATGGCGCCCAGTACCTGATCGACCTGGGGTACGTCGATCCGAAGAGGATTGCCATTCGCGGCAGCTCCTCCGGTGGTTTCACGGCGCTCAATGCCCTGGCTTCCTCGGATATTTTCACCGCGGGCGCCTCCTTCTACGGGATTGCCGACCTGGTGAAGCTGGCACAGAGCGGCCACAAGTTCGAGTCGCACTACGATCAACTGCTGATCGGATCGGACGATGTGTCGGACGCGGTGTGGGCCCAGCGTTCCCCGATCAACCGGGTCGATCAGATCCACGCTCCCCTGCTGCTTCTTCACGGTGGTGAGGACCCCGTCGTGCCCGCCGCTCAGGCGGAGGAGATGTACGAGGCCCTGCGGGCAGGCGGTAACGCGGTGGCGCTCAAGCTCTACCGGGGTGAGGGGCACGGATTCCGTTCCGCCGTCAACATCAAGGACGCATGGCAGACCGAGCTCTCATTCTACCGCACCGTGTGGGGCATCGCCACCGACGCCCCCATCCACGTCGAGATCGCGAACCTGTGACGCGGCGTCCTCAATCCCCGCAGCCCGGTCGGTCGGCTGCGTGGATTCGCATGAGGGTCGGCCACACGGTCGCCGCGCACCGATCCCTGCTCGGCATTGCCGCGGCCGTGGTGGGCGCCGTCGTCGGCGCCGCGGCGGTCCTGTTTAACCTTGCGATTCGAGCATGGACGTGGGTATCCACGGGCTTCACCGAGTACACGACCCACATCGGGTCGCCGCACGGGGTCTGGGGGTGGGCTCCCTGGCTCTTCCTCCTCCTCTCCCCCGCGCTGGCCGGAGCGGTCTACGGTCCGCTCATTCAACGTTTCGCGCCCAGCGCGAAGGGCCACGGCATTCCGGAGGTCATGCTCGCGGTGCGCCGCAAGGGCGGACGCATTCCCGGGCGTGTCGCGATCGTGAAGATCGTGTCCTCGGCGCTGACGATCGGATCAGGTGGCTCCGCTGGGCGCGAGGGACCTATCGTGCAGGTGGGGGCATCGCTGGGATCAACGATCGCCTCGTGGCTCGGGATGCCGGTCTCCCGAGTGGTGTTGCTTGCCTCGTGCGGGTCGGCGGCCGGCATCGCGGCCACCTTTCACGCGCCACTGGCTGGGGCGGTGTTTGCGCTCGAGGTGATTCTCACGGAGTTCACGGCGGAGACCTTCGGTTTCGTCGTGCTCTCGGCGGTCAGCTCCTCGATGGTTGCCCGCATCCTTCAGGGCGATGAGATGGTGGTGCGCGTCGCGAGTGACCTGTCTTTCGCCTCTCAGACGGACATGTGGTGGGTGGCGCTGCTGGGCCTCGTCGCGGGCATGTGCGGACTGGGATTCTCCAAGCTCCTCTACGCGTGCGAGGACGCGATCGACTGGCTGTGGGCGCGCACACGCCTGCCGCAGTGGGCGCGCCCGGCGGTCCTCGGCCTGGTGCTCGGCGCGGGCTTGGTCGCGTTCCCGTACATGTTCGGGTCGGGTTATCCGCTGGAGGAGGACGCCATCGCGGGCAATTTCTCGATTGCCTTCCTGCTGGCCCTGATGCTCGGGCGCGCCCTGTACACCGCCTTCACGATCGGAATGGGCGGGTCGGGCGGAGTCTTCGCGCCCACTCTCTTCATCGGAGCGATGGCGGGCGCAGCCTTCGGGGACGTCGTCTCCCCGCTGTCCGCTTCGCCCGTCGGTGTCTTCGCGGTGGTTGGCATGGGTGCCGCATTTGCGGGTGCGGCCCGCGCCCCCATGACGGCCGTTCTCATCATCGTCGAGATGACGGGGCAATTCTCCCTCATCCTGCCGATGATGTTGGCGGTCGTCATCGCCACGGGAGCCTCGCGTTTCTTGACCCGCGCGACCATCTACACCGAGAAGCTGCGGCGGCGTGGGGACGTGTTGGACGACCCGGTGGAGGGAACTCTCCTGGGGACGCGGGTGGCCTCGCAGTGGATGGCGCACGCCCCCGAGGTTCTTGCCGCCTCCGCCTCGGTTGCCTCGGCCCTGTCGGCGCTGCGCCGCACGAGGGAGAGCGCGCTACCGGTGGTTGATGGCGGTCGCTTCGTTGGCTTGGTGTCCTCACTGCGTCTGGCCGAACTCGCCTCCGAAGTCGCCCTCCTCGAGGCGGGCCTTGAGGGCCGACAGGAAACGGCTGGCGTCCGCGCCGTCGACGAGGCGGTGGTCGTAGGTCAGCGACAGGTACATCATCGGCCGGATCGCGACGGTGTCGTCGCCGAAGGCGTCGGTGACGACGATCGGACGCTTCACCATGGCGCCGGTGCCCAGGATCGCCACGTTCGGCTGGTTGATGATCGGGGTGTCGAACAGGGTGCCGGTGGAGCCGTAGTTCGTGATGGTGAACGTGGCGCCGTTCAGCTCGTCGGGGCCGATCCTGCCGTCGCGGGCCCGGGCGGCCAGGTCGCCGATCCGCTTGGCGATGCCACCCACATTCAGGTCGCCGGCGTCCTTGATGACCGGCACCATGAGGCCCTTGGGCGTGTCGACGGCGATGCCGATGTCCTCGGAGTCGTGGTAAGTGATCGTGCCGGCCTCCTGATCGACGCTGGCGTTCACCTTCGGGAAGTCGCGCAGCGCCTCGGTGGCGGCCTTCGTGATGAAGGCGAGGTAGGTCAGGCCGACGCCCTCGCGCTTGCGGAACTCGTTCTTGGCGGCGGCGCGGACCCTGGCGATGGCCGACAGGTCGATCTCGACGGTGGCGGTGAGCTGGGCCGAGATCTGGAGCGAGTCGCGCATGCGCGTGGCGACGATCTTGCGCAGGTTCGTCATCTTCTCGGTGGTGCCCCGCTTCGCGGCGTCCGGGGACGGGGCCTTCGAGGCGCGGACCGGCGCCGGGGCGGCGGGAGCCGATGCGGCGGCCGCGGCGGCCCTCCTGGCCTCGATGGCGGTCTCGACGTCCTGCTTGCGGATCCGGCCGCCGACGCCGGTTCCCGTGACGGCGGCCAGGTCAATGCCGTTGTCGGTGGCGAGCTTGCGTACGAGCGGGGTCACATAGCCGTCGAAGTCGGGCAGGGTGGCGCGCGGTGCGGGGGGCGCTGCCGGTGCAGCCGGGGCGGCGGGTGCCGCAGGGGGCGTGGAGGCCGCCGGGCCCGTCGGCGTCGGGGCTTCGGACGGCTCGCCGACGACGGCCAGGACGGCGCCGACCTGGGCGACCTCGTCCTCGGCGAAGCGGGTCTCGAGGAGGGTGCCGGAGACGGGTGAGGGGACCTCGGTGTCGACCTTGTCGGTGCTGACCTCGAGCAGGGGTTCGTCGGCGTCGACGTGCTCGCCCACCTCCTTGAGCCAGCGGGAGATGGTGGCTTCGTTGACGCTTTCGCCCAGGGTGGGGAGAGTGACTTCAGTCGACATGGTTCTACCGGACTCCTTCGCCAGAGGTCATGGGAGAATCCCGCCGGGTCGTTCCAGCGGAAATTTCCTCGCCAGCCTAACCCCAACGGGTACCGCATGGCGGGCCGCGAGGACCCTCCGGGCTCCCCCGGCCCATGCCTTGAGCGAACAGAGCGAACATGGGGAAGGACGCGAGCGGATGAGGGGGAACGCGCCACGGCGCCCTCGACATCCCCGATGGGCGGGGGACGGGTCCGGCGCCTGCGGGTGCGAGATGAGGAGAAGCGGCGGCTCCGACGGCCGGGGACGGGGTGCGCTCGTCGGGGTGTCGCTGACCGTCGTCGTGGCGGTCCCGACAGATGGGGCGCACAGACGGAGCATGAGCCGGCGGCCTGCACGACGTGTCGTCCGGTCGCGGTCCTCGGCCCGGCCCGGCGCGTCCGCGCCCAGGAACCAGTCTCATCGACTGCCAGCGGCTCTCCGGCCCGGCGAGGCGCGGGCCGGTCCGCTCACTCCTGCTTGCCGAGACCCATCGGCCCGTAGACCAGATCGTCGTCCTCGAACAGGCTCACGGCGGCGATGCCGTAGTCGGACAGCTCCTCGAAGTTCTCGCCGAGCCAGAACTCGGCGTCCTCGCGGGTGTCGAACTCGCGCCCCAACCCCAGGCCGTGGCGCTCATCCTCGCTGAGCTCGGCCTCCGGCTCGAGCTCCTCCTCCCAGTGGAAACTCATCAGTAGTCCTCTCCTCGGGCGACGACGCAGCCGGGGTTGCGGAAGCGGCGCATGGTGATCATCCGGGACATCATTTCCTTGAGCAGGTACTGACCCTTCGGGTTGAACCGGGGAATGCGGGCGAGGGCCTCCTTCCTGTAGGAGCGCCAGCGGATGAGGACGTCGACGGCGCACGCGAGGAAGTAGACCCAGATGCCGGCGCTGGAGACGAGTTGGAGCCACGGCAGCCACTGCATGGCCAGCATCGTGGCGATGAGGATGAGCACGACCGGCCAGGCGAACTCGCAGATCGACCAGTGGGCGTCGACGTTGTTGCGCAGCAGCACACGCTCGGGCCGGGCGTTGACGGCTCGGTAGGCCTCCTCGCGGCGGCGGTACGTGGCCTCGCGGTCGCGGGCCCGCTGCTCCTTCTTCGTGAGCGTCGGGTGCAGCCGTTCCATGCGCGCGGTCTCGGCCTGCTTGCGGCTGGGCGTGGGGGCGTTCTTCCTCCGCGTGTCCCGGGCCCGCTCGGACGGCTCCGGCTGTGCGGCCGCGGCCTCGTCGGCCGGGGCGGTCGTCTTCCTGGAACGCAGCAGTGCCACAGGGATGCCCTTTCGTCAGTGGTCCTCCGGGCCCGATTCTAGGATGGCCGGCGGGGCCCTCGCCAACAAGGGCCGTCGCCGAGGGCCCGCCGGCCGACGAGGGCCCCGCCGGGGCGCCCCGCCCCGAATGGCAAGATGATGCCCATCGGATCGTCCAGGCAATAGGCTGTGGGGGACAGGGCCCTCGTGCGGCAGCGCGCAGGGCATCGGCACCGGAAGGATCGATGCACCGATGGCAGGAATCTTCGAACGGCTCTCCATGATCTTCAAGTCGAAGGCCAACAAGGCCCTCGACAAGCATGAGGACCCCCGTGAGACCCTCGACTACTCCTATCAGCGCCAGCTGGAGCTGCTGCAGAAGGTGCGCCGCGGCGTCGCCGACGTGGCAACCAGCCGCAAGCGCGTCGAGATCCAGGGCAACCAGCTCGGCCAGGAGATGGACAAGCTCACCCTCGCCGCCCAGCGCGCCCTGTCCCAGGACCGGGAGGATCTCGCCAGGGAGGCGCTCACCCGCAAGTCCGGCCTGCAGGCCCAGCTCAGCGATCTCCAGGCCCAGCACGCCGCGCTGGCCGAGGAGGAGGAGAAGCTCATCCGTGCCAGCACCCAGCTGCAGGCCCGGGTGGACGCCTTCCGCACGAAGAAGGAGACCATCAAGGCGCAGTACTCGGCCGCCGAGGCCCAGACCCGCGTCAACGAGGCCTTCACCGGCCTGAGCGACGAACTCGGCGACGTCGGCCAGGCTATCGCTCGCGCCGAGGACAAGACCGCCCAGCTGCAGGCCCGCGCCGGCGCCGTCGACGAGCTGCTCGCCTCGGGCGCCCTCGACGACCCCTCCGGCACCTTCAAGGACGACATCACCCGCGAGCTCGACGCCATGGCCTCCTCCGCCTCGGTCGAGGACGAGCTCGCCGCCATGA
>ERZ772986.2064-NODE-2064-length-11171-cov-2.819899_pt1 | contig 11171 bp, 10 predicted proteins | sample MGYA00511898_ERZ772986 | MGnify/ENA primary metagenome ERZ772986 (study PRJEB29015, sample SAMEA2737934) | human oral metagenome | biome: human oral; feature: human-associated habitat; material: dental | place: China | collected 2148 ... | reverse complement strand
GATCGCGCAGGCGCTGTTCGAGTCGATCCGCCTGCTGACCTCAGGCTGCGATGTGCTGCGGACCCGCTGCGTCAGCGGCATCACCGCCAACAAAGAGATCTGCGAGCGCTACGTCCGTGACTCGATCTCCGTGGTGACCCTCCTCAACGACTACATCGGGCACCGCGCCGGCGACGAGGTGGGGCAGGAAGCGGCCAAGTCGGGCAAGTCGGTGCGCGACATCGTCCTGGAACGCGGTCTCCTGGACGAGACCACCGTGGACCGGCTGCTGTCCTTCGAGAACCTGACCGGAAACGAGAAGATCAGCGAGGTCGCAGGATGACAGCGGGGAATCCTGGTGGATGCCCAGGTCAGAGGGCGATGAGACGGTCGCTGATCCTGTCGTAGGTGTCCACGTCAATGCCGACGCAGTTCGTCAGATCATCAGGATGCAGGAATTTTCCGAGTTCCTGGCGGGTGCTGATGATCTGGTCTGCTTGGGCTTGGGTGAGGTCCAGCATTTTCACGAAAGTTGTGGCTGGGACGCTATTGATGTCCACCAGACCGCCATCGTCGTATTGACGTGGGAGGTCAGGCCTGCCGATCCGGAGCTCGCGCGCCATCCGCGGGTCCTCTTGCGCCAGCTTCAGAGCATCGCTTCGCCTCTGCAGGGCAGCGCGTGCTTGGGCCAGGGCGGCCTCGTTCCGGTTGGCGGTCATGAGGGTAGGTCTTGGCTGCGCCTGCAGTTGTGTAGCACCATTTCCCCAGTCGAGCTGTTGTGCTGTCATCATCGTGTAAACCGTGGAGGCGATGAGGTTGGTGATCGCCAGCAGGGTGCCAGCGGTAGAGCCGCTGTCAGTGTCAGTTGAAACAAGCATGAATGTCGCAACCGTGGCTATGCCTGAGCCGGCGCACCAGGCCCAAGCGCGCTTGGTGCCCTGCTTGAGTGCGATGGCGAAGGGGCCAACCACAGCAAACAGCCCCGCGGACAGAACAGGAACCAGCCATAACCAAGCCGGTGGTTTGCTTCGCATCGTTGCACCTCTCCCGGAAACATACAGACCGCACCCAGCGGACAGTGCAGATCTTATCGTGCGCCCTCGTCGGATCCTTGGCCGGGGTCAGCTAAATAGGATGTTCTGAGGGGCAAGGGCTTACTGACCTGCGAGGACTTCTGTCCTATCTTGTGGAGCTCTTTACCTCGTCGGTGAATAGCAGATAGATGAGCCAGATCGTCAAGCCCACTTCAATGGTGAAGATTAATGTGTTGATTAGGGCGTACAACATAGTGATTCCCTCAATGTTGCTGGGATTTCCTAGCGGCACCACATTCAGGATCTCGAATGCCAGTATGATGATCAGGTTGGCGAAGCTGAATCCGAGCAGCTGGCCATATCCCCGCTTTTTGAAGAAGAAACGCAGGCCACAGGTAAACAGACCGAGTCCGAAGGCGAAGGGGAAGAAGCTGAGGTTGACGAACGGTGAGGACGAGGTGGCTCCGATGATCGTGAAGTAGATCACCTCGAAAAGCCGTCTCAAGCCTTCGGGGAGAGCCATCGCTCCAACGATGATTGCCAGGAGCGCTGCCGTGGTGGTCTTGGGGCGAGTTTGAGGCCGAGGATGGTCCGTCATATGGATATGCGGTGTTGTGATATCCGTTCGGCTGGCCAGGTCCGGGTGCGAAGCCGGATTGCTGAGGGAATGACGGCGGGCCTTGGAGGCCATTTCCTGGTGCTGGCTGCCCAGGATTTCCCGGTGTGTATTGAGTGCTCACTCACATTGCCTTTCTGGAGGTTTCCCTATCACGCCAGAGTGACAAGATAGCAATTAGTTTAACAGCTGAGGAGGTCATGCATGAGTAGTCGGTGGACAGCGGAATTCCTCGTCGGCATCAGGTTGCCTGCGGCTGTGAATAAGCCTTACGGGTTTTCACTGCCCAGCTGCTCTCTCAGCCAGGCGATCTCGGCCGCGTGGTTCTCCGGCGGAGTCTCCAGCATGACCGGAGCCTTCGCCTCGCGCAGCAGCGCCAACAGGACCTCCGGGTCGAGCTGGCCCTGGCCCAGCGGGGCGTGACGGTCACGCCCCGACCCCGCCATGTCGCGGGAGTCATTGCAGTGGACCAGGTCGATGCGCCCGGTGATGCCCAGGACCTCGGGGACCACCGTTTCCAGGTCCAGCCCGGCGGCGTGCGCGTGGCAGGTGTCCAGGCACAGCCCAACGCCATCGAGGTTCCCGGAGCCGTCGAGGGTGTCCCAGAGCGCCCGGATGGACTCCAGGTATCGCATCATCGCCTTCTTGCCGCCCGCGGTGTTCTCGATCAGGATCGGCGCCTTCAGATCCAGGCCGTCGACGCACTTGCGCCAGTTGTCGTAGCCCCGCTGCTGGTCCTCATCGGCGGTGACGTGCCCACCGTGGACGATCACGCCCCGCGCCCCGATCGCAGCCGCCTCATCGATGGTCTGTTGCAGCAGCTTGCGCGACGGGATCCGGATCCGGTTGTTCGTGGATGCGACATTGATGACGTAGGCGGCATGCACGTAGAGCCCGACCCCCGCGTCCTCGGCCTGTGCCTTCAGTGTGGCGGCGTCAGGAGCGGCGGGGCGTTTCCACGACTGCGGGTCGCCGAACATCACCTGGGCGATGTCCGCCCCGACGGCGCTCGCCTGCGAGATCGCAGCCGCCATGTCAACATGCGCACCAATCAGCATGGAACCAGCCTAGGAGATCCCACTGGCAGGGACCGGCTGACCCGCGACGCCTCGCGGGGCGGTTTTGCCTGCGCCAGCTCAGGCCGCCGCATCTCGCGCGGCCGCGGCCGTCAGCTGGGCCATGCCACTCAGACCCGCGTCGGCTCCCAGCGATGCCGCCTCGATCCGCAGCGACTCGGTCATCAGCGGATGGCAGCCGTCGTAGATCCGGGCCCGCACGGCTGTGATGAAGTGCTGCGACGACGCCAGGCCGCCGGTCAGGAACAGCGCCTGCGGGTTGAAGAAGCTCACCACCGAACTCAGAACCTCACCCAGCAGCGACCCGGCGGTGCGGATCATCGTGGTGGCCTCCGGGTCGCCGTTGTGGGTCAGCGCCAGGACATCCGCGGTGGTCTCGACCCCGGCTCCCTGCTCCTGCAGCCCCGCGACGATGCCCGCCCCTGACGCCACCGTCTCCAGGCAGCCGATCTTCCCGCAGGTGCAGGGCCGCTCCCCGGCGGCATGGATCACCGTGTGGGTGACGTCCCCGGCGGCGAAGGTGGCCCCCCGGTACAGCTGCCCTGCGACGATGATGCCGGATCCGATGGCCGTGCCCGCCTTGATGGTGATGGAGTCGCCATCGGTCCCGAACTGGGCCCGGTGCTCCCCGAGCGCCATCGCGTTCGCGTCGTTCTCCACGATGGCTGGCACCCCGAAGAGCTCCGTGAGCGCCTCCCGCACCGGGAACCCGGCCCAGCCCGGCATCCGTGACGGCAGCCTCACCGTCCCCGGGTCTGGCTGCACTGGTCCCGGCAGCGCCAGGCCCACTCCCAGCAGTGGCCCCTTGGCGTCCTGCTCGCGCAGGAGGCCCGCTAGGGACTCCATCACCTTCTCTGGGCCGTCGGCCACCGCGACCGGTGCGGTCGCGGAGTGCAGCAGCCCTCCCGCCTGGTCGGCCACGCCGAGCCGGGCGTGGTGCCCGCCCAGGTCGGCGACGAGCAGGTGCCCGAGGGGCCGGTTCAGGCGCAGCCGCCGCCGCGGCCGCCCGCCGCCGGAGGAGACCATCCCGTCCTCAATGATGACGCCCTCCTCGATCAGCTGCCCAACCCAGGTGGATGCCGTCGACGGGGCGACGTTGAGCAGGCGTGCCAGATCAGCGCGTGACGTGGCTGATCCGTCGGCCAGCAGCTCTGGGATGCGCGGATGAGGGCGTGCCATGCCGACACTTTAACCGATTCCAAATTAACTGACTGCAATTGTAAAAAATTTTCCATATGCCCAGGACAGGCGGGAAAAGCAGGCCTTAGGTCACGGTTCTGCAACGGACCAGGGTCTCCGCTTGCGTTGGCCGATCGGCTTACCCTACGCTCACTTACGCCATTAAGGCGCACAACTTAGTTCGCTGACGAATTAAGTCAGAGGAGGAGCAATGAAGTTCAAGATCCGCAAGGCCATAGCGCTCGCGGCCGTTGCCGCGTTGGCGCTCACCGGCTGCTCCAGCAAGGGCGGCGGCAGTGACACCACCGGTGAGAACGGCAAGACGAGGATCGTCGTCGACATGTGGGCGGGCGGCCAGAAGGACACTGACGCCCTGAAGAAGCAGGTGGAGATCGCCCAGAAGGCCCTCCCCGACATCCAGATCGAGCTTCGCACCGCTCCCTGGGGTGACTTCTTCACCAAGCTCACCACCAACATGGGCACCGACAACATGGCCTGCGTCACCGGTATGAACTCCGGGAAGCTCACCGACTATAAGTCCGGTTTCGCGGAGCTCACCGAGGCCGACCTGGCTACCGCCGGCCTGAAGTCCTCCGACTTCGCGAAGGACGCGACGCAGATCCTGAGCAACGGCGGCACCATGTACGGCCTGCCCTTCGACATGGCCACCATGCTCGTCTACCACAACGCCGACATGATCAGCTCCACCGGCGCCCCCCAGCCCAAGAACGGGTGGACCTTCGACGACTTCGAGGCCACCGCGGCGGCCGCCACCAAGGACGGCAAGCAGGGCTTCGGGATCGGCATGGGCGACTTCCAGTGGCAGGCCCTTCCCATCTCCAAGTCCGGCACCCAGCCGGTGACCGCCGACGGCAAGCTCGACATCGCGAACCCGGCCTTCGCCGAGGCCTCCACCTGGTACGCGGGCCTGGTCACCGAGAAGAAGGTCGCGCTTCCCGCCGCCTCGGCCTCCGAGGCGGGCTGGGGTGAGGACCAGTTCTCCAACGGCAACGCCGCGATGGCCGTCGATGGCACCTGGAGCGCCGTCAGCTACCTCAAGAACGACGCCGGCTTCAAGGTTGGCATGACGAACCTGCCCGCACCCGCCGGCGGTAAGGCGAAGGGCCTGATCCTCGGCTCCGGGTATGGCATCGCCAAGAGCTGCAAGGACAAGGAGTCCGCGCTGAAGGTGATGGGCGCCCTACTCAGCAAGGAGGCCCAGGACTACGTGGCCAGCTCCGGGCGTTCCTACCCGGCCCGCGCCGAGTCCCAGCCGCTGTACTTCGAGTCCATCGATGAGCAGTACCGCGACGTCGTCAAGCAGGCCTTCGATGCCGCCTTCGCCAACGTTGAGGGCCAGAACGTGTCCCCGAACTGGTCCAAGGTCAACTCCTACATCCAGCCTGAGCTGGTCAACGTCTACACCGGCGCCAAGCCGATGTCCGAGGTGCTGACCTCTGCCCAGCAGCAGTTCCAGCAGTGACGGGGAACGGAAGCTGATGTCCTCCTCCAAAGGGGCCCTGAGTAGGGCCGAGTCCCGCCAGGCGCTGGGTTTCGTGAGCCCGGCCCTGGTGGGCCTCGGCCTGTTCACGCTCTTCCCGGTGGGACTGTCCATCGTGATGAGCCTGTTCAACTGGCCCACCTTCGGAACGCGCACCTTCAACGGCTTCGGGAACTACCTGAAGCTGTTCACCGTCAGCCCCGACTTCTGGCCCGCCATGCGCAATACGTTCGTATTTGCCATTGCCTATGTGCCCATCAACATCGCCTGCTCGCTCGGGCTTGCGGTAGCGCTCAGCTCCCGCATCCGGGGGCGTGGCGCGCTGCGGGTGCTGTTCTTCATCCCCGTCGTCACCCCGATGGTGGCGAACATCCTGGTCTGGAAGATGCTGCTGCAGCCGCAGGGCGCTCTCAACGGCGCCAGCCAGGCCTGGCTCGGGATTAACTTGCCTCACTTCCTCGCCGACCCCTTCTGGGCGATGACGATGGTCGTGGTCATGTCGGTGTGGCAGGGCCTCGGGTACAACATGCTGATCTTCTCGGCGGTGCTGGAGCAGCTCCCGGAGAGCGTCATCGAGGCCGCCCGCATCGACGGCGCGACGGGCCTGAGGCTGTTCTTCCGCGTGACGCTGCCGATGATCTCCCCAGCGCTGTTCTTCGCGACGGTGATGACGATGATTGGATCGCTGCAGGTCTTCGCCCAGCCGCAGCTGCTGACCGGCGGCGGCCCCGGCAACGCGACCCAGCCCATCGTCCAGTTCATCTACAACAACGGTTTCAAGTTCCAGGACCTCGGCCTGGCCGCTGCCGCCGCCTGGATCCTGTTCGCGGTGATCATCGTCCTGACCGCCTTGCAGTTCAAGGCCCAGAAGAAGTGGGTGCACTATGAGCACTGAGCGCACGGCCGGCGGTCGGGTACGCCTGGTGCTGGCGCACGTCAGCATCTACCTCGCCGCCCTGGTCTTCGCCTCGCCGCTGATCTACGCGGTGTTCTCGGCCATGAAGCCGAACAACGAGATGTTCTCCAGCCCGCCGCGGCTGGTTGGGTCGCAGCTCAAGTGGACCAACTTCATCGAGGTGTTCACCTACGGCCCGTTCATCACCTACCTGCTGAACTCGCTCTTCGTCGCGGTCACCGGCACCCTGCTGGTGCTGGCCATCTCCTCCACCGCCGCCTTCGCGTTCGCGCGCCTGAGGTGGAGGGGCCGTGAGGCGGTGTTCCTGCTGTTCCTTGCCACCCTGATGGTGCCCGCCGAAGTGGTGATGATCCCGATGTACACCCTGATGGACTGGTTCGGCTGGATCAACTCCTACCAGGCGCTCATCATCCCGTTCGCGTTCAGCGCCTTCGGCACCTTCCTGCTGCGGCAGTTCTACCGGGGCATCCCCTACGAGCTGGACGAGGCCGCCCGCGTTGATGGCGCCGGCTCGGTGCGCATCTACTGGAGTGTCATCCTGCCGCTGTCCCGCTCCGCGCTGGCGGTGCTGGCCGTGTTCACCTTCCTCGGCTTCTGGAACTCCTACCTGTGGCCGCTGATCGTCACCGTCGACTACTCCACCCTCGGGACCCTGCCCGTCGGCCTGGCGACCTTCTCTAGCCAGCAGGGCACCCGCTGGGACCTGCAGATGGCGGCCGCCGTGATCTCGATGCTGCCCACCACCATCCTGGTGATCGCGCTGCAGAAACACCTGGTCAAGGGCATCGCGATGGCCGGGCTGGGTGGTCGCTGATGCTGGACATCCCCTGGGACGGCGGACCCCGCCGCGACCTCGTGGTGGCCGGCGTCGACATCGGCGGCACCAAGGTCACCGCGGTGCTGGCCGGCGCCGACGGCGTCATCCTGGCCTCCGGCACCACTGCTTCGGGGCAGGGCGGCCAGGCCCTGATCGAGGCCGCTGCTGGCCTGATAGCCCGCCTGGAGTCGGAGTCCGGGCTGCGGGCGGTGTCGGTGGGCGCCGGGGCGGCGGGCGTGATCGACCCCAGGACCGGCGAGGTGCTCGCCGCGTCCGGCAACTTCCCCGACTGGGAAGGCCGCCGTCCCGCCGAGGCCATCGCCGAGCGGATCGGCCGGCCGGTGAGGCTGATGAACGACGTCAACGCGTTCCTGTGCGGGGAGGCTCGCTGGGGTGCGCTGCGCGGGGTCCGCGACGGCCTGGCCATCATGCTCGGCACCGGCGTCGGGGGTGCGCTCCTCATCGGCGGCCAGCCACACCAAGGGCCACGAGGCGGGGCGGGGGAGATCGGCCACACCCCCGGCTATTCCAGCCACCGCTGCACCTGCGGCGGCGTGGGACACCTGGAGACCCTCGCCGCTGGCCGCGCCCTGGGTCAGCGCTACAGCGAACTCACCGGCCAGCCCGGGACCACGGGCGCCGACGTGGCCGCCGCGGCCAGGACCGGTGACGCGGCCGCCGTCAAGGTCTTCACCGACGCCGCCCGTGGCCTGGCGCAAGGCATTGTCGTCGCAACCACCCTGCTGGACCTGACCGACGTCGTCGTCGGGGGTGGGGTCGCGGGCGCGTGGGATGTCCTCGGACCCCTGGTCGCCGCCGCCCTGGCCGCCGACCCGCCAGTCACCGTCCCGGTTCCCGGCGTGCATCGCGCCACCCTGGCCAGCCCTGCCCTCGGGGCAGCCGCCCTAGCCCTCGACCTGAAGGAAACCGTCTCATGACCACAGCCGCCGACATCTGGTGCCCGCCCCTGCCGCCCGTCGCCGACGGGGGACTCGCCCGGCCGAGGATCGCCATAGCGGGCATGTCGATCGAGTCCAGCACCTTCTCCCCGCATCTCAGCGGCGACGAGGCCTTCACCCGCCGCGAGGGCAGCGACCTGCTGGCCTACTACCCATTCCTGGCTGAGGGCCGGGAGCTGCGGGAGGCCGTCGAATGGGTGCCGCTGCACCACGGACGCTCCCTGCCGGGCGGGGCGGTGAGGCCCGAGACCTACCAGAGCATCAAGGAGCGCATCCTGGAGCTGGCGGCGTCCGAGGGGCCGTTCGACGGCCTGTTGCTCGACATCCACGGTGCGATGAGCGTCGTCGGGATGCGCGACGCCGAGGGCGACCTGGCGGCGGCGCTGCGCCGGGGGACCGGCCCCGATTGCCTGGTCTCGGCCACCCTCGACCTGCACGGCAACGTCTCCGCCAGGCTCGTCGAGCAGGTGGACCTGATCACCTGCTACCGCATGGCGCCGCACGAGGACGTCATGAACACCAAGGAACGCGCCGCCTGGAACCTGATCGCCCGGCTGCGCTCCGCGGTCGGATCCGACGTGGCGGCCCGGCGTCCCTGGAAGGCTTTCGTCCCTGTCCCGCTGCTGTTGCCTGGGGAGAAGACCTCCACCCGTGTCGAACCCGCTGCCTCCATCTACGCCCGCGTGCCCGAGATCGAGGCCCGCGACGGGGTGATCGACGCGGCCCTCTGGGTGGGCTACGCCTGGGCTGACGAACCGCGATGCCAGGCCTCCGTCGTCGTCACCGGCGACGACAGGGACGCCGTGACCGCTGGGGCCGCGGAGCTGGCCGAGGCCTGGTGGGCGGCCCGCGACGACTTCTGCTTCGTCGGCCCCGCCGACACCCTCGAGGCCGCGCTGGAGACTGCGCTGGCCGACGACGCGCCCCGGCCGTTCGTCATCTCCGACTCGGGCGACAATCCGACCGCCGGCGGCGCCGGGGACGTGTCCTGGACCGTCCGGGAACTACTGGCCGACCCGCGCCTGGCCGACGGGTCGCGGACGGTGCTCCACGCCTCCACCTTCGATGCCGCGGCCGTCGCGGAGTGCTTCGAGGCCGGGGTCGGCGCGACGGTGGACGTGCGCGTCGGCGGCAACGTGGACCAGGTGGCGCCGCCCGCCAAGGTGCGTGGTGAGGTGTTCTCCCTCACCGAGGGCGACCCCGTCGCGGGCCGGCAGGCCGTGGTGCGCTGCGGCAGCGTGTACGTGATCATCACGGAGCGGCGCAAGCCGTTCCATCGCCTGGCTGACTTCCGCGTCCTCGGGCTCGAACCTGAGGACGCCGACATCGTGCTGGTGAAGATCGGCTACCTGGAACCTGAGCTGTTCAACCTCGCCAAGGCGTGGGTCATGGCCCTGACCCCCGGCGGCGTCGACCAGGACCTGCTGCGCCTGGGGCACCGCAACCTGGTGCCCGGTACCTGGCCCTTCGACCGCTCCAACCCCACCCCCGACCTGATGCCGTCGGTGACCCGCAGGGAGGGCTGATGCTGAACTTCGACGAACGCACCGGGCCAGCGCTCGGGGTGACCTACCCCGACGTCACCGTCCCGGACTGGTATCGCGACGCCAAGCTGGGCGTCTTCATCCACTGGGGCATCTTCTCCCTGCCGGCCTGGGCGGAACCCCACGACGGCAGGGTGCCGGTGGAGGACGGCTACGCGCGGCACCGCTACGCCGAGTGGTACGGCAACACCGTGCGCATCCCCGGCTCGCCCTGCCACACCCAGCACGTCGAGCGCTTCGGTGAGGGAACCACCTACGAGGACCTCGCGGACCGGTGGCGTCCCGACGGCTTCGACGCCGGCGCGATGATCGAGGCGGTGCTGCGTTCCGGGGCCCGCTACGTGGTGCCGGTGACGAAGCACCACGACGGCTTCTGCCTGTGGGACACCGCCACCACTGGATTCAACGCCGCCCGGCGGGGTCCGCGACGCGACCTGATCCGGCAGCTCGCCGACGCCACCCGCGCCGCCGGGGCACGATTCGGGGTGTATTTCTCCGGTGCGCTCGACTGGCACGTCTCGGACTTCCCGCCCATCCAGTCCGACCGTGAGCTGTTCCTGCTGCGCCGCAACGACGAGGCGTTCGCACGCTACGCGGCGGCGCAGCTCATCGAGCTCATCGACCGGTTCGAGCCGTCGGTGCTGTGGAACGACATCGAATGGCCCGACGGCGGCAAGGGAACCGACGACTTCGGGGTGGCGGCGCTGTGGCGGCGCTACCTGTCCAAGGTTCCCGACGGGGTCGTCAACGACCGCTGGGGGGTGCCCGCGCATGGGCACCTGACCCGCGAGTACAGTGACGTCGAGGGCGTGCAGGCTAAGGTGTGGGAGTCCACGCGCGGGCTGGGCTTGTCGTTCGGATACAACGCCGAGGAGGACGCAAGCCACTCCCTGGACGCCGCCGAGCTGATCCGCTACTTCGTCGATGTCGTCGCCAAGAACGGCAACCTGCTCATCAACGTTGGGCCGCGCGCGAACGGGTCGGTCCCGGAGCTCCAGCAGCAGGCCCTGGACGGCCTGGGTGCCTGGCTCAAGATCAATGGTGCGGCGGTCTTCGGGACACGGCCGTGGCTGCGCTCCGGCGACGGCGACGTGCGCTACACGCACGCCAAGGACACGCTCTACCTGCACTGCCTAGCCCCCGGCGCTGGGGAGCTGAGGCTGCCCGCCGAGCTCGCGGCGGCGGAGTCCGTGACGTGGCTGGGTGGGGGAGCGACGCCGGTTCGCGACGGGGTGGCCGCCATCCCGGAGCGGCTTCGCGCCCAGCCGGTGGCTGTCGCGGCCGTCCCGGGGTGAGCCCGGGGCCTGGAACGTCACAGCGGCACCTTCCGAGTCAGCTGAATCTTGAGACAAAGCCAAAGGGGCCGGACATATTGTCCGGCCCCTTTGTTGTGGGCATCAGTTGCTGCCGGTCCTCGGCAGGCCCGGTTTCTTGGGGGGAATGCTCGGCTGGGGGGCCGGGACACTCCCCGAGGGAGTCGGTGCCGGAATGGTCACCGACGGGGTCGGGCTGGGGGTGACCGAGGGCGTGGGGGTCGGTGTTACTGAGGG
>ERZ772986.2053-NODE-2053-length-11206-cov-6.997848_pt1 | contig 11206 bp, 10 predicted proteins | sample MGYA00511898_ERZ772986 | MGnify/ENA primary metagenome ERZ772986 (study PRJEB29015, sample SAMEA2737934) | human oral metagenome | biome: human oral; feature: human-associated habitat; material: dental | place: China | collected 2148 ... | reverse complement strand
AAAAATCAATCAAAGATATGAAACGTTTATAGGCGAAGATAGAGAGGTTTTGGACTTTATTGTTGCTATGGAAAACGCATGCTATCTTTTTGACAAGCTGTTATGTTCTCAATGTACAAAAGGACAGACAAACCGTAAAGCAGAAGATAAGGAGGAGCACGATGGCACAAGGACTATTGAGTGGCACAGTTGTTCTGGATCTGACAAGAGTTCTCGCAGGTCCGTATTGCGGCATGTTGCTTGCAGACATGGGAGCAACGGTCATCAAGGTGGAAATGATAGGAAAGGGGGATGACAGCAGGGCCTATGGTCCCTTTGCAGGCGGAGAAAGTTGCTATTACATGGGACTGAACAGAGGAAAGAAGGGATGTACCCTGAACCTTAAGACAGAGGAGGGGCGTGCAATATTCCTCAAGATGGTCAAGAAAGCAGACATCCTGATTGAAAACTATCGTCCCGGAACCATGGAAAAGTTGCATCTCGGATACGATGAATTGAAGAAGGTAAATCCGGGACTTATTTATGGGGCAGTATCAGGATTTGGTCATACCGGACCTTACAGCAAGCGTGCCGGATACGACATTATCGGTCAAGCAGCCGGTGGTCTTATGAGCACGACCGGATGGGAAGGCGGCTCACCTACTAGAACGGGAACTCCGATGGGAGATGTTCTGGGTGGTTTAAATCTGACAATCGGAATTTTGGCAGCTTTAAACCACAAAAATAAGACAGGACAAGGTGAAAAGGTTGATGTTGCGTTGGTCGATGCAGTTGTTTCCGCAATGCAGAATATCAACATGATTTACCTCAATGAGGGACGTATACCAACTCGTATCGGTAATCGTTACGAATCCACTTACCCGTATGATTCCTTCCGTACATCTGATGGCGATGTCATCATCGGTGCCGGTAATGACAAGCTCTATGCGACGCTTTGTGAAGAAATGGGAATGCCTGAGTTGAAGAATGACCCGAGATTTCTCACTGTATCGGATCGAGTCAAAAATCACACAGCGCTGAAAGAAATAATAGAGACGTGGACCTCGAAGTCTACCATCGATGAAATTGCGGACAGACTCAATAAAGTCGGAGTTCCCTCGACACCGATCAATACAATCGACCGCATCGTAAAAGATCCTCAGATTGCTGGTGCAAGAAAAATGTTTCCTGTCATTCAGCAACCCGGAATCGGTGGAGTACCGACTACCAACAATGCGCTGAAGTTTATCAATTGTCCGGCCGATCCGGAGGAACCTGCGCCTACATTAGGACAGGACAACGACATGATTTTCAGCACTTATGCCGACCTCAGTTCCAAAGAAATTGAGGAACTCAGAGCCAAGAAAATCATCTGACAGCGCAGGAATTACAAGGAGATTTGTTATGAGTGAGAAGAAACAAACGATTGACATCATTGAAGTCGGTCCTCGGGATGGCTTTCAGAATCTCTGCAGCTATCTGCCGACCGATCGGAAGATTTATTACATCGAACAGTTGATTGCTGCCGGTCTCAAGCACTTACAGATTACCAGCTTTGTGAGTCCCAAGGCGATTCCGCAGATGAAAGATGCGGCTACGGTTGCAAGTACGATTGTTGAACGCCATCCCAACTTGGATCTCTTTGCGCTTGTTCCGAATTTTAGAGGGGCGCAAAACGCTCATGAGGCCGGACTTCGAAAAGTTAACACGGTTATTTCCTTGAGCAAAAGCCATAATATGGCAAACGTAAACAAGACGCACGACCAGAGCTTTGAAGAGCTTCGAAAGATAATTGAAAATCTATGCGATATGGAGGTTGTTCTTGATGTCGCAACAGCGTTTGGCTGTCCGTTTGAGGGAAAGCAACGCTCTGCATCGGCTGTGGTTGAGTTCTGCGGTCGGGCTTATGACATGGGGGTGAGAACTTTTAATCTCTGTGATACTGTCGGGCAGTCCGATCCCGCACAAGTTGCTACTTTTACGTGCGCGATGAAAGAGGCGTTCCCGGATGCTCGCCTTGAGTTGCATATTCATGACACCCGCGGAATGGGAATTGCTTGTTCACTAGAGGGGTGGAAAGCCGGAGCAGACGGAATTCAATCTACCTTAGGAGGACTCGGCGGCTGCCCGTTTGCGCCGGGGGCCTCGGGCAACACAGCTACGGAAGATTTGGTTTTTATGTTCGAGGAAATGGGTATTGATACAGGAATTTCTTTTAAAGATATTCTCGCGTTAGCTAAGGAAGAGCACGCGGAAATTCAAGGAAGTTACTCAGGGGCTAACCTTCTTGTAAAAAACACAATTTATGATTTGATTCCCCTCCCGCAGAAGTCCTGATACTTGTTTTTCACAAGTCTACATTTATGAGAGGAATGTACAATGAACATCGCATTAATTTCTCTTGCTGTCTTAATTGCAGCAATCTTGATTGGTTTTTTCCGTAAGATGAACGTTGGGTTGATTGCTATTTTGGCAGTCACAATCTTTGCAAGCTTCGTCAGTGCAACAGATAAGGATGTTATCAAAGGATTTTCTTCCGGTTTGTTCATCATGTTGCTGGGTGTTTCTTTTCTGTGTGCCGTCGGAATTACGAATGGTTCGCTGGAACTCTTAGCTAAAAAGGTGTTACGCCTTTCCGGAGGACATGCATTCATTGCGCCGATTATGTTATATTTGATTGGCTATGGGATTGCAGCAATCGGTCCCGGATGTGTGCCTGCGCTGGGTATTGTTGCTGCACTGTCCTTGCCGCTTGCAAAAACCACAGGCTATAGCTCAACTATGTTGGCTATCATCGGAGAGATGGGGTCTTTCGCCGGAAGATTTTCTCCGATAACGCCAGAGTCGGCACTGATTAGAGAACTTGCCGCGCCGCAGGGAATTCAAGGTTATGAGATTGATGTATTGATATATGCAACCATTACGACGATCATTCTTGCTTTGGCTACGTACTTCTGGTTTAGAAGAGAGAAAAAATCGGAGGCCGTTGCTGAGCGAGGGAGCATTCCGCACTTCAATTCGAAACAGTTGCTTACGCTTGCAGGTTTTGCCGTACTGATTGTCGGATCCGCATTTTTCAAGCGCAATGTCGGTCTTTTGGCATTTGCAATCGGAATTTTTCTTATTCTGGTTGGAGCCGCTGATGAGAAAAAGGTCTTTCAGGCAATTTCGTGGTCGACTTTGCTTATGGTTACGGGTTTCGGCATGCTGATGAACGTTGTGATTTCCGTTGGTGGCGTGGAGTTACTTTCCAATGCACTCGCATCGGTTATGACACCTAAAACAGCTACCGCAATCCAAGGTTTGACTGCAGGAATCATGTCGTGGTTCAGTTCGGCCATCGGTGTTGTTTGGCCGACAATGATTCCGACAGTAGGAAGTGTTGCAACCAATGTCGGAGTTTCTCCGGTTGGATTAATCAGCATTATGTGCCTTACGGCATCGTTTGCCGGTCTCAGCCCCGCATCCACCGGTGGCGGATTGATTATGGCTGCTGCTTCCTCCGATCCTGATTTCGATAAAGAGAAGGAGAACAAGCTATTTCTAACCTTGTTTGCTGTATCGGCAGTGTGCCTTTTCCTTCTTGTACTTGCGGCACTTTTAGGACTGTACAGTATTCTGGGATAAAGTACTTTCTCCGGACTACCGGACAATTTAATCTTTTGCCATATAGAAGCGAAGCTAATGGGTAATACCATTAGCTTCGCTTTTTCAGGATGATACAGAAGAGCGAGGAAGCTCGCTTGATTTCAGCGGGGTTAAGATTGAGCCCCCTGTTCGAAAATCAGGTGGATTTCGAGACCTTCTCGAAGAGCGATTTTAAGCGGCATCCACGCTTACTACGAGCCGGAAGAGCTGATCGGAAAGACCCTGATTGCAATCACGAACCTGCCGCCGCGCCCCATGATGGGCATTGAGTCCTGCGGCATGTTGCTCTCTGCGGTCAATGAGCGCAACGGGGAGGAAGAGCGTCATCTTCTCATGGTAGATAACCACATCCCGGCGGGGGCGAAGCTGTACTAAAAAATGGAAAACTAAAACATACCGAGAGAGGTATGCCGATTCAGAGCAATCTGAGGAAGCGTACCTCTCTTTTTATGTGGGAGAACGCGAACAACGAAGGAAAGGAGAATCTTCATGAGAGCACCAAAGGAATCGGAAAGCGGGGCCTCAGTAAAGCGGAGCGCGCCAAAAGGGAGGTCGAGGAATGAGCGGTAAGCTGTGGATGTACTCGGACCAATTGGACGATGAGGATATTGAATTTGCGCGGCATAGTTTTCTCCGCTATGCGGAGGGAATCGCCTATTATCGTCTGACGTAGAAAACCGTCACGAGGCATGCAGGAGAGGCGAATGCCATCTACAAGATTGATGGCAAGATGGTTTTGATCAAGAGGGATTTTTTGAAATCTAGCTTAGGTTACAGTACCGAACGCATTAATTTTAAGTATTATAAAGATTTTGTTGAATATTTTTACAGAGTGTGTTAGGCTATGAATGCCTCACGAAATAGTTGTGAGGGGCGAGAATTGTTGTCAACAGTTCGCCAATCAGTGCTTTGACACAGGATTGGAGTACGCTGTCTAAGATGTGGGTCAATACGGCCAGCACTAGAACGGTTACAATAAGGAACATGACAATGCTCTCCATTCTAATTCTATCATGAGTTAGTATTGCGTTTTGAATAGTTGGCGACATATAGTCGGCCACGATTACTTGTATACCCATTGGCTTAGGAATACTATTCTCCTTGCCAATGGGTATTGCAATATAGAGGAGTTATTTTTGGATAACTGGGTATCAAAATCGGAAACGATTGCTAAAAGTGAGAAGTATTATGCGCATTTTGACTGTAGAACGAATATGGGAAAAGTTTCCAAAAAAGTGACAAATGCTGAGTGGGTTTCTCATCACGGTTTTTTTCCATTTATTCACTACGAAATTAAGATCTCAAAATACAATGGAAAAGAAGTCAAGCATAAAAGTCGAGATATTTGCTATGCTGCACACTTGGACAGGTGTATTCTGCAGTATTATTGTCATCTACTGAATGAGCGGTATAACAAGCGAATTAGAGAGCTGCAGATTGAAGAGGTTGCGGTTGCATACAGATCTGATCTGGGAAAGAACAATATTCATTTGGCAAAGCAAGCTATTGACTTTATGAAGTCGAACCCGAAAGCTTATGTTCTGATTGGAGATTTTACCGGATTTTTTGATTGTTTGGATCATCAATACTTAAAACGACAATGGTGTAATCTTCTTGAAGCTGATAATCTTCCTCCAGATCATTATACGATTTTTAAAAACATCACCAGGTACAGCGTATGGGAATTGGATGATTTACTGCGACTCAATGGATTACCTTTAACAAGAAAAGGAATAAGAGATCTGAATTCTAGACCAATTGTCTTAGATAGAAAAAAATACAAGCAAAATCGGAGTAACATCAAAAAGCATATAGATCCCTATGGAATTCCACAAGGATCTCCGATTAGTGCACTTCTTGCGAATGTTTACATGATGGAAGTGGACAAGAAAATCAAAGAAATAGTAAATCAGTATTCAGGTCTATATATGCGATATAGTGATGACTTTATTATTGTGTTGCCCGTGAAAGAGGTGGAGGCAAAGATTGTAATTGACTCAATCAATGAAGTGCTAAAAAGCACACCGGGTTTAACTTTAGAACCACAAAAAACGCAAATTTATAAAATTGATTTGCCACAGATTAACAATGTAGGTAATCTATTTCTTGAAAACGCAGATTGTTCAAAGAAGATCATAAATTTCTTGGGATTTTCCTTTAACGGAGTGACAACTACACTCAGAGCCAAAACCGTGAGCAAGTATTATTATCGTATGCTTCGAAAAGCACATAAAATAGCAACAGATCCTGAAAAGAAGGGAAAGAGGCAATTGTACAAAAGGTATTCTGAAAAAGGAGCGCGAGTAGGTGGAAAGCAAAAAGGAAATTTTTTCACCTATGTGCATCGAGCAGAACGTATCTTTGGTGATACCGAGGAAATACGAAGACCGGTTAAGAGACATATGAAGAAGATTAAAATGGCTTTGAGAAGAAATTCCAAGAATAGCAGAGGGAGTGAATCGATTCAAAATTGAAAAATCATATGACAGAAAGGAGATGTGGGGGTTATTTCCCTGAATGAGAAGATTGATTTTCATTGAGTTTAGATGGCAGTGTTCTTGGTTTAGATGAAATGCTGATAAAATAGCCCTATCATTTCGTTGAGCCGGTTGCAGTTTGAAATTTCTAAATCGAAATGTTGGATAATCTGGAAGAACATTGTTTTAGACAATTAATTTGAAAAGAGGATAATGTTTCTATGGATGCACACAAGGCTTTAATCACGGATATCTTCAACAATGCAACTCTTGTTGAAGTTCCTTTTTTCCAGAGATCCTATGTTTGGAAGGAAGATCTTTGGTCACGCCTACTTGAGGATATGGAATATGTTGTTAAAACAAGAAAACCGCACTTTTTTGGATCCATTATTCTCAAGATGGGAAGAGCTCCTCGGCCGGGAGAACAGTTTTCATCTTGTAGAACAATTGTTGATGGTCAGCAGCGACTCACTACATTTTTGATATTCTTGAAAGTACTCTGCATGAAGCAAGGCCAAACAGTGATGTTTGATTATCAGTTCCGAATCATGGGACAGATGGTGGCACTTCGTCACGGTAGGAATGATGTGGATGCATTTGAGAAGATAATGGCAACAGAGGCGCCACAGGAACTTCCAAATCCGGAGCCGGGCTCCAGGGTCATAGAAGCCTTCAACTATTTCGTTAAAAATATGGATGAAGCTAAGTTGGACATCATGGCAATCATGATGAACACGCAGTTCGTTCGGATTGATTTGGATGTTGATGAAGATGAGCAGCAAATATTTGATACAATTAATTCTCTGGGGGTAAATCTTACAACATCAGAGTTATTGAAGAATTATTTCTTTAGCAGAGAGACTGTCAGCGAATACGTAAGTAAGTGGGAATCCGTTTTTGAAAAGGATGATGAGGCCAAGGTATACTGGAACTCCGAGATTGAGACCGGTCGTATTAAGAGAGCACTGATTGACATCTTTTTTGATGCGTACTTTCAGCTTTTTGTTCAGGACAAGAAATACAATATTGCGAACGAAGATAAGATTTCGTATGCAAGAGTTGATAAATTGGCACTGTCTTATCAGCATTTTATAAACACTTATTGCGGTGGAAATAAGAATATCATATTGGGACAAATGAAAGATTACGCATTCTGTTTTATGCAGACATTCCGCCCTGATTTATGTGGTATGAATACTCCGGCAGGATGTGGTATTGAGCGGCTAAATGTGGTCGTGTTCGGTCTGAAGACATCAACGCTGATTCCATATGTTCTTTACATTGCAAAAAACGTATTTGATGAAGAAGAGCGGAATAGGATGTATGGCGTTTTAGAAAGTTATATCATGCGTCGAATGGTCGTACATGCCTCAACAAAGAACTACAATAATTTGTTTACGTCACTGATTTTGAATTCTGTGCTCGATGCGGACTCCCTGCGAACCAGACTTAAGAGCGGAAACGATGTGACAACTTATATTCCTGATGATGACGAACTTCGGAGTGGATTTGAGAAATCCAAACTGGCGAACCTGCAGTCCAGAGGTGTTATTTACTTGATTGAAAGTAGGATACGCCCAGAGAATAGCTCCACTGCCCTGCTCGGATTTAACAATTACAGTCTGGAACATATGATGCCCAAAAAGTGGCGAAATAACTGGAGCTCTTGTGAAAGTGAAGAAGATGAAAAAAAGAGAGATACTCTACTGCTGACTCTTGGGAACCTAGCAATCATCCCGCAGGCATTGAACGCATCAATCCGTGACGAAAATTGGAAAATAAAGAAGGCCGGGAAGGGGAATAAGCTCGGACTCGATATTTGTGCTGCAGGTCTTATTACCGTTCATAATGCATTGCAGAAAGAAGAATGGACAGAAATAGACATTAAGGAGCGATCGGCTTGGCTGTGTGACCAGGCGAGAACGATATGGGCACTTTAAGTTTTAATATAAAGCGCAGACGTGATGATGAGATAAGGAAGCTAACATGTTAATTGTCGGTAAAGAAAGATATACAGACATGACTCCAACAGAATTTGAACATTTTTCACTTAATTTTTTGAAAGAACAGACAGACATGCTCGAAGATGGAAAATTCGAGCATAATGTCATGATGAAAACATATGATGGGACATATCAGATAGATGGAAAGATAGAATTCTCTTATAAAGGATTAAAATTTATTTGCATTGTTGAATGCAAAAGGTATAGAGGACCTATTAAAAGAGAGAATGTTGCGGCTCTATATGCAAAAGTTCAGAGTATTAGAGCGCAGAAAGGTATTTTTATTACTACGTCATACTTTCAAAGGGGAGCACTTCTATATGCCAAGGAACACGGAATTGCTCTGATTACAATCACTGACGAGGGAATTACATATTATCTTCGAAGTGATAATATGCAATCCATCCATAAGCCGCTTAATGGCACCATGTTTGTCCCTGTGTTAAGTGTGGCTATCACTGAGAAATCATACTCCCTTCATTATATTTATGAAAAATCAAATGAGACAGTGAGAGATTTTATGCGGGGCTTATAGAAGCTAATATATTGGCTGAGCTTCGGGTCCATTCATTTCGAGTATTATATAGTGCTGTATAGGAAAAACTTTTCTTTTCTGACAGGAGTATCATTATGGTCACACCTATTTTTTCTAAAATACAAGTTGATATGGGTCAGTCCTACGGTCGAGTCAGCGCACGAATTTTATTGAATGTGCCGCAAAGAGAACTATCCTATCAGGCCTTTGATGAAAAGCAGGAACCGAAGAACAGTATCGGACTTGTTCTGGATGAGACGGAAATGCAGTCCTTACTCCCGTTTCTTAGAACCGAATTGTTTGAGCCGTATCGGGATTGCGAAGATATGCATGACGAAGTTGGCTATCTGGACGAGTCGTGGAGGATGTTTACCGGGATATCGGACTCTCATGTACCGATAATTCGCCTACGCATGAATGTTATTCATGACCTTGCGCATCTTTGGCCCACAGAACTGCTATATGAGCAAATTGTTCGGGTCATAAGAGCGAGAAATGACAGACGATTCCGGAAAATAGTTTTGTAGTCTGTCTTTCGGATAGAGCAGTGAAAAGGCAGGGAGCTGATTATTTTGAGTCGTTCGACATCAAAAACGGAAAATTGACAGGAGTACCCTGAGCACTTTGCAGCGGCACAATTTTATCAGCATCGGCAGTGTCTGCATGTACAATGTGAGGCCGGAACTATGCTGATTATTGGGAGTAACCTTGTCGTTGAAATCTCAAGGTCGCCGAAGCCGGAAATTGATTTGTGAGGAGCGCAATTCAGGTCCAAAAACAGAACGAGAGCTATGCCGGGCAGTGTTCGCTGCAATTGCATAGCTCTCGGTTTTTAGTACTCCATACTGATACCCTTTTTTCTGCCGTGTCTCATCACGAAGTGAAATGCCGATAGACCGGCGAAAAGATAGACGAGCGAATTAAGTACGAGTAGCCCGACATCAAAAACAGAAACCATATTCCCTTCGAGGATGCTGCGTGAAATATAAATGCCCTGTGAAAGCGGCAGAACATAGTAGGCAAAGCCTTGAATGTTGCTTCCATCTACCACTCCCGAAAAGAACAAGAGTAAATAGCTTGCGATGGATATGAACGAAGCGGTTTTGGTAAAGATTAGTGTCAAGGCCGAAAGAAAATAGGATATTCCGACGAGCCCCAGCATAGTAATCGCAAATATGGGGAGAACCATCCATGAGAAAGCCATGGGAATAGAAAACAATACATGAATTGCTGACATGACCAAAATGATTTCGACGGACTGAAACAGCAACCAGCAGACTGCTCTGCAAAATAAAATGCCGGAGAGACCGGTGGGCTTTATCAACAACTGTTCAAACGTTCCGCTCTGCTTTTCAGAAGAAATGGCCATGGAAGATTCGCCGATGATGCCGTTGGCGTAAAACCAATACACGAAGCCTATGTAATACGCAGAGTTGGGGCGTTCGGCAGAGTTTGAGAACAGTTTGAAGAAACCGACGAACATGATAAACAGCACGAATAAGTTGACGATGTGATCCGGATAATAGCATTTCGCTTCCAAATAGTACTTTCGCAACTCAGCGGTAAAGCAACTCCTTATCTTAGCCATGATGATTCCTCCAAAAAGAAATGAGAACTTCTTCCAAGGTCGGCGTTTCGGGTGTGACAGCTATGATTCTTATCTGTTTCTCTGCACATAGTTGTACAAGAGAGTACGCAAAAGCTTCCTCGGACTCGGAAAGGCTCAAATGAATTTGTTTTTTTTCTTCATGGATTCGGATTGCTTCCGAGGGCATAAGAGATGCGAGCGCCGCAACGGTTTCTTTCGTATAGGGCAAGGTGTATTCCGTACGTTGTTGTCCCTTGTGCGCGTTTACGAGAGCATCGATGCTACCCTGATAGGTGGCAACGCCGTTTTCTAAGATGATGAGTTTATTTGTAAGGCGCTCCAATACATCTATCTGGTGTGTCGTCAAAAAAACAGTCGTGCCCTGTTCTGACATCTTTTGGATTTCAGAAATAACACTCAACTTCGTTGTTAAATCCAAGCCTAAGGTGGGCTCATCCAGAAACAAAATTTTAGGGGAATGAATGAGTGCTGTCATCAAGGCAACTTTCTGCTGCATTCCTCTGGAGCAATAGCCCACTTTTTTGTTCTCGTGCCCCTGTAAATCCATCACAGAGAGCAATTCCTCTGTCCGGTTTCGAATGACATTGTCGGCCAGCCCCATTAAACGCCCATAATAACGCAAATTCTCCTTGGCAGACATATACCAATACAAATTCCGGTTTCCTTCAAGGACGGCACCGATATTCCTAAAATAATCATTTCCGGCGTGTTCGATGTTTTTGCCGTTATAGTATATGTTCCCGGAGCTTGGCGTTAATATCTTTAACATCAGCTTGATAAAGGTGCTTTTTCCGGCGCCGTTCGGCCCCAAAATCCCGTAAATTCCGGGTTCACTTATCTCAACACACAGATTCCTGAGTGCGGTATGATTCCCAAATGACTTCGTAAGTTGATTCACACAGTAAATCATTCACGACCTCCGCTGTCTTGCTAAGGATTGTATCCGATTCGATTA
>ERZ772986.2051-NODE-2051-length-11212-cov-2.980819_pt1 | contig 11212 bp, 8 predicted proteins | sample MGYA00511898_ERZ772986 | MGnify/ENA primary metagenome ERZ772986 (study PRJEB29015, sample SAMEA2737934) | human oral metagenome | biome: human oral; feature: human-associated habitat; material: dental | place: China | collected 2148 ... | reverse complement strand
ATATCAGTCAAGAAGATTGAGGGAGAAAATGACACGGATTTTACAATTGTGTATTGTATTGGAAAATAAGAAAGGCTGTCTGAAATTTTGGTAGTTTCCTTTTAAATACAAGCTACTAAATTTCTTTCTCAGATACTTAAGGCAAATATTTTCAGACGGCCTTGCAATAAGATTATCATTTAAAAACAATGTAATTTTACTTCTATTTAAGTGAATGGCTAGTGGATATAGATTATCAATAACCAAGTAATTTAATGCGATATTAAATTTCATTTAAATCAATAAGGTATGAAAATGATATTGTCTGGGTCATTCATTTGAAAGCACTATTACACTATTGAAGGCCGTCTGAAAAAATCGGTCTCTTAAAGAAATAAACAAATCCTCCCTACCATGACTCCGAAAAGGAACACAATCATGACCGTCATCAAGCAAGAAGACTTTATCCAAAGTATTTTTGACGCTTTCCAATTCATCAGCTACTACCATCCTAAAGACTACATTCAGGCTTTGTATAAGGCTTATCAAAAAGAAGAAAACCCTGCGGCCAAAGATGCGATGGCGCAAATTTTGGTCAATAGCCGTATGTGTGCTGAAGGCCATCGTCCGATTTGTCAGGATACCGGTATTGCGACCGTATTCTTGAAAGTGGGTATGGATGTGCAATGGGATGCCGAGATGAGCGTACAGGAAATGGTTAACGAAGGCGTACGCCGTGCATACACCTATCCTGACAACAAACTGCGCGCCTCTGTATTGGCCGACCCGGCTGGCAAACGTCAAAATACCAAAGACAACACCCCTGCCGTTGTACACATGGAAATCGTAAAAGGCGACAAAGTCGAAGTCACTTGCGCAGCCAAAGGCGGCGGTTCTGAAAACAAAACCAAAGTTGCCATGCTCAACCCTTCAGACAATATCGTTGATTGGGTATTGAAAACCGTTCCACAAATGGGTGCCGGCTGGTGTCCTCCGGGTATCTTGGGTATCGGCATCGGCGGTACGCCAGAAAAAGCAGTGTTGATGGCAAAAGAGAGCCTGATGAGCCATATCGATATTCAGGAGCTTAAAGAAAAAGCCGATTCCGGTGCAGAATTGTCTACAACCGAAGCCCTGCGTTTGGAACTCTACAAAAAAGTAAATGCTTTGGGCATCGGCGCACAAGGTTTGGGCGGTTTGAGCACCGTGCTGGATGTCAAAATCCTTGACTACCCAACCCACGCGGCTTCCAAACCGATTGCCATGATTCCAAACTGCGCAGCTACCCGCCACATCGAATTTGAATTGGACGGCTCAGGCCCGGCCAAACTGGAAACCCCATCTTTGGAAGACTGGCCGGATCTGACTTACAGCCCTGACAACGGTAAACGTGTCGATGTCAACAACCTGACTAAAGAAGAAGTGGCTACATGGAAAACCGGCGACGTGTTGTTGCTGAACGGTAAAATCCTGACCGGCCGCGATGCCGCGCACAAACGTTTGGTTGATATGCTCAACAAAGGCGAAGAATTGCCGGTAGATTTCACTAACAAACTGATTTACTACGTCGGCCCGGTTGATCCAGTCCGTAACGAAGTTGTTGGTCCGGCCGGTCCGACTACTTCCACCCGTATGGATAAATTCACCCGCCAAATGCTGGAACAAACCGGCCTCTTGGGTATGATCGGTAAATCCGAACGCGGTGCAGCAACTTGCCAAGCCATTGCCGATAACAAAGCCGTTTACCTGATGGCTGTCGGCGGCGCGGCATATTTGGTTGCCAAAGCCATTAAAGCATCTAAAGTCTTGGCGTTCCCAGAATTGGGTATGGAAGCGATTTACGAATTTGAAGTCAAAGATATGCCTGTGACCGTTGCGGTGGATAGCAACGGCGAATCGGTTCACGCCATTGCACCAAAACAATGGCAGGCCAAAATCGGTATTATTCCGGTTGAAGCTTGATATTTGACTGAATAATCAAAGGCCGTCTGAATGATTTCAGACGGCCTTTTTTGCTTACAAATAATTCAAATGTTTTCAAACGAGTAAATTTCCCTTTTTAAAAAGCACTTGTCAAAATCAGCGTTTGAAACTAGAATTTACAGCTTATCGAGTCGGAGTGTGGCGCAGTCTGGTAGCGCACTTGCATGGGGTGCAAGGGGTCGAAGGTTCGAATCCTTTCACTCCGACCAAAAAAATTTGAAAGAGCCGTTTTAAAAACGGCTCTTTTTTCGTTTGGATGATTTATCTGAATAATTCGTTTGGATGATTTATCTGAATAATGTATCCGAATGGATTTTAAAACTTAATACCAATGCCGTCTGAAACAAAACCTGCTTTCTCAAAGCAGGTTTTGTTGTTTTCAAAGCAGAACTATTCGGCACTATCTTTCAGCGTGTCTTTATAAGTATAAAGATAAGACGCGCCGACAAAGGATGCGCCACCGACGACATTGTCCAGGAATACGGGAATCATATTGAAGAAAAACTGGCCCCATGTGATGTTTGCGCCTGCCAAAATACCTGCGGGGATAACAAACATATTGGCGACAAGGTGTTGGAAGCCGTTTAATACGAAAATCATGACGGGGAACCAAATGGCCAGCATTCTTCCGGTTGTGTTTTTAGAGGCAAAGTGCAACCAAGCGCCCATGCAGACCATCCAGTTACATGCTACTACCGATACAAAAGCGCGGCCGAAATCCATATGGACTTTGGCTTCTGCTACGGCAATGGTTTTTTCTGCCACGCTGCCCTAGGTCATGCCGACATAGTGTCCGAGGAAAAACGCCATCGCCAGCGTGCCCACCAAATTGCCCATGCAGACGATAACCCAGTTGCGCAGCAGCATTTTGGAGGAAATCCGTCCGGCCAATCTGCCTAAAGACATAATCATCATATTGCTGGTTACCAGCTCGCCGCCGCTAAGCAGGATACAAATCAAAGCAATTGGGAACACGACGGCGCCGAGTAAAGTCGCAACTCCGCCCCATTCGTGCGGAATGCCGCTGACTACTTTTAAATAGGCAAGATATCCGAAGCCGATGTATCCGCCGGCCAAAACGCTCAAGATTGCCAGTGTGGGAATGCTGGATTGTGCTTTGGCGCAGCTTTTGTCGAGGACGACCTGTAAAATTTCCTGTGGGTATAAATCGCGCGAAGCCATGATGTTCCTTAAAGTGGGTTGAGGAGGAAATGCCGTTTCAAAAGTGGTGCAAACTGTCACGGTAGGGCAGTGTTATAGGGAGCCGGTGTACGGTCTTTGTCTTATCAATCAGTCTGAATTAAACCTAAAAAACAGATACTTCGTCTTGCTTTAACTCAAAAGAAATATTATTACATTTTGCTTCTGTATTAAAAAAGGCCGTCTGAACGTTGAGGTTTCAGACGGTCTTGTTTTGATTTTTTAAACTTACAAATGAGCCAGCTTTGCATTGCCTTCGCGAGGAATAGGGCGCGGATTGCCTTGTGGATCGATGGCGACGTAAGTGAACACGGCTTCGGTGACCAGTTGGCGGTCTTCCGTTACCATATCGTTCATCAAAGTCTTCACCCATACTTCGATTTTCAGTTGCAAAGAAGTATTGCCTACACGGACACAATGACCGTAGCAGCACACGACGTTGCCTACTTTTACCGGCCTGATGAAATTCATTTCTTGAACGGCCACGGTTACAATTCGTCCCTGTGCGATTTCTGCCGCCAAAATACCGCCGCCCAGATACATTTGTGACATAATCCAGCCGCCGAAGATATCCTGATTAGGATTGGTATCGCGCGGCATGGCTACCGTACGCAATAAAAGTTGTCCTTCGGGTGCAGTATGTGTTTGTTTGTTGTCAGCCATAAAAAATCCTGTCAAAAAAGTGCTATTTTACGCCATTTATAGCGATAAACCTATGTCGGCCGTCTGAAAAATCAGAAGGTAAAGTGTTACAATCAACATATTCATCAGACAAAGGAGAAAGCTCATGTATCCGATTCAAGAACCACGCAATAGCGGCCTTTTGCGCGTATCCGACATTCACGAAATCTACTGGGAAGAATCAGGCAATCCTGATAGACACCCCGTGATTTTCCTGCATGGCGGCCCCGGAGCAGGGGCATCACCTGCCTGTCGCGGCTTTTTCAATCCAGAGCATTTCCGCATCGTCATTATCGACCAACGCGGTTGTGGACGCTCTAAACCCTATGCTTGTGTTGAAGACAACACCACATGGGACTTGGTTGCCGATATTGAAAAAGTACGCGAAATGCTCGGTATCCAAAAATGGCTGGTTTTCGGGGGCTCATGGGGCAGCACCTTGTCGCTGACTTATGCCGAAACCCATCCCGATCGCGTCAGCGGCTTAGTTTTGCGCGGTATTTTCCTGTGTAGGCCGTCTGAAATGGCATGGTTGAACGAAGCAGGCGGCGTCAGCCAAATTTATCCGGCTCAATGGCAAAAATTCATTGCCCCCGTGGCCGAAAACAAACGCCAAGCCCTAATTAAAGCCTACCATGAAATGCTGTTCAGTGAAGATGAAGCTACGCGTCTCAAAGCAGCCAAGTCATGGGCTGACTGGGAAAGCTACCTTATTCAGTTTGAACCTAAAGACGTGGATGAAGATCCGCAAGCCTCCCTTGCCATCGCAAGAATGGAAAACCATTACTTCGTGAACGAAGGCTGGTTGCAGGGCGATAAAGCCATCTTGGCAAACATCGACAAAATCCGCCATATCCCAACCATCATCGTCCAAGGCCGCTACGACCTATGCACCCCGATGCAAAGCGCGTGGGAGCTCTCGCAAGCCTTCCCTGAAGCAGAATTGAGAATCGTCCAAGCAGGCCACTCTTCTTTTGATCCTTCGCTTTCTGAGGCTTTAGTGAAAGCAGTGGAGGATATTAGAAGCAAGTTATAAAGCTTAATAAATGACAATGCCGTCTGAAAAGTTTCAGACGGCATTTTTAATCAAAGCTTGCTAGATATTAAACGGTAAATGTTTATATGCAATATAATTGAGTATGAATACTACCTGGTATATGATTTATAAATTAACTAATTAGTGATGGTAAGCTTTACCATTGCTTGCATCTGTAAGGTAGATGGACAATATTAGTTTTTACAATCCCATCTAATGGAAACTTGCATGATTGCGAAATCATGGGTAACCAAGTTGCTGTTGAAACATGTAGAAAAATTGCTTGGGTAACATGTGTTTCTTAAAAATCTATAATTAATTTCATTTTAGGAAGTTGGATGACTGACAAAATTGCTCATGCTCGCCGGGACTCATCAAAAAATTGGCATTCCCATCCCCTGCAAAAACATCTACAAAAAGTCGCCCAACTCGCCAAACGTTTTGCAGGGCGTTATGGGTCGTTGTTTGCTGAATATGCGGGGCTTTTGCACGATTTGGGGAAATTTCAGGAAGTTTTTCAGAAATATATCCGTAATGCATCCGGATTTGAAAAAGAAAATGCCCATTTGGAAGATGTCGAATCTACCAAGTTGCGCAAAATTCCGCATTCCACTGCCGGTGCCAAATATGCGGTAGAACGTCTAAATCCATTTTTCGGGCATTTGCTGGCATATCTGATTGCAGGACACCATGCGGGATTAGCGGATTGGTATGACAATGGGAGCTTAAAGCATCGTCTGCAACAGGCAGATAATGAATTGGAGGCCTCTTTGTCGGGCTTGGTGGAGAGCGGTTTGCCCAAAGATTTTTTCCCGTTATCCGATGATGACTTGATGCGGGATTTTTTTGCGTTTTGGGAAGACGGGGCAAAGCTGGAAGAGCTACATATTTGGATGCGTTTTCTCTTTTCTTGTTTGGTGGATGCCGATTTTTTGGATACCGAAGCCTTTATGAACGGCTATGCCGATGCCGATACTGCGCAGGCTGCCGGATTGCGCCCTAAATTTCCCGGTTTGGGTGAGTTGCACCGGCGATATGAGCAATATATGGCGCAACTTTCAGAAAAAGCAGATAAAAATTCATCTTTAAACCAAGAACGTCACGCCATTTTGCAGCAATGTTTTTCCGCCGCCGAAACCGACCGCACTTTGTTTTCTTTGACCGTGCCGACCGGTGGCGGTAAAACTTTAGCGAGCTTGGGGTTCGCTTTGAAACACGCACTGAAATTTGGCAAAAAACGTATTATCTATGCTATTCCTTTCACCAGTATTATCGAGCAGAACGCCAATGTTTTCCGCAAAGCATTAGGCGATGATGTGGTTTTAGAACACCACAGCAATTTAGAAGTGAAAGAAGATAAGGAAACAGCGAAAACTCGTCTTGCTACGGAAAATTGGGACGCGCCGCTGATTGTTACCACTAACGTGCAACTGTTTGAAAGCCTGTTTGCGGCGAAAACCAGCCGTTGCCGCAAGATTCACAATATTGCCGATAGCGTGGTGATTTTGGATGAAGCCCAGCAGCTTCCGCGCGATTTCCAAAAGCCGATTACCGACATGATGCGGGTGTTGGCTCGCGATTACGGCGTTACTTTTGTGCTGTGCACGGCAACTCAGCCTGAACTTGGCAAAAATATCGACGCATTCGGCCGCACCATTTTGGAAGGCCTGCCGGACGTGCGCGAGATTGTGGCAGACAAAATTGCCTTATCGGAAAAACTGCGCCGCGTCTGCATCAAAATGCCGTCGTCAAACGGCGAAACGCAAAGCTGGCAGGAAATTGCCGATGAAATCGCCGCGCGTCCGTGCGTTTTGGCGGTGGTCAATACGCGAAAGCACGCCCAAAAACTATTTGCCGCCCTGCCTTCTGACGGCATCAAACTGCATTTGTCCGCCAATATGTGCGCCACACACCGCAGCGAAGTCATTGCGTTGGTTCGCCGATATTTGGCACTGTATCGCGCAGGCAGCCTGCACAAGCCTTTATGGCTGGTCAGCACGCAGTTGATTGAAGCCGGCGTGGATTTGGATTTCCCTTGCGTTTATCGGGCGATGGCAGGACTGGACAGCATTGCCCAAGCGGCGGGGCGGTGCAACCGTGAAGGCAAACTGCCACAGTTGGGTGAAGTGGTCGTGTTCCGTGCCGAGGAAGGCGCGCCCAGCGGCAGCCTGAAACAGGGGCAGGACATTACCGAAGAAATGCTGAAAGCAGGGCTGCTCGGCGACCCGCTTTCCCCGTCGGTATTTGCCGAATATTTCCGCCGGTTCAACGGCAAAGGCGATGTGGACAAACACGACATTACAAGACTCTTGACGGCAGAATCATCCAATGAAAATCCGCTGGCAATCAAATTCCGCACTGCTGCCGAACGCTTCCGCCTGATTGATAACCAAGGCGTGGCACTCATTGTGCCGTTTATCCCATTGGCTCATCGGGAAGAAGGCGGCAGTCCGCAAATCGTCAAAGCAAACGAGCTGGACGATTTTTTCAGACGACATCTGGACGATGTGGAAGTTTCAGAATGGCAGGATGTTTTGGACAAACAACGCTTTCCGCAGCCGACCGACCATTCCTTCGGACAAACCGACCAACCACCGCTGCCAGAGCCGTTTGAACGCTGGTTCAGCTTGTTGGAAAACGACCCGCTCAAACACAAATGGGTTTACCGCAAGCTGCAACGCTACGAGCGCGAACTGAAAAAGCTGCCTGCACAAGCCGTTTTTTCCAAGGCGGGATTGCTGGTGTTGGATAAGGGCTATTACAAAGCCGTGCTTGGTGCGGATTTTGATGATACGGCTTGGCTACCTGAAAATTCGGTTTTATGAAATGAAAGCAATAAGGAGATGACATGAGTTTTATCTTAGAAATCAGCGGTAATTTGGCTTGCTTCACCAGGCCTGAGCTAAAAGTAGAAAGAGTAAGTTACCCCGTTATCACGCCGTCTGCCGCCAGAAACATTTTAATGGCGATATTGTGGAAGCCGGCAATCCGCTGGCGAGTCTTGAAGATAGAAATCCTAAAACCGATCCAGTGGACAAATATCCGCCGCAACGAAGTGGGAACTAAGATGAGTGAGCGTAGCGGCTCGCTCTGTATTGAAGACAACCGCCAGCAGCGCGCATCCATGCTACTGAAAGACGTTGCCTACCGCATTCACGCCGATTTTGACATGACCAGTGAAGCAGGCGAGGGCGACAGCTACGTCAAGTTTGCCGAAATGTTTAAACGGCGGGCAAAAAAAGGGCAATATTTCCACCAACCTTATTTGGGCTGTCGCGAGTTTCCCTGCCATTTCAGGCTGCTTGAAAAGGCCGAAGACGGTTTGCCACGCGAAGACATTACCCAAGATTTCGGCTTTATGCTGTACGACATGGATTTCAGCAAATCTGATCCGCGCGATTCCAATAACGCCGAGCCGATGTTTTACCAATGCAAAGCGGTAAACGGTGTGATTACTGTGCCGCCTGCCGACAGCGAGGAGGTGAAACGATGATTTTGCACGCACTTACACAATACTACCAACGCAAAGCCAAAAGCGATGGCGGTGTTGCCCCTGAAGGATTTGAAAACAAAGAAATCCCGTTCATTATTGTTATAGACAAACAGGGCAAATTTATTCAGCTTGAAGATACCCGCGAGTTGAAAAATAAGAAAAAAGTTGCCCGCACTTTTTTAGTACCACATAGTGTTAAACGATCTAGTACAAAAGTTGTCAGTAATACTTTATGGGACAATTATGGATATGTTTTAGGATATGTGGCAGATAAAAATCCTGAGTTTGTTCAGAATCAGCATAAAAGTTTTATTGACAAGGTTAATGAATTTAAAAAGAAATTACCCAATGATATGGGCATCGCTGCCGTTGCCGAATTTTTGGCTTCTGCGGAAGAAAAAGGCAAAGTCATGCAGGCTGCAAATTGGGCGGAATGTGCCAAAGTCAAAGGCTGTAATCTCAGCTTCCGCTTGGTGGACGAGGCAGTAGATTTGGTTTGCCAGTCAAAGGTGGTGCGGGAATATGTAAGTCAAGCGAATCAAACGCAATCCAATAATGTCCAAAAAGGTATTTGCCTTGTAACGGGAAAACCTGCATCGATTGCACTTTTACATAATGATATTAAAGGAATTGAGAAATTTGAGAATGGTAGCTATAAACAAGCCAAACCAGCTCCTTTGATTTCTGCAAATTTAGATTCTTTTAAATCCTATGGTAAGGGTAAAAATAAAGATAACGGGCTGATGTATCCGATTGGCGAGCAAGCCATGTTCGAGTACACCACTGCCTTAAATACCCTGCTTGCTAGCGAAAACCGCTTCCGCATCGGCGATGTAACAGCCATCTGTTGGAGTGCGAAACCAACTCCGTTGGAAGAGAGTCTTGCTTCTTTGATTAACGGAGGCGGCAAGGACAATCCCGATGCCCATATTGATGCGGTCAAATCGCTTTATAAAAGCTTGTACAACGGCAAATACACAGAACCCGACGGCAAAGAAAAATTCTACCTTTTAGGCTTATCGCCTAATTCTGCGCGCATTGTCGTCCGCTTTTGGCATGAAACCACTGTTGCCGCCTTATCCGAAAGCATTGCGGCGTGGTATGACGATTTGCAGATGGTGCGTGGCGAAAACTCGCCATACCCCGAATATATGCTGTTGCCGCGCCTGCTGGGTAATTTGGTGTTGGACGGCAAAATGGAAAACCTGCCATCTGACCTGATTGCCCAAATAACCGATGCCGCACTCAACAACCGCGTTTTACCCGTCAGCCTGTTGCAGGCTGCTTTGCGGCGCAACAAGGCGGAACAGAAAATTACCTATGGCAGGGCAAGTCTGCTTAAAGCCTATATCAATCGCGCAATCCGCGCAGGTCGTCTGAAAAACATGAAGGAGCTAACTATGAGCTTAGATAGAAACCGTCAAGACATCGGCTATGTGCTGGGGCGGCTGTTTGCCGTGCTGGAAAAAACACAGGCCGAAGCCAATTCCGGCTTGAACGCCACCATTGCTGACCGCTATTTCGGTTCGGCAAGCAGCACGCCGATTGCCGTATTCGGCACACTGATGCGCTTGTTGCCGCACCATTTGAACAAACTGGAATTTGAAGGACGTGCCGTACAACTGCAATGGGAAATCCGCCAGATTTTGGAACATTGTCAGAAATTTCCCAACCATTTGAATTTGGAACAGCAAGGCCTATTCGCCATCGGTTATTACCACGAAACCCAATTCCTGTTTACCAAAGACGCATTGAAAAACCTGTTCAACGAAGCGAAAACCGCATAAGGAGCAAATGCTATGACTATTGAAAAACGCTACGACTTTGTCTTTTTATTTGATGTACAAGACGGCAACCCCAACGGCGATCCTGACGCAGGCAACCTGCCGCGTATCGACCCGCAAACCGGTGAAGGTTTGGTAACCGATGTTTGCCTGAAACGCAAAGTCCGCAATTTTATCCAAATGACCCAAAATGGTGAACATCACGATATCTTTATTCGTGAAAAAATCATTCTTAATGATTTAATTGCTGAAGCCCATCAGCAAGATGAAGTAAAAGACAAACCAAATGGGAGAGAAAAAACCGAAAGTGTGCGTCAATATATGTGCAAACGCTATTACGATATTCGTACTTTTGGTGCGGTTTTAACGACAGGTGAGAATGCGGGACAAGTTAGAGGTCCTGTGCAATTGACTTTTTCCCGCTCCATTGATCCGATAGTAACACTTGAACATACGATTACTCGTTGTGCGCCGGCTAAAGAGGTTGAAAATCCGAAACCTGAGGATAGTGAAGAAGAAAAAGCAAAGAAAGAACGTGGAAGAATGGGGCGCAAATTTACAGTCCCTTACGGTCTATACCGCTGCCATGGCTTTATTTCCGCTCACTTCGCCAAGCAAACCGGTTTTTCCGAAAGTGATTTAGAACTGTTTTGGCAGGCACTCGTCAATATGTTCGACCACGACCATTCCGCCGCACGCGGACAAATGAATGCTCGTGGGCTCTATGTGTTTGAACACAGCAGTAATCTGGGTGACGCACCTGCCGACAGCCTCTTCAAACGTATTCAGGTTGCTAAAAAAGACGGAGTGGAAGTAGCAAGGAGTTTTGACGACTACCTTGTCAGCGTGGACGATCAAAATCTTGGCGAAACCAAGCTGCTGCGTAAATTAGGCTAAAAATGACCGCACTTTTAACTAAAACCCAAGGGGAAAATCAGGACACGCGCCTGATTCCCCTTTCCGCCCTGCAACACTACGCCTTCTGCCCGCGCCAATGTGCGTTGATTCACAACGAGCAGGCGTGGGCGGAGAACTATTTGACCGCGCAGGGCAAGG
>ERZ772986.2045-NODE-2045-length-11235-cov-2.693828_pt1 | contig 11235 bp, 11 predicted proteins | sample MGYA00511898_ERZ772986 | MGnify/ENA primary metagenome ERZ772986 (study PRJEB29015, sample SAMEA2737934) | human oral metagenome | biome: human oral; feature: human-associated habitat; material: dental | place: China | collected 2148 ... | reverse complement strand
GCAAGATAAGTTTATAACGGTTTATGTGATAGACAAATCATCACTTTGTTATTTGAAGTATTGAATTTTTAATATACTGACCAAATTTTGAGTATGGTAAGTTTGAGTATAATAATCAAAAGTTTTTAGCTGCTGTTACAGTCGGACTAAGGATTTTACAGCAGAGTATAAACAAATAATAAGCGGAAGGATTTTAGTTATGAAGATTGAGCATATAGCATTGTATGTAAATGATTTGGAGGCTGCAAAAAACTTTTTTATAAAATATTTCAATGCAAGTTCCAATAAGCTATATCATAATCCGACAACTAACTTTCGTTCGTATTTTCTTTTCTTTGATGACGGAGCTAGGCTTGAGCTTATGAATAAGCCTGAGATGTCGGATCTACCCAAAGATTTTAACCGCAGCGGCTATGCACATATTGCATTTAGTGTGGGAAGTAAAGAAAAGGTGGATTTACTTACAAAAAGGCTTAGAGCTGACGGCTATGAGATAATAAGCGGTCCCAGGACAACGGGAGACGGGTACTATGAAAGCTGCATTGTTGGCATTGAGCAAAACCAAATTGAAATAACTGTTTAGGCTTAAAATATTAAATAAAATTAATTGTGATTTTTTGACGATTTTGATTTAAGTTAAAATGCAAAGAAACTTTACAAAAACTGATACGGTATCAAGGACTATAAAGCTAAAAGGAGAGAGAAAATGCAGGAGAAGGTATTGTCGGTGCAGGAGATGAGAGAGGCTGACAGGTATACAATAGAAAACTATATAGACAGAAAGGAACTTATGTATAGGGCAGGCAAGGCGGTATTTGATGAGCTATATAAAAATGTAAGGAATGTTGCAATAGTATGCGGAAGCGGCAATAACGCTGGAGACGGTTATGTGCTTGCAGGTCTTTTAAAAGAACACAGTATAGACTGCAAACTCTTTCTTATAGAAGATAAATTTTCTGAGGACGGAAGATATTATTTTGATAAATGTAAAGAAAAGGGCGTGGAGTATGAGTTTATTGGAGAAAAGAGCCGATATACGGACTTTGACTGTATAGTGGATTGCATATACGGAACGGGTTTTAGGGGAAAAGTAAAAGATGATATAAGGCTGATTATGGAAAGGATCAACTCCTCAAAAGCCTATAAAGTCAGCGTGGACATAAACAGCGGAATGAACGGAGACAGCGGAGAGGCGGATATTTGCATTAAATCCGATTTGACAATTTCCATAGGTTATTTAAAACACGGGCTTTTAAGTGAAAATGCAGCCAAGAATATAGGAAAGCTTATAAATGTAGATATAGGAATAATTTTACCGGAAAAGAGTAAAGATGCCCTATAAGGAATTAATTAAAAATTTTGACAATATAAGAATGTATATGAGAGATTTTTTTGTATATGGATTTAGAACAAGGGAAGACTATGCGAAAAAAAGTCTCAGAAGTTATGATAATGAAAAGCGAAGAATACAAAACTATTTAGGCGACTTACTATCTTTTAAACAAACGGAAAGCGGAAAAAAAGTATTCATATCGCTTGACGGCAAAAGTGTCAGTCGAAATCCTCTTTACAAAGCATTTAAGGTAAAGTCTTTTACATCAAAGGACATAAGTCTTTATTTTATAGTTATGGATATTCTAAAAAGCAAAGGAAGTTATAGCCTTACAGATATCCTTAATAAGATAGATTCGGATTATTTATCACACTTTAGTAAGCCCCTGCTTTTTGACGAGTCCACACTGAGAAAAAAACTTAAAGAATACGAGGCTTTAGGTCTGATAAAATCGAAAAAATCAGCTAAAAAGCTTGAATACAGCCTTGTAAATGACGATATTGAAGCAAAAGATTATAAAGATGTAATAAGATTTTTTACCGAGGAAAATATTCTGGGAGTAATAGGAAGTTATATAGAAGATAAATTTGAAAATAGCGATGAATACTTAAGTTTTAAAAACCGCTATATAATGAATGCTTATGATACCGAAGTGGTTTTTGAAATTCTTAAAGCTATAAAGAATGAAAACAAGGTAAAAATTCAAACTTTTGCCTCTGCCAAAGAAAAGGAGTACATACCTCTTAAACTTTATGTAAGTAAGCAGGGAGGAAGAAATTATCTTATGTGCAAATGTACAGAAGATAATAGATTTTATGCAATACGAATAGATTATATAAAAAGTGTAAGTCAAGGCTTAAAAGCTAATGATTTTTCCATTGTAAAGACAAGATTTGAGGATATTTCAAGACATATCTGGGGAGTAAGCTATAACGGTGGCAAGCTTGAACATTTGGAAATGGATATATATGTAGGCAAAGGAGAAGAATATATAGTAAGCAGGCTTGAAAGAGAGAAGCGCTGCGGAAAAGTTACAAAGCTTGATGAGGAGACTTACAGATTCAGTGTTGACTTATATGACAGTTACGAGCTTGTTCCATGGATACGAACTTTTTTCGGAAGAATAAAAAGACTTAAGTGCAGTAATAGAATGGTGAGCGATCAAATAAAGTTTGATATTGTAAAGATGTCAAAACAGTATGGAGAAGAAAATGGTTTTTAACGAGGTCTACAGTGCTTATTACAAGGCAATAAGTAAAATGCTTAAATATGCCATAAAAAAAGAGCTTAACAAAGAACTTATGTATAAAATCATAAAAGAAGTTGCTTTTGAAGAAAGCAGCTTGAATATAGTGCCTACTATAGAAAAAGAAGAATGGCAGCTTCTTACAAAAGAATTTAAAACACCTATTATAAATGAACCGGCGCTTTGTCTTACCGGAATAGAAAGAGAGTGGTTAAAAACTATACTCTCCGATCCGAAGGCTGCCCTTTTTTATGATAAAAAGGAAGAGTTAAAAGAAGAGGGCTTATTTTCGTTAAATGATATTGTGTTTTTCGACAGGTATACTGATGGTGATGATTATACCTCGAAGGAATATATAGGTATTTTCAAAACTGTCCTAAGAGCTTTAAAAGAAAGAAAAAAGCTTCGCATACGCTTTGTAAGTGGAAAGGGCAGGGCAATGAAGGGCTTATATATTCCTTTAAAAATAGAATATTCTGACAAGGAAGATAAGTTCAGGCTTTTATGTGTATTAAACGGGAAAGTTTATACTATAAATTTTGCAAGGATAGTTAAATGCAGTCTCAGTAAGGAAAGTTTCGGTGAGAATATAAAGGTAGGCAAAATACCTTTAAGAACTCTTGTTTTTTATGTCAGAGACGAGAGGAAGGCACTTGAGAGGGCGATGATGAAGTTTTCTCATTATAAAAAAGAAATTGAAAAAACAGGGGATGACACTTACCAAATTGTGCTTGAATATGACAGAGATGATGAAACAGATGTACTTATACAGCTTATGAGCTTCGGTTCTTATATAAATGTTATCTCACCTCCTAAAATAAAGAAAGAAATATGCAGCCGCCTAAAAAGACAGGTTGAGCTCTTTGAGTGGTAGTTCGAAACTTTTTTTCCGTGAACTTTTTCTTTTTAGGGGCTATAATAGCCCTACAAACAGAAAGGAGGAGAGATGAAAACTATCGAGATAAAAGGAAGAGTGTCTACTGCCCTGTGCTATGCCAATATAGTGGAGGAAGATGCACTGGAACAGATCAAAAGAATGTGTGATTATCCGATGAGTGAAGGCTCACAGATACGCATCATGCCGGATGTGCATCTTGGAAAGGGTTGTACTATAGGTACTACCATGACGATTAAAGACAAAGTTGTGCCGAATGTAGTAGGCGTTGATATAGGTTGCGGTATGTATACCGTTAATTTAGGTAAAATTGATATAGATTTAGAAAGCCTTGATGATATAGTCTACACTATTCCTTCGGGTAGAGAAGTTTGGGAAGGAAGGCAGGAAAGATATGATTTAACGAAGCTGCTCTGTTATAGGGAACTTAAGGATACAAAAAGAATACAAAGATCCCTTGGAACTTTGGGCGGAGGGAATCACTTTATAGAAATAGATGAGGCAGAGGATAAAACAAAATATCTGGTAATCCACTCGGGAAGTCGCAGCCTGGGAAAGCAGGTGGCTGAAATCTATCAAAAACTCGCTGTTGATCTGGATAAGGGTATAGGATATTATCTGGAGGCGAGAGATGAGATTATAAAAAGCTACAAAGAGGCAGGAAGAAAGAGTGAAATACAGGAAGCTCTTAAAAAATTAAAATGGGTACAGGAGAAGGAAAATCCGTCAATGCCTGAGGATCTTTGCTACTTAAGCGGAAGATATCTTGAAGACTATCTTCATGATATTAAAATCTGTCAGAATTTTGCAAAAAAGAACAGGGAGAAGATGGCTGAAATAATTTTGAAAAAAGCTAAAATAAAAGCTTTGGAAGCCTTCCATACAATACACAACTACATAGATACAGATGAAATGATTCTTAGAAAAGGCTCTATTGCAGCGCATAAAGGCGAAAAGGTACTGATTCCGATAAATATGCGTGACGGAAGTATTTTGGCACTGGGAAAAGGAAATCCCGAATGGAACTACTCTGCTCCGCACGGTGCGGGAAGACTTATGTCAAGAACAAAGGCAAAAGAAGCTTTGGCTATGGATGCGTACAAGGAGAGTATGAAAGGCATTTATACAAGCTCAGTCAATGAAAATACTATAGACGAAGCTCCTATGGCATATAAATCAATAAATGATATAATTGATGTTATAGAAGAGGCGGTTGATATAATTGAAGTAATAAAGCCTATATATAATTTTAAGGCATCATAAGAAAGGGTGGAAGCGGTAAAACGTTACAAACCCTATATGCAATTTTAAGACTTCATTAAGAAAGAGGTGTAAGATGATGAAAATGACATCGGCTTATGCAAATAAGCTTTTAAGACAGTTGGATGATGATAAGAGTTTTTATACCGCTAAGGAATCGGACTCCTGCACTTATGTTGCGGCATTGGGAGAGGAACCCATAATTCCCGAGTATGATTATGCAAGTGTAGATAAAGAAATATCAATCATTAACGAAAAAATACAAAAAATCAAACACGCTATTAATCTTTCCAATGTGAACAGTAAGATAGATGTGGATGGAGAAGTCTTAAGTGCGGATGTAATACTTATAAGAATGGCTCAGCTTAACCGAAGAAAGGACAGCCTTGACTATATGAGGAAGATGCAGGTCAAGCAAAGACAGGAGAGCCGCTCCTATATGTCACGCACAAGCAGCGTTCCGGAAAACAATTATTATTTGATAAAAAAGATGCGATGATGGAATATGAAGACTTTAAAAAACAAGTATTGAATTTTTTTAGAAATGTAAAAAAAGATTTTGAAAAAGTATCACAGGAGATCATGAAGCTACAGATAGCTCTTGATAAATACAATCAAACCTTTGAATTTGAGGTGGATATCTAAGTTTTTTTCCTTACAATGCGCTGTAGAATTAAATTTTAAATATGAACAAGGTTAAAGTTTAGGGTTAAGGTTTTGTGTTATCGGTTATTTCTTATAAATTATTGTTTAAGGTTAAGGAAAAGACTAACAATCTTATTTTACATGGTGAATACCTTGGAAAACACACGCATTTGTAGAAAACTTGGACAAAAGTCCCTGAGCATGGAAGTAAGGTTATATATGCTCATTTATAACAGTATAAAAATATTTTGAAGGGTCTTTTACATTCTAAGATTTTGCACAAGCTATATGACGGTATTCTTCTGAAAATCAACTATATCTTGTGCCTGATCTCTATTTTGCAAAAGCCTCTTTTTATATGAAACTTTAGCTTTATAAATGTTAAAGTATCCGAAAGTATGGCAGGGTTCATGCTTTTTTTTTATAAGATTTTTTCATATGCTTATTCTGCAAACTACACATTAGTTTATATATCATTGAGACGGTGTAGCGTAAAATGCTGCACATTAGTAAAAAAAATTTAAAAAATTGATTGACAAAGCAACTCGAATGTAATATTATATAAACATGAGTTAGCACTCAAACAAGATGAGTGCTAACAAATAAAAAAGAAAGGCAGGTGAAGAAGTTGGAATTAGATGATAGAAAAGTAAGTATACTGAAAGCTATCATCCAAAATTACATGGAGACCGGAGAACCGGTAGGTTCCAGAACCATATCTAAGTTACCGGATTTAAAGATAAGTTCGGCAACTATAAGAAATGAGATGAGCGACTTAGAAGATATGGGCTATATAGTCCAACCGCATACATCTGCCGGACGCATACCTTCTGATAAAGGCTATAGATTTTATGTAGACAATATACTGAAGGAAAAGCAATTGGAACTTGACGAGTTTAAGGATTTGATGCTTCAAAAAGTTGATAGGCTTGAACTTGTTCTAAAGCAAATGGCAAAGCTTATAGCGACCAATACCAATTATGCGGCACTTATAAGTGCTCCGAGTTATCAAACGGGTAAATTAAAATTTATACAAATATCTAAGATTGAAGACTGTAAGTTACTGTTGGTAATAGTGCTTGAGGGCAATATTATTAACAACAGAATAATAGATATAGAAAGGAACTTAAGTGATAAAGAGATCCTTGATCTTAGCTTACTGCTCAATACCAGTCTTAACGGTTTAAGTGTAGCGGATATGAATATAAATATAATTACCAAGTTACAAAAAGATGCCTTAGAGCTTAGGTCTGTGGTTGATAAGATACTACAGGAGATATCAAGCAGCTTCAGCAGTGATGAAGAATTAAAGATATATACCAGCGGAACCACAAATATTTTTAACTATCCGGAACTTTCGCAAAGTGATAAAGCCAAGCGGCTTATAGATACTTTCGAAGAAAAGGATAAGCTTAAGGAAATATTTGCTGAAGTAAGGGACTTGGAGTCGGATAAAGACGGTATACAGGTACATATAGGGGAGGAGCTTCCCATACAAACTATGAAAGACTGCTCGGTAGTTACAGCCAATTATGAGCTGGGCGAGGGTCTTAGAGGAACTATAGGTATAGTAGGACCTAAGCGTATGGACTACGAGAAAGTTTTGAAAACCATACGGACTCTAATGCTTAAGTTGGATGAGCAATTTAAGCAGGATAAAACTTAAGAAAGGAGTGTAGATGTGGTAGATAATAAGAATTTAGAAGATGATGAGATAAAAGATAAGATTGAAGAAGAAACTTTAGATGAAGTTAAAGAAGAAGAACAGGATCTGGAGGATATAAAGAAAGTTTTGGAGGAGGCTTTGAGTGCCGAGGAAGAAGCAAATGCTGCAGATGATGCTTCCAAAGACAGTAAAGATGCAAAGATAGCCGACTTGGAAGACAGACTTAAAAGACAGATAGCTGAATTTGACAATTTCAGGAAAAGAACCGAAAAAGAAAAGTCTGCAATGTTTGATATGGGAGCAAGGCATATTATAGAGGCTATACTTCCAACTATAGATAATTTTGAAAGAGGTTTAAAAACCGTACCTGAAGATAAAGAAGCCAAGGCTTTTTATGAAGGTATGGAGATGATATATAAGCAAATGCTTAAGGTTTTATCCGATGTAGGTGTGACAGCTATTGACTGTCTTGATAAGGAATTCGATCTCAACCTGCACAATGCGGTAATGCATGTAGAAGATGAAGCCTATGGCAATAACATTATTATAGAAGAATTCCAAAAAGGTTATAAATACAAAGATACGGTAATAAGACACAGTATGGTCAAAGTTGCCAACTAACAGGAGGATTTAATTTATGGGTAAAATAATAGGAATAGATTTAGGAACAACAAACAGTTGCGTAGCAGTAATGGAGGGTGGTAAGCCGGTAGTTATACCGAACTCAGAAGGATCAAGAACCACACCAAGTATAGTGGCATTTACAAAGACAGGAGAAAGACTGGTAGGTGAGCCTGCAAAAAGACAGGCAGTAACCAACTCAGACAGAACAATATCTTCTATAAAGCGTCATATGGGTACCGACTATAAGGTAACTATAGATGATAAGGCGTATACACCACAGGAGATTTCAGCAATGATACTGCAAAAGCTTAAGGCTGATGCGGAAAGCTATCTGGGAGAAAAGGTTTCAGAGGCGGTTATCACAGTTCCGGCATATTTTAATGATGCTCAGCGTCAGGCAACAAAGGATGCAGGTAAGATTGCGGGACTTGATGTAAAGAGAATTATAAACGAGCCTACGGCAGCAGCGCTTGCTTACGGACTTGATAACGAAAAAGAGCAAAAGATCATGGTGTACGACCTTGGTGGCGGTACATTTGATGTATCTATAATAGATATCGGAGACGGAGTTATAGAAGTACTTGCAACCAACGGTGACACACATCTTGGTGGTGATGATTTTGACAACAGCATTACAGACTGGCTTGTAAAAGAGTTTAACAATGCAGAGGGCGTTAACTTATCAAACGATAAGATGGCTATGCAAAGACTTAAGGAAGCGGCTGAGAAGGCTAAGAAGGAGCTTTCAACAGCTACTACAACCAATATAAACTTACCTTTCATCACTGCGACACAGGACGGACCTAAGCACCTTGATGTAACACTTACAAGGGCTAAGTTTGATGAACTTACTTCAAGCTTAATTGAAAGAACCGTTACTCCGGTAAAAAATGCATTAAATGATGCGGGTATAACTGCTTCAGATCTCGGTAAGGTACTTTTGGTAGGCGGTTCAACCCGTATGATCAATGCACAGGAAAAGGTAAAGCAACTTACACAGCATGAGCCGAGCAAGACCTTAAACCCTGATGAGTGTGTAGCTATAGGAGCTTGTATACAGGGTGGTAAGCTTGCAGGTGATGCAGGTGCGGGAGACATACTCTTACTTGATGTAACTCCGCTTTCACTTTCTATTGAAACAATGGGCGGTGTAGCTACAAAGCTTATAGAAAGAAATACTACAATACCGACAAAGAAGAGTCAAATCTTCTCAACTGCGGCAGATAATCAGGAAGCAGTGGATATACATGTAGTTCAGGGTGAGAGACAGTTTGCAAGAGACAACAAGACATTAGGACAGTTTAGACTTGACGGTATACTTCCTGCAAGAAGAGGTGTTCCACAGATAGAAGTTACCTTTGATATAGATGCAAACGGTATAGTTAATGTATCAGCTAAGGACCTTGGAACAGGCAAGTCTCAGCATATAACAATTACCTCAGGTTCAAATATGTCAGACAGTGATATTGAGAAGGCTGTTAAGGAAGCGGCAGAATTTGAAGCACAGGATAAGAAGCGTAAAGAAGCTGTAGATACAAGAAATGAAGCCGACTCAATCGTATTCCAGACCGAGAAGTCACTTGAAGAAGTAGGAGACAAGATCGATCCGGCAGACAAGCAGACAATAGAGGCTGACCTTGCCGCACTTAAGGAGCTTGTAGAAAAAGCTCCGGTAGAGACTATAACCGATGAGCAGGTTGAGGAGATAAAGAGGGCTAAAGAAAAGCTTATGGATACTGCACAAAAATTATTCTCCAAGGTATATGAGCAGGCACAGGCAGCCGGCGCAGCACCACAGCAGGACGGCACTACGCAAGAAGGAAACGGCGGCAGTGACGATGTGGTAGATGCTGAATTCAAAGAGGTATAATATTAAACTAGGGGAAAATTATGGCAGAAACAAAAAGAGATTATTATGAAGTACTTGGTATAGATAAAAATGCTGATGATGCAGCTATAAAAAAAGCTTACAGAGTACTTGCCAAAAAATATCACCCCGATGCCAATCCGGATAATGCTGAAGCCGAGAAGAAATTCAAGGAAGCCAGTGAGGCGTATTCAGTACTTATAGATCCTGAAAAAAGAAAGCAGTATGACCAATTCGGTCATGCTGCCTTCGATGGTATGAGTGGCGGTGCAGGCGCAGGCGGTTTTGGAGGCTTTGGCGGTTTTGAGGGCTTTGATTTTGATATTGGAGATATTTTCGGAGATATTTTCGGAGGCGGTTCATCCTACAGAAGAAGGACAAGTAACGGACCTATGAAGGGTGCCAATGTCAAGACCTCGGTACGCCTTAGCTTTGAAGAAGCTATATTTGGAGCTGAAAAAGAAATCAGTATTAATTTCAAGGAAACCTGCAGCAAATGTAACGGAAGCGGTGCAAAACCGGGAACTGCACCTGAAACTTGTGCAAAGTGCGGTGGTAAGGGCAAGGTAATGTATACACAGCAAAGTTTCTTCGGTACTATGCAAAATGTACAAACCTGTCCGGATTGTGGCGGCAGCGGCAAGATAACCAAGGAAAAATGTCCCGACTGCCATGGAAACGGTTATATAAGTAAGAAGAAAACTTTGCAGGTCAAGGTTCCGGCAGGTATAGATAACGGTATGTCCATAAGAATGGAAGGACAGGGTGAGCCGGGTGTAAACGGAGGACCCAGAGGAGACTTGCTTGTTGAAGCGGTAGTAAGTGCGCATCCTATATTTAAAAGACAGGATGAGAATATATTTACTACAGTACCTATAAGTTTTGCAAAGGCTGCACTTGGAGGTACTATAAGGATCAAGACGGTAGACGGAGAGGTAGAGTATGAGGTAAAGGCAGGTACTCAGACCGATACTAAAATCAGACTTAAAGGCAAAGGTGTTCCATATATAAGAAATAAGAATACAAGAGGAGATCATTATGTAACACTTGTGGTTTCCGTACCTACAAGTATGACAAAAGAGCAAAGACAGGCGCTTGAAGCCTATGACCTTACTATGAATCCGGACGGTAATCAGAGTACTCAAGGTACAAAAAAAAAAGGTATATTTAAGTAGTATTTACAGACTATTTATAAAAGGCTGTGGCAATATTAAGAGGCTGTTGCAAAATAAAGATAGTACACAAATATAGTTGCGTTTTGTATAATGCAATCATATAGCTTGTGCGAAAATCCTAAATGCAGCATCCAAAGGCTACAGCCCATTTTATTTGGTATTTAAGCCTTCTGGTATCTTGATTAGAAGGTATGTATGTGTTATATTTGATAAGGTTATAGATGTATTTACCATATTATGATATTGGGTATGTAAAATACATACAATCAAGTAAAACTTATTTAATAAAATAGTTACAGTTCAGATAGCTCATTCATCTTCGTCAAAACGACACAAAAATGTTTAATCTTATTTACAGATTAGACGAAGATGAATATTGGCAGTAGCCTGTTAGATATACATGTATAATATGTAACTGAAAGCAAGCTTTCATTTGATATATTATCATATATTTAGCCTACCTGAACTGTAACATAAAATACATTGATAATTTTTAGTAATTTATATAAAACTCTAAATACAAT
>ERZ772986.2044-NODE-2044-length-11235-cov-4.432469_pt1 | contig 11235 bp, 10 predicted proteins | sample MGYA00511898_ERZ772986 | MGnify/ENA primary metagenome ERZ772986 (study PRJEB29015, sample SAMEA2737934) | human oral metagenome | biome: human oral; feature: human-associated habitat; material: dental | place: China | collected 2148 ... | reverse complement strand
TCAAATGTGCAGGAAGTGCTCTTCGAGCTTGTCTTGTGGGATGTCGGTTGTGGGATGATAGTGCAATGTCTCGTTCACGCAGGCGATGTGTTTGGCATAGTGCACAGTCTCGGCGATGTCGTGGCTCACCATCACGATGGCACATTGCCGATTGAGGTCGGCCAACATCTGGTACATCTGCTCTTGAAATCGCTTGTCTATATAGGTGTTTGGCTCATCAAGAATCAGCACATCGGGCTTTTCAACAATGGCACGTGCGAGCAACACGCGCTGCATTTGACCGCCGCTGAGCTGGCCTATAGGGCATTGTTGCAAGTCGGCAAGCTCCATTTGTTGCAGGGTTTGCAAGGCTTGCTGCCGTTGTTGTGCGGTATAGCTCTTGAAAAGTGGTTGCTTGATGCCCGAAAGCACTACGTCGTTCACTACAATGGGAAAGTGCTTGTCGATATTGGTATATTGCGGCAGATAGCCCATGCGGATTTGTTCGACGTGCTTTCCTTGTTTAAAATAGACGATGGTGCCGCTCAGTGGTTTCATCATGCCCAAGATAAGTTTCATGAGTGTGGTCTTTCCTCCGCCATTGGGACCGATGATACCTAAGTAATCGTCGTCGTAAATGGTGAGCGAGATATCGCGGAGCACGGTCTTTTGTGCATAGGCGGCCGTGAGTTGTCGGATTTGGATGATGGGCTTACTCATTTCAGGGCTTGTGCGATGTGGCGCATTTCTTGCGGCCATTGGTAGGAAAGTGGGTTGATTTCAACGATTTTTGTGTGGGTGGATTCGGCCACGACGCGAATGTTTCGGTTGGCAAACTCCTTTTGCATGAAGAGCACGCGCGGCTTTCTTTGGCGTGCTGTTTCGATAAGTTGTTGCAGTTGCAAGGCGCTGGGTTCGCGTCCTTCTTCTTCGATGGTGAGCTGTTGCAGGCCATATTCGTGCGCAAAATAGGAGAGTGAGGGGTGGTAGATGAGAAAGGCGGGGTGCTTTCCTTGCAGCGTTGCAGTGAGGGCTTGGTGTGTTTGCGCAATCGTCTGCTGCAAGCGTTGAAAGTTCTTTGCAAAATAGCTGCTGTCTTTAGGCGAGCACTGGGTGAGTGCTTGCAGCATATTGCGTGCCATGATGTCGGCGTTTCTGCAGCTCATCCACGTGTGGGGATCGCTGATGCCGTGGCCATGTGCTATCAGTTTGATGCCATTGGAGGTATTGACAAACGTTGTTTGGGGTGCGTTTTGCTGTAATCGTTTTGCCCAGATGCGTTCGAATCCAATTTCACCCACCATGAAAAACAGCCGGCTCTCGCTGAGCGCCATCATTTGTTGTGCGGTGGGTTCATAGGTTTCGGGATTGCTGTTTTGCGGCACCATTGTGGTCACCTGAAAGCGGTCGCCGGCGATTTCTTCGGCAAAATAGCGTAGCGGTTCAATCGAAACCATCAGCGTTTGTGTAGACTTGGCTGTGGGACTTGTACAGGCTGTGAGCGAAACTGTTGACATGGCCAGCAGCACATAGCGCAGAAATTTTCCTGCAGTGATGCTGAGTGTCGATAGTAAAAGGTTGGCACGCATCAGTCCCAACGCGATGGTGATGGCGCTTCCGATGAACGGTAGGAAGGCAAAAAAGCCCATCAGTGCGCCCCGTTCGCCCATAAATCGTTGTGCACGTTGCAACTTCTCGGGTTTCACGTGCAGGTATTTCTCAATCCAGTCCAACCGTCCTTGTCGGCCAATGGCATAATTAAAGAGGCCTCCAGCCACGTTACCTACGGTGCCATAGAGGATGAGTGGCCAGGGATGTACACCTGCAGCCAGCAGTCCTAACATGACCGCTTCACTGCTAAAAGGCAGGAAACTGCCTGCTAAGAAGGCTGAAAAGAGCATGCCCCAAGCGCCCCAGTCGATTAAAAAAGCGATGATGGAATCCATAAATTGTAAAGTGTGAGCAGGAAGAGTAAAATCGTAATGGCGAGAAATGCGATGTTGGTGAGCCAGGTGTGGGTCAGGCTTAGGAAGTGGGCGATGAGGATTGCTGTCGGAATCGTCATCAATCTTAATCCTAAAGACACGTATTCGGGCAGTGCGAAAATAAATGCAACGCAGGCTAATTGAAACACCATGAAGGCTCCATAGAGCATGCGTATTTTGATTTTGTCTAAATGGCTGTTGCGCAAAAAATGAATGATGCCGATAATATTTAAGAGTGCGAGCGCGGCAAAGGTCGCCCATTGATGTTCGTTGAAAGCGACAGTATGGAAGAAATCTTGGGGTTGTATGATGGCCGTGAGGTGCGAGAGGATTAGGGTTGGCGTTCCTCGATAGCAATAATAGCCCGTAAGAAGCCAATAAGGCAGCAGCAATCCCAAGAGCGAAGCAATGAAAGTGCGGAAACTAAAGGCCTGAATAAAGACGATGAGGATGAACCATAGGATGGGCACGAAGTATAAAATCTGCGGACGAAAGATGCTTGCGATGCCCATCATGCAGAATGCATAGAAGATGGTTCCGGCCTGTTGTCGGTCTTGATAGGCATTGAAAAGAATAAAGAAAAAAGCTGCAAAACACACGGGAATGAGGGTCTCGTCCAAGCCGAATGGTTCTTGCAGAAGCAACATTGAAAGCACTACATAGGCGATAGAGACCATACGACTGTACACGCGTAGCAGCGCATAGCGGTTATTGAGTGCCAGCATGAGAATGGTTGTGGATGCAATGCTGAGCCCTTGCATCCACATTTGTGGCTGACTGTTCCACCTCAACGCCATGAAAAGGGCGCCATAAATGAGAATGGTGGGGAACAGTAGCCGACTGTTGACGATTTTCTCTTGTATTCTTTTCTTGGCCATTTACAAGTCTTTTCCAATGTCACTTCTGAAATATTTGCCTTCAAACGTTATCTTCTGTGCCGTTGCAAAGCTTTTCTGAAGTGCCTCGTCTTTATCTTTTCCGTAGGAGGAAATGGCCAATACGCGCCCGCCATGGGTCACAACCTCGTTTTTTTGCTCGGCGGTTCCACTGTGGAAAATGACGCTTTCGCCGGCATGTTCGAGTCCGTGTATGGGAAATCCTTTTTGATAATGTCCCGGATAGCCGCCGCTTACAAGCATTACACAAACAGCCGCACGCTCGTCAATGGTAAGTGAGCGCGTACTTAAATTGCCTTCAGCCACACCGTTAAATAAATCCACTAAGTCGCTTTTGATACGCAACATCACGCTTTCTGTCTCTGGATCGCCCATGCGGCAGTTATATTCTATGACCATCGGATTACCCATTACATTGATGAGCCCGAAGAATATAAATCCTTTGTAGTCGATATGTTCTTGCTGCAGGCCGGCAATCGTTGGGCGAATGATGCGCTCTTCCACTTTCTGCATCCATTCTTTTGTGGCAAAGGGAACAGGCGAGACACTGCCCATTCCACCGGTGTTCAGCCCTGTGTCGTGTTCGCCAATGCGTTTGTAATCTTTTGCTTCGGGCAGGATTTTGTAGTCTTTTCCATCAGTGAGCACGAATACGCTGCATTCAATGCCGCTCAAAAACTCTTCAATCACCACGTGAGTGCTGGCGTTGCCAAACATGCCATCGAGCATTTCGCGCAGTTCCTTTTGCGCTTCTTCTAATGTGGGCAAGATTAAAACGCCTTTCCCAGCACACAAACCATCGGCTTTCAGTACATAAGGTGCTTGCAGCTCGGACAAGAATTGCAGGCCTTCTTCGAGATTGGTTTTGCTGATGGTTTTATATTTTGCGGTGGGAATGCTATGGCGTTGCATGAAAGCTTTTGCGAAATCCTTGCTACCTTCGAGCATTGCACCGGCTTTTGATGGTCCAATTACGGGGATGTTCTTTGTGCGTGCATCAGCTTTAAAGTTGTCATAGATACCGTTAACTAAAGGGTCTTCGGGGCCTACGACAACCATATCAATTTGATTGCCGACGCAAAAGGTTTTTAGCTTTTCAAAGTCGTTGACGGAAATGGGTACGTTCTCTCCGCAATTCTTCGTGCCGGCATTGCCTGGTGCAATATAAAGTTTATCACATTGTGGGCTTTGAGCCATTTTCCAAGCTAAGGCATGCTCACGGCCTCCTGCTCCTATTAATAACAACTTCATGATGGGGTTATTTTAAATAATCAAAGAAATATTGACTGATTCGTTCGTGGAGGTGCACGCTTTGGTGCCCTCTCATGTTATGGGGCTCACCGGGATAGACGAAAAAGTCGGGTTGTGTGCCGTCTTGAATACAAGCTTTTAAGAACGAGAACGCATGTTGAGGTACCACGACAGGGTCATTCAAGCCGATGATAATTTGCAGCTTTCCTTTTAAGTTCTTAGCCTTTGGCAACAAACTGCATTTAGCATAGCCTTCGGGATTGGTCTGTGGCGTGTCCATATAGCGTTCGCCATACATCACCTCATACCATTTCCAATCAATGACAGGACCGCCAGCTACGCCCACTTTAAATACATCGGGATAGGTGGTCATGAGGTTGATGGTCATAAATCCACCGAAGCTCCAGCCATGAATACCCATGCGGTTGGCATCAACATAAGGCAGAGATTTTAGGAATGCCACGCCCTGCATTTGGTCTTTCATCTCTTCTTCGCCTAATTGTCGGAACGTTACTTGCTCGAAAGCCTTTCCGCGATGTTCGCTTCCGCGGTTGTCTAAGATGAATAAAAGGTAGCCTTTTTCAGCCATATAGGTCTCCCAGCCGCGGCTTCCATAACGCCATCGTGCATCCACATTGTGGGCATGTGGACCTCCATAAACGTAAACGATGGTGGGATATTTCTTCTTGGGATCGAAGTTTAAGGGCTTCACCATGCGATAATACAAGTCGGTTACGCCATCGGCAGCCTTGATTTTACCCAGTTCATAGGTGGGAACGGTGTAGCCTTGCCACGGATCATTAGCCGAAAAATAAGTTGTATGTTGGCGGCTTTCTGTATTGATGAGTGCTATCTTGCGTGGAATTGTCGGCGTTTGATAGTTGTCAACCAAGTAAGTCCCACTTGGAGACAGTGCTCCTGAATGCCAACCAGCACCGTTTTCATCAATCAAAGTACGTTTTCCTGTGTTGATGGCAACACTGAAAATATTCTTTTGTATGGGGCTTAGCTCATTGCTTTCAATGATGATGGCTTTGCGTTTGGCATCAAAGCCCAAAAGATTGAGCACCACCCATTGCCCCTTGGTGATTTGTTTCAATGCCTTTCCTGCAGTGTTATATAAATAAAGGTGTGTGTAACCATCTTTCTGACTCCACAGAATAAATTTATTTTTATCCCAAGGTAGGAAAGTAATGGGGTGTTGTGGTTCTACATATTTGCTGTCGGTTTCGTGGTATACCTCTTGCAATTTCTGCCCTGTTGCAGCATCGTAGCAAATGAGTTGACAATCGTTCTGGTCGCGGTTGAGCTCAAAGAGATAGATATTTTTCCCGTCAGGCGACCACGAAAGGTTGGTGAAATAGCGGTCGACAGGGTTAGCAGTTTGCAAATAAACCACCTTTTGTGTCTTCACGTCATACACCCCCACCGTTACTTGATGTGATGTTTCGCCAGCCATGGGGTAGGGATCTGGGTCTAATGTCGCCATTCTGCTCTCCCCATCCTTGGGCTTCCAATCGAGTTCGGGGATGTCAACTTGTGGATAATCGGCCACCATGGATTGATCCATGCGATAGAAAGCCAATTTTGTTCCATCGCCATTCCAAAAGAGTCCGCCGTTGATACCAAACTCATTGCGATGCACCGACTGGCCATAAACGATGTTTTTGCTGCCATCTGTCGTGAGTTGATGGTCGTTTCCTTGTGCATCCAACACATGCAATTGATGGTCTTTCACATAGGCTAAGTTCCGTGAAACAGCAGAAAAGCTTTCGGCTTGCGCATGTTTTGCTTTTTCTAAATCACTTTGCCAAAGCGTCTTTTTCGCTTTCCAGTCAAACAAACGGCGATGCTTTCCGTCGTTTATCCACACCCATGCCTTGCCTTCTTCTGGAAATTGTAGGTTGTAAAGATGCCGAAGTTCTGCACCACTCCAAGCGTTGAGATCGTTTAGAGAAAAGAGTTTTGTCTCTTTTCCTGTGGCTTTATCGACCACAAAACAGTCTTCAACATCTAAGCGCACCAGCACATCACCCCACCAAGTGGTGTAGCGATTTTGCGGAATCATGTGGTAATAATTCTTCCCACCGAAGTTTAAATCTTCTAAGGTGAGCGGCTTTAAATCCTGTGCTTGCAATGGTGTAAACATCGATAACAGGGTAAAAATAAAGGTAACAGCTTTTTTCATTTTACTCATCTTCTTGAAAATGATCGTTTCTTTCGTTACTTCTGCCACGCCTTTGATCAATCTTCGTGCGTTTGCGATCACGCTTTTCGTAGCGGTGGCCCAACAATTTATATTTTTGATTGTTTTGTTCTTGCACATCAGCATGGTCCTCACCTTTATGCGAACGGAAGGGCTTTCGCGCACCTTCACTGCGCACATTCCGTTTCGCATGTTTGAAATGCGAGTGGTGGTTGTCGGCCTGTTCGCCGTCATCGTCTAAGTGTTGTTTAAACTCTCGGTTCTTTTTAAAGCGATGTTTCTGAGCCATCTCACGCTTTTCGCGCTCGCTTTTCACCACACCTCCTTCAGCCCTGAAGGCTTTCATCTTCCCATCGAAGAGGGCATATTTGCGGAATTCGCATTCCAAGCTGCCGTTGTAGAGTGGGATTTTGATGCTGGGTTTCAACCCGATTTGTTCGAAACATTCTTCGCGATAGCTCAAAATCCAGGCTTCGTTGCCGCCAAACTCATGCTTCAGACGTTCGCCAATCATCTTGTAGGTGCCTAAAAGGTCGGGTGTAGAGATGCGCTCGCCATAGGGAGGGTTGGTCATGATGATGCTCTTTTCGGCGGGCTTTTTAAAGTCTTTGAAGTCTTGTTGTTCCACCGTTACCGTTTGGCTGAGCCCAGCAGCTTTCACATTGAGCCGCGCTGTGTTCACGGCTTTCATATCGACATCATAGCCATAGATGTGGTGGGCGAAGTCGCGTTCTTGCGAATCATCGTTGTAGATGGTGTCGAAAAGTTCTTGATTGAAGTCGGGCCATTTCTCGAATGCAAACGCTTTGCGAAACACACCGGGATTGATATTGCGTGCGATGAGCGCGGCCTCGATGAGCAATGTACCCGAGCCGCACATGGGATCGATGAAATCGGTGTCGGCTTTCCAGCCGCTCATCAAAATCATTCCAGCTGCCAATACCTCGTTCAGAGGCGCTTCAACACTCTCTTGCCGATAGCCACGACGATGCAAACTCTCGCCACTGGAGTCTAAACTCAGTGTGGCTTGGTCTTCGGCAATATGAATATTCAGCCGAATATCGGGATTGCTCACGCTGATATTAGGGCGGGTACCGGTGGCTTCACGAAACTGATCAACGATGGCATCTTTCACTTTGTAGGTGACAAAGCGCGAGTTGCGAAACTCTTCAGAGTAGACCACCGAGTCAACACTGAATGTTTTTCCTTGTTCAATATATTGGCTCCAGTCAATCTTCCTCACTTCGTCGTACATATCTTCAGCCGAGTGGGCTTTGAAATGCGCGATAGGTTTCAAGATTCTGATGGCTGTTCTGAGTTGGAAGTTCGCCCGATACATCATCTCTTGATTGCCTGTAAACGCCACCATGCGGCGACCTATCTGTATGTTGTTGGCTCCTAATTGTGTGAGCTCTTGTGCCAAAACGTTCTCCAATCCCATAAAGGTTTTGGCAATGAGTTCAAATTCCTGTTCCATTGTTGTATTGAATGTCTAAACTATCCTTTTTAATCTTTTTATATTTCTTCGTCTTCGGCCGCATGTCATCCTGCACCCACGTGTTGGCACCAATCACGCAATCGCTGCCAATAGTGATGCGACCCAGCACCGTTGCGTTGGAATAAATCACCACATTGTCGCCAATGATGGGGTGACGCGGAATACCTTTTATGGGGTTCCCGGCTTTGTCTAAGGGGAAACTTCTCGCGCCTAATGTCACACCTTGATAAAGTTTCACGTTATTACCGATGATACATGTGGCACCAATCACTACGCCTGTGCCGTGGTCAATCGTGAAATATTCGCCAATCGTTGCGCCGGGATGAATGTCGATACCCGTTTCGGAGTGGGCTTGCTCGCTCATCATTCGCGGAATGAGCGGCACTTCTAACAAATATAATTCGTGTGCAAGGCGATAATTGATGAGTGCCTTGAGTGCCGGATAGCAGCAGATGATCTCCACCAAGCTCTCGGCCGCAGGATCGCCATTGTAGGCCGCCTCAATGTCTTTTCCCAACATTTCGCGAATGGCGGGCAGGCGCATGATGAATTTTGTGGCAAGCGTTTCAACCTTTTTTTGGCGCGCCAATTTCACTTCAGCGTCAATCTGTTCCGAGCAATCAGCAATGCAGAGCGCAGCAAAAATCTGTTCTTCAAGCAGCTTTTGCAGCCGTTCCATGTTCACGCCAATATGATAGGAGATGGTTTTTGTATTGATGGTTGACTCGCCATAATAGCCGGGAAAGAGAATAGCACGCGCCAATGCAATCACTTCGTTGAGCGTTTCGCCCGAGGGGAGGGGATGGCTATCGCGATGTTGCAGGCACAAACCGTTGAGCGAGTCGCTTTGCGAAAGCGCTTTAACGGTCTCGGTCAGCGTCTGTGTAAAATAGTCTTTCTCCATCTGGTGTCTATCCTCAATATATATAATGTGGTGCAAAGTTAATAAAAAAACTAAGGAAGGCGCGGGCTATCCCAATATTTTTCAATCTAAATACCACGCAAAACGGCTTTTAAAACCGTAATTTGACTTTCCTTTAGAGCCAACTTCATCTCCAGCATTAAACACTATACTATCATAGGATACCATCAGTTTTACGAAAACTTGACGAGTGGAAAGTACAGTTTCGATATTCCTTAATACCATCATTCGTCACCTCCGGGAGGATTCAAATCTAATCCTTCCTGCTCTATCTCATCCATCATTTTAGGACTGCTGATGCCAAAGAATTTATGTGCACGTGCATACCGGTAGATTTTCTCGCAGTTGGTCATTATTACATAGGCCATAGAGGTTCGGGGCCAATCGGCTGATGGAATATAATCTGCATATTTGTTACGCATTTTATATTCAGAATTTGCAAGATAACAAAACATTCGTGCTTTTTGTTCCAGATTAAATTGTGCGGCATTCATACCATCTTCATCCTGTAACACCTGATACACATAGATTAAGAATTTATCATTGTAATAAGCACTGTTCTTGCCTGTTGTGTTTTTCTCGATGGTTGCTATCAGTTCCGGATGCACAATAAGGTTATTCCCTTTCCCTTTATCAAATATATAACAAAGGAAAGCAAAAGGATTATCCCTTTCTTTATTAAAGAACCATTGGTTCAGTTCTGGACTACCAAAATAAGGATATCCTGTTAATAAATCATCTAACATTCGGGCACTATTGTAGTAATCGCCAATTCCATCATCCTCTCCCTCATATCGAGACTGCTCTAACAGCTTCAATGCACCTGTATCATTATAAATTAAGAACTTGTTTAATAATAAAATTTGTTTCAAGGTCGTGTTCTTGAGTTTAATCGTATTGCCGTCAACAGAGATTAAATCCCTGAGAAGCCAATTATAGGTTATGAAGCCTTTATCTTCGATGGCGAAAAAGGAAGAGGCAAAATCGAAACCCTCTCCATGACTAATGTTTACGAATGTTGATGTAGCACTTGTTCCAAGGTCATACCCAAAAACTTGTTTGACTCTTTTGGCAAACAGTTCTTTTGAAGGTTTTTTAAACCCATGAGCATATAGATAATGTTCCACTAAAGGAATCGTTAATAAGAAATCTTCACGAGTTGGAATATACCTTGGCTTAGATTGATCATCACGGAAATCGCCACCAAACCATGCAAGCTCTTGGAGTTTTAAATGCTTCAATAATTTGCCTTTATCAATCCCCCAATATTTCAGGGAGTCTATATTCTCGTTGTTCATTCCCTTTTTCGCCGTAAGGATATTACCCTTAGGCGAATCTGATTTACACTGAGTAAAAAAAGGAAGCCCTAATAATAAAGCGCTTATAAATAAAAAACTCCTCGTGTTCATTTGGATTGTTTTGTATAGTGAACTACAAAGATATAAAAAATTGCATGTTCCTTAGGACTTTTTCTTTTATATTTTTATCGTGACATAGCAAATGAGAACCATTTAAACGACTTCGCATGCGTCCGAAACGTTGTTACATGCTTGCAACAGTCTTTCCGACCCTCCGAATGGGCGACTAATTCTGAAAACACCCCCATGCAAAAGCGCATGGATTGCCTTGTAAAAGCGGCGCTGTTGGTCGGCAAAGTGGTACAGATTGCGTGGCAAATGGCATGCTTTTCGGCACAAGGGTGTTGCGCATGGCGTTTGAAGGCGGGCGAAAATAGCGTGAAAAATGGCGTGCAATGCGTGGAGAAAGGCGGGATGAGCGCTCTGATGGAAAACAAAATATCACAAAAGGTTTTCGTGATGTATTGATTAATGTGTACCTTTGCATTGACAAAATAGTATTTCATTCCACGATATGAATTATGCAATTATTGCTGCGGGCGAAGGCTCGCGCTTGGCAAAAGAAGGTGTCCGGATGCCCAAACCCTTGGTGAACATTCACGGCGAACGGTTGATTGACCGGCTCATTCGCGTCTTTATGGCCAACGATGCCGAGCAGATTGCCGTCATTTGCAACAACCTGCGCCCCGAGGTTGAACAACATCTTGCTCGGCTTTGCCAACAGGGTTTGCACGGCATGACGTTGCCCCTGCACTATATCGTGCAGACCACGCCCAGCTCAATGCATAGCTTTTATGCTTTGAGCCAGACGATGCCGCGCGCACCTTTCGTGCTGACCACCGTCGACACCCTGTTTCGTGAGGATGAATTTCGTGACTATATCAATGTTTTTCGGCAGCAGTTGGTGGCCGGCTATGACGGGGTGATGGGTGTGACCGATTATGTTGACGACGAAAGCCCGCTCTATGTGGGAACGGATGCCGACATGAATGTGACGGGCTTTTTCGATGCGAACACTGCCCATTTTCAATATATCTCGGGGGGCATTTACGGCTTGACGGCCGACGCCTTTCAAACCCTTCACGGCTGCATGCAGCGTGGAGAAAGCCGCATGCGCAACTTTCAACGTGCGTTGATTGC
>ERZ772986.2043-NODE-2043-length-11237-cov-9.821499_pt1 | contig 11237 bp, 9 predicted proteins | sample MGYA00511898_ERZ772986 | MGnify/ENA primary metagenome ERZ772986 (study PRJEB29015, sample SAMEA2737934) | human oral metagenome | biome: human oral; feature: human-associated habitat; material: dental | place: China | collected 2148 ... | reverse complement strand
CCGTCCAAGGTTATACGGCCGCTACTGACGCTACCATCTCTCCTGCAACTACAGATGTTGCATCAAAAATTACTGCCATCAATGGCCAGTATTATGGGCATTTATTCCTTGATACCGAGCGGAGCGACAGCTCGGCTACGGTTGCCGCAGATGGTAGCACAACGCTAAACGTGTATCTTGACCGCTCACTGGTACGTGTTAATTTTTACAATAGCAAGACTGACTATACCAATGATGCCGATAAGACAGGGGTTGAAAACTACTCAGGCAATGCTGCTCATACGTTCTTAGGGCTCTATGGTGCAACATTTACGCCTGTTGAACCGGAAGCAGGATATCGCTGGTTTGATGGCACTTATTGGTCTGCCATAAATCCTTCTAGCTTTGACTCAACAAGTATTACCAATCGTTTAGCGAACCGCTTCAACTATTATCCTTACAAGGTAAACCTGACCAAAAATATTATTAGATTTATTGATAAAGCTGATGGGAATGGTTACAGTGCACAAGATTCTTCTTGGATACCCGTCGCTGGTGATGAAAAACTTAGTTTCCCTCCAAATCTGGCAATGTATTCTTACGTCAGATACGGCTATTACACACCTTCCGGAACTCCCAAAGACCCAAGTGATTTGGATCTAGATACTGACATTACTCAGTGGTTTGATATTTCTAAGGGAGAAGGTCCTGCGAAGTATAATCCCGCTAACGGAACCGTTGTCTTTGATCCTCTGCCTACAAAATATCTCGTCATGGTCAAAAAGCGCGCTATCTATAATCTGACTCTCAAAAACGCGGCAACTTCCGTTACCTCTGAAACCACAATCTCAACTGAACAGCGTAAATATGGAGCTTCGTTAGCCGACATCTCAAACTCAACGCCAAGTCGTCCCGCCGGATTGCCACAGTACTACCGGTTTGCCGGCTGGTATCGAGACGCTCAGCTGACCATGCCGCTCACCTCCGATAACTCCATGCCCTCAAGTGATACTTCTCTGTATGCCAAATGGGAGCCGGTACCCGTTAATGTTACGTATGTGTACAACAACGGAACACCTAACAAGACCGTGTCAGTACCTGCGCAAACAACCCTCGATGAACCGACAGGGATAACGCGCGATGGCTATGTTCTTGTCGCATGGCTCCAAAACGATGGAAAGCCGTATCGTTTTGGAAGTCCCGTGACGGAAGACATTACCCTTACGGCCAAATGGGTTCCGATAAACCAGACGCATACCATCACTTACGATCTTGCCGGTGGTACAGGCTCTGTTTCAGATCCGATGCACTATGCCGAAGGCTCTGATATTCGTGTGCTTGATGCTTCCGGTGTGACTCCTCCTGCAGGCTCCCGTGGATTCATTTGCTGGGTTGCAAGTGACGGAACGCGCTACTATCCGGGGGATTTGATTCCGATGGGAACCTCGGATATTTCCCTTCGCGCCGTATGGGCAAACTCCAATGCCGTACGTCTTGCGTATGATCTCAACTACGAAGGCGCTCCCGGTCGTACGTACTCAGATTTCGTTGAGTCAAACGATACTCTTACCATTGATGCGGCAGATCCGGTGCGCGCGGGATATCGCTTCTTAGGCTGGTCCATCTCAAAAGAGGGCGGAGAGCTGCTCCATCGGGGCGATAAGGTAGAAGTTGACACCATAAATACAGGGGGAAATGTCCTTTATGCTCAGTGGGAACGTATTGATGAGCCGATGCCTGCTGAAAACAAGACTGCTTCAACAAAAGCTGCCGGCATACTTCCCGATACGGGAGATAATTCGCCTGCCATGATTTTCTCGCTTGCTGCTACCGGTCTGCTTGTGCTTGTGGCATCCACTCTGCATCGTCGTCGCACAGAGCCTCAGGCATAAAGTCGCGATTACGATTCAGTAGTTACGGACAAGCAGTAGTAAGAAGATAGCGATAACAGTTGAGAAGGGCGCAGCAAAACGCTGCGCCCTTTTTGTGGTGCGCCCGGCGGCGCCTGTGTTGTTGTTTGGCGGTGATGTCTAATCACATTGCCTCAAATGTGCATATCTTCCCTTTGCAAATGCTTGCTTCAGAGCTGTAATGCCAACGGCGAGAAGCAAGAGAGCAAGCGACCATGCTGTCAGAACAATGAGTGCAGCCATAGGTTTCAGATTGACATCTTTTAATACTTGAAGTGTTGGCCAAATCCCAAGATAACCAACAATGTTTCTCACATCAAAATATGTCATGGGAAGAAAACGAATCAGGGAGGTGTTGAAGTCTCTTACCGAGAAGTACCTCGGATAGAGAGGCAAATATACCAAAGTCGCTGTTACTGCGCAGGCAATAAGAGAGGATGTTAAAAGATGTTTTATGGCGCTGTAGACACAATGCGCACATAAGGTAATGAAAATTGCAGAACAGAGTACAATCAGCAATCCTCCCAAGAAACACTCCAGTGCATTGATTGAAACTATTTCTCCTGCTCTACGAAATACGATGGGATAAGTTATAACGCCGACTCCATTTTTAGCCAGCGCAAAAAGAAGTGTTGGAAGCAAGGTGGTCAGTATTAGAAGCACACTTGCAATGCAGCTTGTTGCCGCCTGTAGAAGTAAGCGCTTCGTGTTGCCAATAACAGTAATTCCCAACAGTTTTTTCTCACCTGTTGTGAGATGCACCAGTAAAGATACGATTATTGCAGAACCAATAAGCAGCAGTGGTGTACGAACTTCAAAGAGACTAGCTCCCATTTCTATAAGGGGATAGTTTTTGCTGTTTGGGTAGTTTACTGCATCTCCAAGCGAACTCATTGCCATGCAATACAGGAGTTTTGCTTGTAGATCGTATGGAGATTCGGATGCAATTGAGCGGCCCGATTGAAGTTGATCCAGTTCAGTCTCAATGAGCTTAACATTGTTATCAAAGTACTCTGCTGATGTGGTTGATTCATAAATATTCTTTTTCAGCTCAAGAAGCTGTTTTTCAATCTCAAGATTTCGTGCAAAAGATGGGTTTTCAAGTGCAAACTCGTAGTTTGTCTTTGCATTTTCGTACTCCTCTTTGCTTTGTTCACGTGTTATTTCGTCCAGTATCCAAGCAGGGCGAAGTGGTTCATAAACCGGAGCAGCAAAAACAGCGGCTAAAATTATGGTCAATATCCAGATAATCGGATTTTTCAACAATACTTTTAAGGCGCTTTTGATATACCACATAGTCAACCTCTTTTGGTTTCATTGACGTCGTTTCATTGATGTATCAGTCGCATCGGGCATGGCTAGCCGTAATACCGGTGATAGATGTCTCTGCAAGAAGTCGTCAGGGGAGCATGGATCAATTTCTTATCTCTGACCAAGAGCAAATTATCACAGACCCTATCAAGTTCTTCAGGCATGTGTGAGGAAACAATGACTGAAGCGCCACCTTGTGCCATGCTTCGCATCAACTTTCCGGCCATTTCAGTTCGGGTGAGATCAAGGGCTGTAAAAGGCTCGTCTAGCAGGAAGTATTTTGTACCGGAGATATACGCCATGGCCAGAAGTAACTGAACTTTCATACCCTGAGAATACTTTCTTACCGGTAGCTTCTTAAGTTCCTGAGCGCCAAGCTTTTCCAGTGCTTCATCAATGTTGCGGTTAGATTTCCAAATCTTCTTGACCGTTTCCAGGTGGAATTTACCATTCATCGTCTTATAAAAAAGTGAGTCATCACCGGGGGCAAAAAATATTTGAGGTTGATAGTGCTTTGAATCTATGATCTCAATAGAGTTGGCCTCAATGGCTCCTGATTGCAATAGTTTTAGATCGCCTGCCATTGTTTTGAAAAGCGTGCTTTTTCCATAGCCGTTTGGAGCCATAAGACCATAGACGACCCCTGGTTTGAACGAGGTAGAAATATCGGTGAGGACTACTTTGTTTCTGTAACCGATTGTTACGTTTGTCAACTCAAGCATGGTCTGTCCTTCTTTCATATCCAAGCACTGTACATGCCCTTTTGAATTCCAAAATCAGGCAATCCATAAGATAGGTGCCAAAAGTCCACGAAATCAAAACACATAGACCACCGAGAGGGTCGAGAAGAGCTATGGGTGTTTTGGAAAAACCGAAGGATGTATCTCCAACGTAACCAACAACCTTGGTTGTATCGAAGAAACCGACCGGCAGGTATTCAAGCCATCCTCTCAGATATTGATGTTCTCCGGGCATGAAAGGAATCTTCGCAGCATATACAAGGGCAATCCCAAAAAAACGGATACAAATTCATTTCTTACCAGTGCGTTGAGGCTTAAGGTAAAGGTAGCGAGAAATACGTTCGCCAGGGTCATAAGTGACAGTGACCAAATCGCACATTCAAGAGCGGTAAGCTCAATGATACGGTTTGCTTGAACCAGGACGACCGGATAGGTAGGGTTGCCTATGTCGTTACGGATATATGCGGCTGCAAAGAGCGGTAGAAATGCAAGGATGCTTAAGGTTGCCGTCAATACCGAAGCAACGCATATCTGATCCAATAGGTGCCTGAAAGATATGAAGCCTTTCTCGCCAAAAAGACGTTCATGTTGAACCGAGCGTCCTATGACAAAGCTCACAATCAAAGCGGGTAAGAAACGGATGTAATCAGGTGTGTAGTGCAGCGTCTCGGAAATCGCATGGAGGGCCGGAAGTTTACCTTCTGAATCATAAAACGATGCTCGATCCAGTTTGCCGAGCTTATTTGATAGAGCCTTATGTGCCCCATAATATGAGTATCCGTATTTTGCCTCTCTGCCGACATCAAATCTTTGAAGCATATACTCATGGTAGGGATCGTATTTTTCAAAGAAGATCGGCGGGACGGCTGAAATATTTACGTCTCCGAGCAAGTCAATTTGACGGGAAATATCAAGGAATTCCTCGGAGGTTCGGGCGTCTTTTTGATAGGTGCCAGCCTTTTTGCAAAGGCTGTCGTATTCATTGCCGGCTTCATAAGCTCTTGCATAGTTCATGCCGTAAACATCGGCATTCAGAAATAGAGGGATCGTCAATACGGCCGCAAGGATAATATAAGACGCCCATACGAGGGGCTCTTTTATAATCACCTGAAACAATTTTTTGCAATACCACATATCTCCTCCCGGCCGCAGAAGGAAAAGCAGTAATCTCTGTTCCTTAAATATTTTTACTACATTTTGACGATTATTTCTAGTAATAAGGATTTTGCTGGTGAGAAGAGGCTTCAACGTGGTCTTTATACGTGAGGTTTTGTGCGGCGGCGATATGCCAGCTACAAACCCAGTCGTTTGCGTTCAAGAGCGCGGGCAATGAGGATCTGCTTGCGGATCTCAGGGATACGCTTGGGATCCATGGCAGGTACGCCAAAGAGACGATAGGGTATGCCAAGCTCTTCGTATTTCTTGATACCCATGGTGTGATAGGGGAGCACGTCAAGGCCAATGACGTTGCTCCAGCGGGCCATAATGCGGCCCACGCCGGCAAGCTCTGCGGGGGAGTCAGTGTATCCCGGTACGACAACATGGCGAATGAGTACGGGAATCTTACGCCGGGCCAACTCGTTGCCAAAGGCAAGCGGTCGCTCCGGTCCCACTTCACAGAGCGCGTGGTGTCCTTTGGGATCCGAGTGTTTGATGTCGAGAAGTACCAGGTCAGTATTGGCCAGCAGCCGCTCAAACAGTTCCGGATGGTGCGGGTCATACGAGATGCCGGAGGAATCCAGACAGGTGTGAATGCGTCCTTTAGGGTCGGTGTGAGCGGCCTCAAACAGCGCGCCGACAAATGCGACTTGAGCCAGCGGTTCGCCGCCCGTCGCGGTAATGCCACCTTTACGGTAAAAGGGTCGGTTGCGGTCGTAGAGTGCGAGCACATCCGCCACGCTCTTCTCGTGTCCAATACCAAACTTCCATGTATCGGGGTTATGACAGTAAGCGCAGCGCATGGGGCAGCCCTGCATGAAGACCACCAAGCGCGTGCCGGGACCGTCAACCGTACCGAACGTCTCAATGGAATGAACCCGCCCACGCACGGTGAGCGGGTTCTGATCTGCAGATTGTTCGCATGGATTGTCTGGGATATGTTGCGATTCAGACATGAGAGAAACGGATCCTTGTGCTTGGAAAAATCCTACAGTGCCTCGTGGAAGGTGCGGGAAATAACGTCGTCCTGCTGCTCTTTGGTAAGCGAGTTGAACTTTACGGCATATCCGGAAACACGAATGGTAAGCTGCGGATACTTCTCCGGATGTGCCTGGGCATCAAGCAGGGTGTCTTTAGTGAACACGTTGACGTTAAGATGATGTCCGCCCTTCTCGGCATAGCCGTCAATCATGCTGACAAGGTTATCTACCTGCTCGGGTGCTACTTCGTTTGCTTTCATGGTTTCTCCTTTGAGAGTATGTGGCGAGAAGCACGGCGCTTCTCGCCAAGTTGTTATGAACGGTCTTCAGCGCCTTCCGGTGCGGACGGATCCGCCTCACAGGCGCAGTCAACGTGGTTTTCGATGCCGACGTTGCTGAGGTCAAGATCGGAAAAATCAATGCCGTCGAGGTTGAGCTCATCTCCGTGGAAGAGGATGTCGTTGCTCTTACCAAGCGCATTGGGGATGATTGAGAACGTATTGGAGATGCCGTCCTGGGCGTCTCCGAAGGGGAGCTTTGCCACAGAGGCCAAGGATGCGACGGCACCGTGCGTATCGCGACGGTGCATGGGGTTTGCTCCCGGTGCAAAGGGAGCGCCGGCACGACGTCCGTCAGGGGTATTGCCGGTTGCCTTACCGTAGACCACGTTTGAGGTGATGGTCAGAATGGAGGTGGTGGGTACGGAATCGCGGTAGGTACCGGTCTCACGGACAAACTTCATAAAGACCTCAACGATATCGTGAGCGATGGTATCCACACGGTCGTCATCATTGCCGTACTTGGGGAAGTCTCCCTCAATTTCGTAGTCAACGACCAAGCCGTCATCGTTTCTAATGGCTTTGACCTTGGCATACTTGATGGCGGAAAGCGAGTCTGCAACAACGGAAAGACCCGCGATGCCCGTAGCAAACCAGCGGTGTACATGCTCGTCGTGGAGCGCCATCTGAATGCGCTCATAGCTGTACTTGTCGTGCATATAGTGGATGGCGTTGAGGGTGTTGACATACACGCCCGCAAGCCAATTCATCATGTCCAGGTACTTACTCATGACGTCGTCGAAGTCAAGGTAGTCTCCTTCGACGGGCTGAAAACGAGGGCCAATCTGGTCGCCGGTCTTCTCGTCACGGCCGCCGTTGATGGCGTAAAGCAAACACTTTGCAAGGTTGGCGCGAGCGCCGAAGAACTGCATCTCTTTACCGATGCGCATGGAGCTGACGCAGCAGGCAATGGCGTAGTCATCGCCGTGATAGACGCGCATGAGATCATCATTTTCGTACTGGATGGAGCTGGTGGTGATGGAAATCTTGGCGCAGTAGCGCTTGAAGTTTTCCGGCAGGCGTACCGACCAAAGTACCGTGAGGTTTGGCTCAGGGCTGGTACCCATGTTCTCAAGCGTGTGAAGCCAGCGGAAAGCCGACTTGGTAACCTGCGGGCGACCGTCAACACCCATACCGCCGATGGATTCGGTTACCCACTGAGGGTCTCCCGAGAAGAGCTCATTGTATTCAGGGGTACGCGCAAACTTTACCATGCGGAGCTTCATGACCAAATGGTCAACAAACTCCTGGATCTCGGACTCAGTGAAGGTGCCTTCGGCAAGATCACGCTCGGCATAGATGTCGAGGAAGGTGGTGTTTCGGCCGATGGACATGGCAGCGCCGTTTTGCTCTTTAACCGAGGCTAGGTAGCCCATGTAGAGCCACTGCACCGCCTCCTGGAAGTTGCGAGCAGGACGTCCAAGTTCCAAGCCGTAAATGTCGCCGAGCTTTCGCAACTCACCGAGGGCGCGAATCTGCTCCGAGAGCTCTTCGCGGTGACGAATGGTCTTCTCGTCCATGGTCTTATGCGTACCGGCTTTTTCGGCCTTCTTTTCCTCGATAAGCGCGTCGACACCGTAAAGGGCAACGCGGCGGTAATCGCCGATGATGCGGCCACGGCCGTATGCGTCGGGAAGACCGGTGATAATGTGGGAATGACGGCAGGCACGCATCTCATCCGTGTAGACGTCAAAGACACCGGCGTTGTGGGTCTTGCGGCGGTTGGTATAGAAGTCAACGATTTCGGGGTCAACTTCATAGCCGTAAGCTTTGCAGGCGGCCACGGCCATACGGATGCCTCCGTCAACCATAAGGGCACGCTTCAGCGGCTTGTCCGTCTGAAGGCCGACGATCTTCTCGAGAGACTGATCGATATAGCCTGCTTTGTGCGAGGTGATGGTGGAGACCACCTTGGTGTCCATATCAATGACCCCGCCGTTTGCCGTCTCTTGTGCAAAGAGATTCATGACATCGGCCCAAAGCTTGGTGGTTGCTTCGGTGGGGCCGGCCAAAAACGACTCGTCACCCTCGTAGGGGGTATAGTTTTTCTGGATGAAATCACGGACATCAATAGCGTGGTTCCAGTTACCGTGGGTAAAGTTACGCCATGCGATTGATTGGTCTTCTGTGAGGACAACTTCTGCGCCTACTTGCATAACACACTCCTCTTTTGCAGCTCCGATGACGGGCGCTGCCTTGGGCTGGAAATTACGGTGGCAAAACTCCTCTTTTGCCACTTCCAGCAATTACTACAACGTTCGTTTTCAGACCACTGGGTTTGTGTATAGCAAGTACCTGACACACACGATAAGCGCACAAAAGGCATTTCCTAAGACACTTGGCCAGTGCTTAACTCTACACTACATATAGTGTGTGATGCAAGTAATTCTTACAACATTTGGCGGTTTTTGGATAAGAAGGAGCAATGGGTGTGGCGCGCTGACATACGCACATCAGTATAAGATGTGAATTAGAAGTCAGAATGGTGTATACAACAAGTATGAAGTCATAAAAGTGATACCCTTTATTCGCTGAGATTCACTGAGGTAAAATTTGTCAGGTAGATGACGTACGTAAAGGCTGGTGGCATGGGTAGTACCTGCGGAACAGATGCTGGAAAAACCGCACTTCGTAAAGAACAACGCAAGGTAAGGGATTTTGTGCCTGAGCATGTTCGTGCCACCTTGGACGCTCGCATTTTGGCCAATCTTCAAGCGTCTTCTGAATATCAGGATGCCGATTTAGTCTTGACGTATGTCTCTATGGACTCAGAGGTGGATACACGTACCATTATTGCCGAGGCGCTAGAATCAGGTAAGCGTGTTGCCATTCCTCGCTGTACTGCCGAGAAGGCCCTTGAATTTGTAGAGATTTCTTCTCTTCAAGGTCTTCATCAAAGCAGGTTTGGCATGCTTGAGCCTGATGCTTCTCTCCCTGCATTGAAAACACCGGAATTTGTGGGATCTATTTGCTTGGTGCCCGGACTGGTATTTGATGGATTAGGCAATCGCATTGGGTATGGTGGCGGATACTACGATCGTTTTCTTGCATTTTACCCAGGCCATAAGATTGCGCTGGTTCGTACACGGCAGCTAAGCTGCAATGAGCTTCCGCATGAAGCTCATGACATCGCCGTTGATCTTCTGGTTACCGATCAGCGTATTTGGCGTGTAAATAACAATTTCAATTAATGCGAGCTAACGTGAGTCCTACGCTTCTGTAAGGTATTTCGCGAGCAATGCAATACCTTCTCGATAGCTCTCAAATCCCTTACCACAACATACGCCTATGCAAGCATCTTTAAGGTAGGAAACGCGGCGATACTCTTCGCGTTCATTGATGTCGGTAAGATGCACCTCAACCATTGGAATCTGTACGGATAGCGCGGCATCAAGCAGGGCTATTGAGGTGTGCGTGTATGCTGCCGGGTTAATAAGGATGGCATCGTAGGTTCCAAGCGCATCTTGAATGGCGCTTACCAGATCTCCTTCATAGTTGGACTGATAGCACACGCAATCAATAAACCCCTGGTTATTCGCTTCCTCTTTACATATTTTGATAAGTGTGCGGTAGTCTTGCTTTCCGTAGAGCTCCGGCTCACGGATACCGAGCATATTGATGTTGGGGCCGTTAATGATTAAAAGCCGCAATCCCTGCTCATCCTGAGTCAGTTCTTTATGGGTCACAGATTCTTCTTTTGGGTCGGTGTCAAAAGTCCCGGTATGGGAGAGATTGTCAACCGAAAGATCAACGTTGCGCAAAAGAGATATCAGCTGCTCAACTTCCTTCTCGTCGGAGGTGGAACCGTCTTCAGGTATAGGTATGACCTGAGATGCTTGCGTATGATTGCAACAAGCGGTGATTGCAGCATTTACCTGTTGTGCAATATTTGGTCCAAAGACAACTTCAATGCCATTGACACCTCTGCCCACAATGCCAAGAACGCCTTGCAGGTTTCCAAGTTGTTCGGTATCGATACGGGTGGGGTCAGTAACGGTGAGACGCAGTCGCGTCATACAGACTTCGTTACTTACAAGATTATCCGAACCTCCGATTGCCAAAAGAACATTTTGTGCCGCTTGCTGCGAATCCATCATGCACCTTTCGTAGGTATAGACGCCGTTAATGGATTCCCCATAATCCATTAAGAATTTATGAAAGGGGAGTGAGCTTTCAAGCTATATGCCCATGAAAAAAACGACCCCTTATTTGAGACACACAGTATACGACGAGAAAATCCATGAGTCCCGCAGGTCTACCATTCGCTCGGTAGGCGGAGAGATATACGAGGTAAAAGGTTTGGAGATATCCGTGAGCGGTTGTCCGGAGGTTCTATAGCAAGAAGAGAGACTTGAGTGCGCGAGCATCCGTGAGAGGGGAGCCCGTACAGGTAAAGTACGTATCTTTCCAGGCACGATAGAGCGGCATGCGTCTTTGCGCTATCTCTTTGAGATCATACAGGGCGCTGAGCGGCCGATCTTTTACGGAGAGACCTTCAATGGGTCGATCAAGAAAGACCAGGTGTCCATTTTGCTTCAGATAGTCGTAGTTGACCTCCCGTACAACCACACCTCCACCGCACGCAATAATGGATCCTGTTTTTGAGCCCACACGCCGGGTAATTCTCGATTCAATGTCTCTAAAGTACGTCTCGCCATAGGCGCGCAAGATTTCCGATGACGTTTTCCCTGTTTCATCGTGTATGGCAACGTCAATATCAATGCAAGGTCTTCCGCAGAGTTTTGAAAGTTCAACTGCCGTACTTGTTTTGCCGACACCGGGCATACCGATAAGAACGATGTTTTGCATCTTTTGGGCAAG
>ERZ772986.2042-NODE-2042-length-11245-cov-4.482306_pt1 | contig 11245 bp, 10 predicted proteins | sample MGYA00511898_ERZ772986 | MGnify/ENA primary metagenome ERZ772986 (study PRJEB29015, sample SAMEA2737934) | human oral metagenome | biome: human oral; feature: human-associated habitat; material: dental | place: China | collected 2148 ... | reverse complement strand
GCCCTCAACGATTTCAGAACGCGCACCGATAAAGCAGTTGTCTTCAATAATGGTCGGGCTGGCTTGCAGAGGCTCGAGTACGCCGCCGATGCCGACGCCGCCGCTCAAGTGCACGTTTTTACCGATTTGCGCGCAAGAGCCGACAGTCGCCCAAGTATCGACCATCGCACCTTCGTCAACGTATGCGCCGATATTGACATAAGAAGGCATCAACACGACATTTTTCGCCACAAAGCTGCCGCGGCGGGCAACCGCACCCGGAACTGCGCGGAAACCTGCGCTGCGGAATTCGTCTTCAGACCAATCGGCAAATTTAGTCGGCACTTTGTCGAAGTATTTGTTTACACCGTCGTTGAGGATTTCATTGTCCTGAATGCGGAAAGACAGCAATACGGCTTTTTTCGCCCATTCGTTGACTTTCCATTCGCCCACACCCAAACGCTCGGCAACGCGCAGTTTACCGGAGTCGAGTTGGCGGATGGTTTCCAAAACCGCTTCACGCACTTCCGGGGTAACGGTATTCGGATTGATTTCGGCACGGTTTTCAAAAGCCGTTTCAATGATGTTTTGCAAAGACATGTTGATTCCTTCAAGAGATCAGGGCCGTCTGAAACCTATTCAGACCACCCTATTACAAATATTTAACTCGTTATTTTGCCATGTAAAAGCGATTTCGTCAGCTATTAACATGATTATCGCCGAGCGTTACACAGCTGGATTTCGGCTAAGCCAAGATTTTCAGACGGCCTGTTCAAGTGAATTGAATAGCATTTATTTTCTAACTAATTTCCCAGCTACGATATGCAGACTGTCGCTTCTGCCGATACCCCGTGCCGATAAATCAATCTTCGCCGCCAATCTTTTGCAGAAGATTTTCAGCCACCATGCCGCCTTCGATATTCCGCTTTAACGGTTTCGCGTTCAAATCCTGCAAGGCCGTCTGAAAGTCGGCAAAATCCATCAACTGCGAACCGAAACGGCGCATATGTTCGGTATCCTGCTGACAGTCTATCAGTGCAACGCCCAAATCCGCCAGAAACGGGACGGCACAGGCAAACGCAATCTTGGACGCATCGGGACGCAAGGCAAACATCGACTCGCCATAAAACACGCAGCCGATTTGCACGCCGTAAAATCCGCCTGCCAACTGCATTTCGCCTTGTTCATCCGGCAGCCAGCATTCAAACGAATGTGCATGCCCCTGATGGTGCAGCTTCAAATAGGCCGTCTGAAACGCAGGTTCTATCCACGTTCCGTCCTGTTCCGGACGCGGCACATTGGCGCAATGGGCAATTACTTTTTCAAAACAGCGGTTGACCGTTACCCGATACGGCTTATGGCGCAAGGTTTTGGCGAGCGATCGGCCGATACGCAGGTTTTCCGGCACAATCACGGCTCGTGGCGCAACCGCATACCAGAAAAACCAACCGTCACGGCTAAACCACGGAAAAATCCCCTGCCCATACGCCGACAACAGCCGCCCCGTATCCAAATCGCCGCTGACGCCGACCAAGCCATCACATTCTGCCAAAGCGTAAGACAGGTCGGGGAAACGATAATCCCGTGGTGCAAGAAAAGGAATCTTCATCGCAAAGCCCATAAAGTTTCAGACGGCCTCAAGCTGAAAATGCCCAAGGCCGTCTGAAAAATCAATATACAAACTGATTAACGTTTGGTTTTGGTTTGGCAATCGCCGCATACGCCGTACATATACAGCGCGTGATCGACGATGCGGTAGCCGTTTTCTTCGGCGATTTTGTCTTGCAGCGCCTCGATTTCCGGATTGTGGAATTCGGTTACTTCGCCGCATTTCACGCAGACGATGTGGTCGTGGTGATCGCCTTTGTCCAATTCGTAAACCGCTTTGCCGGTTTCAAAATGGTGTCGTTGCAAAATGCCGGCCTGTTCAAACTGGGTCAACACACGGTAAATCGTCGCCACGCCGATTTCCACGCCCTCTTCCAACAGGATACGGTACACATCTTCCGCACTCAAATGCTCCTCGGCATGAGTCTCGAACAAGTCCAAAATTTTCAAACGTGGACCAGTAACTTTCAAACCGCTGTCTTTCAATTGCGCAATGTTGCTGAATTTTTCCATAATATTCAATATCCCTGTAAGGTAATAACCGTTATAATACGCACTTTCCGCCCGTTTGCCCACTATTGGGCCGTTAAAGGGTAGCAATCTGCCGCCGGTCTTGCAATTGAAAATCGGCGAAAAGAAAAATTAAGAAGATGATTATCGTTTGCTTTTTAAAAATATTCAAGCGATGATAAACATCTTTCCCGAAATGACACAGAAAGGTAAGCCCGTGAATAAAGCCTTATGCCTTGCCATCGCCGCTATTTTAGGTCTGGCCTCATGCAGTGCCGAGCGCGTATCCAACTTTCCATCCTACAAACTCAAAATCATTCAAGGTAACGAGCTCAATCCCCGCGCCGTGGTTTCCCTGCGCCAAGGTATGACCCGCGACCAAGTCCAACTGCTGCTCGGTACGCCGCTCCTGCGCGACGCCTTCCACGCCGACCGCTGGGATTACACTTTCAACACCAGCCGCAACGGCATCATCAAAGAACAAAGCAACCTGACCCTGTACTTTGAAAACGACGTCCTCGCACGCGCCGAAGGCGATGCCATTCAAAAATCCATCGAAGCCGTTCAAGCCGGACAAAACGTCGTTCCGACCACCGAGACCAACGCGAAATAAGGAAGCCCCATGAGCGCATTGAAAATCGCCATTGCCGGCGTCAACGGCCGCATGGGTCGCGTATTGGTTGAAGCGGTCAACAACCATCCCGATGCCGTCCTCTCCGGCGCACTCGAGCATTCCGGTTCGGAAGTATTGGGTTTGGATGCAGGCTTCGCCTCCGGCCTCAAAACCGGCGTTGCCATTTCAGACGACGTGGATGCCGTACTGGCTCAAAGCGATGTCCTCATCGACTTTACCCGTCCCGAGCCAACCCTGAAACACCTGCAAAAATGCGTGGAAAAAGGCGTCAACATCATCATCGGCACCACCGGTTTTGACGACACAGGCAAAGCTGCCATCCAAGCCGCAGGCGAGAAAACAGGCGTCGTTTTCGCTGCCAACTTCAGCGTCGGCGTCAACCTGACCTTCCATATCCTCGACACCGTTGCCCGCGTGTTAAACGAAGGCTACGACATCGAAATCATCGAAGGCCACCACCGCCACAAAGTCGATGCCCCAAGCGGCACCGCGTTACGCATGGGTGAAGTCATTGCCGACGCCCTCGGCCGCGACCTCAAAGAATGCGCCGTTTATGGCCGCGAAGGCCACACCGGCCCACGCGATCCGTCCACCATCGGTTTTGCCACCGTCCGCGCAGGCGACATCGTCGGCGACCACACCGCCCTCTTCGCCACCGACGGAGAGCGTGTGGAAATCACCCACAAAGCCAGCAGCCGCATGACTTTTGCCGCCGGTGCCGTACGCGCCGCAGTTTGGGCAAACGGCAAAAAAGGCCTGTACGATATGCAAGACGTACTGGGTTTGAAAAACCGATAAACCCGCATCATCAGGTTTCATACCTTACAAGGCCGTCTGAAAGCACAACGTCGATTTTCAGACGGCCTTATTAAAAAGAAAGCCCCACCATGTCCTATCAACAAATCACCATCAACGTCAACGATGCCATCGCCGAACGCCTTGCCGATGCGCTGATGGAACACGGCGCATTGTCCGCCGCCATTGAAGATGCCTATGCCGGCACAGAAAACGAGCAGGCCATTTTCGGCGAGCCGGGCATGCCGACCGAGCAAATCTGGCAACAAAGCAAAGTCATCGCCCTTTTCGGCGAAAGCGACGACGCCGCTTCCATTATCAAAGCCGCCGCGCAGGAATGCGGTTTGAACGATTTGAAATACACCGGCGAAATCCTTGAAGATCAAGACTGGGTACGCCTGACCCAAGCGCAATTCGACCCGATTCAAATTTCCGACCGCCTGTGGATTACCCCGTCTTGGCACGAAGCGCCCAACGGCAACGCCGTCAACCTGCAACTCGACCCTGGCCTTGCCTTCGGTACGGGCAGCCATCCGACCACACGCCTCTGCCTCAAATGGCTCGACACGCAACTCAAAGGCGGCGAAAGCGTATTGGACTACGGCTGTGGCTCAGGCATTTTGGCCATTGCCGCCCTCAAACTCGGCGCAGGCTCGGCCATCGGCGTAGATATTGATGAACAAGCCATCCGCGCCAGCAAAGACAATGCCGCGCAAAACAACGTCGACGCGCAGTTCTACCTGCCGGACGGACTGCCGCAAGGTCAATTTGATGTCGTTGTCGCCAACATTCTGGCCAACCCGTTGCGTATGCTCGGCGAAATGCTAGCCGCACGCACCAAACAAGGCGGCCGCATTGTCTTGTCCGGTCTTTTGGACGAACAAGTCGAAGAACTCAGCGGCATTTACAACCAATGGTTCGACATCGAGCCTGCCGAAATCGAAGAAGGCTGGGCGCGATTGAGCGGCGTCAAACGCTAAACCTGTTTTCCGATACAAAGGCCGTCTGAAATTTAATCTTTCAGACGGCCTTTTTGCACTTAAAACGCTGAATATTCCAGCAAAATCAGGTATAATTGCCTATTATTTTGACCTTTCGGAACACATCCGCCGCGCCCGTTTAACATTTCATTGCGCGCACGGAAAAATTCCTTGAAATTCAGCAAGAAAAGACCATGACTGACCAAAAACACGAAGAATACGGCGCCGACAGCATACAAGTGCTGGAAGGCTTGGAAGCGGTACGCAAACGCCCCGGTATGTATATCGGCGACACGCAGGACGGCAGCGGCCTGCACCACATGGTGTTCGAAGTATTGGACAACGCCATCGACGAAGCACTGGCGGGACATTGCGACAAAATCACCGTAACCATCCATGCCGACAATTCCGTCAGCGTGGCCGACAACGGGCGCGGTATGCCCACCGGCATCCACCCGAAAGAAGGACGCTCCGCCGCCGAAGTCATCATGACCGTATTGCACGCAGGCGGCAAATTCGACAACAACAGCTACAAAATCTCCGGCGGCTTGCACGGTGTAGGCGTGTCCGTCGTCAACGCGCTGTCCGACTGGGTCACGCTGACCATCTACCGCGACGGCAAAGAACACTTCGTCCGCTTCGTGCGCGGCGAAACCGAAGAGCCGTTGCGAGTGGTCGGCGATTCCGACAAAAAAGGCACGACCGTGCGTTTCCTCGCCAGCGCGGAAACCTTCGGCAACGTCGAATACAGCTTCGACATCCTCGCCAAGCGTATCCGCGAACTTTCCTTCCTGAACAACGGCGTGGACATAGAATTGATTGACGAACGTGACGGTAAACACGAAAGCTTCGCCCTTTCCGGCGGCGTGGCCGGCTTCGTGCAATACATGAACCGCAAAAAAACGCCGTTGCACGAAAAAATCTTCTACGCGTTCGGCGAAAAAGACGGCATGAGCGTCGAATGCGCGATGCAATGGAACGACAGCTACCAGGAAAGCGTGCAATGTTTTACCAACAACATTCCGCAACGCGACGGCGGTACGCACTTGACCGCGCTGCGCCAAGTGATGACCCGCACCATCAACAACTATATCGAAGCCAACGAAGTGGCTAAAAAAGCCAAAGTGGAAACCGCCGGAGACGATATGCGTGAAGGCCTGACCTGCGTTTTGTCCGTCAAACTGCCCGACCCGAAATTCTCATCGCAAACCAAAGACAAACTGGTTTCCAGCGAAATCGGCCCCGTCGTCAACGAAGTCATCAACCAAGCACTGACCGACTTCCTTGAAGAAAACCCGACCGAAGCCAAAATCATCACCAGCAAAATCGTCGATGCCGCCCGCGCACGCGAAGCCGCCCGCAAAGCACGTGAAATTACCCGCCGCAAAGGCGTGATGGACGGTTTGGGCCTGCCGGGCAAACTTGCCGACTGCCAAGAAAAAGACCCTGCCCTGTCCGAACTCTACCTCGTCGAGGGTGACTCCGCAGGCGGTTCCGCCATGCAGGGCCGCGACCGCAAATTCCAAGCGATTTTGCCGCTCAAAGGTAAAATTTTGAACGTCGAAAAAGCACGTTTTGAAAAAATGCTGGCCAGCCAAGAAGTCGCCACGCTGATTACCGCTTTGGGCGCGGGCATCGGCAAAGAAGAATTCAATGCTGAAAAACTGCGCTACCACCGCATCATCATCATGACCGATGCCGACGTGGACGGCGCGCACATCCGCACCCTGCTCCTGACCTTCTTCTACCGCCAAATGCCCGAGCTGGTCGAACGCGGCTACATCTACATCGCCCAGCCGCCTTTGTACAAAGCCAAATACGGCAAACAAGAGCGCTATCTCAAAGACGAACTGGAAAAAGACCAATGGCTGCTCGGTTTGGCCTTGGAAAAAGCCAAAATCGTTTCAGACGGCCGCACCATCGAAGGCGAAGAGCTTGCCAATACCGCCAAACAATTCCTGTTGGCCAAAACCGTCATCGAGCAAGAAAGTCGCATCATTGACGAACTCGTCCTGCATGCCATGCTGCACGCTTCGCCGGTCGACCTCAGCACGGCAGAAAGCGCAGACCGCGCCGTTGCCGAATTGAGCGGCCTCTTGGACGAAAAAGAAGTCGCGCTCGAACGTATCGAAGGACACGAAGGACACCAGTTCATCAAAATCACTCGCAAGCTGCACGGCAATGTGATGGTGAGCTACCTTGAGCCTAAGTTCCTCAACAGCAAAGCCTACCAAACCCTTACCCAAACCGCCGCCGCACTTAAAGGCATGGTCGGCAAAGGGGCGAAGCTCTACAAAGGCGACAACGAATACGACATCGACAGCTTTGAAGGCGCTTTGGACATCTTGATGAGCGTTGCCCAAAAAGGCATGTCCATCCAACGATACAAAGGCTTGGGCGAGATGAATCCGGAGCAACTTTGGGAAACCACGATGGATCCTACCGTCCGCCGCCTCCTGAAAGTTCGTATCGAAGACGCCATCGCCGCCGACGAAGTGTTCGTCACCCTGATGGGCGACGAAGTCGAACCGCGCCGTGCCTTCATCGAAAACAACGCCCTGCTGGCACAAAACATCGACGCCTAAGCATGGGGATATAAAAGGCCGTCTGAAAACCATTTTCAGACGGCCTTTTTTGTTTTATTTCTTATAACTCAAATTCCAACCACTTCGCGCGTTTGCTTTAATCATTTATTTTAATTCGCATATTTTAATAGAGCGTTCCAACTGATTCAGATTCGGGATAACCCAAATAACCGGTTTAAAACGCTCCAGTCCGCTTCCGATTTATTCCGCTTTTCCCAAAATCATCGCATCGCCATAGCTGAAAAAGCGGTATTCCTGTTCCACCGCATGGCAGTAAACGCTGCGGATATGCTCCATGCCCGAAAACGCGCTGACGAGCATCAGCAAGGTTGATTTGGGCAGGTGGAAGTTGGTAATCAATCGGTCGGCAACATTGAAGCGGTAACCCGGCGTAATGAAAATATCGGTATCGCCGCGTCCGGCTTTCAGACGGCCTGTCTCGCGTGCGGCGGATTCCAAGGCGCGCATGGAGGTTGTGCCCACTGCCCACACTTTATTGCCGCGTGCTTTGGCGGCTTCAACGGCGGCAACGGTCTCGGCCGGTACGTCAAACCACTCGCTGTGCATTTTGTGTTCTTCAATTTTATCGACGCGCACGGGTTGGAATGTGCCGGCGCCGACGTGCAGGGTTACTTCCGCGGTTTCTACGCCTTTGGCTTTCAGACGGCCCAATAACTCATCGGTAAAGTGCAAACCCGCCGTCGGCGCGGCCACTGCGCCTTGATATTTGGCGTACACGGTCTGATAGCGGCTGTCGTCTTCATCATCGGCCGCGCGTTCGATATAAGGCGGCAACGGCAGATGGCCGTTTTGCTCTAAAAGTTCATAAACGGTTTGCTCGCCTTCAAATTTCAGGCAAAACAATTCTTCCGCACGCTCCATCATGACGGCGCGGATATCGCCTTCAAAAATCAATTCCGTACCCGGTTTCGGCGATTTGGACGAACGGATATGCGCCAATGCGGTATGAGCGTCCAATACCCGTTCAATCAGGGCTTCGATTTTGCCGCCGCTGGCTTTTTGGCCGAACAGGCGCGCCTTCATCACTTTGGTATTGTTAAACACCAGCACATCGCCCGGTGCGACATAATCGGGTAAATCGCCGAAATGTTTGTCTTCAATCGGCAATGTCGGCAAGGCAACCAAAAGCCTGCTGCTGCCGCGCACTTCGGGAGGATGCTGGGCAATCAGTTTTTCGGGCAATTCAAAATCAAAATCGGAAATATCCATTGTCGTGCATACTTAAAAAAACAGGCGCCATTATACGCGCAAAGTTGGTTTTCAGACGGCATGTTTTGTCGAAAAACCAATAAATTAGAATAAACGCTCTCGGGAAAATCACCTTTTAACGAAAATCAGCGTTCCTTTCTTTTTTCGCCGAAAAACGCCTTTTTTCTATCTTTTACTGGACATTTACCGACAAGTTCGGGAAAATAACCAGATTCATTTCTCAGGCTCCGCCCTGTTCCGACATTATTTAAACGCCGGATGGCAAACCTGCCTTCCGACGTCTCAGGAAATCATCTAAAACCACAGCGGCGCATACCCAATATGCACTTTATGCCGCGCTAAAAAGGAAAAGCAATGGATTTGCGTAAATTAAAAAAACTGATTGATTTGGTCGAAGAATCAGGCATTGCAGAAATTGAAGTTACCGAAGGCGAAGAAAAAGTCCGCATTACGCGTACCACTGCCGCCGCAGCTCCTGTTTATGCTGCTCCGGCACCTGCCGCAGCCGCTCCGGTTGCCGCCCCTGCCGTTGCTCCGGCCGCAGCCGCTCCAGCCGCCACCCCTGCCGCTCGCGATTTGTCCAACGCACAAAAATCGCCTATGGTCGGTACGTTCTACCGCGCCCCCGGCCCGAACGCCGCCGCTTTTGTCGAAGTCGGCCAACAGGTTAAAGTCGGAGATACTTTGTGCATCATCGAAGCCATGAAGCTGATGAACGAAATCGAAGCCGAGAAATCCGGTGTCGTTAAAGAAATTCTGGTTGAAAACGGTACTCCGGTCGAATACGGCGAGCCGCTCTTCATCATTGAATAATCCGCTTTTTCAGACGGCCTTCAGTTTCGAGGCCGTCTGAAATTCCTTCTCTGTTCATCAAGGACAAACCATGCGTCTGATTTTGGCTATTTTCTTGCCTTGGTTGCAGTTTTTCACCATCGGCCGTCCGATTGCAGGCATCATCTGTCTGATTCTGCAATGTACGCTGGTTGGCTGGATACCGGCAGCCATGTGGTCGGTTTACGCCTTGAGCCAATACAAAACCGATCAAAAAATCCGCAACGCATTAGGCGGCCGTTAGGCCGTCTGAACCATCCGGAAAGATTATCATGCTGAAAAAAGTATTGATCGCCAACCGGGGCGAAATCGCCCTGCGCGTCCTGCGTGCCTGCCGTGAAATGGGCATCGCCACCGTCGCCGTCCATTCTGAAGCCGACAAAGACAGCCTGCACGTCAAACTCGCCGACGAATCCGTGTGCATCGGCCCTGCCGCATCCGCACAAAGCTACCTCAACATTCCCGCCATTATTGCTGCTGCCGAAGTGACCGAAGCCGACGGCATCCACCCGGGCTACGGCTTCCTCGCCGAAAACGCCAATTTTGCCGAACAAGTCGAACAATCCGGCTTTGTCTTCATCGGTCCGAAAGCCGACACCATCCGTCTGATGGGCGACAAAGTATCCGCCAAACACGCCATGATCGAAGCCGGCGTGCCTTGCGTTCCCGGTTCTGAAGGCGCATTGCCGGACGACGGCGAAGAAATCCTCAAAATCGCCGACAAAGTCGGTTATCCCGTCATTATCAAAGCCTCCGGCGGCGGCGGCGGTCGCGGTATGCGTGTTGTCGAGAAAAAAGAAGACCTCCTCCAGTCTGTCGAAATGACCAAAGCCGAAGCAGGCGCGGCATTCGGCAACCCGATGGTTTACATGGAGCGCTACCTGCAGCGTCCGCGCCACGTCGAAATCCAAGTGATTGCCGACGAACACGGCAACGCCATCTACCTCGCCGAGCGCGACTGCTCCATGCAGCGCCGCCACCAAAAAGTTATCGAAGAAGCACCTGCTCCGTTCATTACTGAAGAAGAACGCGCCAAAATCGGCAAAGCCTGTGCAGACGCTTGTAAACGCATCGGCTATCGCGGCGCAGGTACGTTTGAATTCCTATACGAAGACGGCGAATTCTTCTTTATCGAGATGAATACACGCGTTCAGGTTGAGCATCCGGTTACCGAGCTCATCACCGGTGTGGACATCGTCCAAGAGCAATTACGCATCGCATCCGGCCTGCCTTTGCAATACAAACAGGAAGACATTCAAGTCGAAGGCCACGCGTTTGAGTGCCGTATCAATGCCGAAGACCCATACAACTTCATTCCAAGCCCGGGCTTGATTGAAAGCTGCCACCTGCCCGGCGGCTTCGGCATCCGCGTCGACAGCCACATCTACCAAGGCTACCGCATCCCTCCTTACTACGACAGCCTGATCGGCAAAATCTGCGTCGTCGGCAAAGACCGCGACCAAGCCATGGCAAAAATGCGCGTAGCCCTTGCCGAGCTGGCGATTACCGGCATCAAAACCAATACGCCGCTGCACCGCGACTTGTTCAGCGACCCAGGCTTCCAAAAAGGCGGCGTCAGCATCCACTATTTGGAACATTGGTTGGAAGAACGCAAAGCCAAACTGGATAAATAATCCTTTGTTTTAACTAAAAATAAGGCCGTCTGAAACACAAAATAAAGTTTCAGACGGCCTTTTTTCACAATCAAATTATTTATTAAAACTAATGAGATTTAATAATTGATTTATTATATCTATTTTAAATCGGTTTCATAGTTCCAATAGTTAAAACCTTTCTGTATAGTTGTTTTAATAGTTAACAGCAAAAGGAAATAAAATGTCGATACAAGAAATTTATGAGAATCAAGAAACCGGCTACGAATATGCCTTCCGGCAAATCGTTTTATAAACCACTGACCATTTCACAAAGGAAACCATCATGACTACCTCTAAATGCCCTGTTACCCACCTGACCATGAACAATGGTGCGCCCGTTGCCGACAATCAAAATAGCCTGACCGCAGGTTCGCGCGGCCCTCTGCTGGCGCAGGATTTGTGGCTGAATGAAAAACTCGCCGACTTCGTGCGCGAAGT
>ERZ772986.2035-NODE-2035-length-11259-cov-6.308640_pt1 | contig 11259 bp, 6 predicted proteins | sample MGYA00511898_ERZ772986 | MGnify/ENA primary metagenome ERZ772986 (study PRJEB29015, sample SAMEA2737934) | human oral metagenome | biome: human oral; feature: human-associated habitat; material: dental | place: China | collected 2148 ... | reverse complement strand
AAAGATTTAGTGAAAGAAAAAGATTCTAAATTAGGATTTTCTGAAAAATTAAAAAAAGAAAATGAAAAAAAAGAAAATGAAAAAAAAGAAAATCTTAACTTATTTGTAATTTCTGACAAAGGACTAGATTCAGAAGAAATCGTAACAATAAAGAATAAGTTTAAAATAGCAGAGCAACCAATATATTTAAGTAAAAAAGAAAAAGAAAAATGGAAAAGTGCTTGTAAAAAAAATGATAAAGAATCATTAGAAGAATTTAAAAAAATAATTAATAATAAAACAAAAGAAGGAGATTATATTTTAATTATTGGAGACTTTGAATATAAAAATGAACTAGAAGAATATTCAAGCTCTAAAAATCTTAAGATAATGAAAATTGTTTTCAAAAAATTTTTTAAGCTATTGTAAGAAGTTCTAAAAGATACTAATAACTTTTTTCTGTAAATTCTATTCTCTAAGATTAAAATTATTTGATAAATTTTAATATAAAAAAAGGTATTCAAGAATGGATACCTTTTTCTTTTTAATACAATGATTAGTCACATCAAAATACTAATACTTTTCATATAATACATCTTAATATTTTATATAAGTTTAATAGTCTCACTAAGAAGAAACTTAAGAATTATTCAATTAAAGTATCTATAAATATTCTTCTTACTTTTTTATTTGATAAAAATATGTGTTATTGCATTTAAAAAGGTATGTATTTATCTGAACAATTACTTTCAAGAGCTTTTATTAAAAGATGTATTTGATATTCAAGAGCCCTTCTATAACTTATTTTGTTAGAGGTGCCTATTATATTCTTTTTTTAGTAATTCTCCAAACTCATTTATAAATATATTTCGAGCTTCTTTTTTAGGAAAACTGCACCTGTTTTTTTCATTAGTTATAAAATCATTAAGAGTTAATTTTTTAGTTTTTAATAATTTAAAAGCTAAAGAATCTACTAAAATAGTTCTCCATTCTTCCATTAAGTTTGAACAAAGGCATGGAATACCTTCTTCATCAGAAGCAAAAAATTCAATATAAGGATTAAGATCTTTATTTTGTATCTCATAGATTAGAAGAGTATAACCAAAACTTAACATTGAATTAAAAAGATCTTTAGGAGACATTTTAACTCTTGTTGTAAAATTAAAATCATCTCCAAGAAAATAAGAAAGACCAGTAAAATTAAAGGTATTCATTTTTTCAACAATTAAATTTAGTTCTTCTATACTTTGAGCTTTATCAACATCATTTAATAAAGTTAATATTCTAGTGGAATAAATAGCAGCAGGCTCTTTTGCAGAGACATTCTCTCTAAATAATAAGTTTCTTTGATTTTTTATTTTAGTTTTGACAAATATTTTAGAAAGAGCTAGATTTCTTTTTGGATATTTATTTTCTTCAAAGGATTTTATAGATTTTAATATCTTTTTTATAAAAATATAGTCATCATCTTCTTCTTGAAATTCTACATTTTTAAATAAATCTTCTATATCACAAGATAAAGCTTTTGCTATATCTGGAATTTTTTTTGTAGATGGATACATTTTATCAGCTTCAATTTTCTCAATATAACTTCTATTAGAATAATTAAGTAATTTTGCTAAGTCACTAGTATTTAAACCTAAATTAATTCTTTTTTTTGAATATTTTTTCCAAATGAAATCATTTTAAACTCCTTCTTTAAAATATATTTTATTTTAAACCTTATTATAAATGGATAATCTTCAATATTCTGTAATGCTATAGAAACTGGAGCTGTAACTTTAGTTTTAAACCTTATTATAAATGGATAATCTTCAATATTAAAATATGGTTTTATAGATATATTATTTAGACTTGGTTTTAAACCTTATTATAAATGGATAATCTTCAATATCTTACACTTATAGAAAATGGGGAAGAAATTAAACTTAATCCTAGTTTTAAACCTTATTATAAATGGATAATCTTCAATATCACCCAGATGATACAGTTGCCAATAGAATGAGCTATAGTTTTAAACCTTATTATAAATGGATAATCTTCAATATATAATCCTATAAAAAGTTTAATAGTTAGTTATCTTATAGTTTTAAACCTTATTATAAATGGATAATCTTCAATATTTAAAAAATAGGAGCATCGAATTTTCAGATAAGGCATTAGAAGTTTTAAACCTTATTATAAATGGATAATCTTCAATATATAATCTAAAATTTATAACACTAGATATATCATTTAGTTTTAAACCTTATTATAAATGGATAATCTTCAATATTAAAAGAAGTAGAGTTCAAAGATTGGGCAATTCTTGGATACAAAGTTTTAAACCTTATTATAAATGGATAATCTTCAATATAATAAAGTTAGAAGTTGTGCACTAATAATGATGAGGTTTTAAACCTTATTATAAATGGATAATCTTCAATATAATAGAAGACATAAAGTATTCTATAGCAGTCAAAGAGTTTTAAACCTTATTATAAATGGATAATCTTCAATATGCAACAAGATTTTCTTCTCCATCTCTAATCATATCCAGTTTTAAACCTTATTATAAATGGATAATCTTCAATATTTAAAATACGCTTCATTTTCACTTACTAATTCAACTATGTTTTAAACCTTATTATAAATGGATAATCTTCAATATTAAAGCAGCTCATAGAATATTCATGGATACCAAAACTGTTTTAAACCTTATTATAAATGGATAATCTTCAATATTCTCTTTCTTTGAGTTCCAGTTCCTTTAAAGTTCGCATCTTGTTTTAAACCTTATTATAAATGGATAATCTTCAATATAAGGACTATCGAAATCACCTTCAAGTAAAGTTAAGTTTTAAACCTTATTATAAATGGATAATCTTCAATATGTATACCAGAAGGAACTAATGTAATGGATGCTCTTTTTGAGTTTTAAACCTTATTATAAATGGATAATCTTCAATATTGTCCTATTTGGAAGTCTTTAAGTTGAGGGTCATCAGCTTGTTTTAAACCTTATTATAAATGGATAATCTTCAATATGTAAGGAAGACTTATGATTGGAGTTAAAGTTCAATTCTGTTTTAAACCTTATTATAAATGGATAATCTTCAATATACAGGTTTAAATAGAGTTGAAGCTGAAAATAAATGTAAGGAGTTTTAAACCTTATTATAAATGGATAATCTTCAATATCGATGTGTTACTAATGATACTGAAAGCTGTCTATGAGTTTTAAACCTTATTATAAATGGATAATCTTCAATATAAAGAGAACTTACCATCTTCAACTTCTTTTATCTTTAGTTTTAAACCTTATTATAAATGGATAATCTTCAATATTCAATGATTTCGAAAGATACAGAGCGATTTTAAAAAGGTGTTTTAAACCTTATTATAAATGGATAATCTTCAATATTATATGCATGAAGTTATCTTTAGAGTAACAGGAGTTTAATGTTTTAAACCTTATTATAAATGGATAATCTTCAATATTGTTAGTTCTTTAACTGATAATAGTTTAATCAATAGTGTGTTTTAAACCTTATTATAAATGGATAATCTTCAATATTAAAGTTAACGGGAAAACTGTTAACTACTTCAATATAAAGTTTTAAACCTTATTATAAATGGATAATCTTCAATATCTTCCTGTAGCTTGTTTAAATATAGAACCCCCAGCATAAGGTTTTAAACCTTATTATAAATGGATAATCTTCAATATTCTTGGACATATACATAGTACTCTTATTACTGATAAAGTTTTAAACCTTATTATAAATGGATAATCTTCAATATATCCAGTTGAATGGAGTACAATTATGGACCCACTTCACGTTTTAAACCTTATTATAAATGGATAATCTTCAATATGTGCTATGGTTTTTGATAAAGAAACAGAGCGTGATAAGTTTTAAACCTTATTATAAATGGATAATCTTCAATATCTTACCGTTTTCCCTGTTGATGTACTCACTTCCTAAGTCATGTTTTAAACCTTATTATAAATGGATAATCTTCAATATATCCAGTTGAATGGAGTACAATTATGGACCCACTTCACGTTTTAAACCTTATTATAAATGGATAATCTTCAATATTATGTTAAAAGGTTTTTTATTTGTTGTTATTTTAATTTTAGTTTTAAACCTTATTATAAATGGATAATCTTCAATATCAAGAACCACACACTGGGCTTATTGGAAGTTTTTGTTTTAAACCTTATTATAAATGGATAATCTTCAATATGGATATAGTTACAGTAACGATGTGACAGATATATTGTTTTAAACCTTATTATAAATGGATAATCTTCAATATCTATATGAAAAGCTTTTATTTGAACTTGTAGATAAGGTTTTAAACCTTATTATAAATGGATAATCTTCAATATTATAAAGTCTTCAACTATAGGACTTATCTGGTCAGTTTTAAACCTTATTATAAATGGATAATCTTCAATATTATTCCTAATGCTCCATAAGTTGTATGAGCTGTTGGTTTTAAACCTTATTATAAATGGATAATCTTCAATATAAAGAGTTGAATTCTTTGAGAAAGAAAACTAAAAAGTTTTAAACCTTATTATAAATGGATAATCTTCAATATTTCTTCTGGTAGAGATTTAACTACAGATTTACCACGTTTTAAACCTTATTATAAATGGATAATCTTCAATATATATGAAAACTTTGGGAGTGTTTGTTGGAATTAGTAGTGGTTTTAAACCTTATTATAAATGGATAATCTTCAATATTGATAAAGTAATGGAAATTAAAATAACTGTTCCAGAAGTTTTAAACCTTATTATAAATGGATAATCTTCAATATTCTTTATCTGTTGACAAAGTTTGTCCATGATTATCTGGAGTTTTAAACCTTATTATAAATGGATAATCTTCAATATTACAAGGGTGTTAAAGCCCTTGAAGGTATCCAACAAGGAGTTTTAAACCTTATTATAAATGGATAATCTTCAATATAAAATCACCTCCATATTTAACTAAAATATCATTTACTAGTTTTAAACCTTATTATAAATGGATAATCTTCAATATTGAAATTAGTAAGATTAATAACAGACTTTCAGAATTAGAGTTTTAAACCTTATTATAAATGGATAATCTTCAATATTAGAGCTTAAAGGAGCTCCATCAGATGATGTTGTGTTTTAAACCTTATTATAAATGGATAATCTTCAATATTTTGAATGTGGATTTTTACATTATGAATATTCAAGAGTTTTAAACCTTATTATAAATGGATAATCTTCAATATCTGTATCATCTTCTAGTAAATCATCATGTTCCTCACTATGTTTTAAACCTTATTATAAATGGATAATCTTCAATATAATATTTCATAGGTGTACCAGCTTTTGGTGATGAGTTTTAAACCTTATTATAAATGGATAATCTTCAATATTTGAAGCAACAACATTTCCAAGCTTTTTCCAGAAGTTTTAAACCTTATTATAAATGGATAATCTTCAATATGATAATGAGGAAGAGTTCGGAGAATTTCTATTACAGTTTTAAACCTTATTATAAATGGATAATCTTCAATATTGAAGTGGTAAACGAAGCTGATAATTTATTAGCTTCGTTTTAAACCTTATTATAAATGGATAATCTTCAATATCTAATTATATGCCTAAAGTAAAGACTATACTTGGTGAGTTTTAAACCTTATTATAAATGGATAATCTTCAATATTGGAAAGACTTGGAGAATTTGATGTTAGAGACCTTAGTTTTAAACCTTATTATAAATGGATAATCTTCAATATTAAAACTTTAAAAGTAGCGAGATACGCTACATATGTGTTTTAAACCTTATTATAAATGGATAATCTTCAATATTTTCACAAATTAACAACAGATTATCTGCATTAGAGCGTTTTAAACCTTATTATAAATGGATAATCTTCAATATACTTGTGTGCATTGCAGTTGAAGGACCAGACTGTATAGGTTTTAAACCTTATTATAAATGGATAATCTTCAATATTCTAAAACTGAGTTAATCAAACTGTTGTCTGTTAGGTTTTAAACCTTATTATAAATGGATAATCTTCAATATTAAATCAAATAATATATTTATAAGTGATTTCTATCCTTAGTTTTAAACCTTATTATAAATGGATAATCTTCAATATCCTAGAGGACGCAATGACAGGAAAACGGATTGAAGTTTTAAACCTTATTATAAATGGATAATCTTCAATATGAGAAGTAATCCCAGAGGGAATGAATAAAAGAATCAAAGTTTTAAACCTTATTATAAATGGATAATCTTCAATATTTTTAAAGTAGGAAGACTTAATAATAAAATAGAACTGTTTTAAACCTTATTATAAATGGATAATCTTCAATATTGGAATAAACAACATCCAGAGTATGAAGAAGAATAAAGTTTTAAACCTTATTATAAATGGATAATCTTCAATATTGAAGAAAGAGCTAGAGAAAGTGCAATACTTGGCTTGTTTTAAACCTTATTATAAATGGATAATCTTCAATATCCTTAGCTCAAAGAAGAATATTGATTTTATGCTTGTTTAATTTAATTTTTAGTGGGTAGCAACAATTGAACATTTTTTTGATTTTTTAGTCTTTTTTCATTTTTTATATTAAATATCTACTATCTTTTTTAATTTTTCTATAAAAAAATAAGCAGTTTTATCTTTAATTCAAATAAAAATATGAAATGTTAAAAAATTGTTCATTAGCAACTAAAAATTACAAGCAATTAGCTTGTAATTTATTCTACACCAACTTTACAAAAATGTAAAGTTATTTTTAGTAAAAAAGTTGTTTATTTTCTTAATACTATGTTAATATATTAGTATAATATTTTTATTTTAAATTTTATCTACTATATTTATTTTATTTAAAATTCTAAGAGGAGGATATTATGGACTTATATATTTCAACCGAGGGGACAAACATAAGCATACAAAAAAATTCTTTTTTGGTAAAAACAAAAGAGAAATCTATTATTCTTTCACCTGAAAAGATAGAAACAATTATTCTAGAATGCAACTCAAGTATTTCAACTTCTGCTATAAAACTAGCTATGGAACACAATATTAGTATTGCTATAAGTGATAGTTATGGAAATTTCATAGGTCATTTCTGCAAATTAAATTATTCTAAAGGAGCAAAATTAAGAAGAAAACAATATGAACTTTTCTCTTCAAAAAAAGGAATTGAAATGGCTAGAAAATGGTTAACTGAAAAAATAGAAAAACAAAGAGATCATATTGACTATTTGTTAAAAAAAAGAAAAAAAGAATTTTCTGAACAAGTTTTATTTAATCAAGCTCTAGAAAAATTAGCCACCATAAATATAGACTTAAAAAATTATCGTGAAAAAATAATGGGGATAGAAGGAAGTATTAGTAAAATTTACTATAAAAATATTTCACAACTTCTTATTGAAAAATGGAAATTTGAAGTAAGAGAACATAGGAATGCAAAAAAGCCTTATAATATTATTTTAAATTATATCTTAGGAATATTATACAGATTAATCGAAACATTTATTGTAAAAGAAGGCTTTGATCCAGCTTTAGGAATTATTCATGTTGAAGGTGAAAAGAAAAATTCTTTTGTATATGATTTTATAGAAAAATATAGATATCTTGCTTTAGAATCTACATTTAATTTATTTAATGAAAATTTAATAAGTGAAGATTTTTTTGAGTATGGAGCTAATAAAACTCCTATACTTTCTATTAAAGGGAGAAGAACTATAAGTGGATATTTTAAGGATATTTTAAAAAGCGGAATGAAGGTCAAAGAAAAAGTTTTTTCAATTGAAGATATAATAAAAAGTGAAATCAAGAAAATAAAAAAAGAACTTATAGATTATGAAAATGATTATGACTTAGAATTAAAAAGAGATACAGAAATAACAAAAGAAAAAGTAAAGGAAGTGGCTGAAGATGAATTATTTACTTTCGTATGATATCTCGAATGATAAAGTTAGAAGAAAAGTTTTTGAGTATCTACTTGAAAAAGGTTTTCTCAGAATACAAAATTCTGTTTTTTTAGGTGAGATTCATATAACTAAAATAGATGACATATTGGAAAATATTTGTTTACTTGTAGATAAAGATGAGGATTCAATAATTTGTATTCCAATTAACAAAGAAGATTACAATAATATTTTTAATTTTGGGAAAAATAGTGACTACAATCTATATAAAGATGAAGTTTTGTACATATAATTGGGAGGGAAGAAATGGAAAAAAGAGAAGGTGTAAAAAGAGTTTTAATTACCTCAATAGGTGGTGGAAATGCTGAAAAAGATGGAGTGAAATACTTAAAAGAGTATAAAAAAACTGTCTATGAAATAAATGGAAAAGTATCTGAAGTAACTACATATATGCCAAAAGTTGTAGAAAAAGAGTTCAATGTAGATAAAACAATTATTATTGGAACTACTGGTACAATGTGGGATAATGTTTACACTATATATTCTGATAAAAAAGATGAAACTTATTTAGAAAATTTAAGAGAAACTGAAAGAACATCAGATAGAGATACAGATATAAAAGATTTAAATATTAGAAAACTTAATGAAGAGTTGGTAAATAAAGTAAGAGGAATTGTTATAAAATATGGCTTAAATAGAAAAGAAATATTTGAAAATTTTGATTCTATCATAAAATTAGAAGAAGAGTTCAATGATGAAGATGAATATGAAGTTATTTTAGATATTACCCATTCTTTCAGATCTACTGCTTTTTGGATGTTCTTAGTAATGACATATCTTACAGATGTTTCAAATAAGAAAATAAAAATAATAGAAGTTACTTATGGAATGTATGAGGCTAAAAAAAATGAATCAGATCCATCACCAATAATTCTACTAAATTCATTCTTAGAAATTTTAAATTGGATTAAAGGAGCTAGTGAATTAAAACAATATGGAAATAGCTATTATATTTTAAATGAATTAAAAGACTCAAATGATGATATTCCAGAGGATATAAAGAAGGAATTAAGAAATTTCTCTAATGCAATGAATATGAATTATGTTGGTTCATTATTAGAAAGTCTTAAAAATTTAGCTGACCTAGAAACAAAGAATAAGATAGATAGTATCAAAGGACCAGCAAAACATGTCATTCCAAATATTTTAAAAAATTTTCTTAGAGATTTTGATATAAAAGATATTGATGAAAAAGAAAAAACTTATCTTTTTCAAGCAACTTTAGCAAAGTGGCATTGTGAACAAAAAAGATATGCTATGGCTGCAATAAATATAAGTGAAGCCATTGTAACATTTATATTAGTAGCTTTAGAAATAAATTCTAAAAAATTAAAAGGAAAATTTGATCCAGATAATAAAGGACAAAAATGGCTTAGAAAAATCTATGAAATATATAAAGATGTTCCTAATCTAAATGATGATGAAAAACAAATATATGAATATGGTGAAATGTATGTAGAAACAGTAAGAATTAGAAAAGAAGCTGCCCATTCATTAGGAAAACAACTTAATACAAATAATGATATAGAAAAATTAGAAAAATACTCTAATAAAATAATAGATTTATTAAAAAATCAAAGTATAATAAAAAAATTTGAAATAAAATTTGAAATATTAAAAAAGATTGATTTAAAAGATAACCAAGAAAAAACAAATATAAAATCTGAAGAAAATAATAATAAAGTTATAAAAGGAAAAAAAATTTTGGTATTTTCTACAAGATTATTAAGTAAAGAAGAAAAGGAAGAACTAGAAATAAAATACCAATTTCAAAAAGAAAATATAATTGAATTAGATACCATTGATATAGAGAAGTGGAAAAAACTTAAATCAGATGATGATTTTAAATATTTTAAGGATAAGATAAAGAATATTTTAAAAGAAGGAGATTATATTCTAATACATGGAGATTATTTAAAAATGACAAAAACAGTTGGTTATGCAGTAACAACAAATCCTTCAAAACCTTATAAAATAAAAACTCTTATTATTTCTGATACATTTTCTTCCAAGGATGGATATTTCAAAGAAATATAAACATATTTAAATAAAGAAGTACAGCCTATTTGTACTTCTTTTTTACTTTTTTAAGTACGAATATGTAAAAATCAAGTATATACATATAAGTTATACTAAGCACATAACAAGGAAACAAAATTTAAGAATCTAAGAAATGGATATTTTAAAAGATTTTAAAATTTGAAAGGAGGAATTTATTATGTTGAAATTTATTTTTCTTTGGTGGCTTTTTAGTGATAATCAATATTAAACAATTTTATGGAGGTAGATACTATGTTAAACATTATGTTAGACACTACATTAAATTTATTATTTATTCTTATATTGTTTTTAGAAAAATAATCGTTAACAAAATATGAAAGGAAGGTATTTTTTATGTTACCATTTATTTTAACAAGAGTTGTGGCTTCTGTGGCAGTTTCTTTAATAGTAAAAAAATTATCTAATAAATAAAAAAGGAGATGATGTATATGTTACCATTAGTTATTCAATTAGGAAGTATCGTTGTTGGTAGAGTTGTAGCAAATCAAATTACAAATTTAATTAAGAAAGATTAGGTGATAAATAGAATGCAAGTATCAATTTATAAAAATCAAGTACATACAGCTAAGTTATAATGAGAATATAAAAAGAAAACAAGTTCAAAGGAGGTAGAAAATGGATATTTTAAAAGATTTTATTCAACAAACTTTAGTAGTAATCATAAATAATATTTAAAGGAGGGATAGTATGTTAGATTTATTCTTATTGTTTTGGTTTTATAAAAATAGTTAATTTTATTTAAGAAAGGAAGGTGTTTTTTAATGTTACCATTTATTTTAACAAGAGTTGTGGCTTCTGTGGCAGTTTCTTTAATAGTAAAAAAATTATCTAATAAATAAAAAAGGAGATGATGTATATGTTACCATTAGTTATTCAATTAGGAAGTATCGTTGTTGGTAGAGTTGTAGCAAATCAGATTACAAATTTAATTAAAAAAGATTAGGAGGGTAAATATGAATACAAGTATCATTTTATAAAAATCAAGTACATACAGCTAAGTTATAATGAGAATATAAAAAAGAAAATTTATTTAAGGGAGGTAAAAAAATATGCAACAAATACAAGATAAAAAAGTTTTTTTAAGAAGAATAGTGTAGTAAAATTTTTATATAATTAATGAAAGGGGTGATAATATGTTAGATTTATTCTTATTGTTTTGGTTTTATAAAAATAGTTAATTTTATTTAAGAAAGGAAGGTGTTTTTTAATGTTACCATTTATTTTAACAAGAGTT
>ERZ772986.2028-NODE-2028-length-11271-cov-5.713713_pt1 | contig 11271 bp, 20 predicted proteins | sample MGYA00511898_ERZ772986 | MGnify/ENA primary metagenome ERZ772986 (study PRJEB29015, sample SAMEA2737934) | human oral metagenome | biome: human oral; feature: human-associated habitat; material: dental | place: China | collected 2148 ... | reverse complement strand
TATCAAAATATGGAGGTTCATCTATGAACAAATTAAAAAAATTACGTGTGAAAGCCTTTACTTTAGTGGAAATCAAGGATAGTAAAACTCTTATATTTTCCATTTGATGACAATCTTATCAACCGTCACCCGAACCTTATTAATTAAGGATCTAACAATAGTTTTTTGGCGTTCGTAGTCCATACCTAGAATATCGTCCGTTTTTAAAATCTTTTTCATTTCCGCTTCTCGCTTTTTTCTTTTAAGCGCTGGATCGTTTTCTAGCTCTTCCTCTAATATGGACCGCTGGCTAGAAAATTCAGATGATTTAGTTTGCAATTCTTCCAGAGTGATACGATCGTCAATATACAAGTCATTTAGTCTACTAATTTTATTAATCAAGAGGTCGATTTGCTTTTGACAAGCCACCCTGTCTACAGATGGGCCGTGGTCCTCAAATAATTCTTCAACGTACTTTTTATCATGCTGTAGCTTGCAAATTTGTTCGATCACATACTGCTCAATATCGGATTTTTCATAAAATCCAGAGTCACACTTTTTGTTGCCATTGTAGACCGTAACGCCCTTTGTTGCCCGTGGAAATCTGTTTTTACATTGGTATCTGATATTGCGTGTGCCGTCTTTTCTGATTGTGCCGAGTGTTATAGAGAGTGGGGCGCCACAATAGCCACATTGTGCAATCCCTGACAGCATGTATTTAGCTCTAAACGGCCTTGGATTAAATTTCTCTAAGGCTGTTTGTTGCCGAATTTTAAGTTCCTCTTGAGTCTTGTTAAAAGCTTCTTCGGTGATTATCGGCTCGTGATTGCCAGGGAAGACGTGACCTTTATATTGATTATATCCGCAATATACAGGATTTGCCAAAATCCCTCTGACAATTCTATAGTGCCAGTTCGGAGTTTTGGGGTATTTATCATTTAGCATGTCTCTTATCTTAGTAACGGACATGCCGTTTAAATATGATTCAAAAATATCTCTAATTGCAATAGCCTCTAGCTCGTTGATGGTCATTGCGCCCGTTTCTCTGTGGTAGTCGTATCCGTAAGATGTTCTAGCCCACATCATAGACTTACCAGACTTAGCACGGCCTAACTTGCCTAATTGCATCCGCTCTTTGATTTGCTCACGCTCTAACTGAGCGAATACGGCCAAGAGTCCGATCATGGCTTTTCCAAAAGGTGTCGAAGTATCAAAATTTTCTTGCAGGCTCAGGAACTCTATCCCGTTTTTGATAAAAATTTCTTCTATCAGATAGAGCGTGTCTTTTTGGCTTCTGCTCAAGCGGTCCAGCTTATAGACTAAGACCGTATCAAATTTCTTGTTTTTAGCGTCCTTGATAAGCTTTTCTAATGCTGGACGCTCTGTGTTGGATCCTGAAAATCCCCCGTCCGTATACACTTTGTAAACGTTCCAGTCTTTAATACTGCAGTAACTCTTTAACTTATCCTTTTGCTCGTCTATACTATATCCTTCTTCGGCCTGATTAGTCGTTGAAACCCTAACGTATATAGCTACCTTGTTTATTGTTTGCATTGTTTTTGTACCTCAAATTTGATAAAATAGGTACAAGAAAGCACCTCAAGAGGATTGACCTTTTGAAATGTTTTCTTGCCTAGTCGCCTCACGCTCAGAGTCGCCAAACTTTTGAGAGCGTGGGGCTTTTTTTATTTGTAAAGTTGATTGGCTAGACTAATAGCTTCCGGGCTAAAATAGTCTAAGTATTCGTCCAGCTTGTCCTTGCCTTCCTTGGTCGGATTCATTGCATGATAGCGGACAATGAAGGCTTTACCTTCTTCTTCCAAGGCGTTGGCCATCTTCTCCAAGCCTCCGGCCATTGTTCTGGCGTCAAAGCTAGGATTATTAGCGTTAGCCTTTGAAAATTCCGTCACTTGGTTTAGGTTACTAACCATCTTGCCGAGAGTTTTCACATACTCGCTAGGTTCTAGCGTTGTCTTTAAGACGGGTTCAAGATCATTAGTTTCATCAAGTAGCCTTTTAATTCTGTTGAACTCTGAAATAAACTGATATTTATTTCCCTTTTGCTTGACTTCAAGGGTGATATTTCCGTTTTCGTCGGCTTTTTGAAACAGGGCCACAAAAGCCTGACCAAGACCTATAAAAAACGGTATAGTTGTGAAGAAGAACAAGAGGGACAAGAACCCTTTTTTCTTTTGTCCAGAATAGAAAAATTGTGCCCCGATAAATCCGAAGAAGACAGCTAAAGAAATATAAATCCATTTGTTGCAAGTATAAGTAACTGTCTTGTATACTACAGGATTAGGCCTTGAGACTGTTGCTTGTCTTTGCGTTGACTGGCTAGATGTGGACTTTCTCTTCTTGGGTCCGCTCTTAACACCCTTTAGAGGATCCACGGTCACTTTGTGATAGACCTTGTTATATATTGCTTTTTCAGGATTATTAATAAATCCCATTCCCTTCTTGCCGTATAGCGGATTAACGGCCTTTTTCATTTGCCGTTTAATCCGTCCTGTAGTGCGTGCCTTCAAGCTCTTAGACAAACTTGGTGTTCTTACTCCTATTTTCATTTTTCAAAATCTCCTAATTCTTTTTTAATTTTCAACAGGCATAAAATTTCCGACAACTTTCCCGATTATCCTTGGGCCCTCTTCGTAAGGTGCAAACTTATCTTTGTATTTTTTATTGAGAGATACCAGACGCAGGCCATCCGATTCTCTATACACTTTCTTGATATACGTCTGTCCGTCCCAATCTACGGCATAGACAGCACCGTCATAATCAAAACCAGTCTCTTTTATCAAGACGACCTCGCCATTTGAATATTTAGGCTCCATAGAATCTCCAAAGACCCAAGAGGCAAAATCATGATCTAAATCTTTATTATAAAAAACAGTATCATAGTTTCCGTCGTTAAAATAAGAGTAACCATTACCAGCCGCCAATTTTTCAAAAACACGGTATTCAAAAAGCTTTTCCTCAATTGTGATTACTTTATTATTTTGCTCTTTCAATTGTTCGTTAGCGTAGTTAAGAACCTTTTGTTTTCTCGGAGTTGATAACTTGACAACCTTTTCAGTAATTTTATGAACCAACGGGGATATGGGAATTTTTAGCTCTTTTACTTCCTGAGCTTTATCCTCTATTAAGTCTGATTTATTAACCCCAAAATAGTCTGCAAGTAATTCGATTTTTCCTATCCGAGGATAAGTTATGCCTTTTAACCAATCTCTTACAGTAGTGTACTTCAATCCGAGATCGGAACAGAGCTTGTTTCTATCAATCCCTCTGCTACTCATCAAATTTTCCAAGTTCGCAGAAAAAATTTCTTTACTTTTATTATTGCTCATTTTTATCACTCCTTTATATAGTATATATTACGGCAAAAACGCAAAAAAGTAAAGAAAAAAATAAAAAAATACGAAAAAAACGCAAAAAACACTTGACATTGCGGTTTAACCGCATTATAATATAGTCATAGTTGAGTCAGTCAATTATAAAAAAACGATAGAAAGGACAGTAACATGCCAAAAATGACTCTTAAAACATTGCGAACGCTAAAAAACTGGCGACAAGTGGATGCAGCTAAGGCCCTTGATGTCTCTGCTGATACTTGGGGAAATTGGGAACGAGGTAAAACAGAGCCTACCGTGACGCAGGCTTATCAAATTGCTACTGCTTTTGATGTGTCTATTGATGACATTATTTTTTTACATAAGATTGCGGTTTAACCGCAAAAAGGAGTAACCATGAAAGAAAAACTAAACGAGTTTCTAAAATTCAGAAGTCGGTTTACAAAACGAGAATGGCACGAAATTACCCAAGCTGTCGAAGCTCGTTTAAACCAAAAAGCCGACCAGTTGAAGCTGGACGACTTAGATTTAGAAATCATTTCTAAAAGACTAGAAAAAGTTATCTAGAAACAATTTGGATGAACATCGGATGGATACGATAGTCAGCGCCACGATAGTGAATGTAGATATAATCCTGATGGTACATCGAGTTTGCTTCAGGTTTAGAAATTGGTGAGTAAAGTTCTGCATTTTCTTCCCACCAAATGTAAGGGCTAGCCATATTTGGTCCCATTACACAATCGTCGTCGGCTGATAGGTTCACCCAATTTCCGCAAAGACATGCGTGGATTTCAGTCATAATATTACCTCCTTTCTGCTTACATTATAGCAGAAAAAGGCATCAAAAAAGCACCTAACAGGAGGTCAGGCGCTTAGAAAAACAACTAACCAAATTATATCACAGAAGAAAGGAATTAGAAAGTGAATGAAATAGCATTATCAAATAACCTGTCTCAGATTGAGCTAGAAATCAGTCACCACAAACAGATTGCCGGACAATCAATCTGGGAAATCGGTAGAAGGTTAAATCATGTTAAGGAGAATGATCTCACACATGGACAATTTACAGATTGGGTCGAGAGTCAAGGGATTCATATCAGAGAAGCTCAACGCATGATGAAGGTTGCTTCTGAGCTTCCAAATACGACAACGTTGTCGCATTTAGGGACAACAGCTTTACATCTTATCGCAACACTTCCGGAAGAAGAACGGAAGAACCAGATAAACAGACTAGAACAGGGCGACAGCTTGACTGTTCGAGAATTGCAGACGATCAAGAAGAAATACTCAAAGGCTCTTGGCCGAATCGCAGAACTTGAAGCCTCTGAGCCTCAGCCAAAAGAGGTCGTTAAGGAAGTCATCAAAGAAATTGAAGTGACACCTCCTGACTATCAGGAAGCAATCCAAAAAGCGAGAGAATCAAAAGCAAGATTTGAGGCTTACGCCGAAAGAAACGCCTTTCTTGAACAACAGCTAAACCAGATGTCAGAACAGCGTGATAAGGCTAATAAGTATGATGATATTGAACGGGCCATAGAGCAAGGCAGAGGCCAACTAAACGAGCAACAGAAAGAAATAGCCAGCACCAAAGAAGCTATAGCCTTTCTAAAAAAAGGGAATCAATTCCTAGCGAATTTTGGAGGCGTTGCTTACTTAGACATTCAATCAGTCTTGCCTAAAAACGCTCAACTACGGGTCGAAGTCGAGACATTCGCAAGTCAGTTAAAAATACTACTTGATGACGTTAATACAATCTTAGGGCAGTCACGAAATGAAATTTTGGAAGGAGAAATCTTATGACACAAGAAATTGTAGGTCAAAGCAAGGACCATAACAACCAACTAAAAGAAATAAATGTGATGCGGAAGATGCTAGATAGCATTGAGAATCACGAAGAGCGCATTACCAACCTAGAAGATACAATGCGGGTTAATGCAGTACAAGAAACGGTTCTGACTGAGGAAGTAAATAAAATTGTCGTTGGATTCCTTAACGGGAAGCAAGCGCCAGCTTATCAAGATAGATCAATCCGAGGCCGCGCCTATTCGTCCATTAACAAGGATATTCGCAAGCAGTTTGGCGTCCGTCGCAAGGAAATACCTGCTAAAGATTATCAAAACGCAGTTGTTTTTATTAGACAATGGCAACCAGATTTTGAATTACGTCAAGAAATCCAGACAGCAAACGCAATTAGAGCATAAAAAAAGCACCTGACAGGAGATCAGGAGCTAGGAAAAATCTATAAGGAGATTATACCATGAACCAACAAAAAAAGCAATGGAAGCCAAAAATTATCAACATTATGGCTGACGGGTCAGAAATTGAGGATCTAACAGGATATATTATCCCTGCTGGCCATCAATACTACCGCATTATCAAGAGCATAGACACAAAGGAGAACCAAGCATGAACATATTTAAGAGTATCAAGAATTATTTTAATACAGAAGAGCCTGAAACGGTCGTGATATTGCCAAACGAGACAGAGAAATGGAAAGCTCTTGCTATTGAAGTAAACAGGGAAGTAATGGCCGTTAGACGCAAATACAAGGCGGTTGTGGAAGAATGTAACCGACTCACTAAGCTGGTTGAAATCTATCAGGAAATCTTGGAACGGAAGGACAACGAAATATGATATGCAGTACATTTTCAGGAACACGAATGAGAATTTTACATCAATCAACAACGCATTTACTCAAGATACTAGGCTAGAGCCTGCAACTATCGGGATATTAACGGTTATTTTAACAAACAAGCCTGACTGGGTAGTATACCCAGAAGAAATCGCTAGACGGTTGAATATTAGTAGGCGGACCGTTGACAGGCATTTCAAGATCTTAGAAGAATGTGACTACTTGCTATCAGTTAGGATCAGTCACGGCAGAGGGAATGGAACAGAGTTCAAGAGATTCTTCTCTGATTGTCCAATGAGCGAGGACTATAAATCTTATTTAAAAAATAAGATGGCAGAAGAGTTATCCACAGCTTCTTAGACAGATGATTTTACACATTGCAGATTTTGCCATGTTAAAAATTGCCATGTTAAAAATTGCCATGTTAAAAATTGCCATGTTAAAAATTGCCGTCTAATAAATACTAACTATATAACAAGTACTAACTTAATAATAATCTAAGGCTTACGCCACTAACTAAATAATAAAGACTAACCAACAACAAACTAATAATAATATTAATAAATAATATATAGGGATTTTCAAAAAAATCCACAGGAGGAAAAACCATGACAAACATTTTTAAAGCAATCAAAACAATCAAACGCATCAAGAATTTACAAAAGGAACTTCACGACTCTAGCTTAGCTTACATGCTAGCCCAAGATATTGGATTTTTCCCAGAAAATAAAAAAGGCCGAATCAAAGCGGAAGCTATGCACGACTTCAGCCACATCCTAAAAGATGTTCTGGAAGGAAAGAGTCTGGACGAAGCTACGGATATTTTGCTAAAGGATAAAGAGGACGAAGACGAAGAAGAGGAACAAGAAGAGGAAAAAGGAGAAGATGGGACCATTTGATTATGATAGATGGCTCAGCACACCGCCAGAACCATATACCGAACCAGAAGAAAACGAAGATGAAGCCTATGATAGCTGGATAGACAGACAGCTATGCGAAATGGACTGATGAGGAGAAGAAAATGACGAATATACCTTCAAATAAAGGCCAAAATTATATCAGGATTGAACTATCGCCAAAACAAAAAGAATTAATCGGAGTTTTAGCTGAGCTTGAAGGCTCTACGTCGGGAGACTTGCTGAATAGAGTAGTCGAGCGATTTATCGATAATAATCTAAGACTTATTGATGATTACAGAAACAGTTTGGACGATCTGAAACAGAAAAGCAGACTAAGACTAACAATGAAGGTTTAAGGAGAAATGAAAATGAGTAACGATATTCAAACAGCAGAAAGAAATTTTTTAGAAGACCCGCAGACTTTGACCAGCGGAATTGTTAGGAAATATCTTGACCCGCAGGGCAAAGCTAGTGATGAAGAGCTTGCATACTTTATCGCTCAAGCAAGGGTTCAGAACCTAAACCCTTTTACAAAAGAAATTTATTTTATTAAATACGGAAATCAGCCAGCTCAAATCGTGGTAGCTCTGAAAGCTTTTCAGAAAAAAGCTGACGCTCACCCTCAATTTGACGGCATGGACTCAGGCATTATCTATGAAAAAGACGGAGAAATCCAACGGTCTGAGGGTGCTTTTTTGCCACGAGGCGCAGAAATTCTTGGGGCTTGGGCCGTAGTATATCGAAAAGATCGAACACACCCAACGAGAGCAGAAGTGACTTTCTCGGAATACGATAATTCAAAGATCAGGAAAGAGGGAAAAATCAATCAGTACGGGAAAGAAAACAAGCCCAACACATGGGATGAAAAGCCCGCTGTTATGATCCACAAAGTCGCTTTAGTGACCGCATTAAGAAACGCATTTCCTAATGAGTTAGGCGGACTTTATGAGGCCGACGAACTACGAGAACCTAAAGATGTCACCCCTCAAGAAAGCCGTGAAGACGTTCTTGCTCGCAAACAAGCACAGATTGAGCAATTAAAGCAAGAGCAGGAACAACGGCAGAAGAAAGAGGTTGAACCTGTAGAAGTTGAAGAAGAGCCAGAAAATCCACTGCAAGAAACCAATCCAATGCAAGCGGACTCGCTCGGCAATAGCCTTAATTACTAGACGGGAGGTCGAACATGCAGGAATTACAGGTAAAAGTAACACAGGCACAAGTCGAAATTATCGACAGAGAAAAATTTGAACAAAATATAAACGAAGTTGTGACCAAGTATCAAAATTATGTAGTCACGGCCTCTACAATCAAGGACGACAAGAAGACGCTTGCTAATCTACGAAAATTAGACAAACAGGTTTCTGATGAACGCATCAGGAATAAGAAAGTCTTGTCTGAACCGGCTGACGAATTTGACAAGTATGTCAAGAATGCCATCCAGCCTCTAAAAGACATCATCACTAAAATTGCTAGTGATGTCAAAGAGTTTGAAGAACATCAAGAGGCCCTGAGACTGGACACGGTTAAATCTTATATTGCCAACAAATCGGCTGAGTACATGCTAGACCCTCGGATCTTTGATGAAAAGGCCCTTGAGTATATCAAGGGTGGCGATTTCATGGCCGACGGCGTGACGCTTAAAAAAGCCACAATGCAATCATTAGATGACCTAGTGACCTTTGAATACCAGAAACAACAGGAATTTGAAAAAGCTAGATCAGCCATTTCTGGTCAGTGTGCTGAGTACGGAATGACTGACCAGCCATACCTCCGTATGTTGCGAGACCTATCCCTTGTTGAAGTCCTAGAGCAGATCAAGGCCGATTACGCCTTTGAAAAGCAAAAAGAAGAAGTTCGACTTGCTCAAGAGAGAGCAGAGCGGGAACAGCAGGAAATTTTAGCCAAGGAGCAGGCTAAACAAGAAGCCGAGGCCTTAACTCGTCAGGAAACGCCCCGAATTGACCCAGAAACAGGCGAAATCTTGGACGGCGGGCAAATCCTCCAGAATGAGTCGGACGCTCTTAGAGGGGCTGAAAATGACTTGAAACGATATACTCAAAAAATGATTCTTGAGGTCTATTTTGAGGACACAGCAGACAAAGACCGATTTAAGAACGGTCTCAGTCAATTAGGATTTGATTATAAGACCAATTACATTGTCAAAGGCTATCAAACTATCGAGCCATTGACTCAGGAAGAGCTAGATGAAAGATTCGGGTGATAATTATGAGCAAACAAGTAAAAGACATTCTAAGAACACATGACACAGGCTGTCCTCATGGCATCACATTTGCAATACATCAAGATAAAGATGAGTGTATTGCTTTGTTTGGCCGTTCTGGTTGGCCTGGGCTAAAACCTAGTTTTATCTGCTGGAATGAACACGTCGAGAATAAAACGGGATACACAACAGAGGAAGATTTACGAAATGCCTATATTTCTGATGTAAAAAAAGTATCGGAAGACTTTATTAAAATAGAAATATTGCCGTTCTAAACACTAAAAAAAACAAAAATACGTGCCGTGAACCACGATAAAAGCGAACTAGAAATAAGCGTCAGACTTTGGACGGATGACGTAAAGGATTTCACCAGCCAAGCCATTTTCTCACACACATTTTAAAATTGGCTGGTGGATTTTGAATAGAATTATGGAATTTTTAGATTTATTTGCAGGGATTGGTGGCTTTCGTCTTGGCATGGAAGCCGCCGGCCATGAATGTGTAGGATTTTGCGAAATTGACAAATTTGCAAGAGCCAGTTATAAAGCTATACATGATACAGAAGGAGAAATTGAATTACATGACATTACAGAAGTATCAGATGACACTATTCGAGGAATCGGACATGTTGATGTCATCTGCGGAGGATTTCCGTGTCAAGCTTTCAGCATTGCAGGAGCAAGACGAGGATTTGAAGATACAAGAGGAACTCTCTTCTTTGAAATTGCAAGGTTCGCATCTATTCTCAGACCTCGCTTGTTGTTCCTTGAGAACGTCAAAGGACTCCTCAACCACGATCGAGGAAATACCTTCGAGGTCATCCTCTCAGCGCTGGATGAATTGGGGTATGATGTGGAATGGCAAGTGCTTAACAGCAAGAATTTTGGAGTCCCCCAAAATCGAGAGCGTGTGTTTATTATCGGACATCTTAGAGGAGAATGTACCAGAAGAATTTTTCCTATCGGAAAAAACACAAAACAGGCTTATAAGTTACCAAGAGAAAATATTACAGCCAATACCCTTACCGCAAGATACGGAGCAGCGCAATCCAATGGATCGTACATTATTGAAAGTGAACAGAAGAAGATAAGAATTAAAGAGGCAACCTCTCAAGGTTATGCAGAAGCAGAAGTTTGGGATAGTGTAAATTTATCTCATCCAAACTCAAAAACAAGGCGTGGGCGAGTTGGTAAGCAGATAGCAAATACTCTTTTGACAGGTGAGAGTCAAGGTGTGGTAGATCCTAATTTTAGGATTAGAAAGCTAACGCCTCGTGAATGCTGGCGATTGCAAGGTTTCCCAGATTGGGCTTTTGACAAGGCGCAAGAAGTAAACAGCAACAGCCAACTATACAAGCAAGCTGGGAATAGCGTTACTGTCAATGTAATAGAAGCGATAGCGAGGAATTTGGGATGAAATTAATACTAAATATTGAACCAAAGCCACAGAGTAGGCCGAGGTTTGCAAGGCGTGGCAATTTTACTACGACTTACGAAGCTGGGGATATGAAGACTTGGCGCCGAAAATGTACGGATTTAATCGCTGAAGAGTGCTTGCTTGACAAGGTAGCAGAGGGGCCTATTAGGCTATCAGTTGTATTTTACATATCGCCCCCACAATACATCAAGAAAATCAAAAAGAACCAGCAGGCCTTGGCAGACGAACTAATACCAGTCTACAGGAAGCCAGACCTAGACAATTACATCAAGGCGTTACTTGATAGTATTTCCGACAGCTCGCTACTCTGGAAGGACGACGGGCAAGTTTCGGAAATCCACGCTAAAAAAGTATATAGCTTAAACCCTCGCATAGAGGTAGAAATAAAGGAGTTGAACAATGAAAGTTAAAGGGATAACTACTATAGATTCAGAAATTAATTTTGGAGAATGTGAAATCCACGCAGTTCCAGAGCGAATTAAAAGGCTCTTCCCTGACCAGAATTTAGTTAAAATTACCGAAAACGGGAAAAGTTATATCTTGAACACAGACTATATCGTGTTGATTTTTACAAAAGATTGAAGAAAGTAAAAATATCTTGTTTTTAACTTGAGGAGGAAAAATGAATAAAAAAGAATTAACTAGGAAATTGATGAAACAAATGCAAAATTTTGGGTATTCCCCAAGTTTTACAAATGTAAAAACTTTTATCCAAGAATATGAAAAATTGACTAATTCAGAGCCACAAAAGCC
>ERZ772986.2025-NODE-2025-length-11289-cov-7.313958_pt1 | contig 11289 bp, 9 predicted proteins | sample MGYA00511898_ERZ772986 | MGnify/ENA primary metagenome ERZ772986 (study PRJEB29015, sample SAMEA2737934) | human oral metagenome | biome: human oral; feature: human-associated habitat; material: dental | place: China | collected 2148 ... | reverse complement strand
CGACCGTCTACGGCGATGTCATGATGCGCTGCCTCTATGCGACCCGCCCCTACGAAAAGGTGCCGGGCAGTGCGGAGCAGCTCCACAAAAAGTGGCGCGCCATCTGCACCAAGGCGGTCTCCAAGCGGAATCCCGCAATGAACGAGTACCGCCGCATTGTCCGCGCGATTGTCAAGGACTTTGACGAACTGCCGCGCCGCCCGGTCAAGAAGCCGCGCGTCGGCGTGGTCGGCGAGATTCTGGTCAAGTTCTCGCCGCTCGCAAACAATCACATTGTGGACCTTCTGGAGCGCGAGGGCGCCGAAGCGGTTATGCCGGATCTCCTCGACTTCATGTACTACTCTTTCTATAATCTGAACTTCAAGGCCGAGAACCTCGGCTTCTCGAAGAAAGGCGCTTTCCTCTGCAACGTGGGCATTAAGCTCATGGACTGGTTCCGCGCGGATGCAAAGGTAGCCCTCCGGAAGAGCAAGCACTTCACCGAGCCCGGTGACATTCGCCACATGGCAGAGATGAGCTCCAAGTTTGTCTCGCTCGGCAACATGACGGGTGAGGGCTGGTTCCTGACCGGCGAGATGTTGGAGCTCATCGAGAGCGGCGTGAAGAATATCGTCTGCACCCAGCCCTTCGGCTGCCTCCCGAACCATGTGGTCGGCAAGGGCGTAATCAAGCAGCTCCGTGCCTCCTATCCGGATGCGAACATCATTGCGGTCGACTACGACCCGGGCGCGTCCGAAGTGAACCAGTTAAACCGCATCAAGCTCATGCTCGCCATGGCGCAGAAAAACCTGCAGGGCGGCTCCTGTGCGACGGGCGCCGAAAGCCACGAAGAGCACACTTCCTCCTGCGGCTGCGGTTGCGGCGGTCACAGCGACAATCACAGCGGCGGCTCCTGCGGCTGCTCACACTGCGGTTAATGTTCCCGCAGTGCACTTGCTACCATAACGCAAAAAACACCTCCGAAGCTCCCGCTTCGGAGGTGTTTTTTAATGCCGTGATACCTTTCCGCTCACTGAATGCCGCTGATTGTGACATTGCCCATTTCACTGCGGAGCAACAGGCGCTTGCCGCTGTTGCCGCGCTGCAGGAACTTGCTGTCCACGACCGCGCCCTGCGAGCGCACTGTCCCCTGCCCTGTCCGCGCAAAGAGAGTAAAATCTGCGAGCGGCTCTGCGAGCGTGACCGTCAGATTCGAGAGTTCGGCATCTGCCTTAAAGTCACTCGTGCTGAGCGCATCCGCGCGAAGTTCTCCCGCTGTCAGACTGAGAAGCGCGCGCTGCACATTCACCGTCTGCAGCGTCACATCGCCGAGCTCTGCGGAAATCATCAGGCTGTCCGCATTGACACCTGTGATTGTCAGATCTCCGGCGCCGAGCGTAAAGCTGAGTGTCCCCAGATTGGTGCCGCGCGGCACCGCAATGCGGAGCAGCTTGCCCGCCGTGCCGCTCTCCTTTACATAGAGCGTATCATTCTCGCGGTCTTCAGTCTGCAGCGCCGGTTCGCCGTCATAATCAAAGTGAAAGTTTCCGTCAATGCTCTCCGCGAGTTCAACCGAGAGACTGTCGCCCTCGACCGTCAGATTCCGGAAACGGCGCGCGAGCGTCTGCGCGGCAGCTGTGCTCTCTGCCGCAGTCGTCTCTGCCGCTATTGCCTCACCCGCTGCCGTTTCACCACTGCTCTCTGCAGCGACGGGCGTCTCTCCCTCTACCCGCGTCTCATCGGCACTCTCTGCACTTGTGGAATCCCCTTCTGCGGGCATCCCGTCCACAGCGCCACTCTCTGTCCTCACCGATACATTCGTCGCACTCTCTGCCTCTGCACTCTCCGCCGAATTGCTCTCGCTCGCGCGACTCTCCGCCGCAGTACTTCTGCTCTCCGGGCGCGAGAAGCGCTCCGAAAATGAAGAACAGCTTGTTAAAATCATAAGACTTCCGCCAAGCGCTGCAAGCAGCACATACATTTTTCTTCGCATACCCTTCTCCTACTCTGAATACGACCCTGTTATTCTCAGTATGCCGAAAAAAGAACAGAATGACAACTGAAAAATAGAGAGAGCCTGCTCAACTGCTGTGAGCTCTGAACCAACGCCGTATCCTTTCTCTCTCCTTCTTCGGGTACCCCTGAGCAAAGACCCGGTCATGCAGCCAGCCTATCGTCTTTCCAGCGAGATATTTTTTCATCTCGTTTTCAGCTTCCAGCATGATTTTGCTGATCAGACAGGGTGTATCCGTATATTCTCCAGTGAGTGCATCCACGTTGACTGTGAGCGCTTTACAGCGCAGTTCCTCACACTGAAAAAATGGCTTTTCGCCCTCAACAGCCGCGATCACATCCCAGAAACTGATTTGCTCCGCAGGTCTGGCCAGGCGATATCCGCCCTTCGCCCCTGCAATGGAGCTCACGATTCCAGCCCTTGCAAGCTTTGCATATGTTTTGGAAAGATAACTTTCTGAAATTCCCTGAAACAGGGACATATCCTGAATGCGAATGCTCTTATTCTCCTCCAAGTCTACCATATAGAGCAGACCGTGGAGCGCATACTCGACAGCAACAGAAAATTTCATAGGCACCCCCTCAGATAATATAGATAAATTTTTGCGCTTGCATGCGCCCTTTGCTCATTATATATTAATCGGCGACAAAGTTAATCGCCGATTCATTCTATCCGGCATCTACGACAGGAGGACACCATGTTACTCAACGAGACATTTTATGCTTGTATCGCTCATCCGGGAATTGTATCGATCGCCACTGCCTCAGCAGACGGCAAGCCCCACATCGCAAATACCTGGAATAAGTACCTGATCGTTACAGAAGAGGAACAGATTCTGATTCCCTGCTTTGGCTTCCACACCACAGAGGAAAATGCACTGCATCAGCCCCACATGGAGCTTTCTCTCGGCAGTGATCAGATTCAGGGAAAACTGGGAATGGGAACCGGATTCCTTCTGACAGGGACCGGTAAATTTCTGTCCGAAGGCGCTCTCTATGCGCAGATGCGGGCAAAATGCGACTGGATCAAACGCGTTCTTGTCTTTTCTCCCGAAAGCTGCCGTCAGACTGTCTGATGAAATTGGCTGAGAAATGTAAGAAACACCCGCAGGCAGAAATGCCAGCGGGTGTTTCTTATTGTCTGATTTTTACAGCGACAGCACATCCGCAAACGCCTGGATTGCGGTCTGTGCCTGGCCGAAGTCTCTCATCTGCTGGTCGATGCCCAGCTTGATGTGCGGGATACCCGCATCGTCCAGTGCTTTCTTTAAGTACGGATATTCCATCTCCTCCGGATCGCAGAACTGCTGCATGAAGAGCACCAGTCCCTGTGCGCCGCTCTTCTTCACGAGCTCCGCAACGAACTCACCGCGGCGGTTCTTTGCGGACTGCGGATCGTAGAGCAGAATATCGTGGTCGCGGTTTGCGAACTGCACGGCGAGATCTCTGATCGGGTCGTCGGTCTCCGGCGCATCGGTCTTGAAGAAACGGCTCTCGTGCGCGACATCGTCCGCTGCGATTGCAATGTGGTTGTCGTCGAAAATCTGCAGGAGCTTCGGGTTGTCGCAAATGATACCGCTCGTCACAACCTTGCTGCCCGTCCACTTCGCAGCCGGCAGCTTCTCAAGCTCTGCATTGAGTTCTTCGAGAAGCGGCGTATACTCGCTCTTTGCCATGAACCACGCGGACTTCAGCACCTGCATTCTCTTGACTGCCGTGATCACATCGCAGTGCTCGCTTGCGAGCTCCACAAAACGGCGCGCCGCACGGCGGTAACGGTTGTAGAGCTTGATGCTCGCCTGCAGTGCCTCCGGCGTAATTGCCTTCGAAGCAATCTTCTCAAGCTGGCGCTTGACCTCATGATACTGGTCCATTGTGAACTGCAGACCCCACTCCGCAAAACGGTTCTGCGGATGTGCGAGGAAGATGGTCGGCATCTTGCCGCCCATTGCCACGCGGATGTTCTGGGACATCGGGCGCAGCGTATCGCAGATGGTCGGCGTAATCACGCCATCCAGCTCATCGAGGGTGCCGTTTAACAGCATCTCGAGACCCAACTGCGCAATCGTACAGTAGAATGTCGCACAGTACTCCTTTGCCATGCTGATGGTCTGGTCGTTTGCACCCCAGACACCCATCGGCACCATGCCTGCCGCATCGACAAGCTCTTCCGGCGCATAGTACGGAAGCACACCGATGACCTTCTTGCCCTCTGCCTTATACTTCTTCAGCTGCGCCTTCGGATTTGCGGAGACCGCTGCAAACTTGTCTAACAATGCCTCGATGCTCATGCCTTACGCCTCCTTCGTCTCGTTGTTCTTCTCGTTTGCTTCCATTGCTTCCATGAGACCCTGGACTCTGGTCTCGTACTGCGCCGCGTTGAAGTTACGCGGGTCAGCCTGGTCGCCGTCAAAGCCTGCGGTCGGAACACCGAGGTCCTTCGTAAAGCGTCTCTGCATCTCTGCCATATAGCCGGACCACGGCTTGCAGGAGCGGTTGTAGTGCACCAGCACGCCATCGACCTTATTGTCGCGGCAGATGCCCTCTCTCCACGCCACGCCCTGCTCGATGCAGACCGAGTTCGGCGCCTTGTAGTACGCTCTTGCCATGCCGTCCATGTCCTTGTAGACAAAGCCGAATGCCGGCGCATACACGACTGCCGTGACGTTGATGCCGTTCTCCTTCAGCGGCTTGAAGAGCTGCGGGAGCTTCGGCCAGCACGGAATACCCTCGAACATGATGCGCTTCTTCTCCGGGAACGGAAGCGTCGTCGTGCCTTCCTTCACATTCTCCTCGAGGTCGCGCGCGAGCTGCTCGAATGCTTCTGCGGTCTCGACCTTGCCGCGTGCGGTAACGATATCCGCCATGTGGTTGAAGAGGTCAAAACCGGACATCGGCGCCGGCTTGTACTGGAGATAATCACAGACCTTGAGCCATGCCGTTGCCGAACGGTTCGCGTTCGCACATGCCTGCTCGAACTTCTTCTCATCGAACTTCTTGCCGGAAATCTGCTCGAGCTGCTTGATTGCCGCATCGAACTGTGCGCGCACATACCTGACCTTGGAATCATCGACCTCGACATCGTTGTTGTACGGGATGTCGATCATGATGAGCGGGATGTTGTGAATGCGGGCAATGTTCTCGTACCACTTCGTCATGCAGTTGCAAATGTTGTTGCAGCAGAGGACAAAGTCGGGCATCGGCATCAGGTTCTGACGGATCGGCTTCAGAGCCTTTAAGCGCATTTCCTTCTCCGGACCGTCCGGAAGTGCCTCGATCTCGTTGATGTTCACGAGCTCCTCGTACGGAACCTGGGTCTTCGGATCCTTCTTCGGCTTGCCGGTCTCGGGATCGATAACCACATTGCCGTTCTCGTCCTTTAACGGCTTGCCGCTCGCCGGGTTGATGATGAACTCACCCGTTGCCGGATCAAACTTTCTGCCGACGCGGAAGCCCTCTGCGTACGCAAGGCTGATACGGGTATAACCGCAGATATCGTTATCATAGCCCATATCCTCCGCCGCCTGACAGAGCATTTCGCCGTCGCGGTTTGCCGCGATACCTGCCGCCTGGTTCTCCGGATAGACAACCTTCAGATCGAATGCCTCTGCGAGCTCGCAGGGGAACTTGGAAGAAGACCAGCCGACCGGCTCGCCGCGCTTCTTTGCCTCTCTCGCCTCTGCGTAGACATCGTCCACGACTTTACGGAGTGCAAGGACGCCGGGGCTCACTTTCTTCTTTGCCGGTTTCTTCGCTTCCGTGTTCTTTACTTCTTCTGCCATTTCAATCGCCTCTTTTCTAAATATGGCTTATGCCTTGGCGTGCTTTAACGCGCCCTGATATGCAAACAGTGCCGCGCCGAGCGCACCGTTGTACTGTGTGAGTGGGGAAGTCTTGATCTCACAGCTCAACTGCTCCTCCAAAGCCTTCACCACGCCGTGGTTTTGTGCGACACCGCCCGTCATGACAACATCCGGCACAAGACCCACTCGGTGCACAAGTCCTGCGACTCTGCCCGCAATTGCCCTGTGGATGCCCGCGATGATGTCCCGCTTGTCGGTGCCCTGCGCGAGCTGGCTGATGACCTCGCTCTCCGCAAAGACCGTGCAGGTCGAGCTGATGCCGATGCGCTTCGTGGACTCCGCCGAGAGTTTCTCGAGGTCCTCGATGTTGACCTCCAGAACTCGCGCCATGACATCCAGGAAACGTCCCGTTCCGGCCGCGCACTTGTCATTCATCTGGAAATTGACCATAGCGCCGTTCTCGATCTTCAAGACCTTCACGTCCTGGCCGCCGATGTCAATGACGGTGTGCACCTTCGGAAACAGGAAAAACGCACCCTTTGCGTGACAGGAGAGCTCACTCATCTGCTTGTCCGCAATGCCCTCGAGGGAGTTGCGGCCGTAGCCGGTTGCGAGCGTGTAGTCCATGTCCTCGCGCGTCTTGCCCGCATTCTTCAGAACCTCCTCGATGGCGCGCTGAGGACCGGATGTACCGGTCCCCACGCTCACCAAGGATTTCGATACGATTTCCTTGCCGTCCTTTAGCATGATGCACTTGGAGGCAGTGGAACCGACGTCAATACCCAACGTGTAAATTGCCATAAAATCCTAACCTTCTAAACTTCTTTGCGAATAAGAATTAAGCCTTTGCTCCCGCGGTCTTCGCGTTCTGGCCGTTCTCATCATAGTCCTTGATAATTCTCGGGAGAATCATCTGGTGAACCGGGCAAATGGACTTCGGATTCTGGTAAGCAGCATCCGCAAATGCCACGACATAGTTTCTGATCTTCGGCATATCGACGATCTCATCGACCAGACCTGCCTTTGCGCAGTAAGCCGGGGTCGAAGTGTCGATATAGTGCTGAATCAGCTGGTTCATCTTGTCGATGGTGCCCTGGAGATCCTTGCCCGAATCCTGATCCTTCACGAGACGGCGGCTGTACATAGCGCCTGCCGCGGTCTTGCCGTACATGACGTTGATCTCGGTTGCAGCCGTACCGATCGAGAAGACGTTGTTGTCATTGCCCTGCGGGCCGCCGAGCACATAGTGTGCCGCCGCGGTACCCTTGCGGAGCGTAATCTCGAACATCGGGAGCTTCGTGGACTGAATCGAGTAAATCAGGCTCTGGCCGAGACCAAGCAGCTCTGCCTTCTCCGCCTCGTTGTCGACATCGATACCGGTCGTATCCTGCACCCAGATGATCGGGAGACGGTCGCGGCCGCAGAGGGTCACGAACTCGTTCATCTTGATCAGGCCCTGACGGTAGAGCTTGCCGCCCATACCCATAGCGCCCTTGCCTCTGTACTCCGGATAGTTCGGGTAGCCCTGCATTGCGAGCACGCCCTGACGGTTTGCGACGACACCGACCGGGAGGCCGTTGACCTTCGCGATACCGGTGATCATCTCCGGGCCGTAGTCCTTCTTGTACTCCATGAACTCGCCGCCGTCGAGCAGTGCCTTCAGGACATTGTACATGTCATAGGTTCTGCGGGTGTTGCGCGGCACGATATCATAGAGCTCTTCGCCCTGGATTGCCGGTGCCTTCGGCGTATCGACCCGGAAGAACTCCGGATTGTATGCCGGCATATAGTCCATGTACTTCTTGATGGAATCCAGAACGCCGAACTCCTCCGCATAGACCTCGCGGAAGAAACCGGTCACGTTGTAGTGGATGGAGACGGAGCCCGGCGGGTCGTTCTTCATCTTTCTGGTCGCATCGATCATGCCCTGTGCGCCCTCGAGGTCAACGTACGGCTTCGAATCCATGCCGCCGACAATGCCTGCGCCGCCGACTGCCATGTTTGCCTTCTCGTGTGCAATCAGAACGGTCGGGGAAATTGCGTGATAGCCACCGCCTGCCGGGTTCGTGCCGTAGATACCGACAATGACCGGAACGCCGAGCTGGTTGAGCTCCGAGTTGCGGTAGAACGGCGTGCCGCCGCCTCTGCGGTTCGGGTAAACCTTCTCCTGCTCGTCGAGCTTAACGCCGGAGCAGTTCAGGATGTAGACCAGCGGAATGCCGAGCATCTTTGCCGTGTCGGAGCCGCGGAGCAGGTTGTCTGCCTGGCCGGGGACCCAAGCGCCCGCCATCTTCTTGTTGTCGGAAGCGATGATCACAGCCCACTTGCCGTTGATGCGGCCAAGACCCTTGACAATGCCGGTCGAGACAATGCCGATCTTCTCCTCTGCGTTATCCTCCGGGTTGTAGAGCGTGTTGAGCGGGCAGAAAGTGCCCTCGTCAACGAGCTGATTGATTCTCTCGAGCGCCGTGTACTGGCCCTTCGCGTGAATCTTGTCATCCGGCGTACCCGCAGAGAGAAGCTTCTCTGCGCGTGCGTGGATGTCCTGCTCGACTTCCTTTAACTCTTTCACGTTCTCCGGATTCGGTTTTGCAGCCGGCACATTCAGAACCTTCATGTTCTGGAAGTAGCGCGGCATGGTGTAATTACTCATTTTAAATCTCTCCTTAAAAGTGAGTTAACTGGTGGCTGAAATCTTCGCTTACTGCTTCGGAACCTTGATGAACGCCTGGCCGGGATCGATCTCCTCGCGGATCAGCTTGATGATCTCCGGGCTCGGTCCCTCCATGAGTTTTGCTCTGGACACATCGACATCAAAGCCGGTGTTCTCCTTGACCATCTCCGGGCTCGAGAAGGGATAGTAGTATGCGAGGTACATTCTCTTGGTCTCATCATCGAACTTCATGATGCCGAGATCCGTGACGACCATCTGCGGGCCTCTGTTGCTCGGAAGACCGGCTCTCTCTCTGCCACCGGGGCCGTCCATCCAGCCCGGGCTCGTGACATAGTCAATCTTGTCCATGAATCTTCTCTTCTGGTGCTGCATCATGATGACCGTGTTGCAGTAGGTCGCGATGCCGTTTGCACCGCCGGAGCCCGTGAAACGGGTCTTCGGGTTGTTGTAGTCGCCGATGCAGGTCGAGTTCACGTTGCCGTAGGGATCGATCTGTGCGCCGCCGATGAACGCAATCAGGCGCTCCTCGCCGTGCAGCCACTCATTTGCCTCGAAGCCGACAAAGCGGATGTTCGGCCACTGCACCGCGCAGTGTGCCATGAAGCGGAGATCGCCGACCGAACGCGGCACCTCGACCGGATCGCAGTCCATGAGACCGCTCTCCACGATCGGATGGCAGGACGGGCAAACCACGCGCTTCGCGAGGGAAGCGCCGATGAGCGGAAGTCCGGTTCCGACGATGACAATCTGATTCTCCTGAATATTCTTTGCAATGGCGTAAGCCTGCATCTCCTGCTTGGTATAATTCGTGTAATCAGCCATGTCTCTCTCCCCTCCTTTATCGCTTCGCATAGCCGAGTCCCGGAATGACCTTCAGGCTCGCGAGGTGCGCGCCGCCGATCTTATCGAGAACATCGTTGTTGTCCTTGCAGCTGTAAACCCACTTGTCCAGATAATCGCGGAATGTCTCCGGGTTGACCGGTGCCGTGTACGGCAGGCCCTTCTTCTCGGCCTTCTCCTTCTCCTTTGCGATCTGGCGCTCTGCGTCTTCCTTATCCTGATACTTGGAAGCCTTGTCGTACTCCTTCAGAGCCTTGTCGTCGCAATCATAGTAGTTGTAGCACTGGGACGGCCAAGCGCCGAACGGCACATGCACAACCGCGTTGACGCACTCGCCGAAGACCTTGTTCTGCGACGGCTCCTGGCGGATATACTCGTTGCTCACAAGCTCCTCGCAGGTCACAATGACCTTTCTCGCCGCGACAGCGACATCGACATCGTGGAACTCATCGCCCTCGATCACGCAGGTGCCGTCCGGGGATGCCTTCTGCACGTGGATGATGGCGGTGTCAAGCTGCGGGGTCGGCACCGCGACAACCTTCTCGCCCGGATTGAAGGGGTTCTCGACATACGCGAACTTTAAGTTGGTCAACTTGTCGAGGGTCTGTCTCTTCTCCTCCGAGATGCCCCAGAAATCCGTGAGGCCGGAACCCTGCATGAGGCGCACCGGAAGGTACGGAAGGCCGAGGGAAGCCGCATGAAGCTGCAGCATCAGAACGTCCTGCGAGTAGTCCTCGTAGGTCAGGGTGCCTGCCTCAATCGCAGCGCGGAAGCGGCGGGACACGTTCGTATAACCGGAGTTTGCGGTATAGCAGTTGATGTATGCCTTGACGCGGCCCTCGCCGATCATCATGTCCCAGTCACCGCCTGCCGGGCCCGCCCAGACAGTAAAATCGGTCTGCCCCTGGCGAAGAATCTCGAAAACAGCCGCATAGGGCTTCCGGTTCGTTGTAAATCCGCCGAAGCAAATTGCATCTCCGCTCTCGACATACTTTGCAACAGCATCATGTAAACTCATTACTTTATTCAAGGTAATGTCCTCCTTTCTCAAAACACCAAAACGATTTTGTTCTTACCTGTATTGCCTCTGTTTCTATTGCAAAACGACTCAGTGCGCGAAGAAGGTCAGGAAGAATCCTGCCGCAACCGCAGAGCCGATGACGCCTGCCACGTTCGGTCCCATTGCGTGCATCAAGAGGAAGTTGGTTCTGTCCGTCTTAGAGCCGACCGTCTGGGACACACGCGCTGCCATCGGGACAGCCGAAACACCTGCCGAACCGATGAGCGGGTTGATCTTGCCGCCGGTGACCGCGTAGAGAATCTTACCGAACACCACACCGCCGAAAGTCGAGAAGCTAAATGCCGCAAGACCCATGACGACAATGGCGAGCGTCTGCGGGCGAAGGAAAAGCTCGCCGCGCGCCGTCGCGCCGACCGAAAGGCCGAGGAAGATGGTGCAGATGTTGCAGAGCGCGTTCTGCGCGACATCCGAAAGTCTCTCAACCACGCCGCACTCGCGGAACAGGTTGCCGAGCATCAGCATGCAGAGCAGCGGCGCGACATCCGGGAGAAGCAGGGACACGAGGCAGGCAACGAGGATCGGGAAGATAATCTTCTCGGTCTTCGAGACCTTTCTGAGCTGCTTCATCTTGACGCGGCGCTCCTTGTCCGTCGTCAGGAGGTTCATAATCGGCGGCTGAATCAGCGGAATCAGCGCCATGTAGCTGTACGCTGCGACCGCGATCGGTGCGACCAGCTCGGGAGCAAGGTTGTTTGCGACATAGATAGCGGTCGGGCCGTCAGCACCGCCGATGATGCCGATAGCCGCAGCCTGCTGCGGGGTGAACAGTCCGGTCGCATTCGCAAAGATGAATGCGCAGTAGATGCCGAGCTGCGCAGCCGCGCCGAGCAGAAGCGAAATCGGGTTTGCAATCAGCGGACCGAAGTCCGTCATTGCGCCGACTGCGAGGAACATCATGC
>ERZ772986.2024-NODE-2024-length-11290-cov-2.778460_pt1 | contig 11290 bp, 10 predicted proteins | sample MGYA00511898_ERZ772986 | MGnify/ENA primary metagenome ERZ772986 (study PRJEB29015, sample SAMEA2737934) | human oral metagenome | biome: human oral; feature: human-associated habitat; material: dental | place: China | collected 2148 ... | reverse complement strand
TCGGCGTCGAAGACGGCCGCGCCGACGCCGGCGCCGGGGCTGGCGGGCAGGCCGGTGACCACCGGGGCGGCCGAGTGGTTCGGGTCGATGGCCGGGTGCAGGAGCTGGTCGAGCTGCTCGGGCTCGATGCGGCGCACGGCCTCCTCCTTGTCGATGAGGCCCTCGTCGACGAGGTCGGCGGCGACCTTCAGCGCGGCGGCGGCGGTGCGCTTGCCGTTGCGGGTCTGCAGCATGTAGAGCTTGCCGTTCTCGACGGTGAACTCCATGTCCTGCATGTCGCGGTAGTGGGTCTCCATCGTGCGCATCGTCTTGATGAGCTGGTCGTAGGCCTCGGGCAGCACGTCGCGCAGCTCGGACAGCGGACGCGGGGTGCGGATGCCGGCCACGACGTCCTCGCCCTGGGCGTTGGTGAGGAACTCGCCGTAGAGGGCCTTCTCGCCGGTGGACGGGTTGCGGGTGAAGCAGACGCCGGTGGCGCTCGTGTCGCCGCGGTTGCCGAAGACCATCTGCATGACGTTGACGGCGGTGCCGAGGTCGTCGGGGATGTGGTTGGCCTTGCGGTAGACCTGCGCGCGCGGGTTCTGCCAGCTGCGGAAGACGGCCTCGACGGCGCGGAACAGCTGCTCGCGCGGGTCGTTCGTCCAGTTGCCGCCCAACTCCTCGTTGGAGATGCGCTTGAACTCGGCGGTGAGCTCCTTGAGGTCGGCCGCGCTCAGGTCGGTGTCGGACTCGGCGCCCTTGGCCCGCTTCATGGCGGTCAGCGCGTCCTCGTAGACGTGGGAGCTGAGGCCCTCGACGACCTCGCCGTACATCTGGATGAAGCGGCGGTAGCAGTCCCATGCGAAGCGCTCGTTGCCGGACTCGGCGGCGATCGCGTCGACCGACTCGTCGGAGATGCCGAGGTTGAGGATCGTGTCCATCATGCCGGGCATCGAGACGACGGCGCCGGAGCGGACGGAGACCAGCAGCGGCCTGGTGGAGGCGCCGAGCACGCGACCGGCGCGCTGCTCGAAGCGGGTGAGGGCGTCGGCGATCTGCCCGCGCAGGCCCTCGGGCCATTCACCGTTGTTGTTCATGGTCTCGATGCAGGCCTGGGTGGTGACGGTGAAGCCGTCGGGGACCGGAACACCGAGACGGGTCATCTCGGCGACGCCGGCGCCCTTGCCGCCCAGGAGCGGTTTCATCGAAGCGTCGCCCTCGGACAGGTCGTAGATGTACTTTTCGCTCACTGCGCAATCTCCTTCGACGTGCATCTGCTGTGACATGCATCTGCGTGGGTGGGGAGGAAACCCCGACAGGGCAACTCTAGGCCCTGATGCGGGTTCGGGCCACGAGCCCGTCCGGCCGGGACGTCGGCCCCCGGGGCGCCGGCGGCTCAGGGCGCCAGCTTCATCGACCCGGCCGGACGGCGCAGATGGGCGCCGGCGCGGCGGGCGCGCTCCTCGACGATCTCGATGACGCGGGCGGCGGCCTCCTCAAGGGCGAGCCCGGTCGTGTCGATGACCGGGCAGCCGAGGGAGCGCTGGACCCGCCCGACCTCGTCGAGTTCGTCGTAGATGCTCAGCAGGTCGGAGTAGCCGTCCTTCTGCCCGAAGCCGCCCAGGCCCTTCACCCGTCGGGTGCGGATCTGGAGGAGGCGCTCGGCGTCGATCGTCAGGCCGACGATGCGCCAGCGGTCGATGGTGCGCAGCTGGGCGGGCGGGGTGATGCCCGGCACGATCGGCACGTTGACCGTCTTGTAGCCGGCGTAGCCGAGGTAGATGGACAGCGGCGTCTTGCCGGAGCGGGAGGCCCCGACGAGGCAGATGTCGCACTCGCGCAGCGAATCGGGCATGACGCCGTCGTCGTTGCGCACGGCGAACTCCATGGCCGAGATGCGGTCGAAGTAGTCGGCCTCGACGCCGACCGGGCGCATCGGCACCTCGTCGGCGTCGGTGCCCGCCGCGGCGGCCAGGGCGTCGAGGGCGTCGCCCATGAGGTCGGCGCAGGGGATGGCCTTGTCGGTGCAGAACCGGGCGACCATGCCGCGCAGCTCGCCGTTGACGAGCGTGTAGAAGACGGCGCGTCCGGCCTGGCCACGCTCCGGGTCGGCCGAGGCGCTGATGGCGTCGAAGACCTCGAGCATCTGCTCGGCGTTGTGGACGCGGGCGTGGCGGACGATCTGGAACTCGCGGGAGGGGAACTGCATGCGCGCCGCCCGGGCCAGGCGCGCCGCGGTCTCGCCCGAGGAGTCGGCGATGACGTGGATCTCCAGTGCTGCGGCCATGCGGGAAGTCTACGGTTGTGGGGCCACCGGGCCGGTCCGGGCGTCATCGCCAGCCGCCCGGACCCGTATGACTGCTCCGGCCGGGCAGCCAGCACATGGACGCCGGCAGCCGGTGGGCCCGGCGACCCTAGACTCGTGCCCATGGCGGTTTTCGAGCAGCACACGACCCTCAGCACGCAGTACCCCTTCGCCTACGCGCCGGTCTTCAACGCCGCGCACCAGGCGATCGAGGGCCTGCGGTACAAGCTCGTGGCGTCCGACCCGGACCGCGGGACCATCAGGTTCTCCACCGGCATGAGCCTCGCCTCCTGGGGCGAGAGCCTCGAGGCGCGGATCGCCCCGGTCGACCCCCAGCAGAGCGCCACGGCGGTCCAGCTGACCTCCAGCGGCGCCCTGCCGACGCTCATCGGGCAGGGCCGGCGCAACCGCAAGGTCATCAACCGCTTCTTCGAGGAGCTCGGCCGGGTGCTGACCGGTCAGGCGGGTGCGCCGGCGCAGGGCTGAGGCGCAGGGTTGAGGGGTGCGGATCCGCGCCATCCGGGACCAGCCGGCCCTGGAGCAGAACGTCTTGTGGAGCCATGCTGCACACCGACCCACCATTGTGTATCCCGTGTCCATCAGTATCCCGTGTCCATCGACACCGGCCCCGCTCACATGCCATCGGCATGCGATGGGCCGGTTCTCGCGCTGTGCCACCATCACCTGAGATGTTCCGCACCCGCTTCCGGTGGAAACCCGAGCGTTCCACTCGGGTTCCATCACGACAGGATCATCATCACCACCCTTGGCAGTGAAGCGGTCCGGTTCCCTCAAGAACACCCGACAGCACACCGGACCCGGTTCTCACTGCCGCGCAACAAGATCTCAGGCAAGAGTGGCAATCAGCGCCGATCTGGGGCATGGATGATCCCACAGCGGTCGATGTAGCGGGCCGGCGGCAACGGGGCGGAAGACGCAAGATCATCGAGAAGGTCCAGAACGGCGGTACTGCCCGCGCTTCTGTCGGCTGGAACGAATTGAAGAGTGCAAGAATTGATCCGGATGTCATGACCCATCTTGACCAGATGCCCAGCCGCTGACAGCATCGGATTGGGACGAGCGCCTTGCGCAATATCGCGAATGAACTGCTCACGACACTCCACGACGTCCTCCTGCCAGCCCCGAAGCTCTCGGCCGATGATGTTTTCGTGCCACTCGTAATTGTCACCCATCGACTCAACGAGCCACCCTGGCCACAGCGCTGCAAACTCTTCTTGACCGAAGCCCTCATCCATGAGCGACCACCAACGCAGCGTTCGGGTTCCGTAATCGATGTGGATGCCCATCGTGGGCCGTTCATCATCGGCGTGGCCGCCCCGGACGAGACACTCCCCCTCCGCCGACCGCTCAAGCATCTTCAGCGCAACGTGACGCACGCCGCTCGGGCCGAGGCATGCGACATCTTCCAGGAATCCGCCCGCCCACCATTGAACGATCCGACCGCCTTCGAGCGCCACGGAAAGCATGTCGAAGTCATTGACGCCGCCCTCCACGAGGGACTCTGCCGAGTAGTCCGGGGACATGGTCGTGCAGCCTGTCGAAGTGAAGAGGGTACCGGGGTCAACACCAACTGCCGCGAGCACGCCGCGCGTCCCTTCCGACGACCAGACGGCGGTCCAGCCCGGCCAGGTACGTTCAGTGAGTGCGTTGACCAGCCTGGGCAGGTACAAACCTTCGCTCTCCTCTGCCCATGTGACGGTCTGTGTCGTCAGGTCGATCAGCAACGTGCCCTCGATCCATGTGGCGCCGGTCCACTCCTGCGGCGTGTCGACACCCATCGGCGTCATGCGCCTGACACGCCTCAGCGTGGCCTCAAAGCCGTCCAAGGCGATGTCGACACCGATCGACTGCGCAGCCCAATGATCATAATAAATTTCCCAACCGGAAACATTCTTGACGATTACACCCAATCGAGACCCCACGAAACTATTCCTTCCGCACCGCACCGATGACTTTCCGCACACGCAGCACCAACAAGAGACGCTCCAAGCGGGCGTCAACACCCCGGCAAGCAACCAGTCGACCGAGATCGGTGGCCCGTGCCGCGTCAGCACGGCTGACAATCACGTACCGGAGCCAGAATCCACCGGGACGCCCACGAGGCACTCCAGCCGGATCGCGGTGTCGATGGCGACAGGAGCACGTCCGTTGATGATCCAACTCACCCGCTCACGGCTGCACCCCATGAGCCCGGCGACGCGCTGCAGCGACACGCCGTGTTCCTCGATCCACTCCCTCAAGCACTCACCCGGGGCAACGACATGACTTGCCGCTGTCACGACGCCCCTTCTCGGCAGCATTCATCAATTCGTCAACCATCGCAACCGCAGTGTCCTCCCGGCTCCGCCCCTCGGCATGACCAGCAGTCGGCGCCGAGACGACCGGCCAACAGGCCCTCCACGTCAGCTCTGCGCCGATGCCATTTCCCGAGTGGGCGCGTGCCGGCAGCTCCCCTCGATGCCACGGCGATCAAGTGCAGACAGAACTCGCCGTCTGCATCGCTCAACACTGTGAGGCTTATTCACAGGAGTTACCCGCAGGAGCGTTTCCCCTTGTCAAGTCTTCGTCCTGCCGTGCTGTGAATAAGCCTCGGTGAAGACGTCTACTCCGACCGCCATGATGATCCGGTGATCGACGATGACGAGTTCCACATGTCCACGGGGGTGTGCACCGCCCTCGTCCACTCCTCGCAGGAAGAACGCCGTCTCGGCCCACTCACTCTCCACGAGATAATTTTACCCGAGACGATTTCGACCGTGCAGCCCGAAGTATGAGCAGTGCACCACTCAGGCCGACCATCATACCACGATGGCACGGTGATGAACGACACCACCGCTTCGATGTGCGTCTGAACTCACGTTCTCCGACCGAGGGGCCACGCTGCCCTTCAAGCGGCTCCGGCGCCATAGAGAGACAGCTATCCGGTTCTCTGCAGGCCGTATCTGCAAGCGAATCGCCATCACCCCGTCCCTCAACTTTCACCTTCTCCCTGCTCAGCCACACCAATTCGTCACTCAAAAGAAGCAATCGACGGGCTCGAATTGTCCTGATGGGATGCAACATTCCATAAAAACCCTGCATCATTACAAACATCCACATCCCAAGAAGAGCAACAAACCACAGCACCCTAAAAACTAGAGGACCTAAATGAAAGCTGGACCCTTCAGTCGAAAACACGGGCAGCGTCAGCAAAAGTGGTGAAACGATTCCAGCAATGAATATTGATGCCTTGTCGGCACACGCAAGTGGTGATCTGACCTGCACTAGACCCACTGCATACACGAAAAAAATGACGCAAGTCGTATCAAACAAAGCAACACAAGACAGCACCCCAAAGCTTCTAGCCACGCTCAACCTGAGCGATAGCACAGTCAACACCAGCAGGGCCACGCCCGACACAAGCCACGGGGCGACCCGACGTGATTCGCCACACTTCTGCACGAAGGCAGGAACATCTTTTTCCTTCATCGCCCTGCACGCACAGGAATAAATGCACCCATACTCGTCAGCAATTCTATTTCGCCTTGCCGTCACATCTTCTTGGCCATAATCAACTATGTGCCAGTAGGGCAAAGTCGGAAGCACCGCAGAACCTATCTCGAATCCCCATAAGGGCATTACCGCGACCAAGGAGAGAGGAAACTGCTCCCACAGGGTTGGCAAATCAGGCAACCATACGAGGCAGACATAGGATATCGATAACCATATGTCGCACATGACACCCCAGAACACCAATGACGCCTTGAAAGAGCTGAAAATGCTTGCCGCAACTGTTTCATGTCGACCAGTTCTTCTGACTGCCACGCAACTCCGGAAACCAATTATTGCAATAATGGCGCATTGGATGGAGAAAAGCGCGCCCGCCAGGGCCACCCCGGTGACCACTGATCCATCGACCTCAAATGAGCAGTGACCAATATCACCAGCACCCCGCACACCTTCCCCCGTCAAGCACCGCCTCCCAGCTTCCCTGAGGATCATGGGTTCGCGAATCAGGTCAACAAATGGCAGCCTCCGAGGATTCCTCAGGAGTGAAATGACGTACGTCAAAATAAATACCAGGGCCCACAGTGCCCCCAAAATTCTCACCAGGGATTGATTGTCGCCATGCCTCCAAATCAAACCCCGTTCATATCGCCTGTCGCGTCTGCTCCGCTGATTCGACTTCAAGCTTTTGTCAGACCCCAAAACCTTGACATGACTCTGCTTCTTCCTAGGCCTCTCCACCTGCGAAGAATTATCCTCGACGTCGTTCTCGTGTGCGCCCTCACCTCCGGGTCCGTCTTCCCGTGCGGGTTCGCTCCTCGGCACAGCGGTTTCGGCTCCTGCTCGGTCCTGCGCCTGCGTTTCGCCAACACGGACCTTCTTGCGTCCGCTCATGGTTGTCTCGATTCCCGTCGGCTGGTCAGGGTGCGGGAGGTGATGCCGACGATCCTCACCCTTTTTCAGACTGTCAGAAGGGTCTGACAAAAATGGGGAATCCGGCGCTATGCACCAAGGCCGCTGGTGGCATGCGGAACCGACGGTGCCAGGCACCGACGCCAGTCAGGCGTCTTGGCCAGTCACCGACCGCTCGTACACGGATGGTTCGAGGACGCGCAACCGGTCCTCGACGCTGCGGGCGAGCAGGGGCTCGTCCAGCCGCAGGCCGAGCTCGATGGTGCGCCGTCCGGCGCTCTCACCCACGGGGTCCCCGAAGAAGGCGAGCCCTGCCCACTCGCCGGGCAGTGGCACGACGAAACGGCGGTCGAGGAAACGATTGGCCCGCTCGCAGGAGGTCTCCGAGGCCATGACGCAGCAGTGGCAGGTGGCGCCGTGCAGGAAGTCCTCGGGGTCCTCGGGCACCCGCCGGGCGCACACCGGGTCGGACGAGCAGCGCATGAGCCCGCGCAGGGCGGCGTCGAGGACGTCCGCCAAGCGGCTCGGCTCGCTCAGGGCGACGAGACCGCCGAGCGTGCCGTCGGAGTCGGAGGCGGTCGTCGTGATGAGCAGGCCCGCCGCCGCGGGCCGGTCCTCTGCCTCCGGCCAGGCGTAGAGGCGTTCGCTGAGGCTGGCGGTCCCGTAGCCGGAGTGCATGATCCTATCGGAAGGGTCCGCCATCACGGCGCAAGCTCAAGTGTGGCGCGGTCAACGCGGAGCATGTCGAAGGTGTCGACGCACGGGACACCGAGGGCCGCGCAGGCATCGGGGATCTTCACTCGCTTGCGCGAACCATTCCCCGTTTTCTCGTGGGTGACGACTGTACAGGAATGCGCACTCGCATGAGCGACGAGTATGAAGTCGGCTGCATCTGCGGCAAAAGCATTGAGCGCGTCGTCCGTGAGATTCTGAGATCGAGCCCATCCAGACAGCCCCGGGAAGACCTGTGCAGTCCTGTCATCCAAGGGAAAGAAAAAATCGCGATGGTCTCGCGCCCAATCAGAAAGCTCATCTTTTCCTTGGAGCAGTTCCTCTGGAATCCTCTCGATGCTGTACACGACGTCCCCACTGCAAGCTTTCTCCAACCAGTGCCAGAAGCCAGGGGCGATGTCGAAGGCGTAGTAGCGGTTCTTCGCCTCGATGAGGACGTTGGCGTCGATGAGGAACATCATGCGACTTTCAGCTCTTCGGCGAGGCCCTCGAAGGTCGCGTGCTTCTTCGTGCCGAGCAGCTGGTAGGCCTCCCGGTAGCTGGTGGATCCTTCGCGAGTGCTGGAGATGACGGCCTTGGCGAACTGACGGCTCAGTCGCAGAGGCTGGGTTCTGTAGTAGTTGCCCCCGCCGCTGTCCCCGTTCTTGTCGTCGACGAGGCGCATGACCCGCCCGTGCTCGGCCCGGTAGCGTTCGGTGTACTCGTCCCAGGTCAGGAAGCCGGCGTCGAAGATGCGCTTGAGCACGACCAAGATGCTGATCTTGTAGCGCTTCGCCAAGCGGTCGAGTTCCTCAACGGTCATCTGCCCGCCGTCATCAGGGCGAAGGTCATCGAGCGGGAGAAGGACCTCGGCTGCCACGCTGTTGCACCACTGCTCCTCGGTTTCACTCTCCCGGGAGTCCATGGCCGCCTCCGACAGTGCGCTGCGTCCGAGCCAGATGTGCGCCAGCTCGTGAACGAGGGTGAACAGCTGCGCTGCCTTCGTGTCAGCGCCGTTGACGAAGACCAGAGGCGCCAGCGGATCGGAGAGCGCGAACCCGCGGAACTCCGCCGGGTCGAGCCTGCGGTGCGTGTCGGCACCCACCACGCCATTGACCATGACGAGGACGCCGATGTTCTCAATGCGGTCGATCAGGCCACGCCGAGCCTCCCCTTTGTCGGGGAACGCCTGACGCTCCTCAACACCGAAGTCGAGCCTTCCAGCGATGTCTAGGGCAACCTGGGTTGGCGGTGCGTCAAGCGTCGCGGACCCGACGAATTTGAGCCGCTCTGCCCCGTTGTCGGACGCATAATCGTGGTACCAGTTCTGGCGCCTCTGGCACAGGTAGATCGTGTCGAGAAGGTCCACGGAGGGGCGAAGCACACCGGCGTTGCCGATGGTGCGCATGTCCGGGATCGGTAGTGGTTCGTCCGGCGGTTCCGACAGGAAAAGGAATCCGAACGGGGTGTGGGTGCTCTTGGCGAAGGTCTCGAGCTGCTTGAGGGTCGGGCGCTTCTCGCCCGTCAGCCAACCGCCCAGCTGCGGGGCGCGCCTTGCCGCCGTCGTCTCGTCCCAGCCGGCCCGCTCGACCGCCCAGCGGAGCAGCGCCGGAGCGACATCGACATGGACGACCACCAGACACCTCCTGTTCCGGCGGGCTCGGGATGCTCTGGGCCCGGCGCGGGCGTTCACCGCACCGAGAGCCGCACCCTTTCAATGGTTCCATCGCTTCCAATGGTTCCGCTGCCACCTCTGCCTCCAAGTCAAGCATCACTTCTTGTAACCGCACCTGGGAACTCGCCCAACGGACAACACCGGGCCCGTCCGGCCAGCACACGACCCCCTGCGCGAGCCGGACGCCGCAGCCCGGGCGTCCCCCGCCTCGACTTGACCGTCAATCCCTCATAGGCCGGGTGGCATGCCACCGCCCGAACCCGATGCCGCTCGGATCCAGCGCTGGTGCGACAACCGGGTCCCGGCCCCGTTCCGCAGTCGGGTGCGCGTCGTGGCCGAGGTCGCCGACCGGCGCGTCACGACCAGCCAGTCGCGGCCGCCCTGGGACGGCGAGGGCGACTGGATCTCCACGCCCGTCGCGCGGTTCCGCTGTACCAGGGCCACCGGACTGTGGAGCCTGTACTGGGCCGACCGGAATTCGCGCTTCCACGAGTACGACCGGTTCCAGCCGACCCGGGCGGTGCAGGGCGTCCTCGACGTCCTCGACACCTGCCAGGACCCGATCCTCTGGGGCTGACCCGGCCCCGCCTCACCCCGCCCCGGTGCGCAGCCAGCGGCCCGTCCGGGCGCGCAGGGTGAGCGTCAGGGCGCGGGCGGCGAGGAAACCTGCGTAGGCCGTCCACAGCCAGACCAGCCCGGCCGGCCCGCCGGTGCACCAGTGGGCGACGGCCGCGAGCATCGGCAGGTGGCAGGCCGCGACGAACAGGCCGGCCAGCGCCAGGTAGCGGGTGTCACCGGCGCCGATGAGCACCCCGTCGAGCACGAAGACGAGCGCGGCCAGCGGCATGATCGCGGCGAGCACGACGAAGGAGTGCATGACGAGTCGCTGCACGGCGGCGTCGGAGGTGAACAGCCGCGCGAGCCAGGGCCGCACGGCGACGAGGACCAGACCGAGGACGGCGGCCTGCACGCAGCCCCAGCCGAGGGCGTGCGCCATGACGGTCCGCGCCCCGGCCGTCCCGCCCGCGCCGAGCCGGTGCCCGATGAGGGCCTGGCAGGCGATGGCCAGCGAGTCGAGGGCGAAGGTGAGGAAGGAGTACAGCGAGTTCGTCACCTGGTGGGCGGCCAGCGTCAGCGAGCCGAGCCCGGTGGCGACGACGGTCGTCGCCGTGAGCGAGAACCACAGGGTGGCGGTGCGCAGCACCAGCCAACCGCCGGCCGAGGCCGCCGCGCCCATGCCGCGCGGGCTCGGGCGCAGCCCCAGGCCGAGCCCCCGGCAGCGGCGGACGATGACCGCCACGAGCACGATGCACGACAGCGCCTGGGCGGCGGCCGTGGCGGTCGCCGAGCCGGCGATGCCCAGGCCGAGGCCGTTGATGAGCAGGGCGTCCAGGCCGATGTTCGTCACATTGACGCCGATCGCCACGGCCATCGGCGTCCGGGTGTCCTGCAGGCCGCGCAGCAGCCCGGTCGAGGCGAGCACGACGAGTTGGAAGGGCAGCCCGGCCGCGACGATCCGCAGATAGGTGACGGCCGCGGCGGCGACGTCGGGGGCCGGCCCGTACCAGCCGACGACCGTCGGGGCGAGCCAGGCGAGCAGTGCCGCGAGGACGACGCCGAGCGTCCCGCCCAGGGCCATGCCGTCGCGTCCGGCCTCGTAGGCGGCCCGGTCGCGCCCGGCACCGAGGCGATGGGCGACGACGCTGGTCGTCGAGTAGGCCAGGAAGACGCACAGGCCCGTGATGACGCCCAGCACGTTGCCTCCCAGCCCCAGCCCGGCCAGCGGCACGGCGCCGACGTGCCCGATGAAGGCGGTGTCGGCCATGACGAGCAGCGGCTCGGAGACGAGCGTGGCGAAGGTGGGCAGGGCCAGCGACAGCAGGTCACGGTCGGTTCTCGTCCACAGGGCCACGGACAGGCAGGCTACCCGGCCGCGACGCAGACGGAGGCGTCCCCCGGGCGCGCGGGCGCACGGGCTGGTATCGGCGCCGACGACATGTACAAGCTAGGCGTCCCCCAGGCGCGCGGGCGCACGTCACCGCTCGTCCGGGTCGTCGGGGGCATCCGAAGGCGTCCCCCAGGCGCGCGGGCGCACGGCGTCCGATGACGCTGCTGCGCCCGAGGCCGAAAGGCGTCCCCCGGGCGCGCGGGCGCACGTTCGCAGCACGCCGGGATCCAGTTCGGCTCCACGAGACACCTGC
>ERZ772986.2016-NODE-2016-length-11304-cov-7.745222_pt1 | contig 11304 bp, 12 predicted proteins | sample MGYA00511898_ERZ772986 | MGnify/ENA primary metagenome ERZ772986 (study PRJEB29015, sample SAMEA2737934) | human oral metagenome | biome: human oral; feature: human-associated habitat; material: dental | place: China | collected 2148 ... | reverse complement strand
ACACCGTCGTCCTGCTGCTGTACGAGGCGCTGCCCGAGGAACTGGCGCTGCGCGGCTACGGATGGTCCACGATGCGCGAGGCGTGGTCCCCGCTCACGGCCACCGCGACCATCACGGTGCTCTTCTGCCTCAACATGGTCCCGGGGAACCTCATCCGGGCGGCGGCCTCGGCCCTCCTCCCCGGCGTCGAGATGACGGGCTTCCCTCTGGCGCCGAGCGGAGCCGATCCCATCGTCTACCTGACGCAGATGCTCATCTTCGGTCTCGCCCTCATCGCGGCCCGACGCCTCCCGCTTCCGGGTGCGCTCACCGCTGCGATCGCCTTCCACGTCACCGTCCTGACCGTCAACCGTGTGCTTCTGGGCGGCCTGAGGTGGATCGACTCCGGGGTCAGGACCGGGCTCGCCGCCCCGGAGGTCGCCGCCCTCACCCTCGTGTACCCCGTGGTCGGCGGCGTGCTCTTCATCCTCATCCGACGGTGGTTGGAGCGTCGCACTGAGATCCGCGCCGGGGTCAATGGCCCGACGGAGCGATAACGCCCGCGCCGCGAGCGCGCCCACGCCCCGCCGATCGCCCGCGCTCGCGGCCATCGGACGCCCCCGTCCGCACCGGCAGCTACGGTCCCTGACCCGCCAGCACCCATACCGCCAGAACCTAGAGTCCCACTGGGTGAACTCAACGACCCACCACCCAAGGTTCCACCACTGGTCAGGGGTCCAGTCCCGGTTCCGTGCGCTGGTCGAGGATGTGGAGCAGTGCACCGTCCGGGGGAGAAGACAGCTGCTCCGGTTTGGTAGGAGAGATCGGCTAGGGGGATTTCCTTGGTGCCCGTGTCGGATCGGTGTAGCACGAGTACGGGGCCGTCAACTGCTGCCACCAAGCCGGTGCCTGCTGCCGCGACCGCGCACGGTGGATCGCTGGCGGGTATCGCTTGATCGGTGTGGCAGATGATGACGCCACACCGATCGCTAGTCGCACCCATGCCCGTGGCACCGGCCATGTGCCAGGTCAGTACCAGCCACTGCGCAGTCGGTTGGCTTCTTGCGCAAGCATCGCCCAGGTCGGCTCCGCAGGCTCGGTGGTGGGCTGGTGCCCACCGTTGCGGCGTATCCCAAATTCGATGACATCTTTGTCGTGTCGTTCAAGTGCTTGGTTGAGGGCATCGCGAATTGCCCAGCCACAAAGCTGTGAGTCTTGCAACATGTCAAATGGCACGTCAAGCCTCACCACTGCGGAGCGTATCACTGAGACATGTACGGCCCCGCTCTTATCCCGGCCATCGGCGCGTTCAGGGAACCACGTTCTTGGTTCCGGGATCACGTCCGTGGCCTCGTCAAGGATTTGCTGGGCGAATGCCATTGCCGCTTCGCGATCTGGGTCAGCCGGTGCGGCGTAACGTGTGCGCAAGCTCTCCAGAACATCGGTATTGTGTTGGGCAAGACAGTTGGTGAGCGCCGAACGAAGAATAGAAAGAAACTCCTCATCATGCTCATGATCCGCTTCCCAGCTGAACTGGACGGTCTCGAAACGACCGTCGCACATTTCCAACAGGATCCACGGTTCGCTTGATTCGAATTGAGTATGCACGGATTCGGTCATGTCACACCAACTCGAACCAGCACTGATTGCCAAAATCGAACCCATGCAGATCATCGTCCGCAGCAATGTGTGTGTCGAAAATTCTACCGTCCTGTTCGATTCTCTCCTGCGAAACAGGTTTCATTCCTCGCTCGCGCAGCAATGCGTACTCGTCGATGATTCGCAGGACTCGCCAAGGCCATGATCGTGTCCCCTTCCCAGAAGATTGGATCGCTGCCACAGCTAAGTCTGCCCACGTCCTGTGGATATCCGACCGTTCATGGTCATTGAGTTGTGCGTATGCATAACCGAGCATGCTGTGTGCTTCTGGGCAGAAAAAAACTCCCGGCATCAAATTCTCGATGAGATCAATCACCTCATCATAGCGTTCGTCGCGAAGCAGGTCGGTAGCCCGAGGGTACCAGGGTGCTCGCTCGGTGAAATAAGGATCGGCCTTGATCTGTTCATGCAACTTAGCCAGCGCCTCAGCTGATCCAGTTTCCTGGTACTCCCAGAAAGCGGTCGGTACAATCACCTCATCCCTCCTACCAGAACCGTTCGGCGGCAGCTGTGGCGTCGGCCTCGGTTGCTTTGTAGTCTGAACCGGTACCTATCATTCGTGAGGCGACGCTGGTCAGAGCTTCAAACCCATTGGCGATCAAGTGATGCCACTGGTCGTAACATTGCTTATCGCCAGCCGCCACCGCTTCTTCGATGGGGGAGGAAGAGCGAGTGGCGAATTTTTCGGCCACGATGACCTTGTGTGCGCCTCGATAAAATTCGTCGGCTGATGTATTGACTTTGTCGCCTTCGGCCTTCCAGACGGAAGGAGTGAATGTGACCATGAGCAACTCCTGGGGATCAAGGGTGGGTTACAGCGGTGCTGGGTTTCGGTATGTGGTGATGGTGTGGCCGGTCGTCACGTCGACTGTGCGCAGGCCGGTGTGTTTGTCGAGGATGTGGAGCAGCGCACCGTCTGAGGAAAAGACAGCTGCTCCGGTTTGGTAGGAGGGATCGGCTAGGCGGATTTCCTCGGTGCCCGTGTCGGGTCGGTGTACCACGAGTACGGGACCATCAACTGCAGCCACCAAGCCGGTGCTTGCTGCCGCGACCGCTCTTGGCGGATCACCGGTGGGTATCAGCTGATGATGGCCCGTGACGGTATCCCAGATCATCATGCCGACGTCATCGGCGGAGATTCCGAGCAACACGCCGTCGCCCATGGCCTGCCAGCCGTTGGTGGTGGGTGGTCCCGCATGGGTATGAAGGGATTGGAGGGTGTGGGCATCGAAGATTTCTACCCCGCCGGAATGAGAGACCAGCAGAGTGTCGGCCTGCCAACCTGGGCCTAATGTCCGGTTCCCGGCGGGCGTGACGATCTTCGTTTGGGCGGTCTGGGTTGCTTCGTCCACTCTCCAGCTACGTAGAGTGTCATCGGCCCCCAGACTCACCAGCTGATCGTCGTTGGTCCAACACAATCCTTGGATTCCGTCCGGGCTGGTGCCGGATTGCCCACTGCTCGCGTGGCCAGTCAATTCGGCGACTGCGCAACCGCCTTGATGCGCCACCAACGTGGCATCGCATCGCGGGTTGACGGTCCATGCTCCGCGATGGGCGTACAGCCAGCTATCCGATCGTTTCGGTGCCAGCAGGCGCATTGGCTCGCCAGTGGCAATATCCCATTCGATGACTGCGTCGATGTAGTAAGAGGTCAGCGTCTCGGCAGTCACACCCAGTGGGCCATGATGGTCCAAGGGAGAAACGGAAGACTCCTGGTTACCGCTTGGTACAGCTTCGCAGAAGCGGCCGCCCCGAACGAACTTATGCTGGCCGAGGTCCACGCACTGCGGTGCAACACGTGGAGAAGGGTCGGTTTTATGGCCGGGCTGGGCTCCACACGCCGCCAATAACTCACCTGACAATCCGAGAGCTGCTGCCCCCAGAACCATGCGACGTCCGTATCTGCGAATCATCGCAGATACCTCTGGAAGTCTTCGTAGCTCATGGTGTCCACGAACTCACGCCCAGCTCGGCGGGCACCGACCTCAATCGGTCGTGGCCGGTAGGAGTTATCAGGGCCGCCCCGCTCGCGAACATGGTCTTGGTCCAACTCTCTCCAGCGTTCTGCCTCGACCCTGGACATGCCTGCTCGTTCGTCCTGCCACGGCCACCTGAAACCCATCCCTTCATACTGCCCGCGATGCTCCATCTCGTGGGCGGCGGTATTGATCATGATCGGATCGTTGAGCGCATCTGAATTGAGTCGCAATGTTTGTGGAAAAATGTGACTGTAATCGCCCCATGTGATAGTTCCTGGGTCACTTTCGATAGGTTCGAAAGTAAGCTCGATCCGCGGATATCCATTTTTGTCAGCAAAATCATCAGCTATTTTCTGGAGGATTTCTCTCCTCTCCTCGTCGCTCAGTCGACGCCATTTCTCGGCGATCTTCGAGTCAACTCGACCGTATATGTCATCTCGGTTGGTCTCTTTTTCGTTGGGAAGATTGAGGTGACCGAATGCTTTATCAATCTTAGCTACTGCATCGTGCTCCAGCTTGAGCAGCTTGGTTCGCGTGTCATTGATCAGCAAGCTACATTCGTGTAATTTACCTGAGAGTATTAACTTGCAATATGTTCGAAAAGCTTCTTTGGCCAGAATTTTCATGGCATTCTGCGCAGAGCCTCCTGCTGTGGCTGCAGTTTTGTAGGCATCGGCGGTACGCTGGGCTGCCTCGGCTAACTGAGTGAAATGCTTGGCGAGGTCGCCTGTGGTGGATTTGAACTGTTCTACCGCGTCGCCTTCGTTGTGTGCAGCTACATTCGAGATTGCAGTATTGGTGGTTTTGACTGAACTGTCAGCGGCTGAGGCCAACGTGGCGTAGTCTTCGCCACGCGAAGTTACCCCTGCTACATCAAGATTCGGTTTGGTCACATCACAGAGAGAAAACATCATCGCCAATCATCCTCATGATCTTCAGTTGTTCTCAGGTACGGCGACAATTCTACAGCGTGTTCCGTCAACTGTGCCTAAGCGTGACCACATTGTAGTACGGCCTAAGACCCGGTCTCTCAATGGGGTCAGTCGTCGAACGCCCAATTCGGTAGGTCGTTCAGGTCACGACGCCAAGAGCCGGTGCGGCCACCGGATTTGGCCACCACCATGAGGTCGCGCATCGCTGCCGAGCGATCGATCGATTTGAGCATATCAACCAGGGTCAGGCCCGCCACGGTCACCGCAGTTAGCGCCTCCATTTCCGGGCCGATCAGGTCATTCGCCCGCACCGAGGCCTGCATGAGGATACCTTCATCGGTGATCTCCAACTCGACATCTGCCCCGTGGATGTTCACGACGTGCGCCAAGGGGATCAACTCCGAGGTCTTCTTCACCCCGCAGATGCCCGCGACCCGGGCGGTCGCCAGCATCTCCGTCGTGTCGACCTCCCCGTTGCGCAGCCGCGCCACTGTGTGGGGAGGCACGCTCACCAGGCCGATCGCGGTGGCCTCGCGGGTCGTCACCCGCTTGTCGGCCACGTCGACCATGTGAACAGTTCCGTCTTCTCGCAGGTGAGCCACATTCATGGTTCTATCGTTTCACGTCACTGTCACTGTTCCACCGGCTGGGTCGGTGGGTCGCGCAGCCCGCGACGCGGATAGATTTACCGAGACACGACATCCACACGAATGTGCAGGTCAACCGCATGCCCCACTCCTCCACCGAATCATCCACCGGGCCAGCGCCCACTCCGATGAGTGCCTGCGAGCCCGCCACGAGTGGCGAAGGGCTACGCCGCTCCCTGATGAGCCGCCACCTGACAATGATCTCCATCGGCGGGGCCATCGGCACCGGGCTGTTTGTCGCCTCTGGTTCCACCGTCTCCCAGGCGGGGCCGGGCGGTGCCCTGGTCGCCTATGCCGTCATTGGCATGATGGTGTGGCTCATCATGCAATCACTTGGGGAGATGGCGGCCTTCTTGCCGGTCGCAGGATCCTTCGGTGAATACGGCAGCCGTTTCGTCTCCCCATCCTTCGGTTTCGCGATTGGCTGGAACTATTGGTTCAACTGGGCGATCACCGTGGCCGCTGAACTCGTCGCAGCCGCGCTGGTAATGAAGTATTGGTTCCCCGAGGTGCCCTCCATCGTGTGGTCTGGACTGTTCTTGCTGCTGTTGTTCGGCATCAACGCCTTGTCGGCTCGCGCCTACGGGGAGAGCGAGTTCTGGTTCGCGGCGATCAAGGTCGTCGCAGTCGTCGTCTTCCTGGTGCTGGGCCTGGCGATGATCGCCGGGATCATCGGGGAGTCCCCGGGCACCAGCAACTGGACGGTGGGGGAAGCCCCGTTCGTCGGCGGGGGAGAGGGCATCCTGCTCGTCCTGCTCGTCGCTGGGTATTCCTTCCAAGGAACCGAACTCATCGGCACCGCTGCCGGTGAGGCCGATAACCCCGGAACGACCATCCCGAGGGCCATTCGCACCATCTTTTGGCGCATCCTGCTGTTCTACATCGGGGCCATCGCCGTGATCGGTTTCCTGCTGCCCTACACCGACCCGAACCTGTTGAATTCATCGGAATCGAATGTCTCGGTCAGCCCCTTCACCCTAGTCTTCGACCATGCTGGGGTGCTGGGCGCGGCGAGCGTGATGAATGCCGTCATCCTCACCTCAGTGTTATCGGCCGGAACCTCCGGGCTGTATTCCTCCACCCGGATGCTGTTCGCCTTGGCGCAGCGTGGGCACGCACCGCGGTTCCTCACGCGGCTATCGCGTCACCGGATACCGATGAATGCCCTACTGGCCACCACTTTGGTTGGATTGGCCGGTTTCCTCACCTCGCTGATCGGCGACGGGCGTGCATACCAACTGCTGCTGACCATCTCAGCCCTGGCTGGATTCATCACCTGGGCAGGTATCTCCTGGTGTCATTGGAAGTTCCGCAAAGCATTGCGCGCTCAGGGCCACGATCTGGCCGCTCTGCCCTACCGGGCCCGTTTCTTCCCGGCTGGGGCCGTCGTCGCGTTGGTGGCCTGTATCGCGATCATCGTCGGTCAGGCCTATGGGCCGGTCACCACCGGCACCAAGGTGGGTGACATTGTCATGTCTTATCTGGGTGTCCCGGTCTTCTTCGCCCTGTGGTGGGGCCACAAACTGGTCACCAGGGCTCCTGCGGTGCGCCCCGAGGAGGCTGACCTCGGTACCGAATGAATTCGCTCGTCTTGGCCCTGTAAGCGCGTGCCGCTCCTATGTCAGCCGACAGGCCACGAGAAGAGCTCGGCCCTGACCGTGTGAAGGTGTCCCCCATGGGGGACTGTGGGAGGGCAGGTGGTGGAGGTTGGCTTGGTGGTGACGAAAGGAGTCACCATGACCACCGAAGTGATCAGGACCGAGAACCTGACGAAGCGCTACGGCGAGCGCAATGTCGTCGACAGCCTCAACCTGAGCGTGCCGCAGGGTGTGGTGTATGGCTTTATGGGCCTCAATGGGGCTGGGAAGTCGACGACCATGAAGATGCTGCTCGGGCTCACCACCCCCACCGAAGGCCACATTGAGGTCTTCGGCCAGCCCCTCGACAAGAACCTGCCCAGCATTCTGGGACGCACCGGCTCACTCATCGAGGGTCCCTCCTACTACCCGAACCTGACCGGTGCCGAGAATCTATCCATCTTGCAGCGATTGCTGAACCTGCCCGCTCAGCGAATCGACGAGACCCTGGAGGTCGTCGGCCTGAGTGGTGCCCGGGACAAGCTGGCCAAGTCGTATTCGCTGGGCATGAAACAGCGTCTCGGCATCGCCATGGCGCTGCTGGCCAACCCGCAGTTGCTCATCCTCGACGAGCCGACCAACGGTCTCGACCCGGCCGGTATTCATGAGATCCGTGAATTGCTGGTCGCCCTCGCCCACCACGACGGGGTCACCGTGCTGGTCTCCACCCACCTGCTTGCCGAGATCGATCTGATGGCCGATCAGGTCGGCATCATCCACGAAGGACTCCTGCGCTACCAAGGCCCCCTGACCGGTTTGCGGGACAACGGGCATCTCGTATTGCGCACCTCCGACAACCAGCGCATCCGCGAGTCGCTGCGGCGCTGGGGATGCCCGGTTGCCGATAGCCCGTCTACCTCGTCGGATCTCCCGGTGGAAGTGCCGGGCAATGTGACGGACCTGAATCGCGCCCACATCGTCCGCTACGTGCTTTCCGAGGGCGCCGACGTTTACGAGATCTCCCATCACCGCCGCAGCCTGGAGGATGTCTTCCTCGACCTCACCGAGGGGCTTTCTTCAATTCCGGAAAGGACAGCAGCATGACCGGTATTCCTCTGGAAATCGCCAAGATCAAGCGTCGTCGGGTGCTGCCCATTACTTTGGCCGTCACTTTGAGTGGCGTCGCCTGGACGGCCATGGCCATCGGCAAAATGGCCGCCAAGGGAAAGATAGCCATAGACGCGGTCACGGTGCTGAATCAATACAACTCCGTATTGCCTATGGTGGCGCCGCTGATGGTTGCGGTGCTCATCGTGCGGGTGGCTGGTGCTGAGCAGGAGAATGACATGCTTACCCGGCTTGTCGCGGCAGGCGCATCCCGGACCAGTCTGTGGATCAATAAGCTCCTGCTCATCGCGGGCTTTTTGGTCATCATCCACACCATTGGTTTCGCCGGAGCGATCGGCTTCGGGCTGGGATCGGGCGCCACATTCGATGCCGGGCTCACCGCCCAATGCTTGGTTCTCGCCCTTGTCACTTCCGTGGAGCTTGCCGCACCACTGTTGGTGATTGCGCTGCGCGGTAACCGGCAGCCTGTCGTCATCGCCATTGGCCTGGCATTGACCGTTGCCGGTGCCCTGTTGAGTCTGGCTCCGGTCTGGTTGCAGATGGTGTTGCCCAGCACCCAGATCTACGCGGCCAACCCGACCAAGGCAGTTTTCGATGCCGCCAACTATGTCAGCGGCTACGCCCTCAATCCTGAAGGAGCTGCACTGATTCCCCTCGTCGCATTGATTGCCGCGGCTGTCGTCGCGGCGTCCGCCATCGTCCATCGCATGTGGAAGGTAGAAGCATGACCGCCATTGCACCATCCGTCGTCACCGAGATCACCAAACAACGTAGGGGTTCGCTCTGGTTCCCTGTCGCATCCTTCCTATTCGGAGGCATCATGGTAGCCAGTGGCCTGTACAGCTACCACAAGTACACCGACGTCTGGCAGCAGCAGTCAATGACTTGGTCGGCGGTCTGGGCCAATGCTGCGATGCTTTACGGTGGGCTCCTGCTGCCAATCCTGCTCGGCATATACGCAGCATGGTCAATGAGAATGGAGCATTCCACCGGTAGCATCGCCCGGCTGCGGGCGCTCGGCTTGGGTTCCTCGCTGATCCTCGGCAAGGTGGCAGGCGCACTGGCTGCCAACCTGATCTCCTGCCTGCTGCTGGGAGCAACCGTCACCGCTGTTGGTTTGGTCACTGGTTTCAATATTGATGCCGAGTACCTGCGAGTCCTGGCCTATCTCGGGCTGGGGTTGCTGGGCGGCTGGTCGGCCTCGTGCATCTTCTTGGTGCTGGCCTGCGTCATCCGTTCCTTCGCGGTGGTGTGCGGGGTCTCGGTACTGTGTGCGATCAGCGGTTTCGGGATCATGTTCGTCGCCCCTGGGAAGCAATGGCTGTGGCCGTTCAGTCAGATCTCGCTTGGTATGCATGGCCGTGACCCGATCAGCCTGGAACTGATGCCCACCATTGGATTCATGGTCGTCAACGCTGTCATCATCGTCGTGGCAGCAACGCTGGCAACTCGGGTGCTCGGGAAACGGGAGGGCTGAACGATGGGGCCGACCACGCGGGCGCAATCGACTTTGTTCGACAACGTGCTAGCTCTGCTGCACCGTCACCCCTTGTGGGTGAACGCACTGTGGGCTGTCGGCTCTCTGATGCTCTCCGCGACGGTGTGCTTCCAGAAGCTATTTGGGATGCAGTCCATCACCCTGCTCCAGGCCGCTTTCACCTTGGTGTGCGCCATCATTAGCTGTGCCGCCATCATGATCCGGCACCGCAGGGGGTTCCCAGCGCTGGCCACGACCATCATCTGTGCTGCGGCCTCCAGCGTTCTTGGCGACGGACGAGCCGGTGTCGAGACGATATGGATCGTCACATGGACCATCATCATCCGGGACACTCCACGCCGGGCCGCATTCGGTGCGCTTACCGGGTTCGCCGGTTCGTTTCTCGTGGGCACCCTTTTGGTGCAGCACCAGAAGGTCGGCTGGTTCCAGGGAATCCTCCTGTGGCTCGGGCCGTTGCTGATCGTCGACATGGTCGCGGTCTTGGTGAGAGCGCGCTCCGCCACGATTGTCGAGCGGCAGCGGCTAGCCGAACAGCAGGCCGAGGTGCGTGCGGTCGCTGAGCGGTTGCGTATTGCTGCTGATATGCACGACATCATCGGACATGGGCTCACCAGCATCATCAATCTCACCGATGTTGCAATGCTGGCTTTGGAGCATGACGACATCGTGACCGTCAACGAATCTGTGGAGCGGGCGAATGAGCTGGCCAGGAACACCTTGATGCATAGCAGGGCGGTTATCTCCCGGCTGCGTGGTGATTGCGTGCAGCCGACCTTGCGCCCCCAACCCGGTCTCGGCCAACTCGCCGAGATTGTTGAACCAGCTGAGCGGGCCGGGGTCACGGTCCGCTTGGAGGAGACCGGGCAGCGCCCTGGTGGCCTGCTGGAGGTCGACGCTTACCGGATCATCCAGGAATCGGTCACCAATGTGCTGCGGCATGGGGTGGATGTCAGCCGGATCACCATCGTTGTGCGGCATGACCCCATGGGCACCAGGATCGTGGTGAGTGATGACGGGGCGGGCACCGATGCCGGCCCGCGGCAGGGCAGTGGATTGTCTGGCATGACCGAGCGGGCCCGGGCTCACGGCGGAACCCTGACAGCCGGGCCCACCGGCCATGGTTGGCGGGTAGATGCTGACCTACGGAAGGCGGAATCATGATCCGCGTGATGATCGTCGACGATATCGCAGACACCCGCACCTCACTTGCCCGGATACTCGGTTACAGCGACGATATTGAGGTCGTCGCCCAGGCAGCCGACGGGCTGGCCGCACTCGCCGACCAGCAGACCGTGCAGGCTGAGGTCATCGTCATGGATGTGCGGATGCCCCGCATGGATGGCATTGAGGCCACCCGGCGGCTGCTGGCGACCGATTCAAAGGTGAAGGTGCTTGTGTTAACCACCTTCGACCTTGACGAATATGCTTTCGCGGCCTTGGAGGCCGGGGCGTCGGGATTCCTGCTCAAAGACACCCGTCCCGCTCAACTCACCGATGCGGTTCGGTCGGTGGCCCGCGGGGATGCCGTGCTCACGCCACGTATCACCCGTCAATTGCTGGCGCGCAGTCCTTTGCGGAAAGTGGACGAGCAGCAGGCCCGCGAGCGGCGCGAGGCCGCCGAGAAACTAGCTGTACTCACCGAGCGGGAGCGCGAGGTCGTCGACCTGATCGCCGACGGCCTGACCAATGCCGAGATCGCCGAGAAGCTGGTGCTGTCCACCGAGACGACGAAGACCTACGTCAAGCGATTGCTTACCAAGCTTGGACTGCGTGATCGTATTCAGATTGTTCTGCTTGTCCATGCCGCTGAGGGCCGGGCTGGGTGAGGGTGAGGTTTTTGGTTGGTGGTTGTGGGTTTTATCCGGTGACGATGGCTTGGAATTCTGCGATGTTGATGGTGGTTGT
>ERZ772986.2015-NODE-2015-length-11307-cov-2.137131_pt1 | contig 11307 bp, 11 predicted proteins | sample MGYA00511898_ERZ772986 | MGnify/ENA primary metagenome ERZ772986 (study PRJEB29015, sample SAMEA2737934) | human oral metagenome | biome: human oral; feature: human-associated habitat; material: dental | place: China | collected 2148 ... | reverse complement strand
ATGCGTCCTCGCCAAATGGCTTGCGCTTGATCTGCGGGTACTCATCCTCAACGGACCGACCGTCGGTGTTGACATCGGCGCAAAGTTCGACATCTATGAGCTCATCAAACGACTCGCGCGTGCGGGACTGACCGTGCTCATCATCTCCGACGACCTGCCGGAGGTGCTCATGAACTGCAACCGCGTCATGGTGATGCGTGCGGGGCGTCTGTCCGCCGTGCTCGATACGGCGGGGCTCACCGAGAGCAAACTCGCGGGACTTGCACACGAAGGAGGGGAAACGGCATGAAAAAGAGATTTTTTTCATCCACGGAATTTTATATCACCGTCGTTCTGTTTCTGCTCTGCATTGCCATCGAGATGAAAAGCGGGCAGTTCTTCACGGGCAACAACGCGGTCGACCTCGTGCGTGCATTTTCGGTGCCTGCGATGTTCTGCATCGGTGAGATGTTCGTCATCATCACGGGCGGCGTCGACGTCTCCTTTCCGGCGATTGCCTCCATGTCGATGTTCATCGTCTGCTTACGTATGGATGGGGTTGTAGAGAATCCTATTGCCTTCTTTGCGGCGGCAATGGGCATCGGCCTCCTCGTCGGGCTCGTCAACGGATTCATCATCGCGCGCTACCGGTTCCCTGCGCTCATCGTAACGCTCGGGACAAGCAGCATCTGTTTCGGCATCATGCAGGGCGTCTTCAAGTCGCGCGAATACCCGCTCACGGCGCCGCTCTACGAGATGGGGCAGATGAAACTGTTCTCGGCGACCAATGCCGTCTCGGGGCTGACGTCCGACATGCCCGTCGGCATCCTCTTCATGCTGCTGCTCGTCTTTGTCGGCTGGTTCATTCTCAACCGTACGATGCTCGGGCGCGGCATCTACGCCATCGGCGGCGACGAGCGCGCGGCGCAGCGTGCGGGATTTAGCGTATTTAAGACCATTCTCTTCATCTACGCCTTCTCCGGCTGTATGGCGGGGCTGATCGGCGTCCTGCGCTCGACCATGCTGCTAGCCGTCCATCCGAACAATCTTGAGGGACTGGAGATGACGGTCATCGCTGCGTGCGTCCTCGGCGGCGTCCGGATGGAGGGCGGCAAGGGGACGGTGCTCGGGGCACTCCTCGGCATGGCGCTGCTCACCGTCGTGGACAACAGCCTCATTCTGCTCGACATCTCGACCACATGGCAAAAGGTCTTTACCGGTGCGATCATTATCATCGGCACTGCGATCTCCGCCATCCAGATGAAACGAAATGCGCGGCGGCTCACCGTACAAGTTGATAAAGGAGGGGAATGAGCATGGCGACCATTCGAAGCCTCATGCAAAAGGATCAGAACCTGACGCGTCTCTGTATCGTTTTCCTCGCGGTATTTATCATCTGTACTGTACTCAAAGGGACGCTCTTCCTCAGCGTCAACAATTTCCAGTCGATGGGCAAGCAGTTCCCCGAGTTTGGATTACTCGCGATTGCGATGGCGTTTACCCTCTATACCGCGGGCATCGACCTCAGCGTTGTCGCCATTGCAAACCTTTCCGCCGTGCTCGTCGCGAAGGCTCTGCTGCTGCTCGTCACACCGGAGACGGATGCGGGCACCGTGACGGCGATTATCCTCTGCGTTTTCCTGCTCGCACTCCTCTTCGGTACGCTCTGTGGCGCGCTCAACGGGCTGCTCATCGGCGGCGTCGGCATCACGCCGATCCTCGCCACACTAGGCACACAGGCACTCTTTATGGGATGTGCCGTCGTGCTCACGGGCGGCAGCACACTCGGCGGACTCCCCCCTGAGATCGCGAAAGGGATGGCGGCAAAGCCGCTCGGCATTCCCGTGCCGTTCCTCATCTTCGCCGTATTCGCCGCTGCGGCTGCGTTTATCATGGAGCGCACGACGCTCGGGTACAAGCTGCGGATGCTCGGCACGAGTGTCAAAGCATCGGCGTTTACAGGGTTCAGCAATGTGCGGCTCTATATCGCAAACTATATGCTAAGCGGTCTCCTCAGCGCCGCAGCGGGGATCATCATGCTCGGGCGATTCAACTCGGCAAAGGCGGACTACGGTGCCTCCTACGTCATGGAGGCGATCCTTATCGCGGTGCTTGGCGGTGTCGATCCCTATGGCGGAAAGGGCAATATGAAGGGCGTTATCGTCGCCATCCTCATCGTGCAGATGATCTCGAGTTGGCTCAACATGTACGAGAGCATCTCCAACTTCTACCGCCAGATTATCTGGGGCGCGCTGCTCATCTTCGTCCTGATTTACAACCACATCGTGAGCGAGCGCGAGAAGAAAAAGGCGAGCGAACATTGAGAGGACTGGATTTCACCGATATTGCACTGCCGTTATAGGAGCTGTCGCCTCCATCAGAGCGCGGCGCGGTCTTTTAACGGCGGCATAACTCCATACGAACAGAAAGCTCGCTGCGCTGAAAGCTATATCAGTGCAGCGGGCTTACTATTTTTGGACTATTTTATAAGCGTTCATTCCTAACGGAACTTATACCCCGACCTAAATCGCATCACATCTGCTTGTCGTATGTTATGTGCAGAAAGTCGAACAGTGAAGAATGCTGTTGCCGGAAAGGAAGCGATGAAGATGATAAAAAAACGTTTGCAAAAGAATATTGCCGTTATGCTGATTGGTATTATGAGTTATGGAGGAGGGAGCGTCGTATTTGCATACGACGATATAGCCGTTCGCGCGGCAGTGGCGGCAGACGAGGCGGACGTGGTGCACATGCCGGCACATCCCGAAGAGGCGGTGCCGCCGGACGAGGCGGACGAGGTGCACATGCCGGCGCATCCCGAAGAGGCGATGCCGCCGGACGAGGCGGATGAGGTGCACATGCCGGCGCATCCGGAAGAGTCTGTGCATGCCGAGAAGGCGGATGACGTCTATATGCCGCTTTCATACTCATATAATGGGGGCGATATGATCACGCTTGCGCGCCGGGATCGTGACTGGAGGGACGACCGGGGATTCCACCGCGATCGCAGCCGTCGGGGCGGATACTCGCAGGGCAGCGTCAATACCGCTGCAATTGCGGGTGCCGTCATCGGCGCGATCATCGCAAAAAACACCTAAATATGAGCGGCATTTTGCCGTGCTGAGAGAAAAGGATTGCCGCAGGAAGACGTTCTGCGGCAATCCTTTTATATGCAGTATATTCTCCTGCCCCCTTTTCCTTGACAAATATCATGCCGGTTGCTAGGATAGCATTAAAGAGATATATACGAACTGAACATAGAGCAATGAGAAAAAGGTATACGATCGTTCACGGTACATCCATGGGATTTCCTGCAGAGGCTTGATACACGGATCAGGAGGATGATGGTATGCGAATGGGGAGAATTTTTTTCTATGCGGGGATTGTCGCTGCAATATTGAGTCTCGCGGGCTGCGGCGGAACGGACGTCGTACCGCGCGACAACAGCGGGACAAAGGTGGGCGTCGCGATGCCGGCACAGCAGCTGCTCCGATGGAACCGGGACGGCGCGTATCTCGAGATTTCGATGTCGACATCATGTTTGCGGACAACGACGCGGAAAAGCAAAAGACGCAGCTCGAGCAGATGATCGGCGAGGGCTGCAAGGTGCTTGTCATCGCCGCGGTGGACGGCGATGTGCTCCGCCCGGTGATTGAGCGCGCGCAGCAGGCGGGGGTGACCGTCATCGCCTATGACCGCCTCCTCATGGGGACGGATGCGGTCGATTACTATGCGACGTTCGACAGTTATGCCGTCGGACGGATGCAGGCACAGACCATTGTGGACAAGCTCGGTCTTGCGGAGGGGAAACAGGGCACGCTCGAGATCGCGGCGGGCCCCATGGAGGACAGCAACGCTAAAGTGCTCTATGCGGGCGCAATGGATGTGCTGAAGCCTTACATCGACAAGGGGCAGCTCACGATTCGCTCGGGGCAGCGCTCGCAGGAACAGTGCGCGACGCCCGGCTGGGCGACGCTGATGGCAAAGGAGCGCATGGCGGGGCTTCTCAAGCAGTATGAGACGGGCAGCCTTGACGCCGTGCTCGCGGCGAACGACTCCATCGCACTCGGCGTCCTCGCTGCGCTGAAGGACGCGGGTTACAGCTCGGCGGCGCGTCCGATGCCTGTGCTCACGGGGCAGGATGCCGACCTGCCGAATGTGCAGGCGCTCATCGCAGGAGAGCAAACTATGTCCGTCTTTAAGGACACGCGGCTGCTCGCGCTCGAGACGGCAAAGATGGTCGAGGCGATCGCCGGGAAGCAGCAGCCCGAGATCAACGACACGCAGAATTTCATGAACGGGAAAAAGGTTGTCCCCGCGCATGTGCTGAAGGGAACGCTCGTCGACGCGTCGAATTATAAGAGCGTCCTCGTCGATTCCGGCTACTACAGCACCGTCGATATTGACGGTACGGCATCGCGTGCGCTCGGTGTGAAGTAATTTTTATAGAGACGACACAGGGAGATTGCCCCCTGCGGGCGGGGGAGCCTCCCTTTTGTGTTGCGGCGGCACGCGGTGACAGCACGGCGGGGATTATGCCGCGCCATTGTGCCCGCACGGACTTACAAAAAAATGAATCTGTCGGTTCGTCGGGGGCATGGACGATATGCGGTCGTTTTTGAATAAAACCCGTGCTTTACGAGAAGGAGCCTCTGATGCAAAAACTTCGCGCGGTCTTTGACCGGAGAATATCACCGCTCCCCTATGTGCTTTGTTCCGGCATTTTGACTGCGGCAGGGATTTGGATTCTCTGGCATTGGGGGGAGGTTGTCGATGTCCTTTCCGCGCTGATGATGCAGGTTTTAGCGCCGATCTTTGTGCCTGCGGCGGAGCGGCTGCCGGACGCGCCGGATCGGTACACATTGGATTTTGTGGATTATTGTGTTTACACGCTGTGTCTGCCGCTTGCGCCCGCGCTGCCGCTTGTGCCGCAGCTATATCTCGCCGTTTGCCGTCTGCGGGATGCGGGGCGCCCGCTGAAGTATCTGTGGATCCCGCTCGGCACCTTCCTTGCGCTTACGGCTCTGAATATCCTCTATGTATGGGTGCGGGTCACGTTTATGCCGCCGGATCCGTTCCGGGTGCAAAATTCGCTGGGGCCCTACGGTTCGACGATCTTCGTCAGTATTCTGTGCTTCTTGCTGACGATTTGTATCGCACAATTGATCTTTATCCTGTTTGGATGTTTCAAGCGAAAAAAGGATCCTGCAGCGGAGCACACCATGTCGAAAAGCGTATAAGAAAAGGCTGCAGCCGAATGTGCGAAGGCAGCAGCTTTTTTGATGCGTATGTTATTTCCCGTCGGCACCCTTCAAATATTTGTCAAAGAACGCGATGATGACCTTCATGACCTCCGGCTGCACCCAGTAATCGCCGCCGTGGAGCGCGTGCGGGACGACGTAGCGCGTCGAGGCGAGACCGCGTGCGCGCAGCGATTCGTGCAGGAGATTCGTCTGACTCGGCGAGACCGACGTGTCGCTCGTGCCGTGCATGAACATGAACGGCGCGGCCTTCTTCGAGATATAGGTAATGGGGTTTGCAGCCTTTGCGCCTTCGGGATTGGCGAGGATGCCGCCGTCCCTGCCGCCGAATACGGGCGAGCCGTTCACCCACAGTGCTTCCGTCGCGCCCGCAGATCGATGCGTCGCCTTTACCTCGTCCGAATAGTCGTCGCCGACCTTCGTCAGATCCGAGAGACCGTACATATCGAGCGCAGCCTGAACGTCGCTCGACTCGTCAAGGTGCTCGCCGACGTCGAACTCTTTGTCACCGTTGGTCGTGCCCATCATCGCGGTGAGATAGCCGCCCGCAGAGCCGCCGAGGATGCCGATGTGCGCGGGATCGATGTTGAACTTCGCCGCATTCGCACGCAGATAGCGCACCGCCGCCTTCACATCCTCGAGCGGCTGCGGGAAGATCGCGGTCGGCGCGACGCGGTACTCGATGCTCGCGACGACGTAGCCTGCCTCCGCGAGATCCATGCGCTGCTGGAGGTAGCTGTCCTTGTTCGCGTTGATGAAGCCGCCGCCCGTGACGTAGACGAGCGCAGGCATGGGCGCCTTTGCCTGCGGCTTGAGGATGTCCATCCGCAGCGGGATGCTCTCATAGCCGCGGCTCGGCACCTGCGCATAGACAACGTTCGAGATGTAGGAGACGTACGGGCGCGTCTTCGCGACGTCGAGCCGTTCGCTCCCCTCCGGAATCACGATCGGCCGCTCCGCCGCAGCGGGCGCGCCGCCCATCTCCGCATCGCGCATGTCGGGTATCGCCTGTGCCGCCATTGCCGTACCTCCCATCGCAGCAATCATCAGTCCGAGTAACAGAACCTTTGCCTTCATAAAAAATCCCCCTCGTTTCTCCCGGGCGCACAGCGGTGCGCCCATATCGACCACGGCGGCAATCCTTTTCTCTGCAAAACGCGTTACTTCCTGCGGCGCCGATAGTGCGCGTCGTAGTATTTGCCCGCGCGGATGTCGTCGGTCATGCCCTCGTACGGCGCCTCGGCAATGACTCGTTGTCGACGCCTGCCGCGCCGATGTAGGTGATGGTTGCGAACTCGGGCACAACGAGCTTCGGGTACGTTGCATACTTTTCACGGGATTCTTCCATCAGCGCGATGTGCTCGTTCTGGAAACAAACCGTGATCTCCGGATGCTCCTTGACCCAGCGCGGGAAGAAGATCGTCCCGTTGAGCTTCTTCTCGTTCGGCACGAAGTCGAGCGCAACGTCCGTGCCCGTCGGCTCCGTCCACGCGACCTTGTAGATGCCCTCGGTCAGCAGCGAGATATGCGCCTCCTGCCCCTTGACCCAGCGTCCCTTGACTATGCCGCCGTGGATGCGGTAGTCCACCGTGTGATCGTTCTTGCAGTACCACTCGTACTCCCAGCCGTTGTCATAGGTGTAGATGAAATGCGTCCCGACAAAATCCTCCAGCGTCCGAAATGTTTTTCCATAGATAAATCTCCCCCTATACACCGTGCGCAGCGCCCCCGCGCCGCGCTCTGCAACTATATTGTACGACGCACAACCGCTATTGTCAAAGGGGATTCATACGCAGATGCCCTTTTCGTAAAGCTCGTCACAGGACAGATCGAGCTCGTCGTTCCGGCTGACGCCGCAGCCGCCGACGTCCGCCTTCACGGACAAAGCTTCCTCCGCCTCTCGAGCGTTTGAATGTCGAGGGCATCGATGTATTCGCCGTATACGGCATGAAAATGAGGGGGATTGGTATAAACTTTCTAATCTTACTATATTATACTATATAGCGAATATAAAAATATATCTTCCTGCAAAGGAGTTCCGCCATGCGCACAGTTCGTTCTTCCGTTCAACGTATCTTCGCCGCCTTCTGCGGCGCGGCCGTTCTCTTCTCCTCCGTCTGCGCGGACGCGTCCGATCCGATGACGGACGCGCATCACCCCGCGTACGTGCGGCGCACGGTGCTGCCCGACAATGCGCGGGCGCGCCGCGAGATGCCGACCGTGGAGGACCTGCGCGCATATGCGCCCGCACGGGCGGCGCTCGTCGATCCTGCGGCGACGGCGGAAACGCGGGCTCTCTACGCGTATCTCGCGGCGGTCGGGCGCGCGGGATACGTGATCTACGGGCACCAGAACGACGCGCACCATAAGGCGTTCCGCACGGAGGACGGGACGAACTCCGATACGAAGGACGCCGTCGGGGCGCTCGCGGGCATCGTCGGCATGGACGCGCTCTCCCTCACGGGCGAGGAGCTGGAGCTGACGGAAGCGGAGCGCGCGGCGGGCGTCACCGATACGGATAAACTCGTCCGTATCGCATGCGACGCGTCGCGAGAGGGCGCGATCCTCACGTTCTCCATGCACATGCCGAATTTCGCGCGCGTCGCGCGGCGGCCGACGGCGAACGGCCGCTATGATTTCTCCGGGTATTCGCCGCGGCAGCTGTCGGGCAATGTGGTCCGCCGCTGTCTGCCGGGCGGCGATCTCCGCCCCGTCTACACGGCATATCTCGATCTTGTCGCGGACTTCGCGCGGCGGCTTTCGGCGGAGGGGATTCCCCTGCTCTTTCGCCCGCTTCACGAGCACAACGGAGATTGGTTCTGGTGGGGCGCGCGCAGTTCGTCGGCGGAGGACTTTGCTGCGCTCTGGCGCGCGACGGTAGAGTACCTGCGCGATGAGAAGGGCGTACACAATCTGATCTACGTCTATTCGCCGAACGGTCCGTTCGATGCGGAGGAGGCGTATTTGGACCGTTATCCCGGGGACGATTATGCGGACGTCTTCGGATTCGACCTTTACGATGACGATCACACGGACGCGTGGATCGGCACGCTCGACCGATCGGCGGCGGTCGTAGCGCGAGCGGCGGCGCGGCACGCGAAGATCGCGGCGCTGACCGAGGTCGGCGTACATATGGACGGCGGCGGTCTCGCGCTCACGGGCAACGCGGACAAGGCATGGTACGCTGAGATTTCGGCGCTTGTGCGGCGATACCATATGCCGTATTTCATGACGTGGGCGAACTTTGAAAAGGAACGCCGCAACTTCTACCAGCCGTACATGACGGACGATGCGTACGGGCACGAGATGATCGACGGCTTCGTCGCGTTCTATAACGAGCCGTCGTCCCTCTTCGCCGACGGCATCGCCGACTACCGCAGGATGCCCGTATCGGCGCGATAAATATAAATTTACGGCAGGAACTTTCAGCTTCTTCGTGAATATCCATACATAGGGAATACCGTACCATAGGAAAGGGAGTCTTATCTCATGAAATCTCTGCGCAGTAAATTTATGGCGGCGCTGCTGGCGCCCGTCATCGGCCTGTCTCTGCTGATCGTGGGACTGCTGCTGGTGATGACGAACAGCCGCGACCACGAGACGCAGGCGCAGTTCCGCACGATCCTCTACGACGATTACGACAACATGATCCGCGTCGGGACGCAGCTCGCGCTCTACGAAGTGCAGAGCGCCTACGACGCCTACAAAGACGGGCGCCTCACAGAGGACGAGGCGAAGGCGGAAGCCGCCGCGCGCGTCAAGCAGCTGCGCTACGGAGCGGATAACAGCGGCTATTTTTGGATCGACGACACGAACTCATGTGGGAAAAGCCCGAGGATGTCGGCACGGGACGCCTCTCGCCGAAGCGCGCCTATTCGCTGAAGTTCGCTCCGTGGGGCTGGGTCATCTCGACCGGCAACTATGTTGACAATATCGACACCTATCTTGCGCAGCGCAGCGAGGAGAACCGCACCGGCGCCTATGAGCAGCTGGGTCTCTCCGTGCTCTGCATTGCCCTGGCGCTCGTCGTCTGCGTCATCGTCGCCGTGCGCGTCAGCGGCAGCGTGACGCGCCCTGTGACCGATATGGCAAGTGCGTTCTCCAAGAATGCGCAGGGGAAAATCAAGATTCATCCAATTGAAAATGACAGCGCGGATGAAATCGGCGTTCTATCGCGTACGATGAACGATTTCAGTGCGCAGATCAAGACGATGGTCGGCTCGCTCGCGCATGGTGCAGCGGCACTCGGCGATATGTCAACGACGCTCAGTCACTCCAATACGAGCGTTCTGGAGTCCGGCGAACAGATCAGCCGCACCATCGAGAGTATCGCAAGCGGTGCGACCGATCAGGCAATGCACACGCAGAATATCAACGACAACATCCGGTCCATTGAGACGGCGTTGCGGGAAAATGAGACGATGCTGCATGCCCTGAAGGAGGTCAGCAGCATGGTGAACGAAGAAAAAGAGCATGGATCGCGAGCGGTGGAGGCTCTGCTGCGTGAGACTAAGCAGGTGAATGATAATGTCGCGCGTATCGCATCCCTCGTTACAGAGAGCCATGCGAGTGCAGGAAAAATTGGCGAAGCGAGCACGATGATTGAGTCCATCGCCGAACAGACACAGCTACTCGTGCTGAATGCGGCGATCGAAGCTGCGCGCGCAGGCGAGACAGGGCGCGGATTTGCCGTCGTTGCGGGCGAGGTGCGCAAGCTCGCAGAGCAGACCAGCCTCTTTACAAACGATATCAAATCCGTCATTCTCGCCCTGCAGCGCGACTCGGAGAATACCGTGACCTGTATCAGGGATGTCGAGTCGTCTGCTGAGGCACAAGCAGCGGCAATCGAGTCGACGCGCAACAACTATACGAATATTGCGGAATCCATTGAACGGATGGAGCGTGCCGTCGGCAACCTGGAGCATGCACTCTCCAATATCTTTGCCAACGTCAAGGAAATTGTGCCGCTCGTCGGCTCGCTGGCAGGCAGCGCACAGAACAGTGCCGCGAGCACTGAGGAGATGGCGGCGAGCGTCCAGCAGCAGACACACGCGATCAACGAAATGGCAGATGTCGCACGTCAGCTTGCCGAGGAGGTTCGCGCAATCAAAGGGCAGATCGAGACATTCGACGTGTAAGCACAGCCTAAGGTACGGAAGACGGCATACGTACCGTATACAAAGAACCGTCCACCCTGTCATGGAACAGCGGTGCGGCGGTTTTTTGATGTGCATATGCGGATACATAGGAACGGATACGTCTAAAACACTTGAAAAATTATAGTAAACCAATCTTCAAAATTTTGTTGACAATAAGATATATTTAGAGTTATCATAAACCGAACAAATAAAGGAGGCGTGTTTCTGTGAAACATTTGGAGGTTCGAGAGTTGGTACGCTGCGGGATTTTCATCGCGCTCATTACGGTGGGATCGTGGATTCGCATCCCGGTGGGGACGGATGTCTACACCTTGCAGTTCCTGTTTACGCTGCTGGCGGGGCTCGTGCTCGGGGCGCGGCTCGGAGCGATCGCGGTCGGCGCCTATGTGCTGCTCGGTCTCGTGGGCGTGCCGGTCTTTGCGATGGGCGGGGGCCCGGGGTATCTCTTTCAGCCGACGTTCGGCTATCTGCTCGGCGTCATCGTGCAGGCGTACTTCTGCGGGCGGTGGGCGCGGCAAACGGCGGAGCCGGGGGTTCGGCGGCTGCTGCTCGTAAACCTCGGCGGGATGGCGATCGTCTACGGCATCGGCATCAGTTGGTTCTATCTCGCGTCGAACTATCTGCTCGAGGCGCCGATCGCGCTCTGGACGGCGATTCTCTACTGCGGCATCCTCCAGACGCCGCCCGATCTCCTCATCTGCGGTGCGGCGGCGTGGCTCGCCGTGCGGTTCCGGCGGGCGGGCGCGTGGCAGAGTGTGCCGGCGCATGTTCAAGTGAAAGAAGTGTAATTGATGGGAAAAGCGCTTTTTATCACCGGGACGGGCACGGACGTCGGCAAGACCTATGTGACGGGGCTGATCGTGAAGAACCTCCGCACCGCGGGCTATCGGGCGGGCTATTATAAGGCT
>ERZ772986.2008-NODE-2008-length-11324-cov-20.599698_pt1 | contig 11324 bp, 7 predicted proteins | sample MGYA00511898_ERZ772986 | MGnify/ENA primary metagenome ERZ772986 (study PRJEB29015, sample SAMEA2737934) | human oral metagenome | biome: human oral; feature: human-associated habitat; material: dental | place: China | collected 2148 ... | reverse complement strand
ACATCATAGTGGAAAGAGTTGGTGTAGTATTCCTTGTCTGTAATATCAGGAATAGACCCAAACTTCTCTGTATCTAGTCGACAGAAGCGGTCTGTCAGACTTTCAGATGGTGTTGAGTAGATAGAGAAATGATAGCCATATTGGTCGGACCACTCTTCTACACGGCGTTTCATATCGCGAATGATGTCTAGCGTGAATTCCTTGGCATCTGGATTGCTTTCCCAACTATTGCCAAAGAAGACCGTCGCCACTTCATACAAGCCGATATAGCCCAACGAAACTGTCGCTCGACGATTCTTAAAGAGCTGGTCTACACTTTCTTCTTTTCCGAGACGGCGACCGAAGGCTCCATACTGATAAAGGATAGGAGCATTTGCTGGTGTTGCTTCCTTGGTTCGTTCGACACGATAAACCAGAGCATCTTCTGCGATGTTCATCCGTTCGTTAAAGATTTCCCAGAACTTGTTCAGATCACCTTCGGACTCAAGGGCGATACGAGGCAGATTGACTGTCACAACACCTAGATTCATACGGCCTGAATTGACCTCGACACCATTCTCATCCTTCCATCCTTGGAGGAAAGAACGACAGCCCATAGGCACCTTGAAGGAACCTGTCAGCTCGATAATCTTATCATAGGACAAGACATCTGGGTACATCCGCTTGGTTGCACACTCAAGAGCCAACTGTTTGATGTCATAGTTAGGTGAACCTTCCTCTAAGTTGAGTCCACTTTTTAGCGTAAAGATGAGTTTAGGGAAGATGGCTGTTCGATGTTCTGAACCAAGACCCTTGATACGAATGGTCAAGATCGCTTTTTGAATTTCACGCTCAAAACGATTGGTTCCTAGACCAAAACCTAGCGAAGTAAACGGTGTTTGTCCATTTGAAGTGAAGAGAGTATTGATTTCATACTCGAGAGATTGCATGGCATCGTAGATGTCTTTTTGCGTTTTCTTCCAAGCGTAATCTTCCCGTTTTTCAGGCAAAACCCATTCTTCTGCATCCTTGAGATGCTTTTGGTAATTCTTCTCTGCGTAAGGCGCCAAGACTTCATCGATACGGTCAGCTGAACAGCCTCCATACTGGCTAGAAGCAACGTTGGCGATGATTTGTGAAATTTGAGCTGTCGCAGTCTGGATAGACTTGGGGCTCTCTACCTCCGCATTTCCAATCTTAAAACCATTTTCCAACATGCCTTTAAAATCAATCAAACAGCAGTTGGTCATCGGTGTGTAGGGGCTATAATCCAAATCATGATAGTGGATATCCCCTTTTTGGTGAGCATTGGCTACGTGCTTAGGAAGCATTTGCAATCCGATTGATTTCCCAACAATCCCTGCTGTCAAATCACGCTGGGTGTTAAAGACATCGCTGTCTTTATTGGCATTTTCATTGACAACCGCCTGATCTTTATTGAGAAGTTTATGAATGCTAAAGTTGATATCTGTCGCTTTTGAGCGCTCAAAATCCCTTTGTGTCCGATAAGTGATATACTCCTCAGCCAGCGCATATTCTTTGGCTTCAAGGAGTTCATGTTCTACAATATTTTGAATCTCGTAAATCTTAACACCTTGAGGGAAGCGACTGTGAATCTCCGCAACAATGCGCTCAAGCAATCCATTGAGACGTCTTTCAACCAAGGGAGTCACATCCATGACTTTATCAGCTGCCTTGTGGAGCGCTTTGTCAATCTTGTCTATATCAAACACTACACGTCTACCATCTCGTTTTTCAACGAACAAAGTGGGAACGGTTGCAAGGTTTTCTTCTAATACAATCATATCCATGCTCTTTTCTATTTTTCTTCTTAAGTGATATTATACCACTCTAAAAAGAAAAATCAATATCTTGTGTTAAAAATTCTAAAATTTTTAAAAATACACAAGATATTGATTTGTTATTTAGATTTATAAAGCTTGAATTGACTAGTATCTGTCTTGACAAGTTCGTATTTTTCACTGAGCAAGTTTTCTACATCTGGCCATAATGTGACTTTTTGATTGACCAAAATCATCTTAGGTGGGGTCTCTTTTAAGTCATTGACTAGTTTACTTTTATTCTCATCACTTGCAGTATAGAGTGTTGGTGTTACTAGAGAAGTCGGAGCCAGTCGTTCACTTGCTCGATAAAAATCTGGACGATCATCCCAAGCATAGACACGATCCTCAGAACTCGTTTGCTGTTTAACCAAGCTAGCAAGCTGCTCGCGTTCCTGATAAGTACTTGGATGCGAAATATAGCGACTCAAAACAGGTAGGAAAAGTAAATAGACTATCGCAACTAATGGTAGATAGAAATTTCCCTTGAGGTAGCGACCAAAGAGCGATGAGGATTCTGTACTTCGTCTACGACTCGTACGGCCAGGAAGCCCTTCTTTAATATTAGTTAGCAATAACAATGTCAGAAAGGGCAAAACTACTGCCAAACGCGATCCATGTAAAGGTTCTTTCGAAAGAATTAACAGAATAAGACTTACTAGCAAGCCCAAGCTAGCCATTATTGAGACTGCATACTGCTTAGCAGGTTTAGATTGAACAATTCCTGAAACAATCAATGTCAACAACCCTAAAGCAAGGGCTAACAAGCCATAAAAAGTAGCGTTATCAATCAACTTGGTATTTGAAAGGAAGCCAAGGGTTACTACTGGATACAAGGTATGGCCAATCGCATCACCAAAAGTTCCTGTTAATACAGTATAGTAGCCAATTGGATAAAATATGAGAGAGAATCCTAGAGCTGATGCGAAAAATTGATACAAACCATGATCAAATCGACGCTTGGCAATATTAAATCCAAACAAACTCAAGGCAAGTATAGCTGCAAACAAGGTTGTGGGAATAGGTGATAGGAAGAAAGCTAGTGCTAAACTCATCCCAATTCGCAAGAAACCTTTATCGTTACTTGGATCATCCAGATAGTCAGCCACTAGGCTAAAACTATAAAATAGAAAAGGCAAGGCCACAACCACTGCATAGCTACCACCAAATCCCAGACTGCCCACAAACAGATAAAAAACCAATAAAAGCTGTCTAGCCTGCTCTCCCCGACCTGTCAAGGCATCTGCGGACTTGAATAAAAAAACTCCGGCTCCGAACAAGGCCAACCACTCCACCAAAGCAAAAAGAATACTCCCTTGAGAGAGATAGATTAGTACGTAATAAAGCAGTCCATTTGAACCATAATAATCCGTGTAAATCTGCCCACTCTGGTGTAGCGCCCAACCAGTATAAAGATCTTGCATCTGTTGGGGGCTCACCAAACCAAAGATCAGAGGCAAAATCACAGAGACAGCTGTAGCAGCCAGACTCCAAATCACCACACTAAAAAATGGAAGTGGAGTTCGTTTCTTCTTACCTCGCTCTAGTCCAAATTCAGATTCTTGATCCAGCCGATCCCGATACTGGTATCGAAATTCTTTTAGCTGTTCGTCTTTTTCCTCGTATACGTTCATTCAATTTCTCCTAGTAAGTTTATCTGTTTTAGTATATCAAAATCTTACAGGAATGTCAGCTAGGGATTGATATTTCCTTAACTTCTTATCCAATATCGCAAAGTGTTCAATCTCTCGAAAACGGTGTAAACTGCTTGTTTGAAACTCTAGGATAAAATCATAGTCTTCTTGATTTAGCATTTTCATCCTCCTGCTTATCTATTCGCAAAAAGACAAAAATAAGATCCAGCCTTGGGCTAGATCTTGGTTGGTAGTTAGAGCATAGGTGCAAACAACTGGACAATTTCCTTAATCAGGCTTTGGTACCAGCTAGTTTTGATGGTGTGGGGATAAATTTCTTGAGAAACCTTAAAAATTTCTTCGAAGTCTCTTTCAATATCGATGATGGACTGCGTTCTATAAAGCAAAACACCATTTTCATAGTGATGGAGCAAGCTACGATAGTCAAAATTGATAGTTCCCACTGTTGCTGCTTCTCCATCGACCAGCATTTGCTTACTATGAAGAAATCCGGGACTGTACTCATAAATGCGAACTCCCGCAGATAGCAAATCTGGATAGGCTCCGCGAGTAACCAATTGGATAACCTTCTTATCTGGGATACAAGGCGTGACAATTCGCACATCTACCCCTCTCAGAGATGCATTTTTGATACTTTCAGTGAGATCATAGTCAGTGATCAGATAGGGTGTCGTGATATAGACATAGTCTGTAGCTTGATTGATAAGATTTTGATAGACCGTTTTTCCAACTTGAGCTCGGTAGATAGGCTTGGGCCCACTACTGTAGGGAATGCAAAGTCCCATCCCATCTTTGGGTTGATTTTCGAGATGGTATTGGTCAAAATCACTAATCTCTCCACGGTTGATATACCAAGTGGATAAAAAGAGTCTGGTAAAAGCCTTTACAGCCGACCCATCCAACCGAATACCGCTATCCTTCCAGTAACCAAAGCGTTCGATATGATTGATATACTCGTCTGCTAGATTGGCACCACCTGTATAGGCAATCTGCCCATCGATAATCATGATTTTACGGTGGTCACGGTTGTTATAGGCGACGGTCAAGCGCGGAATCACCTTATTAAATTTATGGGCTTCAATCCCTCGACCACGAAGCTGGATGGTGTAATCTCCAGGCAGGGTAGCCATACAACCAATGTCATCATAGAGGAGTTTGACTTCTATTCCTTGAGCAGCCTTTTCTTCCAAAATCTCTAAAATGCTGTTCCACATCAAGCCTTCTTCGATGATGTAGTATTCGAGAAAGATAAATTTCTCAGCTTTCTTGAGGTCCTCTAGCATCCGACACCACATACTTTCACCAGAGGCAAAAAATTGTGTATCCGTTCGATCATAGACATCTGCGTTCGTATCCATACTGAGGAGGGATTTGATGACGCCATAAGCAGACTTGTCTTGTTCTTTTAACTCCAAACGGAGGGCTCTGCTATTGTCCTCTCGGTCAACCATTGATTGGAGTTGTTTCAACTGCTTGACCTCTTTTTTAGATAGGCGGCGTTCTCCAAACATGATATAAAGTAGGGGACCAAATACTGGAACAAAGGCTACTAACAGCCATGTCACCTTGCTTTCTGGATTCATAGAGCGATTGACAATCGATACAATGGTCGCCATACTCACCAAAATAACTAGGATAATCCAGAGAATCGGAGCCATCCGACCTAGATAAAGAAACAAACCAAAGACTATAATCAACTCCGCCAACATGATGGTAATACTAAAACCGTACTTAGACATGAGTAGCTGCATTTTTCTAGCTGTCATAATCCCCTTCCTTTTCTAACATTCTCCCTAATTGCTTGCTAAACTAATATTGCTACTAGTATACCTCAGTTCAGGGGGAGATGGCAACCTTTTACCCTTGCTCAAGTCCCACCCCTTCCGTTTTCAGATGCCTATTATAGTTTGAGAGACAACATATTGACCGTCATACCGGCAGCAGTTCCCATAAGATAAATGACATCTCCCTCCTTGACCAGCCCATGATCTAAAGAGTAAGCCAAGCCAAATGGCACAGAGACTGATACCATATTTCCATAGTCAGTGACGAGATTGAGGTATTGTTCCTCGGCCACACCTAGTTTTTCCATGACCAAAGGAAGAGCACGACTTGCTTGGTGAGGAATGATATAGTCCACGTCTGCCAAGGCTAGCTGTGTTTTTTCTTGAAACTCTTCAAACATGACTGGGATTTTACGAGCTGACAAGAGGAGGATTTTCTTTCCCTTCATGTCAAACATATAGTTGGTCTTAGTCGCTTCAGAGTACTCTTTTGGTTGAAAGGAGGTCAGACCTCCACGAATTTCCGTATCGTGAGCCCCTTCTGACCAAGTACGTTGGAGACTAGCAATGACCCCTTTTTCCTGATGGCTTTTTTGGAAAATAAAGGCTGCCGCCCCATCACTAAAGAGTTCAAAACTTTCTTTTTGATTCGGATTGAGGCCTAAACTTCCAACCTCACTGGATACAATCAAGACACGATTGTATTCGCCCGCCTCGATCAAGTGGGACATAGTCGATAGAGCAGAAATAAAGCTGGTGCAGGTTGTATTGATATCCATAGCTGGAATAGAGAGTCCCTTGGCCACGCGCTCATGAATCAAGGCTGCTGTACATGGAATGGGCTGGACTCCCACAGCACTGGCTGAAACCAAGCAATCAATATCTTCTATTTTTAAATTCGCCTTTTCAAGTGCACGATGGATAGCTGCTTCTGCCAAATCTAGTTGTGTTTCTTCATTTTCGACCACACGATAACGAGTTTGGTCTTTGAATTGGACGGTATTTTTTGGAAGGCAAACTCCATAGCCTGCGATTTCTACATGTCTTTTTACTTCTGTCATTGTCTTTTATCCTTTCATAAACGTTGGATCCGTTTGAGTTTACGGCTAGTATCCCAGTGATAATCTGAAAATTGGATTTCGGGAACTATAAACTGTTTTTGTTGGGCCAAGAGTTGGAATTGAGCTAGAATAGCTGCCTCTAAGTCCTCATCTCTTTGGCTTAGACAAACTTCCACTAACTTTTCGGAATGTTGCTTAACTTGGTAATCTCCTACATTCTCCACAAAGAGGATGCAACGTCTGATAAAGTCAGGATAGATGGTCACCTGTCCCCCATCCAATCCTTCGAAATAGAAAATGTCGTCAGAGCGTCCTTCGACTTTGTCAATTCGTGTATAGCAGGAGCCACATGGACAAGGCTCCGAATTTTCAACCAAGATATCATTGAGCTGGTAACGATAAACAGGCTGACTGCTTCGTTTAAAGTCCGTAATCACTGGATAAAAACGGCGATCATCCAGATACTGCTTTTCCACATAGATAATGTCTTCGTTGAGATGCAGATTGCCAGCTGAGCATGTGCAGGCTAGGAAGCCTTCGGTCGCCTGATAAACTTGGTCAACAATGGATAGAGAAAAGGCTTCTGCGATGCGTTCCCTATCATTATCTTCCAAGATTTCTGCCACCGAAACGATTTTTTGTGGGTGGATAGCTAACTGTCCAGCTTTTAGTCGCTTGCTCAATTCAAGCAACATAGAAGCTGGCGCTACCACAATGGTCGGTTGGTAGCTATTTAGCCGTTCGATATGCTCATCTGTATTTTTGAAAATATCAAAGTACTCTAGACGAATGAGTGCTGTATTGATGGTCTGATAAAGTTCATTATCCGCTCTTAGGAAAAAGGCGATGCGGTGGCCAAACAGCTGACCCTTGGGTAACATCTTGGCTAAGATAGCCGCCGCCCACATACTTCGCTCTTTCTCTGTTGTGATAAAGAGGCCCCGATGTCCAGATGTCCCTGAAGACAGACCAACTGCCACTTCGCCTTTAAGTTCAGTGAAATCACGGGTCTTTTCACTTTCAATAGCCAAGGCTAAGGCTTCATCTCGATCCACTCCTTGGGTGTTAAGCTCATTAAAATGTTCCATCATAAAAGCCTTGTCCATATGGTCAAAGTCGCTAGGAACCCCATTTTTAAAGTAGGGCGACTCTCGCTTTAAAAAGTTCATATAGTTAGCTAATTGCTTTTTCTGATAGTTTTCTAAGGCTTCTCGAGAATTAAAATTATGAAGCCAACGAGTTTCAATAAAGGTTTTAAGAAAGGTTATTTTTTTCATATATGATACGTTCAATCCTTTCCACAGGGTCATGGCTAACAAGCACCTCGATACCATCTCTCAAGACTTCCTCTAGAAACTCTGTCCCCTTGATATAGGCATCCTTGTTGTCCTGAACCAAAGAAGGAATCAGGTGCATCTGCTTGGTGTAAGGCAGGAGGTCCATTCCCCAGCAAAGATCTGCTGCAATGAGGAGGTTAAAGTCTGGAAGATACAGACAGGCTTGCCCCCTGGCATGCCCGTCAACAGAAGCTATTAGGATACTGCCATCTCCGAAAAGATCACAAATCAGACGATAGGGAAATGCCGGGTGTTGCTGGTCAGCTCTGATAATGGTTAGATTTTTTTCAAAAGAAGCTGGCAAAAATTCCTTGAAAATCAAGTCTTTCAACTTGGGTTTCTGGTAAACTTCATACACTTCTTTTGTCAGGATAAAGGTTGCATGAGGAAAGAAGCTAGCCCCTCCCAGATGATCTGGATGTAAATGAGATAGGATGACATAGTTAATTTCTTCTGGTTTGATTCCCTTGGCTCTCAGCAAATATGAAATCTGGTCCTTCTCCGTCATTTGAACTGGCGTTCCCAAACGATAGAAACCATAGCGAAGCTTGGTCTTAATATCATAGTGATAGCCCGTATCATATAGTAGATAGCCTTTGTCTCTGTGCTTAATCAGAAAGACGCCAGCTGGGAAGGTCATCTTTTTATTCTTGACTCCTTTAAATAGCAAACCTGTATAGCTGGTACAGTAGCCTGCTGGGAAATAATCAATGCTTTCGATAATCTTGGACATATCGTTCAATCCCTTCCGAAATACTGATTTGAGGGCGATAACCCAAGTCTCGCTCCGCCTTGCTGATGTCCAGCGTCTGGCTATACCGCAGCAAATAATAGGTATAGCGTGTCAGAGCCGGCTCACCTTTGAGTTTCAAGGTCTTATAAAGAAACTCTAAACTACTGGCAATAACTGAAAGAAGAGGAGCCGGCACTTTTCTGTATGTTATCGGATAGCCCACCCCTCTCAAGGTTTCTTCTATCAGATCCTTAAAGGCTCTTGGTTCCCCGTTGGTAATATTATAGACTTGGCCACTAGCATGAGAGGCCTCCAGTGCCAAACGAATGGCCAGAGCGACATTCTCCACACAGGTCATATCCATCAATTGACGACCATCCCCTATCAAGGGAATACCAATCTTCTGACTGAGTTTGAGAACCCGGGGCAAAATACTGGTATCCCCAATTCCAAAAAGCCCACGAGGTCGTAAAATAATACTCGGAACATCGGGATAATCCTTAAACAGCTTCTCCGAAACCAGCTTACTACGAATGTAGTTGTTCAGATTGTTTTCCTGAGGCGCATCGCTTTCTTTGATAGCTAACTGGTTTCGAGGCGCAGCATAGATACTAGGCGATGACACATAAACCAAACGCTGCATCCCTGCCTCCCGACAAGCCTCTAGAACATACTTGGTCCCTAAGACATTTGTCTGGTAGAAATCTTCCCAAGGTCCCCAGACGGTAGAAAGAGCTCCCGCATGCACAACCATGTCCATACCCTGACAAGCCTGAGTCAGATCCTCTTGCTTGGTCAAATCTCCCTGGAAAAATGCCACAGAGGAGTTCTCTAAAGACTGACCAACCTTGCGATTACGTCCAAAAGCGCGTACCTGATAGCCATGCTGACTGAGTTCTTCAACAACATACTTACCTAGAAAGCCCGTAGCACCTGTTATCAATACTTTCTTCATCTTTTATTTCTCCTTGTCCTCTAAGAGCCGATGTATTTCGCTCTTCAGAATCTCTGTTAGCTGATAGTCTTGAGCTACACGACTAAGTTTGTTCAAGTCTGACCAGTCATCTCTAGCCAATAGCTCATCGAAAGCGCGTCCAATCGCTTCTCTATCCTCTCGTTTAGCAGTCAGGGCAATCCCTGCCTCAAGCCCGCGAACCGCATAGTCATACTGATCATAGTCATGAGGGAGAATCAAGGCAGGCTTGCCATAGATAATACATTGGTAAAAAATACCCGCGCCGCCATGATGAATCACATAGTCCATCTGGGGAATGTATTCCTTATAGGGAAGATAGGATACCACAGAAACATTGTCCATGAGCTCCTCACATTGGAAGTCTTGTCCGCCAAACCCCAAAGTTACAAAGAAGTGACAGTCCGGATGGGCTTTTGCCAATTGTTGTGTCTGGTAGAGGAGATTGTCTTTGGCCCATGCTAGCTGAGTCCCACAAGATACGAGGACTTTCTTATGATTTGCATAAGGAGCCAAATCCAGAGGATAATTCTCTGCCCTCTCAATCGAAGACCCAAAAGGTCCCACCCAAAGGTAGTGCTCTGGAAAACCACTTTTCAGCTCCAACTCTTTCATCCCAATTCCCAAGATGGAATAGGGCGAATAAATGGTTTCCTGCTTTTTTTGATTGTAGAGCTTAAAATCGTAACGTTTCAAACGTTCTCTCAATAAAAAGGTTACGATTCGTTTCCCTAAACGAGTCACTTTTCTTCCTAGCCATTGCTGGGTAGATTGGAAAGGATTCTTTGGACTACCCATTCCTCCAAAGAAACAAGGCGGACCATCTGTCGTTTCAATGGCAAACTGTGTCGCCATAGTGGTTATCCAAGGAATATTCAACTCTTCCGCTACAAGTCCTCCAGAGAGGGTTATAAAGTCCGCAATAACAATATCTGGTCGATTTTTCTGCCATTCTTGCACTAGTTGGTCAGACACCACATTGATCAAATCAAGACTATCTGACAACTGTCGATAAGCAGAAATAAGGTTTAATTGCCCTTCATTGTTGGCTACACGCTCAAACTCATCTACATAATTTTCTAAAATGGGAATCACCCGAAATCCCATCTCCTCTGCTACAGTTTTTCGTTGAGGTCCTGTAAATAATCGAATCTCATACAAGGGATCCTTCAACAAGGGTGCAAGTAAATTCAGTGTTGGGAAGAGATGCCCACTTAAGGGTACTACAACCACATCAATTTTGATTTTTCTCATATGTCTAGGATAGCAAATTTTTAAAAAAAGAACTACCAAAATGATAGTTCTTCCCAGCATTATTTAGCTTCTTTTTCACTTTAAGAATTAGAACAATTCTTTATAGAGAGCAATGGTTTCTTCCAAAGTCGGCATAAATGGGTTTCCTGGTGCACAGGCATCAATCAAAGCATTCTTAGAAAGGTAGTCAAAGTCAAAGTCCTTTTCTTGGATACCGAGTTCAGTGAGTTTCTTAGGAATGCCTACTGTTTCAGACAATTTTTCAATCTCAGCGATAGCGTAGGCAGCACATTCTTCATCAGTTTTCCCTTCAACATGAAGCCCCAAAGCTTTGGCTACATTGCGGAAAGCTTCTGGTACGCGTTTGGCATTTTCACGTTCAACAACTGGAAGAAGCATGGCACAGCAGACACCATGTGGCAAGTTATACACTGCACCGAGTTGGTGAGCCATAGAGTGAACATAACCCAGACCAGCATTGTTAAAACTCATACCACCGAGGAAGATAGCATTGACCATCGCCTCACGCGCTTCAATATCATGGCCATTTGCTACGGCACGAGGGAGGTACTCCTTGATGAGTTCAATGGCTCCGATAGAGAGTTTCTTGGTCACATCATAAGCACCCGGTGTTACCAAGGCTTCTACAGCGTGGGTAAGAGCATCCATACCTGTCGCTGCTGTCAATCCTTTCGGTTTTGAAAGCA
>ERZ772986.1997-NODE-1997-length-11361-cov-3.527065_pt1 | contig 11361 bp, 8 predicted proteins | sample MGYA00511898_ERZ772986 | MGnify/ENA primary metagenome ERZ772986 (study PRJEB29015, sample SAMEA2737934) | human oral metagenome | biome: human oral; feature: human-associated habitat; material: dental | place: China | collected 2148 ... | reverse complement strand
TAGTGCGGGTAGGGAACTGAAGGTGCAGCGCTTCGCCGCCAAGTAAATGTGCCACGTATCCAGGGTACCGCCACCAGCGGCTGAACGTATCCACCCCTGCACATAAGAGCACACGCCAGCCTGCTATCTCTAGGACCGGTGGGGGCTAATATGCCCCGTGTTGGGATGCGACGAGTAAAGGTATTTTTGCTACACTTATGAGTGCCCCTGTCCCAGGCCGTAAACACGGTAACAGCGGGGGAAGATTCCGCCATGGTGTAATGGCAGCACACCGGCCTTTGGAGCCGTTTGTCTAGGTTCGAATCCTAGTGGCGGAGCGCAAAGCTAACACGCCGATTCAGCAGCGGCGCGTGGGCGGCAAACACCCCGTAAAGGAGTTAAATTAGGTGAACGCAGAGCTTGAGGGTTCCGAACATAAGGTACCGTCCGCGGTGATCGTCCTAGCAGCGGGTGCTGGTACCCGCATGAAATCCGCAACTCCCAAGGTGATGCACAGCATTGGTGGGCGCTCCATGGTGGAGCACGCCGTTGCTGCCGCCCGAGACCTCACCCCCGAACGTCTCGCTGTTGTGGTACGCCACCAGCGCGATAAAGTCGCTGAGCATGTACTCGCCTTCGACGAGCACGTCACCATCGTGGACCAAGATGACATTCCCGGAACCGGGCGGGCTGTTGAAGTGGGGCTGCTCGCACTCGATCAGCAGAGCCTTGTGGAAGGCACCGTGCTCGTCACCTACGGAGACGTGCCCCTGCTGCGGCCCGAAACCCTCCGCGAACTCATCACATTCCACGAAACCGACTCCAACGCCGTCACCGTACTCACCACCCACGTGGATGACCCCGGTGCCTATGGTCGTATTGTGCGCAACCAAGCTGGTGAGGTAACCTCCATCGTCGAAGCGAAAGACGCCACTGACGAAGAGCTCGCCATCGACGAAATTAACTCCGGTATTTACGCTTTCGACGCCACCGTACTGCGTCAAGCCCTCGCGGAAGTAACCACCAATAACGCCCAAGGTGAGAAGTACATTACCGATGTGCTCGCTATTGCCCGTTCCAAAGGGTACCGCACCTCGGCGCTCGCTATTGAGGACCGCTGGGAAGTTGAAGGCGCCAACGACCGGGTACAGCTCGCTCAGCTGGGCCGGAAACTCAATACGCGCATCCTTGAAGCACATATGCGTAACGGGGTGAGCATCGTAGACCCGCAGAGCACCTGGATAGATGTGACCGTCACCCTTGAGAACGACGTGACCATCCTACCCGGAACCCAGCTGCACGGCGCCACTAATGTAGCCACCGGTGCGGTTATCGGCCCCGACACCACCCTCACCGACGTCACCGTGAAAGAAAACGCCACCGTCACTCGCGCGCACGGGCAGGGATCCATTATTGGTACAGGAGCCACGGTAGGCCCGTTCGCATACCTACGCCCCGGCACCGTACTCGGTGAGGACTCGAAACTTGGCACGTTCTGTGAAGCGAAAAACTCCCAGATTGGTGACGGGGCGAAAGTACCGCACCTAACCTATGTGGGGGATGCAGAAATCGGCGACGGAGCGAACATCGGCGCCGGGTCTGTTTTCGCAAATTACAACGGGGTCACCAAGAACCGCACTGTTATTGGTGCGCACGCCCGTATGGGGTCCGGCGGTATCTACGTTGCCCCCGTGACCGTAGGCGATGGCGCCTACTCCGGCGCAGGCGCGCTTATCCGCAAGGACGTTCCAGCAGGTGCGCTCGCAATCTCTGAATTTTCCCAGCGCAATATCGAGGGCTGGGTGCTTAAAAACCGTGAGGGAACCGAACCGGCAGCGGCCGCGCAAGCCGCCAACGGGGCAGGGGATCACTGACAAGAAAGCGAAAAACCATGAGTCACGAGATTACCAATCCGGGTGTGCGTAAACTTGCGGTGGTTTCCGGGCGTGCGCACCCCAAACTCGCGGAAGAAATTGCCGCAGAGCTGGGACACCCGCTGCTACCAACCTCCGCGTACACATTTGCTAACGGCGAGACGTACGTACGGTTTGAAGAGTCGGTGCGCGGTGCCGACGCCTTCGTCATCCAATCCCACCCGGCCCCCATTAACGAGTGGCTCATGGAGCAGATCATTATGATTGATGCGCTCAAACGCGCCTCAGCCCGCTCCGTTACCGTGGTGTCACCCTTCTACCCGTATGCTCGCCAGGATAAGAAGCACCGGGGGCGTGAGCCGATCTCGGCCCGCCTGATCGCTGACTTGTACAAGACCGCTGGTGCCGACCGCCTCATGTGTGTGGACCTGCACACCTCCCAGATTCAGGGGTTCTTCGACGGGCCGCTGGATCACCTGTTCGCCATTCCTGTGCTCGCTGAGTACATTAAAAGCCGCGTGGAAAACCCCGAGAATGTGACCGTTGTTTCCCCCGACACCGGGCGTGTTCGGGTAGCCGAACACTGGGCCACCCTGCTCGGTGGCGCGCCGCTGGCATTCGTGCACAAAACCCGCGACATTAACGTGCCTAACCAGGCGGTCTCAAAGACCGTAGTGGGTGAGATTGAGGGGCGCTCCTGCGTACTGATTGACGACATGATCGATACCGGCGGAACCATCGCCGGGGCGGTCAATGTGCTTAAAGAAAAAGGCGCTAAAGAGGTCATTATCGCCGCGACCCACCCGGTGTTCTCCGGGCCCGCCGTTGAACGGCTATCTGGGTGCGGCGCATCCGAAGTGGTGGTCACGAACACCCTGCCCGTGCCGGACGATAAACGGTTTGAGAACCTCACCGTACTGTCTATCGCCCCGCTTGTGGCGCGAGCCATCCGTGAGGTTTTCGACGAAGGGTCAGTGACCAATATTTTCAACGACCACGCCTAGAACCGGACTGTGAAAAAGCCGCTGGCCCTGAAAGATCGGGGCTAGCGGCTTTATTCAAAAGGGGCGTCCCGTGCACCACCGGAATAGGGGTACACGGGACGTCCTTATTGCTGTATTAAAAGCCTTGGGTTACACGCGGGCCCGTACCAGCCACGGCAGAATCACCTGAAGCGACTGCTCCACCTCATCCACCGCAACGCGGCAGGCTGTGCGTCCCCGCCGGTACGGGTCAGCGATGCTGTCGGTATCGTGCGCCGCCTCAGTGTAGCCGTAAATAAACGAGATCGGCTCGGCACGGCGGCTGGCTTTCTCCCGGATACGCGCCACCTGCTTCATCAGGTGCACCTTCGTGTGGTACTGCGGCCATTCCCGCAGAATCCAGTCCGCGTGATCCTGCTCAGCCACCAGCAGCAAGGTGGCCCGCTCAATCATGTCAGCGGTAAGCTGCTTGGCCCGGAATTGTGAAGGGTCATACCCGCGCCCTTCAAGTTCGTTGCCAATGTACTTATAAATAGGGGAGCCAGCCAGAGCTGCTGTCCCTGCACTGGTAAACACCCAATTATCCTCCAGCCCGTATTGTGAAGCGAGAGACTGTGCGATCACTTCGGCGCTGGCGCTGCGTGCCACATTGCCGGTGCACACGAACACGGCCTCAAGAGGGCCAGCGCCCTGCGCCGGTGCCGAGACCCGGTTCTTCGCCTCACCCACGGACTCGGGAGATAAGCTGAACGATGCGGTGGTCACCTTACGGGGCTCCTGCTGGTCGGTGTCCTTCTCCTGAACGGGGGGCACCGGGGTAACATCAGCAGGCTCAGACTCAGCCTCACCGGTGGTTTTTTCGGCTGCTGCTTTCTGCGCCGCTCGTTGAGCTTCCAGAGCCTCCCGAACGTGGATGGGGGCCAGCTCAACGGTTTCTTCTCCCGCGAGCATGTCGTGCTCACGCTCTTGTGATGAGAGCTTAGGCACTCCGGTCTGCTGATGGGCTGCCGCAGGCTGAGCATGCGGGCCTGGGAAATCCTGCCGGGCAGCGGAACTGTCAGCGGTTTCTGCGGGGGTTTCGGGCACATCTAAACCGTAGACGCCACGCACCAGCGCCGGATCGGGTGTATCGGTATCGTCCTTCTGACCTGCGTGTCGATTATTGGGACTGGAGGTCGCAGATGCGGTGGGGGAGGGGACGCCGCGGGTGGGAGTGTCCAGGTTCTCCCCGGCTTCTTGCGGAACGTCTATCCCGTATACCCCCTGCAGCAGGGTGACTTTTTCCGGGCTTTCCCCGTCCCAGGCTGTTACGGGAGTCTCAGGCGCTTTGGCGGGTATCTGTGAGGTGTAATGATTAGTTGCCATCTCAGAAGTCATCACGTGCGGGGCCTGATGAGGTGCAGCCTCCTGACCAGCGGCTTTGGCTTTAGACGCTGTATCGTCGGGAAGATCAACAGAGTCGGTATCTGTTGGGGGAACATCCAACCCGTACGCACTAGGCACCAGAACCACCCGCTTATCGGGTTCACCATCTTCGGTGGATGGCTCGGAGGAAACTATGGCGCCCAGCACGGGAACATCGCCACCAGCAGCCGGTGCCTGATGCTGAGAATCACCCTGAGCTTTCTGAGCATTATCCTTCGAAGAAGTCTTGCGCGGGGGCTGGGGTTCGTTTGAGCTATGGTGCTGATTCTTGGACACAGCATGGGCTGGGGCATCTGCAGGCTCATCCTGCGGGGCGGGCTCTTGTCCGGCGGCGGTATTATGGTCAGCTGCGGTGGGTACGGGGGCGGTATCACCCGTAGGTTTAACGGTCACCACCTCAATGAGGTCGGTACCAGCGGCGGTGCTTTGCTCCAGCAGGGTTTGCACATCCTCCCCGACCCTTTTCTTCGGGTTCTTCAGATCCTGCGGAGGACGATCAGGCGACGTCTCCTGGTGGAAACTTGAATCACGGATCGCTGCCAGGCGCGACACGCCGCCTTTAATAGTTGGGTCCTGCTCGTTCGCCGAGGACTCTTGCCCTTGCCGCTTCTGGGTAGACTCAGTCGGCCCATTAGACAGATACCTGTCTTTGAGCGATTTAATGTTAAAAATTCCCATGTTTGAGCCTTCCTGACCTTCCCGCGCCGGAAGTAGTGACCTTTAAGCTGATGTGTCCATCCTTTATTCTACCCACTTTACAGGGTAAACCGTGATAGTTTCGCGTACACCTTTGATGAAGAGCAACCTCACGTTTACCGTCGAAGGGCAGGGGCAAGACTCAGATACCAGCCTCCGCCTGTTACGGGGGCCTGCGTGGTAGAATCTTACACTGTCTACTATCTGTAGTTACCCGGCGTGGTATCTGTTGCGCCGTATTTTGAAAGCACATTCATGAAAATCCTCTCAGCTCTACGAACTGAACTTGGGCAACTCAGTTACTCGTTTAAGGCCCGCATCTCGGCAGAATTCTGTGGAATGTTCGCTGCAGGAGCACCCCTCAGAAGCCTTGACCGACCCCAGAACTATCTGAGGGGAGCGTCGTCATGAAAGAGGCCTACCATAAACTGAGAGTCTTCTTCCCCGGTAAGAAATTTAACCTACTAATCCTTAACGTGGTGGGTCTTTTTACAGTGTCTCTTTTCGAGATGCTGGGGGTAGCTGCAGTGTTGCCGATTGTGAACCTCGCTATGGGCGCCCCCATTGAGGGTTACCTGAAGCAAGTTGCAGAGCTTTTTGGTAATCCCGACCGCACCGCCCTCATCATTATCTTCGGTGTGGTACTTGTGCTGGCATTCATCCTTAAAGGAGCGTTCTCGCTCATTATTAAACGCTGGAGCCTGGGGTTTGTTGCAACACAGCAGAGTACCACTTCGGTTAATCTGCTGAACCGGTATATGCGTGAACCTTACCTCGCCCACCGTAAACGAGGAACCGCAAACATATTAGTTTCTGTTAATGATTATGCCCACCAGGCTTACGCCGCTTTTGTCAATGGGGTCATTAACTTTATTGGTGAAATGCTCTCTATTGCGGTGCTTATGGTGATGCTTCTTGTCATTATGCCTATTCCTGCGTTGCTTGCTTTTTCCTACTTTGGTCTGGTCTCGTACGGTTTGCAGCATATGCTTCGCAAGAAAAACCGAGAACAAGGCGTGATTGTGGTGGAAGCAAACCGAGGCGCAACCAATGCTACCCTGGACGCCATCGAGGGGTTTCGGGAAATTCGCATGCACAATGTCACCGACCGGTATCTGTATCGGTACCAGACCAAACGCATGGATGCGGTGAACGCTAGCATGCGTAGTACCTTTTTGCAGGACTTCCCCAAGTACACCCTTGAGATTATTTTCATTATTGGCATTGCCGGACTACTCGCTTTTATGAGTATCACTTCGGGTGTCCAGAGCGCCCCGTACCTTCTTCTTTTCTGTGGAGCGTGTATCCGTATTCTGCCTAGTTATACCCGTATGGTTGCTTCCCTGGGGAACATTCGGTCCGGTGAAAAATCCAGCAATGAGCTTCTGCGGGAGATCTCTGAGATGGATGAGCAAGGACGTAAACTGCAGATGCCACCTGCTCCTGTGGCCCCTACGAACCCTGAGTATATTAATAAGACTATTGCGCCTGTGCGCATCCAGCTGGAGAACCTCACGTTCAGCTACCCAGACAGTGATTCGCCGGTGCTAAAAAATATTAACCTGGATATCCCCATGGGCACCTCCGTGGCATTCGTGGGCGGCTCCGGCTCCGGGAAAACAACTCTCATAGACTTAATCCTGGGCCTCTTCGCCCCGTCAAGCGGGCGGGTTCTGCGCAACGGTAAGCCGGTGCAGGACGATCTGCCGGGGTGGTTTCAGAGTATCGGATATGTGCCGCAGGATGTTTTTATTGCGGACTCAACGGTTCTTGAGGCGGTCGCATTTGGTCTTGAACCACACGAGATTGATGAGGAACGGGTGCGTTACTGCCTAGAGGTCGCAGAGCTCACCGAAGTGGTGGAATCCCTGGACGAGGGGATTATGACCATGATCGGGCATAACGCGGTGCGGCTTTCAGGGGGGCAGCGCCAGCGTTTAGGTATTGCCCGCGCCCTTTACCGCAACCCCAGCGTGCTCATTATGGACGAGGCAACCAGCGCCCTTGATAATGAGACCGAGCACAAGATCACCAAGGCGATTGAGAAGATCTCGAAAGATATTACGGTGATTATTGTGGCGCATCGCCTCTCAACTGTACGCCACGTGGACCAGCTGGTGTACCTGTCGCACGGTGAGATCGTAAGCTGCGGCACCTTTACCGAGGTGCAACAACAGAACGAAGAATTCGCGAACCTCGTGCGGCTGGGGCAACTGCCTGAATAATCCCAGGGAGCACCACAGGATTAGTTTAAATTACTACACACATACATATCAGGTATCTACCTCTCAGCACTCCAACCGGGGCGGTGTACGCCCCAGCAGAAAGCGGGTTTTCGTGTCTCGCACGATGAAAGTATCAGCTGTTATTCCCCACTACGGCGACCCTGCGCCCACGCTCACCCTCATTGAGGCTCTGCGCGCCCAGCAGGGTATTGCCCCAGATGAATTGGAGATTATCGTCTCAGATGATCAGTCTCCTGTGCCTTTCCCCGATACCACGGGTGTGCGCGTGGTGCGCCGTGAAACTAACGGCGGGTTCGGCAGCGCCGTAAATTCCGGTGTTGCCGTGGCTACCGGGAAATGGTTGTTTATTCTCAATAGCGACCTGTCTATTACGGACACGTTCGTGGCCGATATGCTCTCACATATTGAGCACCGCACCCCGGCCCTGGCCAGCCCCCAGGTGGTGGGGCATGACGGTAAACAGCAGTGGGTTGCCCGCAAATTCCCCACCACCGCCCATATTGCTTGGGAATGGTTCACGCCGCTGGCCCGGTTTAAACCCTCCGGCTGGTGGCACAGGGGAGTGGGGCATGATGTTGCCGCCTGCACGTCTCGAAACACTGTGGAAACCGACTGGGTGATAGGTGCCGCCATGGTGGTTCCCCGCGACATCTACAACCGGGTTGGCGGCATGGATGAACGCTTCTATATGAACAGCGAAGAGGTGGATTTCCAACGCCGCCTAGCTGAGGCTGGTGTGCCTCGCCTCCTCGTACCCCAGGTTCGGGTAGAGCATGAAGGCGGAGGCTCATCGCCCTCGGCACGCCGCCGCCAGTGGCTCACCACCGCACGGTTCACCTACGCCGATAAGTGGGGGGATAAAGCCACGCTCGGACGCACTCTTAAAGCCACCAGCTACGCTAACTTTCTGGTTAACACTGTGCGGGCTGCCCGGAATAAAGAGGTGAATGCACAACGCACACTGCGTGAAGAGCTTGCATACGTCAAACGCGGCGAAAACGGCGAGAATTAGAGCTTTTGCGGTACGTTTCATGAAAGAAAGTATGTAGCGACACATCAACCATAAGGTGTGTTGTTCTGAGCTCTCTAGTACACTGTAAGTGCATAGGGCATACTGCGATGACCTAGCATTCACACATTTTTACGACTCCCCGGAGCCGTTATCTCTGCTCAAGCCACGCCAAAGAACCGGCGTACGGTCACAGACATGCTGTGTGGCCACACGCTGGATAGAACACGAATAAACCATATGACTAACCCTAAGCTTCTGCTCCTATCACCAGCTTTCCACGGGTACTGGAAGGCTATTGAATCCTCCTTGGAAATCAGCGGTTACCAGGTGCGCACCCACATCTATGACGCCCCTGGCGGTGTGGGCGCACGTATCCTCAATAAGCTTGCTCATGAGTTGCCTGAGCGGTTCCGCCCTGAATCTCTAGCCGCACAGGCTACAGATAAAGCGATCGCTGTGTTTAATGATTACCGGCCTGATATTGTGCTTGTGATCAAAGGTGACAAACTGGGCAGCCGCTGGTGGCAGGTTCTGGAAGAGTCCGGGGTACGCTACGGCACATGGCTTTACGACGAGTTACGCCGTATGGAATATACCGACGACGATCTGCACCGGTTAGGTGCCTTGGCGAGCTACAGCCCGTTAGATGCTGAACATCTGCGGTCTAAAGGGTTTGACGTGCTAGATATGCCTAACGCTTACGACTCTCACTGCCAGGTGACTCCCACCCCAGAAGATGCTATTAGTTTTGTGGGGGCCCGCTACCCTGGGCGGGAACAAACCCTGCGGGAACTGTACGCTGCTGGTCTTCCCGTGCGCGCATACGGGCGGGCCTGGTCCCGCCATCCGTGGGACATTGCCCGTACCTATCAGTTGAAAGACCCCGGTGTGCCTTCAGCTGGCGATATTGAACGGTCTGTCGCCTACGGGGTAATGGCATCCTCACCAGCCACCCTGAATATTCATGGGGATCAGGACGGTTTCACCATGCGCACTTTTGAGGCCCCTGGTGTGGGAGCATTACAGATTATCGACCGTCCCGACGTGTCACGCTACTATGAAGTCGGTAAAGAAGTTCTCGTATATGAGAGTGTTGAAGAGCTTATCGATATTTGCACCCGCGTTTTCCGCGACCCGCGGTGGGCGCACGCTATCCGCGAAGCCGGACACCGGCGCACCCTCGCCGAGCACACCTTCGATCAGCGCGTAAAAATTCTGGAGCAGCTATGGGCCTAAACTATCCGCTAGACATTGATGCCTGGGCGGCGTGGCAAAAGAAACAGAACGCCCTGCGCTGGGCTAAAACCGAGGCTGCAGGGTTTTTCCGCAGAAACCGCGGTAATACTCAGCAGGGCCCAGCCAGCGGGCGCCTATACGTTCGAGGCTCTGTGCCGCGCGTATTGATTGTGCTCGACTCGTTCTCACCCACCAGCTGCAGCGCCCTGCTGGAGCCCCTCAAATACCTGAGCATTATCGGGCTGGCCATCTGGTGCCCGAATACTAACGGCACACCTGCCGCACTCGCCGAATACTTAACGGATGAGTGGGAAGAGCGCAGCCTATCCGCCACCGAACTAACCAAAACCCTGCCTGGGGTGCGCATTGTGCTGTCTTTGGGGCACTACCTTCAGCTGGGGCGTGCCGCCTACCAGTATGCGCATACTGTTGGTGCAGAATACTGGGTAGTTCAGCACGGGCTGCTCGTGCCTGCCGCGCCGCCCCTGCCCGTGGGGTGCACCCTGCTCGCTTTTAGCGACGCAGACGCCGAATTTTGGATGTCCGGACGTCGCGATGTGCGGGCCTTCACCGTCGGCTCCCAGCTGCTCTATAACGCAAACCAGAAAAGCCTTGGCGTACCCGTCGAATCCTCTGGCGCCCCCATTTTCTTAGGACAGATGCACGGCGCGGAATTACCGCGCTCATCATACGTTAACGTCTCCTACAGATTCATTACAAAACACAACGCCATCTACCGGCCGCACCCCAGCGAAACCGATAAGCTCTCAACCCTCACCCATGCGCTGTGGGAGCGCCAGGGCATCCCCATTGACCGTTCCGGGGTGCCCCTGAACGAGCTGCCCAACCCGGTAGTATCGATCTTCTCAACCGGCGTGCTTGAAGCCGCGATCCGCGGTATTCCTGCCTGGGTGTACCACCCGAACCCGCCCGGCTGGCTTGAAGAATTCTGGAACCGCTACGGCATGGGCCGCTGGGGTGAAGACCGCACCCCCGCACCGCCGCAACCCGATATTGAGCCAGCTCGCCGCATCGCCGAGCTCATTATTGAACACAGTCTGGAGGCGTAATGCGTATTCTGTGCGTTATTCCTGTGCGCGGCGGATCCAAAGGCATACCGCGTAAAAACCTGCGTGAGATTGCCGGAAAACCGCTGGTCGCGTGGACTATTCTGCAGGCGCTTGCCGCCCGTGACGAGCTGGCGGGGGAGCATGAGCTTCGGGTTGCGGTATCGACTGATGACCAAGAACTCGCCGCTATCGCCCGTCAGTACGGTGCTGAGGTGCCGTTTATGCGCCCTGAGCATCTTGCTGAAGACACCACCGCCACCGAACCGGTGATCGAGCACGCTATCGACTTCTACACAGGGGAGGGCTGGGCACCGGAGGCGGTCATGCTGCTGCAGGCCACCAGCCCGGTGCGTCTGCCGGGCACTCTCGCGCGGGCGGTACGTCAGTTCGTTGAGAACGGCAAAGACTCAATGGTGGGGGTGATCCCCATGGGGCCGTTCGTGTGGAGATGGTACCCGGATGCTGAACCCACCGCCGAATTTGAGGTGATGGCCCGCCCACGCAGGCAGGAGCTCACGAAAGAAACCTACCGTTACCGGGAGAACGGCTCCATGTATATCACCAAAACCCGTGTGTATACCGAGCATCACAACCGCTTGGCGGGGTATCCTGGAGGTAGCATTGATCTGTTTATTCTCGATGAGATTGAAGGCGTCGATATTGATGCCCCCATCGATTTCTCAGTTGCCGAGCATCAGCTGGCGCAGATTCTAGAATCTTAAAATCTAGCTCACTCAACTCACTCAAACACAACACATCGCAATTTAATAGGAACTACATACCGTGATTATCGAACGCAATATCGCGCCCTATGTGGTCTTCGCCGAAGACCCGATTCTG
>ERZ772986.1990-NODE-1990-length-11379-cov-9.205934_pt1 | contig 11379 bp, 10 predicted proteins | sample MGYA00511898_ERZ772986 | MGnify/ENA primary metagenome ERZ772986 (study PRJEB29015, sample SAMEA2737934) | human oral metagenome | biome: human oral; feature: human-associated habitat; material: dental | place: China | collected 2148 ... | reverse complement strand
GCATGAACGTCATCCCGGTTCCCTTCCGTGACGCCTACGCCTTCGGCGGTGGTCTCCACTGCGCGACGGCGGACGTGTACCGCGAGGGCGGCTGCGAGGACTACTTCCCCAACCAGGTCGCTGACCCGACTCTGGTCTGATTCCAAGCGGGTGCGGGGCGGTGGCTCATGGATCGGGCTGCCGCCCCGCACCGTTCCCGGCTCGGGTAATCGCAGCGCGGTGATCGGACTCCCCGTGGAAACGGACGAGAACTGGTGCAGCCGTACGATGCTCAGCAATGAAGCTGTGCCCTACCACGTACGCCGGGAGAGAACTCAGGAGACACAACTGCCATGTCACAGACAACGTCTACCGACTCCTCCGTCACAGAATACGTGATGAACAAGAAGCTCGGCGCGATTGCCATGCTTCTCTCTGCTACCGGAATGGGCCTGGTCGGCACCATCAGCCGCGGTACGACTGCGGGTCTCGCTGAAGCCGATAAATCCGTCATCGGATCATTCCTGGCCTTTGGTCGCATGACCGTTGGCCTACTCGGCTTCATCCTCATCCTTGTCCTCACCGGGAAGGCCGGCTTGTTCCGGCGGACCCGCTTGAGCGCCACCGTGATCCTGGGAGGGGTGAGCATCGGCCTCTCCCTGGGCTGCTACATCTCCTCAACGCTGATGACATCGATCGCCAACGCGGTCTTCCTCATCTACACCGGCCCCTTGTTCTGTGCGCTACTCGCTCGCATCTTCCGCAAGGAAAAGATTAGCGTGATTTCAGGTATTTTCCTGACTCTTGTGTTCATCGGAATGCTACTGACCATCGGTATTATCGACTTCAAGAACGGGAGTCTGACATTCGGACTGGACCTGTCGGCGTCGTCTCCAGAGTTCCCCAACAAGAGTCTGGGAGACCTCCTTGGTCTTCTCTCAGGAGTCTTCTACGGCCTGGCGATGTTCTTCTATGGATACCGCAAGGATGTTGACTCAGTTGTCCGCGGCGTTTGGAACTTTCTCTGGGCTGCTTCTGCTACGCTGGCGATGTCAATCCTCTTGCGCCCATGGCACGGCGTTTCGTCCTTCACCGCCACCAACTGGATGTGGGCAGTAGCCCTGTTCCTCGTGTGCGGCCTCTTCGCACTGGGATTCCTGGTCGTTGCTGGACGCAACCTCCCCGCCGTGGAGTACTCGACGATCTCCTACTGGGAATGTCCAGTTGCTATTCTGTGCGGTCTCCTCGTCTGGGGGGAGCAACTCACTCCTGTGGGAATGGTTGGAGGAGTACTCATCGTCGGAGGCGGATTGGCACCCATTGTCCTGGATGCCGTCTCCCGGAGATCTCGCGCTTCCTAGGCCTGATCATCATGCCATCCTGTCTGCCTGCGGAAACAGGCCCAGCAGCCCCGCGGACAGGCAGGATGGTGGAAACAATCATCCAGGTATCTTGACAGGGCCACATAACATCATCGTCGACATCGATCGAGCCGGAGCCATAGGCTATGAATACCGTCCACCCAGGAAGCACGAACGACCATCACCTGGATCCCGAGCGAAGTCTCGCATTGAGGCGTGCGGCAAAAGCAAGTTTCATCGGAAACTTCATTGAGTGGTTTGACTATGCCTCATACACGTACCTGGCATCGGTCATCGGAATCGTCTTCTTCCCAGGAGGAGACAAATCTGCCCGGCTTCTGGAGGCATATGCGGTGTTCGCTATGTCGTTCATTCTTCGACCGATCGGCGCTATTGTGTGGGGTGCTTGGGGCGACCGCTGGGGCCGTCGTTGGGCCCTGTCCTGGTCCATCCTTATTATGTCGGGTTCAACTTTTTTGATCGGTTTACTTCCGCCACATTCGGCGATTGGTATTCTGGGAGCGATTGGTCTACTTCTGCTTCGCATGATTCAGGGTTTTTCCGCCTCAGGTGAATACGCTGGAGCCGGCACATTCTTGGCTGAGTATTCGCCCCCTTCCCAGCGAGGTATCTACACTTCCCTGGTCCCCGCCTCCACTGCATGTGGCCTGCTCGCCGGTTCCCTCACGGCAACCGGGATGTTCTCGATGCTGAGCGATAGCGCAGTCAATACCTGGGGGTGGCGCATCCCCTTCCTCCTGTCCGGTCCGCTAGGGCTTATTGGTCGCTATATCCGGGTGCACCTGGAGGACTCCCCTGCTTATCAGGAGATGCGTGCAGAAATGCCGCAGGAGCAGAAGTCGGCCGGCTGGTCCGAGCCTCTACGACTGTTGTTCCGAGATCACAGGCATGAGACTCTCATCACCTTCGGAGTCTCCTGCCTCAACGCAGTCGCCTTCTACATGCTCCTGACCTACATGCCCACCTATGCTCATCAAGAGCTTGGGTTCTCCCAGGACACGGCGAACTTCGCCACCTCGGTGACACTTGTGTGCTACATCGTCTCAATCTTCCTCATGGGTCACATGTCCGACTCCTTCGGGCGCCGCCGTATGCTGATCTCCGCCTGCATTGCCTTTATTGTGGTGAGTATTCCACTGTTCGTCGTCATGACCAAGGCTACTACGCTCATGGTGGTCATCCTGTGCCAGATCGTTTTCGCTATCGTCTTGACGGCCAATGACGGCACGCTGGCCACATTTCTTGCCGAATCGTTCCCGACCAACGTGCGCTACTCCGGATTTGCCCTGTCATTCAATGGCGCCAACGCGCTTCTTGGGGGCACGACACCATTTGTTCTCACCTGGCTTATCAAAGTGTCCGGCTCCTCCCTCGCACCAGCGGTCTATCTCACTGTGATCGCACTCATTGCCATGGTGGCGATCTTCCGGTCCCGCACGATTCACGGGTCCGAGCTGACTGAGACCTGAGATGCTCGCCCAGTATGATGGCTTTCATTGAGAGCTGTTGACAACCAGTCACATACTATCTTCCTCTGTGCGAGTCCATTGTCACGGTTTTGTCGTCGACGGGTCACGGCGAACAGCCGTAATATATGATCATGGCCGGTTCTGAAGACAGTGCATCCAAGGGCCTTGCGGCTCGATCAAGGAATCGATCAGACTCTCGGGTCACGCCACGGGGTGAGGACCGTCGTCAAGCCATCATCGATGCTGCTGCAGCCATCATCCGTGAGTCCGGCCCCTCAGGGGTCAGCCACCGCAGCGTCGCCAAGCGCGCCGGATGCTCACTGTCCGCAACGACCTACTACTTCGACGGGTTGGAGGATCTCCTCCATCAAGCAGGACTGGTCAACATCGGGTTGTGGGCCTCTCGTGCCGAGCGGGTCGCGGACCGGGTGGAGGCCTTCAAAGGAGTTCCAGATCTGTCCCAGCGGGTTCGGTTCATCCTTCAGGCAACTCTGCCGGCCCACAGCGGCTACTTCGGGCACTACCTTCAGCTCATCTCAGCCAGCCAGGCGGCCCCGGTCAAGCAGGCCTACCGCCAGGGACGTCAACGCCTCAACGTCGCCTTGCGTCGGGTACTGCGTCAGCTCGACAGCCCGCTTGAGCCGGAGATGGTCATCGCCATCGTCGACGGCGCAGCCGTTACGGCGCTCAGTGAAGGATGGAACGTCAAGTCCACCGCAGCAGGTCTTCTCACCGATCTCATCACCCTGGCGCACGGTATGCCGGCCTTCCAGGTGCCCGCTCCTCCGGCTCCGTCCCCCACGGCGAAAGCGAATCCGTCTGCAGCAGCAGAGTCAGGCAGTGCTACCCACTGAGCCCACTTCTCGATAGTCGCGCACTGGTTGTTTCACCATAGGTGGGTGGGATCCATCTCGACCCGAACAGGTTCCTCCCGCCGCGCCGAGCGGTCCCGCAGTCTCACCGCGAGCATCTCGGACAGTTCTCTGCCGTGTGAGCGTGGAACGCGAACCAGCGCTCTCGCCACACCAGGAGCCACCTGGCCGTTGATCGGTGGAGGCGCCACCGGGCCCAGCACCTCAAAACCATCGGCGTCAGCCTGAGCCAGCACACTCTCCACACCACGCGCCGGTCCGTCCAGGCGCGCTACCCGCCACGCCGGCGGCAGATGCAGCTCAGCCCTCTCGATGAGGTCTCTGCGTGCGAAGCCCGCCTGATCCCATCTCAGCAGCGCCTGAGCCGCCGCCGGATCCGGGCCTCCCAGAAGAATGACCTGGGCCGACGGTGCCGCCAGAGCCACGGCATTCGTCCACTGACGCAGCGCTTCACCAGCAGCCCCCAGATCGGGCCGCGAGGACAGTGCACCGCCGTCGAGCAGGAGCACAGACCGGTATCCGCCCGTAGCCAGCGGTTCCGCGCCAGGTGTGGCTACAACGAGACGCGGTGAGCCGTCAACCTGGCCCACCACACCGTGAGCCTCCCGAGCTCCTGACACCACCACCGGAACACCAGGAAAAGCTCGCCCCAGCTCCTCCCCCGTACGCGTCGAACCGACCGTCACCATCCTCAAGGCATGACCGCCACACTCAGGACAGGTCCACCGCCCCACCGTCCGCGCGCACCAGCGGCAGGCTGTGCGGCCCTGGCGATCCATCGCCACAGGACCGCCGCAGACAGGGCAACGGGCCGCGGTGCGGCAGCGAGCGCAGGCCACCAGCGGTGCGTAACCGGCGCGCGGTACCTGGATGAGAACCGGCCCATCCTGCAGGGCGCGTCGCAGCGCCCGGTGCGCCAACGAGGGAATCCGGGCCGCCCCGGAGGCCCCCTCCCGTTCCAGCTCGGCCGTACCGGGCACCTGGATGCGAGGCACCACTGCGCGCACGACATGCCGAGGTGCAGTCAGGTCACGGCACCAGCCCTGCTCGATCAGCGACTGCGCCTCCACCGAGCGGCTGAAGCCGCCGATGAGCAGGCCGGCGCCCTCAAGAGTAGAACGCAGAGCCAGCACCGTACGTGCATGAGCGTACGGTGCGTGGGGCTCGGCCAACCGACTGTCCGCGTCATCCCAGATCACAGCCAGGCCCAGCCGCCGCATCGGAGCGAAGGCCGCCGCCCGAGTACCCACCACCACCCGCGCACGCCCCAGCAGCAGGGTCAGAAAGACCCGGTAGCGCCTGGCTGGTCCGTGCTCTGCCGAGAGCACCACCACCGGTTCCTCCCCCAGCTCCTGCCGGAGCCGAGCAGCCAGATTCTCAGCCTGCTCGGTCGTTGCCACAACGATGATCGAGCCCCGTGAACCCGCCAGACAGGCCTGCACCGCACGAGCCAGGCATATCTGCCATGGCTGAACCATGCGTTCTGGCTCACTGCCACCGCTCGACGATGTCGTCTCGTACAGCTCGTCCTGTGCCGGCAGAGCTGACCACACCGCCCGTGGCGCCTCGCCGGCGGCCAACCGGGAGAGAAGCTCCTCACCACCGTCGTAGTGCTGCCAGCCGCACTGGCTGGAAGGCTGCTGCCAGGTGGGCAGTTCACGTGTCCCCTTGCCCCGCTCGGACTTCTCCGTGGTGGCGTGCCTGGCGGGCAGGGCGAGTCGGACGACGTCGGAGCGCGTCCCAGCACTACGGGTGGCGACTGCTTCGATGAGCCGACGCGACGTCTCTGGAAGGACCGGCAGGTCGGAAACTACACGGCGCAGCGCCGAGAGCCGACCGATGTGCGTCGTCGTGTCCCCCCGTTCCCAGATCCATCCCCGCATGTCCTGCTCACCGAAGCGAACCACCACCCGGGTTCCGGGCAGGGCCTCCTGGGCCATTGCCGCAGGGACCATGTAGTCGAAGACGCGATCCAGGTGCGGTACCGGGGAATCCAGGAGGACCCTGGCAACGGGGTTGGTGACGCCGGCCGCCGTGACCCTGCGTTCACCGGGCTCGGGCAAGTCCAGCAGCTCACCCTGCGTGCTCGCGCCGCGACGACGCGCGAGTCCGGCTGGCTCTGCGGAGGCGGGAGCGTCGTCGTGGCCGGGTGCCATATAGAAGCCTTAGGAAGGTTCCTGCACGAGTACGGGGGTCTCAGACGGCCTGGTGCAGTGCCTCGGCGCGGTCGGTGGCCTCCCATGTGAAGCCGGGACGTCCGAAGTGTCCGTAGGCACTGGTGGCGCGGTAGATGGGGCGCAGCAGGTCAAGGTCACGGACGATCGCCGCAGGGCGCAGATCGAAGACCCCGTTGACGGCCGCCATGATGCGCTCCTCGGGAACGGTCGCCGTGCCGAAGGTCTCTACGTAGACACCCACCGGATGGGCCGAGCCGATGGCGTAGGCCACCTGAATCTCGCAGCGCCTGGCCAGTCCGGCAGCGACAACGTTCTTGGCGACCCATCGCATGGCATAGCTGGCGGAGCGGTCCACCTTCGAGGGGTCCTTGCCGGAGAAGGCCCCCCCACCGTGACGAGCCATGCCCCCGTAGGTGTCCACGATGATCTTGCGTCCCGTCAGACCGGCGTCACCCGCCGGGCCACCGATGACGAACTGTCCCGAAGGGTTGATGAGGACCTCGGCGTCAGCGGTGGCGAGCTCGGTACCGGCCTCGGCCTCGGCTGTCAGCACCGGGGTGATGACCTCGGCCTGAAGGGCATCGGTGAGCCAGGCTCGGCTGCGGTCCTCATCGTGCTGGGTCGAGATGACCAGGTTCTCCAGGCTGACGGGGCGCTGACCGTCGTAGCCGATGGTCACCTGGGTCTTGCCGTCAGGGCGCAGACCCGGGACGATCCCCTGCTTGCGCACCAGCGCCAGTCGTTCCGCCAGGCGATGCGCCAGGTGGATGGGAAGAGGCATGAGAGCGGCGGTGTCGTCGCAGGCGTACCCGAACATGAGGCCCTGGTCGCCTGCGCCTTGCAGATCGAGGGGATCGATGTCTCCGATGTCCTGGCGGGCCTGGAGCGACTTGTCCACTCCGGCGGCGATGTCCGGGGACTGCTGGCCGATCGACACCGACACCCCGCAGGAGCGGGCGTCGAAGCAGACCTCCGAGGAGGTGTAGCCGATGGCCGAGATCTCCTGGCGGACGATCTCGGGGATCTCCACGTAGGCCCGCTCGGTGGTCACCTCTCCGGCCACGTGCACCAAGCCGGTCGTCACCATGGTCTCGACTGCGACGCGCGCGGTGGGGTCCTGCTCGAGGATAGCGTCAAGAATCGCGTCGGAGACGCGGTCACAGACCTTGTCCGGGTGTCCTTCAGTGACCGACTCGGAGGTGAACAGACGCAAAGAGGAACTCACCTGTCCATCGTAGTCACCGCCGGTGCCGATCCATGGTGGCATTACCCACGAAAGTGCACCGCGGATCTTCAGGAACCGTTCACCAGGTCTGCAGTAAGGCCGATGAGAAGGCGGGCGATGTCCATCTTGCTGCCCTGTCCACGAGCCACTTCCGAGCCCTGGCCGTCCAGAACCACCACAGCGTTGGACACGTCGCCGAATCCGAGGTCCTCCCCTACCGCGTTGACCGCCAGGAGGTGCGCCCTCTTACGACGGGCCTTGACCGCTCCGTGGAAGAGCACGTCGCCATCGTCGTCCCCGGTCTCGGCGGCGAACCCGACGACGATCTGGCCGGCTCGGGGCGGATCGGTCACCAGCCCGGTCAGAATATCCGGGTTGGTGGTGAGCTCGATGGACATCGTGGGTCCGCTCCGGTGATCCGACGCCGTGGATGCCTGCTTCTTGATCTTGGTGGCCGCCACGGTGAGCGGCCGGTAGTCGGCGACGGCCGCTGCCATGATAACGGCGTCGGCATCGCGGGCGACTTCACGCACGGCATGGAGCATGTCGGAGGCGGTGCCGGCGGCGATGACGGCGACACCCGGTGGTAGAGCATCGAGCAGTTCCGAGGCCACATGGGCCTGTACGAGGGTAACGCGGGCGCCCTGCTCGGCCGCGGCCGCGGCTAGCGCGCACCCCTGACGGCCGGAGGATCTGTTTCCCAGGTAGCGCACCGGGTCGATGGGTTCGCGCGTGCCACCGGCGGAGACGACGACATGCCGTCCTTCTAGGCTCCCAGTCGTTTCGGCCGAAGCGACGTCGTCATCCTGGTGCTCGGGCTGCCGCAGGATGGCCAGGGCCCGGGAGACGATCTGCTCGGGCTCGGGCAGGCGCCCCAAGCCGGAGTCCCTGCCGGTCAGACGACCGGAGTCGGGATCAATGACCGTCAGGCCGCGCTCACGCAGCACTGTCACATTGTCCCGGGTGGCGGGATTGAGCCACATCTGGGTGTGCATAGCAGGTGCCAAGACGACGGGGGCCTCAGTGGTCAGGATCGTCGCAGTCAGCAGATCATCGGCCCGCCCCGCACGCACCCGCGCCAGCAGGTCCGCCGAGGCCGGGGCGACCAGGACCAGCTCGGCCCACTCGGCCACAGCCACGTGCTCCACCGCGGCCGGGTCATCGAAGACACCGGTGGACACGGTCTGCCCGCTGATCGCTGCCAGTGCCGGCGCCCCGATGAAACGCAGCGCCGACTCGGTGGCCACCACCTTGACCTCGTGCCCGGCCTGACGCAGCAGTCGAATGACAAAGGGCACCTTGTAGGCGGCAATGGAACCGGCCACGCCGACGACGACGCGCCGCGGCGCCCGAAGGGCGGTCGCGGCGCGTTCACTCGCAGTGGTGTGCGGCTCGTCCATGCGAGCGAGGCTCAGAACTGGATGTCGTCGAGGCTGGTGGGAGTCTCACCCGCCTCGAGGGAGACCGGAGCGTCCAGGGAGATGTCGCTGAACATGTCGGCCTCGGCGGCGCGACGGGCCTCCTCGGCCTCGGCGCGGCGGGCACGGGCGACGTCTCCGGGGATGACCTCGAGCTTGTCCTCGGCGATCTCCCGCAGAGCGATGCCGAGCGACTTCTCGCCGACCTCGGAGTCGACCAGCGGCCCGAAGAACTCGAACTGGTTGTCCTCGAGCTGCTGGGTGTAGGTGTTGATCTGGCGGGCGCGCTTGGCGGCCTCCACCACGAGCCCGTACTTGGAGTCGACCTTCTCCAGAAGGTCGTCGATCGGCGGGTTGGTGATGCCCTCGGGCTGGGGAGAGGTTCCGAGCATGTGCATGCCTCCGGTTCAATCTCGATAGTTCAGAGCCACGATATTCTAACTGCCAAGTCCCATGAGTCTCTCGAGCTCTGCGGTGGCGCTCGCCACGGTGTCGTTGATGACCACGTGGTCGAACTCGCCGACCGCGTCCAGCTCGGTGCGTGCCGTGGCCAGACGTCGCTTCTGCTCCTCAGAGCCCTCCGTTCCACGGCCGGCGAGCCGGCGGACGAGCTCCTCCCAGCTCGGCGGCGCGAGAAAGACGAGTCGGGACTCAGGCATGGCCCGGCGAACCTGGCGAGCGCCGGCCACGTCGATCTCCAGGAGTGCGGGTCGCCCGACGTCGAGCTCATCCTGAACGGGACCACGAGGGGTGCCGTAGCGGTGAGCACCGTGAACCAGGGCCCACTCCAGCATCTGGTCGGTTGCGACGAGGGAGTCGAAGTCCTCGTCGCTGACGAAGTAGTAGTGCACACCGTCAACCTCGCCGGGGCGGGGCCTGCGGGTGGTGGCGGAGATCGAGACGAAGAGGTTCGGATGGCGTCTACGCAACTCGGTGACGACAGTGCCCTTGCCCACCGCTGTTGGTCCTGCCAGGACGGTCAGACGAGCGAGAGAGGGAGCGGACGAGGCGGCGGCGTCGGTCATGGTCACATCATGACCTACCGGACGCCGCCAGCACGACCCGCTGTCTCAGACGGCGTGCTAGCCGAAACGCTCCACCAGTGCTGCCCGCTGGTTCGCCCCCAGGCCACGCACCCGCCGGGACTCGGCGATATGCACGTCCGCGAGAATGGCGTCGGCTGTTGTCGTTCCGACGCGCGGGAGGGAGACGAGTAGCGCCCTGACCTTCATCTTGCCCAGGACCTCATCAGTGTCCGAGGCGGTGAAGAAGTCGGAGAGCTTGAGCTCTCCGCTCTTGAGCTCGGACTTGATACGAGCGCGCTGCGATCGCGCAGCGGCGGCCTTCTCCAGCGCCTCAGCCCGTTGCTCGGGTGTCAGTGTAGGAAGCGTCATGGTGGTCTCCTCCCCAGTCCAGTGCCAGTGACCCGCACCACAAGCATAAGTCGGGTCGGATGCACTCGCATTCGCAGGGGCCGCTATTCCGGCACTGACTTCGTGTTCCCGCACACACGTTGATCGCGTGCAGTCACGCGGCGTCAGCGTAAGGCGGTGGCTGCCTCATGCGTGGCTGCTAGCGCAGCCGTCCGTAGCGCCTCGATGGAGGGGCCGGCCTTGAGAACCCCGCGTGAGGTGGAAGCCAGAACATGACGGCGAGCCGCTCCGAAGACGGACTCCAACTCGGCGGGTCCCGCCCCCTGTGCGCCGACACCGGGAGCCAGGAGCGGGCCGTTGGCGTGCAGCAGGTCGATCTCCAGATGGGAGACGGCCTCCCCGACGGTGGCGCCAACGACCAGCCCGATGCTGCCGAGCCTGCCCTCGCCGCTGGCCGGGGCGTTGGAGGCAGTGACGCCCTCCACGACGCCGGCAGCCACCGCCTGGTCCCCGCGGATGGCGTGCTGGACGGTGGCCCCCTCGGGATTGGAGGTGAGCGCCAAGACGAAGATGCCCCGCCCGCTCGCCTCCGCCAGGTCCAGCGCGGGGGTGAGGGAGCCGTAGCCCAGGTAGGGTGAGACGGTGATGGAGTCGGCGGCCAGGGGCGCCCCGTCGGACAGATAGGCCCGGGCGTAGCCGGCCATGGTGGAACCGATGTCGCCGCGCTTGACGTCGAGGACCGACAGGGTGCCGACATCGCGCAGTGCCGCCAGGGTCTCCTCGAGAACCGCGATGCCTGCACTGCCGTGGCGCTCGAAGAAGGCGGACTGCGGCTTGACGGCGGCCACTCGTCCGGCCACCGCGTCGACGGTTCGCAGGGCGAAGTCCCGTAGGCCGGCGGCGGAGTCGGCCAGCCCCCAGGCATCGAGAAGGCTCGGATGAGGGTCGATGCCGACGCACAGGGGACCCTGGTCGTCCATGGCATCGGCCAGGCGGGCACCGAAGGGGCGCCGGAACCGACCGGGCTGGGAAGATGCGGCGGGGCTCATCGAGTCTCCTTGTCGTCAACAGGGGCAACGGGGCGGGACTCGGGCGTCGAGCCCCGCCGGGATCGGCGGGCGGCGATGTGCTCCTGAAGGCTGCGAACCTGGAAGGGACCGCGCAGCTGGGCCTCGAGGGCCTGGACCGCCGCCTGGAGCTGTTGGACGGTGGTGATGATGGGGCGGTCGGCGCCGGTGGTGGCCGCGCGGATGGAGTACCCGTCGGCACGGGCACCCTGGCCCTTGGGGGTGTTGACAACCATGTCGATGGCTCCGGACTCGATGAGTCCGGCGATCGTCTGCTCACCGTGGGCGCCGACACCCTGACTGATCTTGCGCACCGCCATAGCGTCGATCCCGTTGCGGCGCAGCACCTGCGCGGTCCCGGTGGTGGCCAGGACCGTGAAGCCGAGCTCGGCGAGCCGGGCCACCGGCAGGATGATG
>ERZ772986.1988-NODE-1988-length-11381-cov-3.635617_pt1 | contig 11381 bp, 12 predicted proteins | sample MGYA00511898_ERZ772986 | MGnify/ENA primary metagenome ERZ772986 (study PRJEB29015, sample SAMEA2737934) | human oral metagenome | biome: human oral; feature: human-associated habitat; material: dental | place: China | collected 2148 ... | reverse complement strand
TTAGCCGCCTGACACTCGTGCCTTTCTGTAAAAAACGATGTTCCAGCCAAAAGCGGGCAAACTTTTCATCGTCGAGGTATTTTTTTTCAATCAGCCGCGCGAGCACCCGCTCGGTAATTCCCGGCTTCACGCCCGGACGCTCGGTAATTTCACCGGTCTTTGGCGAGCGCTTCTTAGTCGGCCTAGTTTTACGCCACAAATAATCGCGCATTTCTTTAACCGAGCGTGGCCGCGTCAAGCAATATTCCATAGCCCGGGCATACAACTTGCCAAACTGGCTCTCAACCTCCAGCACCGTCAATTCGTCGTCGGTATATTTACGCCCGACCTTAATCCCCAACTCGCCAACCTGAAAGACATCGAGGCTAAAGCGATATTTGCCATCAACGCTAATATTTACTCGATTTTTATCGCGAGCCTGGAGAGAGATGTCGGTGATTTTCATAAAACTATTATAACGCGAAGATAACTGGCCGGCTACTATAGTGACTATTCGACTATCTCGACAACCTTACCATGCACGCCGTTATAGCAAGCAGCAGCACGCGGCTCAATGATGACTGGCAGTTGCCCTGGAATAGCGCTCATATTAACATCGTCAAGCGTACCGGCCTCGACACAACCAAGCGTAATGTGCGGGCGGAACCCATCAACATCCAGCCCTGGGTGAATACCATCCAGTGCCGCGAGTAATTGCTGACGCGCCTCAATCATCCAGGCATTTTTCTGCGTGCGTAGCTCAACCCAAACACAGTTACCGGCCTCGTCTGGCAAGAAACTAACACCATCAAGCACCAACTTACTTAGGATAGGTAGTGCCGCAGCGGCTGATTTGAGGCGTGGCACATCCTGATCAGTCACGTTAATCAGTGTCACGTGCGGGATAAACTCACCAAAATCAAGGTTCATTTTTTCTGACAATTCTCGAAGATACGCATTCTGCTCATCATCAAAGACGAGACTGACTGACGCCATATGTTTTTCGACTGGATATGCGGTTTCTACTGCGCGCATTAGTTCTCTCCTTCTTTTACTTTCTCCCGAACCTTCTGGTCAATTTCTGCCAGAACCTCAGGATGTTCTTTCAGATACAACTTGGTTTTATCACGGCCTTGACCAATGGTCTCACCGTTATATTTGTAAAAGGCGCCAGATTTTTCAACAATGCCGTGCGTAGCCGCCAAGTCCAAAATATCGCCAGTCTTAGAAATACCCTCATTATACATAATGTCAAACTCAGCGATACGGAATGGCGGCGCAATCTTATTTTTCACCACCTTGATCTTGGTGCGGTTACCGAGGATGTCATCGCCAACCTTGATCTGTCCGATCCGGCGAATATCCACTCGCTGCGAAGCGTAAAACTTCAAAGCATTACCGCCCGTGGTCGTTTCAGGATTACCAAACATCACACCAATCTTCATGCGGATCTGGTTAATGAAAATCACCGTGGCTTTCGATTTGTTAATAATACCAGTCAGTTTACGCAGCGCCTGGCTCATCAGCCGCGCCTGCAGCCCCATGTGCGAATCACCCATATCGCCGTCAATTTCCGCTTGCGGGGTCAGTGCCGCTACCGAGTCCACCACAATCAGATCCACGGCGTTTGAGCGCACCAAGGTTTCGGTGATTTCCAACGCTTGCTCACCGTTGTCTGGCTGCGACACCAATAAATTTTCGGTGTCGACGCCTAGGCGCTTGGCATAACTCGGGTCAAGCGCGTGCTCAGCGTCGATGAACGCTGCCGTGCCACCCTGCTTTTGAATTTCGGCGATGGCATGTAGTGTCAAGGTTGTTTTACCGCTAGACTCCGGGCCGTAAATTTCAATGATACGACCCTTTGGATAGCCGCCGCCCAGCGCCAAATCGAGGCTTAGCGAACCTGACGGAATCACTTCAACGTCAACTTTGTGCGCCTCACCTAGTTTCATGATTGAGCCATCACCAAACTGCTTGGTAATTTGATCCATGGCCAGGCCCAGCGCTTTTAACTTGCCGTCATCAGCCTTTTTCTCAGCCGCTACTGCCTTGTTTGTTTTTTTGTCGTCTGCCTTCGCCATAACGCTCCCCTCCTTAGTTGTTAGTTTTATTATACCGATTTGTTGCTATATTTGCTATAATTAGTCTATGAATAAGCGAAATGGTTTTACTGTTATTGAATTATTGGTCGTCATAACTTTTTTGATCGCCATCGCAATTTTAGGTTTTTCACAGTACACCAAATTAATCAATGAATCAAACAATACTAAAAAACGCACCGCAATTAATGCCATTTATTATAGTTTGGAGGAAAGTTTCTACGTTAAGAACGGCTATTATCCAGAGAAGTTGGAAGACACAACGCTAAAAACCATGGATGCCGAACTGTTGAAAGATCCAAACGGTAAGAAAGTTGGCGAAAAAGATAGCAGCTATCGTTACGAATCAACAAATTGCAAAGATGGAAAATGCAAGTCGTACAAGCTCGTAGCAACACTAGTTGGCGAAGACGATTACATTAAAAATAGTCGTCACAAATAATCTAATCATCACAGACAGGGCGTCCGTTTTTGAAATCTTCAATAGCGTTATTGATCACCGCAATCTGCTCGCGCGGCCTTGCTACAAAATGAAAAATATATGTAGTTTCTTCGCCCTCGGTACTTAGGCGGATGGTCCCATAATTGAAGACTGTCTGAATGATACCCGATTGGCGGAAACTAGCATCCTCAATACTACCTAAACTTACGGTTTGTTCGTGCCGAGAAAATAGGCTCTCTTGAATCTCCTGAATAACACTTTCATTAGTTAAAAAGAATTGATTTTGTAGATAAATCCATAGTGCTACCGCGCCGCCCAAAACTACCAAACCAATTAGTAACATCGCGACGCCAAACACATCAGTTACTGATGGCATAGGTGAGATAATTGAATCACGAGCTAGCGACGGATACATCAGCACAAATACCATAATTATTAACACCAAAAAAATTGCAATACTCGCAGGAATCAGCATACCAATAGGGTGACGCTTGATATCCAAAATAACATACTCCCCTTCACTCAAGTTGAGATTTGGATATTGCTGGACTGACCTTTCATGCTTACGCTTTAACTCGTCGCTAATAGTAAACGGTTTTCGTTCAAGTTCGCGGCCAACATGCACAACCCGCGGCTCGTTCGCGTATTGACTGCGTAAACGCGGGTCAAAATTCTCGCCATCAATTATCTCTGGACGCGAAGTCACATGAGACTCAGTCTGCGCCACTACCGGAGCTGGCTGACCAGTCTGCTGTGGATGATGATATAGCGGACGCCCATCAGCATCGTAGGCTACTGGCTGCGTTAGATCTTCTGATGATTGTGGCTTCATGACCACATTATATCATGATCCATAGCAAACTCTTATTGTCTTAGTTATATCTACCTCAAAACACAATCTTATTTCTGAAGATGCCGCTTCGCCTTAATCGTTACCCGGCGGCCGCGCGGCGTACGCTCGATGAAGCCGATTTGCAGCAAATACGGCTCATAAAAATCCTCAATCGTCGTCGCTTCGTCACCCGTCAGCGCAGCAATGGTCGTTAGCCCCACGGGATTATCACCGTAATTTTCTAAGATCGATTGCAATAAATTGCGGTCGGCTGGGTCTAATCCCAGCTCATCCACTTCCAGCATTTCCAGAGCACTTGTTGTGGTTTTCACATCAATTATGCCGTCACCATTCACGTCGGCATAGTCGCGCACGCGCTTGAGCAGGCGGTTAGCGATGCGTGGTGTCAAGCGAGCCCGCGTTGACAATAAGCTTGCTGCTTCATGCCGAATTGATGACTCCAGGATGGCCGCACTCCGCGTCACAATTTTCGCGATATCCTCTGGCTCATAAAATTCCAAGCGGTAAATATGCCCGAATCGATCGCGCAGTGGCGCCGCCAAACTACCCGTCCGCGTCGTCGCGCCAATCACCGTAAACCGCGGCAGATCTAGTCGAATTGACCGAGCTGCCGGCCCTTTGCCAATGACGATATCCAGCTTGAAATCTTCCATGGCCGAATATAAAATCTCTTCCACTGCCCGTCCGAGCCGATGAATCTCATCAATAAACAAAATATCGCCGTCCGCCAAATTCGTCAAAATTGACGCCAAATCACCCGCCTTTTCAATGGCCGGGCCACTGGTAATGCGAAGATTTGTCCCCATCTCGTTAGCGATCACCGTCGCCATGGTCGTCTTACCCAGTCCTGGCGGGCCGTAGAGCAGCACATGATCCAGCGGCTCGCTGCGCTTCTTCGCCGCTTCAATCGCCAAGCGCAAATTACGCTTCAACCGTTCCTGGCCGACATATTCATTAAAACTCTGCGGGCGCAAGCTAACTTCAATCCGCTGTTCCTCGGCATCATCATCGTTCGGACTGGTATCGACTATTCTTTGAATTGCCATAAACTAATTATATCATTTGTAGTACAATAGGAGTGTCTACATCTAGAACCAAGTGTTTTGAGCGCATTGTTTACGTGCATAATGGGCAGCCGTTATTGAGCGTAAACTTGCGTTCTAGGTGTAGACAGCCAAATTTAACGGCTGTCCTTTTTGTTAGACAGCATATCTCATAGGAGGGGATAAAATGAACACAAAAGAGAAAAAACCAGTTTTTAAAAAGGCTTGGTTTTGGGTAGTTGTTGTTATTATTGTGATTGGAGCATACAGCGCATCGCAGCAAAACAAAGCCACTGTAGTTAATTCGAACAATAATAACGCTACTTCGGAGAATAAACCATCCGAAAAGACCACTTTCAAAGTTGGCGAAACTATCGCTTTTGACGGCAAAGAAGTAACAATCAAGTCAATTGATCGCAATTGGAACTCTGGCAATCAATTCATTAAAGCTAGCGATGGCAAAGAATATGTTAAAGCAAACGTTTCAATCGTTAATAAATCAAATAGCGAATTGTCTTTCAATACATTCGATTGGAAAATTGAGGATGCAAACGGTGCTATTGAAGGACCAAGTGGTACAGCCTTCACCGCAAGCGATAGCCTGGGATCTGGCGACCTGACAGTCAACGGTAAAAAAGAGGGTTCTGTTATTTTTGAGGTTGCAAAAGATTCAAAAATCAAAATTCATTACCAACCGTCATTCTGGTCAAATAAGAAAATTATTATTGAGCCGTAAGAAAACTAATTATCATTATGAGGACGCTATGCTTTTAGCGTCCTTTTCTATATCCGCTACTTCTTCAACGCCTCGGTCACCCGCTGCGCCGTTGGCAGATTGACATCAACGTTCTCTAGCGCCTTGGTAGCGTCAGCCAAAGTGTAGCCCAGCGCCATCAGTGCCTCCAGTGCCTCATCAGAAGTATTCAGTTCAACCTGGACTGGCGTGTCCGCTCGACCGTAGTGCGTTGGCAAGCCAACTTTATCGCTCAAATCAACCACCACGCGCTCAGCAGTTTTTTTGCCGACACCAGCAGCTTTTTGCACAAACGCACTGTCAGCGTTGGCAATGGCATTGCGTACGTGCTCTGCATCGCCGAGGCTGAGAATTGCCAACGCTGCTTTCGGACCGACACCCTGAACCGTGATGAGCATTTCAAACAGCTTCTTTGCCGCCAGACTTGAAAAACCGAATAGCTCCTCCGCCTGCTCGCGCACATGATGATAGGTATAAAACTTGGCGTCTTGATTCAGCACCACCGCCTCAAAATCACCAGCCGACACACTAACTTCATAGCCAACGCCGTTAACATCAATCACCAACGACCCATTAAATTTCTCAGCAACTTTTCCAAAAACATGTGCAATCATATTCTAATTATACCCGATTCATCGCCGCATGGGTAATTGCTGCCGCCAGAGCATCAGCACAGTCGTCTGGCTTCGGTACATCCTTGAGTCCCAAATTCAAGCGAACCATTTCCTGCACTTGCTTTTTATCAGCTTTGCCATAGCCCGTCAGCGTCTGTTTGATCTGCAGCGGCGTATACTCAGCTATCGGCAGACCCGCTTTTCGCCCCGTGAGCATCGCTACACCACGCGCTTCCGCCACGGAAATCGCTGTCGTGACGTTACGAGCAAAAAACAATTTCTCAATCGACATCACGTCAGGCTTAGTCTCAGTAATGATCTCCGTCAAACTGTCAAAAATTTCTTCCAGTCGCTCATCAATTGGCGTGTGTGCTGGCGTTCTGACAACTCCCGCTGTCACCAGCTTGAACTTACCGCCCGAAAAATCAATCACACCAAAACCCAAAATCCCCGTTCCTGGATCAATACCAATAATTCTCATGGTATATATTATATCAATGATTTGACCGCTCGGTCATTAACTCATCTTCGCAATTTTCGTATCAATTGCGAAAGCTCCCAGCGCCACTGCCATGCGCCGTAGCCTACCGCCAATAAACTAACGCCGCCAAACACCCACCAGCCCCAGGTTGCACCAGTAACTTGTTGAACGCCTGCTGTCGCCGATCCAACAACTGGTATGCTGGCAGTTTTTATTTTCCGACAACGCCGGGTGGTTGGGTTGCGCTCAAATCCTTCTGGACAGTCTTTTGGAATGTCATCGGCGGCAGCAATTTTCTTGCAGCGACCAGTTGCCGGGTTACGAAATTGACCATCAGGACACGGCTTCAATGTTTTGGCAGCCGCCGAAGCAATTGAGCGGCACCGACCCGTTGCTTCACTGCGGTAATAGCCCTCTTTGCACGGCGTCACGGTCTTTGCCGTTTCAATCTTCCGACAGCGACGAGTTTCAGGGTGCCGATATTGACCAGTTGGGCACGGCACCAACACATCAGATGCAGCAGGCGGCACCGAAATCTTTACACATTTACCCAGTGCGCTACGCTCATACCCACTCTGACAATCCGCATATTCCTTAAACACGTTGGCGGCATTCTCAGTCACTGCAAACGTCTGCATCCACTCACCATCAAGCAAGCTCCAGGAAGCATCCTTTGCTATTTTGTCATATTCAGTAGCATCAATTTCCGCGCCAGCCTCATCCAGGACATACACCTTACCCTTGGTTTTTGGTAATTTTAATTTCGTATGATTCACTTTAACCGCCCGCAATTCACCAGGCTTCAGCTCAATATCACCAAGAATCTCCTGCGAATTATTACTGCCAGTTGCTAACTTACAGCTAGCCGTCGTAATGGTTTTATTGCTCACATTCACCAATTCAATGAACGGCTCGTCAACATGAGAGGCAACTTCATTCAGCTTCAAGCCTTCACATTTGTTCAGCGGTTTTGGTGGCTCAGGAGCTTTACAATGCGGGCGTGCGTATGGCGCAACCTCCTGATCATCAGCTGTTTTGTTTGATGAAAAGTCAGCCAGATTATTTTTCGAATCAACGATAAGATTACCAGCAAAACAGCGCCAGACAGTTTTCACGCCGCCAGTCAGGGGCGCACCCAAAAACTTATTTGCCTCACCCCAGCCAACAACATCAGCAGTCGATCCATCAGATCGCGACAACACCACCGACCCTTCACCCTGAATCATATTCGGTACCTTATCAAACTTCACTGCTTTGGTTAGCGCTGGATCATTTGATAGCACCAGAAAATCATTCGCCAAAATCACCTCATCCTTGAATTCTTTCCCGCCGGTCTTCACATCAGCCTTATAGTGTTCAATTTTCCAACCTGCTAGCTTCACATTACTGTCTGTTGGATTATATATCTCAATATACTTCTTGTCGGGGCTAACTTTTGATATCAAAATTTGCGACATGTTGTCTAATGAATCATTGCCATGACTAGGCATCTGCAATTCCTGCTTTGGCGGCTCAGCAGTTGGCGGATTGACTTCAGGCTGTTTTTCTGATAGTGACTGTTCTTTGTCAGGATTTTGTTTTGGATCATTATTCAATTGAGGTGACAGCGTGTCCGTAGTCAGATCCTTGCTAGGGGGCATATTGTCAGTTGATTTATCAATAGTCTGAGATATGCCGCCCTCGGATTTCATATTAGATCCCGTATCACCAACCGCCAAGACTGACGGCGGCGGTATAACTAACGCCGTAATTAGTATCATAAGTAGTGTGTATCGCAAATATTTCATGCTTGCCCCTTGCTTATGTTTGACTACCCTTAGTGTAGCGCACTTTTTGCCAAAATAAAAACCGCCCCGGAAAATGAGGCGACTTTTTTATGATATCAATTTTTATTCTGCGGTAATATCAGCATTTGTATGGACATTCACCACATCGTCCAAATCATCCAGTGCGTCAACGACTTTCATTAATTTCTGCGCGGTTTCCGAATCAGCAATCTCGACTGGCGTGTTAGCGATGTAGCGCAGCTCGGCGTCTTTTACTTTCAATCCCTGCTCGACCAATTTATTCCTAACACTTGCCAAATCTTTCAACTCCGTGTAAACAATAATCTCACTGTCTTCCTCGACCGCATCTTCAGCGCCAGCGTCCAGCACTTGCAGTAGCAATTCCTCGCCCGTACCTTCCACGGTGATCACCCCCTTGCGAGTAAACTGAAACACCACACTGCCGGCGTCAGCGATTCGCCCGCCGTTTTTCACCAACGCCGTTTTTACTTCTGGCAGCGTGCGATTACGATTGTCGGTCGCCGTCTCGATGATGATGCCGACGCCGCCCGGGCCGTAACCTTCGTAAGTAATTTCTTCCAGAGCCGCTGCATTTTTATCCGCCACGCGATCAATCGCCCGCTGAATGTTAGCGCTTGGCATATTGGCGGCTTTAGCTTTCTCAATAGCCATTGCTAAACTTGAATTTAGCGCCGGGTCAGTGCCGCCACGTGCCGCGATTGCAATTTGGTTACCCAACCTCGTGAAAATCGCACCACGCTTCGCATCAACAATCGCTTTCTGCCGGTGCGTCGTTGCCCATTTACTATGTCCTGACATACTATCTCCTACCGCTTACTTGCTATTTCAATCTATTACTATTATACACTACTCCACGATATTCACCTGAATGAGATCCAATTTCGTCTGCTTCTTCATCCACCACATAGCACCAATCATCGCCGCATACATCAAACCGCACTGCCACCAAGTAATATTCACTTCCATCTGTGCCCACTCCAGACTCGCCAGCCAATTGGCCGCCTGAATCATATAGCCCAGCAGCCAGATCGTCGGTAGGGCAATAACCGCGTCAATCATCGGCACTACCGCCAGCACGCCCGACGCAAAGGTCAATAGCATCGCCAGCGGCACGAACGGCAAAATCAGCATATTAGCGATCAGCGCTACATTACTAACCACGCCAAAACTCATCATCAGCAAGGGCAGCGTCGCAAGCTGCGCCGACAACGTCTCGATTAGAATTTGCCGAAACGTGCCGGGTTCTTTGTCGCCAAAGAAATACTTGTGCAGCAAGGGCGCCAGGATAATCACGCCCGTAAACGACGCGAAGCTCAGCTGCCAACCCAAATCGCCCCAGCCAAATTGCGGATTGACCATCAGCGTAACCGCCGCCGAGACTGGCAGCAGCACCAGCGGATGAATCGTTCGGCCATAATACCACGCTGCCAGGCTCAAGCCCGCCACCAGCCCAGCCCGCGACATGCTCGGACTCAAGCCCGTTACCGCCATAAAACCAAGGATCATCGTTGCCGCGCTGAGCATCGCCAAATATTTTGACCGCTTGGCAAATAACCGCCGCGCCAAACGCACTAAAATCGTCAAATTATAGCCGCTAGCCACTACAATGTGCGTCAGACCAGCAATCTTTAAATTATCGCTCAGCTCCGTCGGCATGGCTCGCCGTAGCCCCAACAAAAATCCCAAACCTAGCGCCGACTCAGACTCTGGAATATGCTTGCGCACCCGCTCAGCAAACCAGTCGCGCACCCCAACCGCCACATCGCCGGGAACTGGACGCTCGACGCTGCCAATTTTTGCCCGATAAATGCTCGCCGAAAAAGCACCAAATCCCGCCGTCAATTTTCCTTGAGCCTGAACGATATCGCTGCGTTTGATGGGGCGCTTGTCAGCCGTCACCGCCCATAGTTGTCCTGCCAATTTCTCGCCGTTGATCCGCAAGTCACTCAACCGCAACACCGTTTGCCCTTTCTTATCAATGTCGGGATCTTCCAAAACGCGGCCCTGAATAACCGCACTTTTACCAATGAGCGAGTCATAAACTTCCAATCCGTTTCGACCCAGTTCACCGCGCCACAGCCCGACTAATCCGCCAGAAATAAGTGCCGCAATCATCAATACCCGCCACCGCCAAACAAGTACTGGCACAAACAATATTATCCCGCCAAATAACGCCAGCATATTAAATTCGACCGACCGCGGCAAATGATGAACCGCAATTACACCAACCGTCAACCCCAAGCACCACGCCGCCACCAACCAAGAAATATGAATTTTCTCAAATAAGTGGCTACTCATAGTTAAAGTATAACCAGATTACAGGTAAGAAAAAAGACTCCAAAAGGAGTCGATTTCAAAACTGGAGGGCCCACCGGGGCTTGAACCCGGGACACCCTGCTTAAAAGGCAGGTGCTCTAACCAGCTGAGCTATGAGCCCATCCATAAAAACGGAAAATCCGCTTTCTTTATCCTAGCACAAACCACCCATGAGGTCAATGCTTGCTAGATTTATGTCCACCCGTGTGCAGCAAGAACAAATCTACCAGCCCAAACACCAATCCCGCCGTCGCAATATACCGCCAGCTATTTGCAAATACCTTATACAGCTCCATCGCTTGGCCATCTAATGATATATACTTTCCTAATGGCACCACCAATAATGACGCTGTTAAAAACGCAATTGCTACTGCGGAAATAATTTTTTCATGTTTGCGCTGATATCTTGGACCACCCAGCAGGAGTGCAAATAACGGAATCAATGTTAAGATTAACGCCGCAATCACTCCGTTAGGTAGCCAACTAACCGCCAATTTTAATCCATCCAACAGCTCCGTCAGCCAACTTGCCCACCACTCTGACAATAAAAATCCTGCCGCCAACGACAACGCCAACGGACCAAATCGCCGAGACGACACAAACGCGATAATAAAAACCGCAACTAAAATTGCCCCAAATAAAATTATTACGCTCATTTATTCTCCTCCAAATCAAATTTTACCGGCGACCCAACCGTCACGCCTGCCCGTTTAGCAACACCCGCCTTTACCTCCAACACATACCTCGCCGGAACTGTTGGGCTATATTTTTCATAAGGCTCAGTATCTGGCTTAACGTTATGTCGCACATGAACAACACGTTTACGTTCATTAATCCAAATAATATCGACTGAGAAATTCATATCTTTCATCCACATTTGGTGTCGATCGCTATTATCAAACACGAACAGCATCGCATAATTTTCATCCATCCCCAAGCGACCGCCTAGTCCCTTGCGCCGCGACTCTTCGTCGTCAGAGACTTCCACTCGA
>ERZ772986.1987-NODE-1987-length-11388-cov-9.554310_pt1 | contig 11388 bp, 12 predicted proteins | sample MGYA00511898_ERZ772986 | MGnify/ENA primary metagenome ERZ772986 (study PRJEB29015, sample SAMEA2737934) | human oral metagenome | biome: human oral; feature: human-associated habitat; material: dental | place: China | collected 2148 ... | reverse complement strand
CCTACATCAATAGACCAATCCGTATATGTTTTCTCAAATGTATCTATCATATGTATCGCCTCTCCTTTACGATATCCATTAAAACAGAGTTTCTAATTGCCCTGCCATATCTGCTATAAACTCATCAAATTTACAGAGTTCTCGTAGTTCTTGATGTTCTATATCATAGCAAGCAATCTTTTTAGATTTAGGGTCCCATACAATTTGATAATCGTTGTACTCACCTAGCTCTTTAGATAAACGTAATAGTTTACGACGACCCCATTTAAATGGAACTGTATCAAGTAAAGGTAAGAACTCTATAGAGATAAAATCTGAGTCTGGCAATTCAAAGTAAAGATTATCTCCCTCTAAAAAGGATATTAACACTTTTGGTAGTTTAAATGGTTTTAATTGATCCCTTTTATTCTGTTTATCATGGTACTCAGCAGGCTCTAAATTTTTAAAATATTCTGCCATTTCCATATCGCCTTTTTCAATAGCAATACTATAGGGACGCATACCATCCTTTTCTGTGATGGTTACATCTGCACCATGTTCTACCAAATACTGGCACATCTGTAAATCCACATACCGAGCTGCTACACATAATGGCGTGGGATTAAAGGGATACACTGAATCAGGTTTATTGTAGTTAATATCTACACCATTATTAATAAAGAAATCTAGAACCTCATAATTTTTATCTATAATGGCATTTCTGAAAGCTTTACCACCATATTTCTGTACCGTATGGCCTAAGTCATGAATAATTGGTAGATTCTCATATTTCTTACCATGTAAAGCGGCTTGAAAGGCATCTACGTTCACACAGTTCAAAACATGAATGTTAGCACCATGAGCCACAACATAGTCTATAATCTCTTGATTACCATACCGTACAGCTAACAAGAAACTTGGATTTTCCTCATTATCAAGATCAGCACCATGCTCTACCAACCATTTAACACTAGGAAAACTGCACATCACTAAAGCCAGTTGTAAAGGTGAGTACTCACTGTATTTACCAATTTGTATAGGTGTATCTATATCCCAACCATTGTTTAATTCTGATTCAAGTGAGAAAATATTTCCCTCTATAATATCTGTCACAATATCAGGCACAGACTCAAACTCACCTAAATCTTTTAGCTCTATCATATTTATCTCTTCCATATAATACTACCTAATAGTTATGCTTATAATTCATATTAGTCAGTCCATCCTGTATCTTCATAATACATTGGCAGTTTTTGCAGCTAATTTTTTGAATATTTTTCTAATACTCTATCTACAAAAACTGGGGCTAGACCTACATAGTTATGTGGATTTAACATATTATCCACCTCTTGTTCAGTAAAGACATCTGTAACTTCCTTGGTATTCATTAGTACATCTTTGAGTGGAATTTCCTTTTCATAAGCCTCCATACAGGCTTTGTAAACAATTTCATGAGCCGTCATACGGCCAAGTTTTTCTGCCAAATGCATCATAACACACTCACTCATCATCAATTCTTTTTGTGCAAAAAGATTTCGTTCCATATGTTTTTCGTAGACGATAAGATTTTCAAAACTATTTTTAGATTTCTCTAATGCTGCGGCCATAAGATAACATGCACGAGGAATTGCTTCCCATTCTGTAAGAAAGCATCCCCAGTCACGTTCGTTTTCACTAATCATGCTCTCCACAATTGAAGGAGCAATACTACGAACACTACGTAAAAGTGCTAGTACATTTTCTAATACTGCAGGATTACGTTTATGAGGCATCGTAGAAGATCCGATTTTACCTGTGAAGAACGGTTCTTCCAATTCTAATATTTCCGTATGTTGCAGGCTAAAAATTTCATGATTGATACGCCCAAGTGTACCTGCACATATAGCGAGGACACTAACAAATTCGGCCTGACTATCACGAGCCACATGCCATGCAATAGTAGGAACACCTAGGCCCAGGATTTCAAACATACGTTTTTGTGTTTCTAATCCATGCTCTGGTTGAGAAGCCAACGTACCAACAGCACCGGCCATTTCACCTACAAATACTCGTTCATACATAGATTTCATACGTTGAATATCTCTACCAAGTTCATCGGCCCAGACGGCAGCTTTATATCCAAATGTAATGGGAATAGCATGTACTACATGAGTTCTACCCGCCATAGGTACATCTCGATACTTTTCGGCTAGTTTTAAAATACTTTTTTGACAAATCTTTAAATCTCTCAAAATGACATTGTATGCATCACGTTGAAGTAATACGAGCCCCGTATCTACAATATCTTGACTTGTGGCGCCCCAATGAACATACTCCCCTGCATTATCAGGTAAAATCGCTTTAAAAGCTTTAAGTAATGGCACAATAGTTATAGAACTTTTATAATATTCTCCAATAGAGGTGATATCAATAAGCTCAGCCTTAGCATATTTATTAATAATATCAGCCTTGTCTTGTGGAATGACTCCTAATTCAGCCTGAGCGGTAGCCAAAGCAGCCTCTGTATCGAGCCACTTTTATACCCATGACTCATCACTAAAAATCTTACGCATTTCATCTGTACTAAATAAAGAACCATGAATTTGACTATCAATAACAGTGGATGGCATACTAATTGTCCCCTTTCTAAACTATTTACAACCATTATGTCTTTTTTAGGATACTTTTCAAGTTTATTATATGGCGATTATCTGTAATAGTATATAAAAAAACCTCCCGCATAATAAATTTTATCCTAAATTCTAATCAACGTTTAGGGCGCATTTAGTAAGCGAAAGGCGTTTTATTATTTTTCTTGTACTTGTTTTCCAGTCATATGTTCAATAGTAATTTCAAACATTTGCGTAGCACGTCCTGCACGAGCAATTTGATCATCTGCCAAAGATTCATCGGGATAATATTTCATAGCAAATTCTTTTAATCGCTCTATAGATTCTGGTCCGCCCCCTATCAAACGACATCTACCAAATACTACCGCACTTTGTACATAAGGTGCCCATGGCTCAGCATCATCAATGATTTCATTGCCATATACAGTAAAACATATCTTATCGGATGTTTTTAAGGCGTCAACTTTATGACCTGCTTTTGCACCATGAAAATAGATTTTTTGAGCCGCCCTATCATAGTAATAATTAATGGGAATCGCATACGGATAACCATCATCACCATTCATGGCTAAAATACCGCGACGATTAGATTGTAATAATGTTTCTACAGTACTACGATCTATTTCATTTATCTTCTTGCGAATTGGTTTAAACATACATTTAGTCTTTCTTTTTAATAAGCAAAGCCATTACCTCAACGTGGCTCGAGAGGACAAAATAAATGTCATATACTTAGTTTATGCCAATTTTATCCGCTGTAAGTTCATGGGAACATATCCACGGTATGTTTTCCTGTCATTGGGAACATATCCACAGAATGATTTATCATTATGACAACAATATTGTTGGGTCAAAATTTACTGTAGATTCATTAACATATACATCTATTTTTTCCCCCTTATGGGACTCTATTCTTTCTAACATCTGAGATGAAATTCTCAATTTTCCAGTTATCTTCTTTATATCATCATAAACATCAAAAGTGAAACTTTTATCAAGGTCAAACACATATATTTTAACCATCAAGGAAGTTCCTAAATATTCCCCACCGGTAACATATGTACCATTTCCACCTGGATAATTATCGTACTTATATTGATCAGGTTTCTTTATGCCTTGCTTTATATATGTTGCGCGATTCTGGAATTTTTCTATATTAACAATTCGACCTTTCATCTTTTCCATATATCCTACCTCCATTCAATAAATCATAACCTCATATCATCTGCACATCAAACTACCATTCATTATCCTCTTATTAACCCTTCTTAGAATATATCCAGAAAAGAATACTGTCCATCAAACGCAATAAAAACAGTGCGTCTTCCAACGTAGGATTCTCTTGTGTTGCTTCGTTTCTATGCGTACCATAATCTGACATCATAGAATAAATCATATAAATGGCTTTTGTTTTCGTTAATTTTCCAGCACGGTTTTCATAAAAGAAATCAGCCAGATCATCTTTTCGAAGTTCTGTATTTAATGCCTGCGACAAATCCTGTGCTGTAGAAATTGTATTTTCGCCACTGGTATTATATATTCCTCTCATCCATTTTGCAAAAGCTTCTGTACCTTTATATTTGGAGAAAATACTTACTAAACAAGTTCTACACTATTCAATACACGATCCAGCATGTCCTTGGGTATATGCATCAATGGCTGATTCATACGAATCGTATACTTCTCTATGGTTTTGCTTTAATCAATTTTCTACAGAATATAGCTCATCAACCCTTTGATTGTTGCTTGCCATACAGGTTGTCACAATCACCTTATTATTATCAATACTTATCGATAAGCCAAGCAATTCATAAAGATTTACTAATTCCTCAAAATCATCAGTCAATGCCTCTTTAATATATTCAACATTAAATGACTTTGTTAGTTCTTTCAACAGAGCTATAATTTCTCCATTTTTTCCTTCATGATATAAATTAGCGAAAATACTATCCAAACCAAGAAATACATCATATTCTTCGTTTGAATTTTCAAATATATTTGTATACCCATTATTATAATAATATGGAATCAAATAATCTGAATACTTTTCAAATTACTCTCCCCATCCTACACATTTAAGTCTTGCTTTGAACGCGGAATTACTTTTTAAAAAGAATCCACGTCTACTTAATATTTCCGCTATTTTCGATAGGATGATTTCCTTATTGTCCACCACACAACCTCCATTCTTAATTATCGTTATATCCGTTTCTTATGGTATCCAAGCACTTCTTCCAGTATTGTTCACGCTCCAGTATTTTTATCGAATCATATGATAAACCGAAATACTCAATCAATGTGTATGTAAAATACTTTTCAAAATACTCCGGTCCTTTCTGCTCATACAAAGCAATCAGTTTTTTATTTCCACCATGTTTGGAATCCATGTAGTTACCCCATCTTTGTGCAACTCCTCCTTCTCCTGTAGCAGAGCCTATATAAAGTTTTCCAGTGTGAGTGTCTGTCAGACAATATACTCCGGTTATCTTTTTTAATGCCTCATAATATGTAGGCATTATTTTTCCGTTAAAAATATCAGCCAGACGGTTATACGGCAGATGGACTCTGTCATAACCTTCAAAGTTCTCGCCGCTATATAAGCATGGCAGTATTTCTTTTACAGTTGCCTGTTCAAGATACTTACTGAGGTTAAATACATATCTTGAGAAAGTGTTGCCTTTCTTACATTTGATAACCAGCCTGCCAATCATCGGCACAAATCTCTCCAGCACATTTACAGTTGCCCACTCATCAGCAGGAACATCCACAATTTCTGCTGCCGAAATCAGCAACCATTCATCATCATTCATTCGTGCAAAACTGAATACCCACTGCCCTGGATAAAAATTACGCTGTTTTCCATACCATCCCCAATAAGAACAATCAGCACAAGTGCCGGACATTTTTTCAGCCTCACTGTGTTTGATCCATCTGTCAAGAAATGGCTGTCCACCACTTCCAGCTTGCATATTAAATTCGATTTTACTGTTTTCAATCTCTTCCTTTGTGAGATTCAAAACAGTATTCAATAGTAAATCCATTATCATACCTCTTTCAGTTGCGGATCTATCTTATACTCCAAAGAATGCTGTCAATCTTCTTTATTTTTGATATCTCTTTGTAATCAGGCAACACCCGGTCAAACTCACTGATACATTCTTAGCCTTTTTCTGTTTCCAAAAAATCGGCATACCACTTTTCCATATCAGCATAAAGCATAATTGCATTCTTCAATTTTTCTTCCTTCGTTGCTCCCGTCAGCTGCATATTCAGATTCTGGACAACGTAGCGGTCCCATATCGGCTTTTCCGGAAGTATCGTTGCAAGCATTTTACTCGAAAAAGACGGCTCTGTAAGAGTATAATACATTTGTGACAAGTAAATAAAAAATGTATTATACTCTTACATATTTCTTAAGCAAAGCCACCGCCTCAACGTGAGCGGTCATGGGGAACATGTCTACTGGTTGTACTTCTTGTAGTTCATAGCCGTATTGTGTGAGGATTTCAATATCTCGCGCCATGGTAGCTGGGTTACAAGATACATAAACAATGCGTTTTGGTTCCATTCCTGCCGCAGAGATTAGAACTTCTTCTTTACAGCCCGCACGGATTGGATCGAATACGATAACGTCTGGTCGTACGCCAGATTTGTAGAGTTTTGGCATTTCTACAGCCGCATCACCTACGATAAATTCTGTATTATCATAGCCATTACGACGTGCGTTTTCACGAGCATTGATAATGGCTGGTTCTACGATTTCTATACCTATTACATGTTTTGCCTTATGAGCCAAAAACAATGAAATGGTTCCCGTGCCACAGTATGCATCGATAACGGTTTCATCACCTTTTAGGTCCGCATAGGTTAATGCCTGATCGTATAGCACAGTTGTTTGTTCAGGGTTCACTTGGAAGAAGGAATGTGGGGATAAGGTAAACTGTAAGTCCTTAATATGGTCTGTAATCGTTCCATCCCCGTAAAGGATATTATTTTTAGATCCTAATATAACATTAGTTCGCTTACCATTTACGTTATGAACAATAGTTTCTACTTGAGGAATTCGTTCAGTTAATTTTTCTACCCACTGTTCTCGGTGTGGTAAGTAGTCTGTAGCAGTTACAAGGATAACCATCCATCCAGATTGTCCAATGCGACCGATTACATGGCGTAGTACACCCTTTCCTGTATGTTCATCATACGGTTCAATGTCAAATTCTTTAGCAATTTGGTAGCAAGCTTGGGCAATGATATTATTTCCTTCGTCTTGAATGGGACAGTTTGTGCCTTGCACAATATCGTGAGATCCCATCGCATAGAATCCCATTTGAATATCGCCTTTAGTACCACCTACAGGTATTTGCATTTTATTGCGATATGCCCACGGTTCTTTAGGGCCTAATGCAGGTTTTACAAGGTCTGGATTTTGATGACCAATGCGTTCTATAACGTCCTTCACCTTTTGTGTCTTTAGTGAAAGTTGCCCTTCATAGGTAATGTGTTGTAATTGGCATCCGCCACATATACCGTATAACTCACAAGTAGGATCAATACGATTATTAGCTGGTGTAACTACTTCTAATAGCTTGCCAGTAGCATAGGTCTTTTTCACCATATTAATAGATACTTTCACCGTTTCTCCAGGCAAGGCAAAGGGAACAAAGACAGTAAAATCATCTACGCGACCTACACCTTCCCCACTACTGCCGATACCATGTATCTCTACGAGCACTTCATCCCCTAGTTTAACGGGAGCATTCAGAATAGCCTGTTGTTTTTTAGAAATCTTACCACTTGTATTCTGTTGTTTAGATTTTTTCTTACGAGATGTACGACTTGTATCGTTCATTACGCGTCTCTTTTCTTCCAAATTTTAATCATCCCCGTTACAATCAGTACAAAGAATACGGCGCCAAATTTAACGAGTAATTCTTCACCTTGAATATATGGCATAAGAAGTGGATCTTCTACAATCATTTCACCAGCAACCCAGCCCAACAAAGCTCCACCAGCCCAAAGAATGGCTGGGAATTTGTTAATAATACGAGCAAATAGTGTAGAACAAAATACGATGATAGGTACAGTAATTAACATACCAGCGATAACAAGCTCTAAATGACCTTTAGCGGCACCTACAACACCGATAACATTGTCAATACTCATCATAGCGTCGGCAACAATAATCGTCCAAATAGCACCCATTAAGGAATTTTTAGCTTCAATATGAGCCTCTTCATCATCGCCTTTTAAAAGCTGAATGGCAATCCATATGAGCACAAGTCCACCGCCTAAATGAACGAGAGGAATCAAGGTTAACGCTTCTACCAAGACCGTAGCAAAGAGTAGACGCATTAAAATAGCACCTACCGTCCCCCATATAACGGCTTTCTTTTGAAGTTCTGGTGCTAGTTTACCAGCTGCCATACCAATAACTACAGCATTATCTCCAGCTAATAAAATATCTATCAATATAATCTTACCAATAGTGACCCAAGTGGCCACTTCTAAAAATTCCATTGTACTTACCTCGACTACGTTTAAATTCTATAACTATTCCTTAACTATATCATATTTCATGTATTTTCTCATCTAAAACTAATGGCGCAATACACGTTCATCATCAAATGAAAAAAATATCTCTCCTCCTATAAAAAGAGAAGAGATATGCTAAATCCTAATTTATTTTTTAAGCTGTTTTGCCAATAAGGATGCGCCCACTACGAGAATAACGGCAGCTATTTTAATATATAATGCATACGGTTCAACTGTATGAGCAATCAATGTATCCTCTACTGTCATACCAGCACCTACCCATCCAAGGATACCACCGCCAACGTATAAGATAATTGGAAAACGCTCGATAACTTTCACAAATAAAGTACTGCCATAAATGATAATAGGTACAGTAATTAACATACCAATGGCTACCATTGTCATATGACCACCGGCAGCACCAACTACACCAATAACATTATCAATACCCATGATACCGTCTGCAATAACAATAGTTGTAATAGCAGCGCGCAAATTATCCTTTGCTTCGATATTATGCTCGCTTTCATCATCAGCAACAAGTTTATAACCAATCCATAATAGAAGGATACCACCTACTAAACGAAGAGCAGGAATATTGTTCAATGCCTCTACAAATAGGAATGCCATAACGAGGCGTAAAATAATGGCACCTGCTGTGCCCCAGAAGATTGCTTTCTTTTGTAAGTTAGCTGGTAAATTTCGTGCAGCCATACCGATCACGATGGCATTATCGCCAGCCAATAGAATATCAATGACAATGATTTGTAACATTGCCAACAAACCTTGAACAGATAAAATGTCCAATTCGTACCTCCTATAACGAAAATATTTAATATACTTATTATACTAAAGAGAATCCACCCTGTACAATACTGTAATGTATCCATCTATTCCTAATGCGAATACCCTTATATGCAACTATATTCTATAGTTTTCTATACATCTAGCCATAATAAATAGACTATGTTAAAATATATCATCAATTTAGGAGGTCATTATGTATCAAACATATTCTATACTACAAAAATTATGGTTGTTCATTAAACTATTTACTCCTATGTGCATCACCCAATTTTCTCTTGTAGGGGGCACATTTATCGCCATCTTCTTAACAGGACAATATAGTACAATTGATTTAGCTGGAGTTGCTACAGGGTACAATCTATGGTTATTATTCTATATCTTTGCACAAGGGACCCTAATGGGTATCACCCCGATCATTGCACAGCTATTAGGAGCCAAGAAAACAGATAGTATACCTACCATCGTCTACCAAGGGTTTTATATTGCAACAACCCTAGCACTTATTATATTATTACTCGGTGTTTTCGGATTAGTACCATTACTAAATTTCCTTAACTTAGAACCTGCTGCTACGGCTGTTTGTATCAATTATTTGAAAGCTTTCGCACTTGGCTTATTCCCTTTATTATGGGTTAATACATTGCGTAACACTGTAGATTCTCACGGTCTAACTCACTATTCTATGGCCATTGTAGTAACGAGCTTTGTAGTAAATGTATTTTTAAATTACTCCTTAATTTTTGGGCATTTCGGATTTCCTGAAATCGGTGGTGTAGGTGCTGGTTACGGTATTGCTGGAGCTTGTTGGACAAACTTTATCCTATTTAGTGCTATGGTACTCTTCCATCCTAAATTGAAGGGATATCGTATCTATAAAGATTGGGTAGGCCCCAAATGGCAATACATACGTGAGCAATTGCAAATCGGTTTGCCAATCGGTTCTTCCATTTTTTTCGAAGCTAGCATTTTCAGTATTGCCGGCCTATTAATGGTACACTTTGGTTCTGCTGTTGTAGCTGCTCACCAATCTGTCATTTCCTTTACCAATGTTTTCTATTGCTTACCACTTAGCATTGCCATGGCATCTACCATTGCCGTAGGCTATGAAGTTGGTGCAGGTCGACACAAAGAAGCCATTCATTACTCCTACATTTCTCGTGTGTTAGCCATTGTAATTGCAATTTTGATTTGTGCTTTTACATTCACCCATATGGAAAGTATATCCGCATTATTTACAAATGATGAAGAGGTTTATAATCTTATTTATAGATTTCTTGGCTATGGCGTTTTTTTCTCTGCCTTCGATGCCATCGGTACACCTTTACAAGGCATTCTCCGTGGTTACAAGGATGTAAAGATTGTATTCTATATCTCTCTTATTTCCTACTGGGGTGTTTGCTTCCCTATCGCATACATTCTTGCCAATAACCCAAACTACGGACCATTTGGTGTGTGGATAGGATTATTAGCTAGCGTAATTGTAGCAGGCATACTATTCACCATCCGAACATGGTATATTCAACATAAACAAACTGATATAACTGCATAGAACAAAAAGCAGCACTGCAAGTCATACTTAACGGTGCTGCTTTTCTTGTATAAGGAATAAATAATTCTATCTGTATTAGATTTTATTTCCTTGTAATATATCTTGTTTTTCAACCTTCGACATACGGAAAAAATTATATAATGTTTCCGCCGTTTTATAGTTCATCGAATCGACCTTTGCCAATTCATCTATACTGGCTTTTTTCATTGCCTCTAGGCTATTGAAATGAGCCCATAAAGCCTTACGACGTTTAGGGCCAATGCCATCAATGTGATCGAGAACAGATTCTAAATTACGTTTTCCACGAAGCTTCCGATGATAAGTAATAGCAAAGCGATGGGCCTCATCACGAATTTGTTGTAATAATTGCAACTCTGGTGAATGATGACTTAAAATAATGCTTTCCGATTGCCCCTCTACAAAGACCTCTTCTATCCTTTTTGCCAAGGATATAACTGGCACATCTGTAACACCTACGGCGCGTATAAGCGGTATAGATGCATTGAGCTGTCCTTTACCACCATCGATGATAATGAGATCCGGCATAGGCCAATCCGTTTCATTACCATAGCGGCGTTCCATAATTTCTGCCATCGATTTAAAGTCATCCGGCTTGCCCTGTGTCGTCTTTAGTTTAAAACGCCGGTATTCCTTCTTAGCCGGTTTACCACCTTCAAAGACAACCATGGAGGCTACAGTTTCAGAGCCTTGTGTATGGGAAATATCAAAGCATTCCATACGCTCTGGTAATCGAGGTAAGTCAAGTACCTCCGCTAATTTCTTAACGGCACCACCACTTTTATCGATTTGATATTGCCATTGACGACGACGTTCTTCAAGGAATGTTTCAGCATTTTCATGAGCCATTTTAATCATGTCCATCTTATAGCCCCGTTGAGGCACAAGGACATC
>ERZ772986.1985-NODE-1985-length-11393-cov-3.583789_pt1 | contig 11393 bp, 16 predicted proteins | sample MGYA00511898_ERZ772986 | MGnify/ENA primary metagenome ERZ772986 (study PRJEB29015, sample SAMEA2737934) | human oral metagenome | biome: human oral; feature: human-associated habitat; material: dental | place: China | collected 2148 ... | reverse complement strand
TGAATAAGTACAAAAAACTGATAGAATTGATTGAAAATAACGGTCTTGAGATACAATCGAAGGAATGTTACGACTCACAGAGTGCTTGGCATGGTGAGGGGTTATGGATTGTTGATAAGAAAAAACAAAATAAAATTTTTGATTTATCGGGTAACGGTTACTGCTTTCATGACACTAAGGTTGAGGAAGCTATTGAAGAAATTGAGAAGTATCTATTATTACAAAAAATGGATACATTTGATGATTTTAAAAAATGGGTGAAAAAGAATGCTAAACCTCAAAAGAATGCTTAGAAAGGAGTAAAAACATGTTTATTTGGGATTTGGTATCAATCGCTTTCGGCTGGTTGGTATTCTTGTTGTTAATCTTTATTATTCTGGCCGTTATCAGCGGGATAATTAAAGGTGTAAAGAAAGGACTGAAAAAATGAAATACAGAAAGAAACCAGTAGTCATTGAGGCGGTTCAGTTCGTAGATACGGAAGAATCAATTTTGAAATTGTCAGAGTTAGGATTGGATCCAGTTCGTGTAGATTATGCTGATTTGGATAATCCAGTTCTAAAGATAGAAACACTTGAAGGATTGATGGTTGCAACAGAAGGCGACTACATTATCAAAGGTGTTCAAGGTGAATTTTATCCATGTAAGCCGGATATTTTTGCAGAAACATATGAAGAACTAGAGTATCTGAATATTTTAGATACTATTTAGGAGGTGATCCAACATCTTGACTAGCAGGAACAGACTGCTATAAATCACTGCAAATTGCTATAAACCGTATGGAATCCCGTACGGTTTTAATATTGTCCAAGCATTGAAGACGTAAAAAGCTATGGAATTATACAGTCGGGGACGACTTTAAAAATAGGAGGTTCGCAATGAACGAAGAAACACAAACAGTCGAAGTCGAAACGGTTGAAGCACAAGAGGCAGCTGCAGAACCTACACCACAACCGCAAGACGAGAAGAAGTACACAGACGCAGAAGTCGATGCTATCATCGACAAGAAATTTGCTAAGTGGAAATCAGAGCAAGAAGCTAAAGAAAACGAAGCTAAGAAACTTGCCAAGATGAACGCTGACGAAAAACAGAAATATCAGTTGGATCAGCGTGAGCAAGAACTATCTGACCGTGAAAAGGCTATTGCTCGTAAGGAATTGACCGCAGAAGCTAAAGCAATGTTAAGTGAACGTGGCTTACCAGTCGAATTAGTATCCGTGGTTGATTTGTCAAACGCTGAAGCCGTGACCGAATCAGTCGCAAGCATTCAGAAAACGTGGGAGGATGCAGTTCAAAAAGGCGTATCTGACCGTATGAAAGGTAGCGCGCCTATCAAGACTGCGCCACAACAATCAACAGGGCTTTCAAAAGCTCAATTTTTCAAAATGAGTCATTCAGAGAAGGCTGCATTGAAACAGTCAAATCCTGAATTGTATAACTCATTTTTGAATTAACCAAAAAGGAGAATTTAATATATGGCACAAACTAAAATCGCAAATCTTGTAAATCCCGAAGTAATGGGAGACATGATTGCAGCTAAACTACCAAAGAAATTGCAAGTAATTCCATTCGCAGCTATCGACCGCACGCTTGAAGGCGTGCCAGGGAACACAATCACAGTTCCGTCTTACACATATATTGGTGATGCCGAAGATGTAAACGAAGGTGTGGAAGCTGGGGTTGTAGTTCTTGGAACATCTACTAAGACCGCTACAATCAAGAAGGCTATGAAAGCTGTTGAATTGACAGACGAAGCAGTTCTTTCAGGTTATGGTGATCCAGTTGGTAACGCAGAGAACCAACTTGCGCTTTCAATCGCATCTAAAATAGATAACGATGCAATGGATGCTCTTTTGAAAACAAACACTCGTAAGTTTGATTCAAAGACAAAAGCAATCAGCTACGATGTAATTGTTGATGCTATTGATTTGTTTGAAGAAGAAGTCAATACTGAAAAAGTTATGTTTGTCAATCCAAAACAAGTCACAACTTTGCGTAAAGACCCAAACTTCATCTCAGCGGATAAATATCCAAATCAAGTTGTAATGACTGGCGAAATTGGCTCAATCGCAAACACTCGCATCGTTCCAACTAAGAAAGTTGCTCTTGATGCCACTAGCGCATTCTACACTTGCCCAATCATCAAGCTCACTCATGATGATGAAACTGAAAAAGACACTCCAGCGTTGACAGTCTACCTCAAACGTGATCCAAACGTCGAAGTAGACCGCAAGTCTTTGAAACGTTCTACTGAAATCTCAATTGACGAGTTTTACACAGTCGCAGTTTCAGATGATTCTAAAGTCGTGCTTGCTGAAATCAAGAAATAAGGTCTGACCTATGAAAGTCAGAGTAAAACAAGCCTTCAATGACTGGCAAGCGAAAGTGAGACGATATGAGAATGATATCTTTGAGATGACAGACGAGCGATTCAATGAATTGTCACACAATCTCAAGAGCGAGTTCTCGGTCGATGTCGCAGACGTTGTCGAGATCATTGACGAAACCGAAACCCAAGGAGACGAGACGACTCCTTTTGACTAGGAGGTCTTATGGAACTTGAAAAACTAAAATCATTGACGGGCGAGAGTGACGAAGCAGTCCTCTCGTCTTTACTTTTAAGAGCTGAAAACATCATTTTATCTGAAACAAACCGAGAAAAGCTGACTCCAGTGCTCAACAGGTTACTACCTGAACTTGTAATTGAGCTCTACAACCGCTCTGGAAGCGAAGGAGAGCAATCTAGGAGCGAGGGTGGTATCTCTGTCACCTATACAGAGTCAGGCTTGTCTACGGGCCTTTTACAGCGTATTCGGATGCATCGATTAGCGAGGGTGGCAGGTCATGTTTTTGAAAAAGAATAGACTGAAGCTATATCCCATGAAACGGTTCAAGAAGACCGTGACAGACGAAGGAATTGCTAAAGAAGGATATGCGGATGAGGTTGAAGAAGTAGGACTTGAATTGTGGCCAGCGACTAGCAATCTACAATCTGAGATTTACGGTGACCGTGTCAACGATATCTTGAACGCAAATGCGAGCAAGAGTGCGGACATTAATGTCAAAGACGGTGTCTGTATTGATAGCAAAACAGAAGTCACACATCGGGTTATCTCAAAGAAAGTATACAGTCATCATCAAGTATTGGAGTTAGAACGTGTCAGGTTTAATCGGAGCAGGTAGCTTAATCGCTAAATGTCGTAAGCTATACGGTGCCAAGAGCAACGAGATAGTGGGACAAGCGGTCTTGCATGCTGCTAAAACAGTCGTACAAGCTGAAGCGAAACTCAGAGCGCCAGCGAATGAGGGTGAATTGAGAAATAGCATCAGAGTTCGTTTGAAAGTAAATGGCAACAAGATATCGGGTGAAGTATTTACAAACTCAGACCATGCTGCCTATGTTGAACTCGGGACGGGTCCGAAAGGGCAAGAAAACCACTCTGGCATATCGCCAGAAATAAGCGTGTCTTATCGGTCTAGTCCATGGTACGTGCATGAAGACCAAATAAATGTAGGGCCTTACCACTTTGCTAAAAGAGGTGAGTTTTACAAAATGTATGGTCAGCCTGCGCAACCTTACTTGTATCCCGCTTTGAAAGATAACCAGGAACGTGTATCAAGGAATATCTCAAAATACGTTAGCAGAAAGATAAGAGAACAGATAAAATGATTAATATTAAACCCTTAATTTACAAAGAATTGCAAAAGGTTGCAGATAATGTGACCGATACTTATCCAGACGATTGGGAGAATGTCCCAGTCGTCATTTTTTTGGAAGAACAAAATAAACCGGGTGAATGGTTCGATGACCAAGAGAAGAAGTCGCATATCCGCTACAAAGTGGATATCTTTGACAAAGATAGCACCAGCGATTTATCAGTAAAAATCAATGAAATCTTTGCATCTTTAGGTTTGAGAAGAACTGACTGTCAGGACGTTCCTGATCCATCGCATTTGCGTCACAAGTTGATGCGATTCGAGGGAATCGTTGACCTTAATTCACAATTGGTTTATCAGTATAGAATGGAGAACTAAAACATGTTAGCAAATGGAATTACACTTTCTTACGGGAAAGCTAAAGGATCTTATACCAAGCTTGCGGGACTAAAAGAAGTCCCAGAGTTCGGTATTGAACCAGAAAAGGTTGAGAATACAACTCTTGAGGACAAGGTTAAGAAATACGAATTTGGTATTGGTGATGCTGGAGAACTTGAGTACAAGTTCGCTTATGACAACTCAAGCACAACTTCTTCTTACCGTGTTTTGCGTAAGGCAGCAGAAGACAAGGAAAAACTCTATTTTGAGCAAACCTACCCAGACAATACTAAGGTCACTTTTGAAGGCCAAGTATCCGTTAAATTAGGCGGTGGCGGAGTGAACTCTGTTATCGAGTTCACGCTCAAGATTGCATTGCAGTCTGAACTTGTATTTACAGACGGTTTGGGAGGTTAATAGATGGCTCTACCATACACAATTTGGAAAGTGAGTGAGGATAAGGAGTTGAAGCTCCGCCTCACTTCATTACAAGCGACGAAAGTCGAAGAAAAAATCGGAGCAAACTTGCTCAAGGTCTTCATGCCATCTGAGGGCGAAGCCTTTGCTTTGCCACCTCTAAAAGTCATGTTGCTGTTGACCCATGGAGCGCTTCAAAAGTTTGAGCATGGAATCTCATTCGAAGACGTGTCTGATCTTTACGATGATTATGTAGATAGCGGTGGAGATCAGGCAGCTTTCATGGCAGACGTTATCTTGCCGATGCTTCAAGTTTCGGGTTTTATGCCACGGGAGAAAGAAAAGAAGAAAACTCCCAAGAAATCCAAAGCGAAAATGGAAGTAGTCGACTAAAAACGACTGCTATATTATCAGTAAAAGAAATGGTTGAGGGGCTTTATCCGATGTTTTTAGATATCGGAGGTAGGCCCCTCGATTTTTGGGATTTGACCGTGCTTGAAATCAGAGAAATGATTGAAAGCTACAACCGTGTTGCAATCCAAAAGCAAAAAGAAAAAATAGTTGAATCTTACAGACTTTCGCAGATGATAGCAAATAATGTATCTCTGTTGCTTTCAAAAGATGCTAAACTGCTTGAAATATGGAATTATGCTCCTGAACTTTTTGAGAAAGAAAAAGAGCAAGTCGAACAAGCGAGACGAGAGCAAGAAGTGCGACTACATAAAGAGCGCATGCGCATGTTTGCTGAAAGTCACAATCGAAAAATGAAAATGAAAGGAGAATAGATGGGAGTTACACTTGACGAGCTCAAGGTAATGATCGACGCTGAAATCGCACCGTTCAAAAACAAGATGAAAGAAGTCGAGAACAAGGTCAAAGATGCCTCTAACAAAGTACAAGCCTCAACCAACAAAATCAAGGCACAGTCTGGCTCAATGCTAGGTGTATTTGGTAAGCTAGCTAAATTCGCTGGATTTGCCTATCTTGGCAAGAAAATGCTTGATGTTGGTATGTACTCTACACAGATGGCTCTTGAAGTTGCGGCATCAATTAACCAAATCAAGCGTCAGATGGGCGAGAGTTCGCAATCTTTCTTAAAATGGGTTAACGATAACGCAAACGCTATGAATATGGGCGTTGGTGAAGCGACGAAATATGGGGCGGTATACTCAAACCTATTTTCTGGCTTCATCAAAGACTCGAACAAGCTGAGCGCATATACTGCTAAGATGCTTCAGACATCAGCGGTAGTTGCAGAAGGTTCAGGACGTAGCATTACAGATGTTATGGAGCGCATTCGTTCTGGTTTGCTAGGGAATACGGAAGCGATAGACTTTTGTCGCACCGCTTAGAAATAGGTGGATTAAGAACTTACCAAAATCGGTAGAACTCTAAATTTTAATTTGTATCTTCGGTATAAATGTGATATAATATACTTAGTTAAAAAGAGGTGATATTATGGGCGTTATATACGAGATAAAATGTACCAAAACAGGAAGAAGTTATTTTGGTCAATCTAAGAATATAAAAAGACGATTCGATGACCACAAATATAAACTTCGTCATAATCAGCATTATTCAAAAGAAATGCAAGATGATTTTAATTCGTTCGGAGAAGAAGAGTTTCAATTTTCTATTTTAGAAGAAGTATCTGATAACTTTTTAGACGAAAGAGAAAGTTATTGGATCTCATTATCTGACAATGTGTATAATATTGAAAGTGGCGGGGTTAGGGATAAACAACTTGCTGAAAGCACCAAAGAGAAAATAAGTGCTAAAGCAAAAGCGAGATATAAAACTCACTCAAAATATTTTAATAACCCAACAGCCATTAAAAAACGCTCAATATCAAATACAGGTAAAAAGCGAGATGATGATTTTAGAAAGAAAATGAGCGATATTGCTAAAAAAAGAATAGGTTCTAAGAACTCATTCTTTGGCAAAAAGCACTCCGAAGAAACAAAACGAAAAATCAGTGAAGCTAATAAAGGGAGATATGATGGTGGCAAGCCTAAAATTCCTATTATAGCTATTCATCTTGAAACTGGAGAAATAAGAGAGTACGCATCAAAAAGCGATGCTTCAAAAGATATTTTTCCAGCTAGGTCTTTTATTGACAAAGTTTTGAATGGCGAAAAGAAACATTATAAAGGGTACATATTTAAGGAATTAAAACATGACAATACCGAGGTAAACTAAGCAATTAAAAAGGCTTAGTCACCGTAGAGCATAGGGATTGAACCTGTGCTTTTTGTTTTGTCAAAAAGTATAGAATAAAATATCCCCACGAGTGGTAAGCACCTAAACAATTCGGTTGTAGGTGAAAATATATGCCGAACTTACAAGAAATTGTAAGAAGTATGGATAAAAAGCCATGCGATAACACTATTGAGAAGACCTAGGTATCAACGTCAACGTGGCCATGATTCAATCGACTGAAGCATTCAAACGTTTTGCAAACGGCCAGAGCTGGGACCAACTCGACTTTCAAACCCAACAACAGATTCGTCTTATGGCGATTTTGGAGCAGGCGACTGCTAAATACGGAGATACATTGTCAAACTCTGTAAACGGTAGTATCAGCTTATTCAAGTCGTTACTGAAAGACTCAGCTCTTAATATCGGTAACGCATTCTTGCCGATTATCAACGCCATAATGCCAGTCTTGAACTCATTCGCTATGGTCTTGAAGAATGTGACTGCTAAACTCGCTGAGTTTATCGCGCTGATGTTCAATAAGAAAGCCACTGTAAAAAACGGTGTTGCTGGGGCAGTTGGTGATATGGCTGGAACATTAAAAGATGCAGCAGGTGGCGCAGGCGACCTTGCTGATGCCATGGGAGATGCAGACGATGCCTCGGGTGGCCTAGCTGATAATCTCGGAGACTCTGCCAAAAATGCCAAGAAAGCAGTCAAAGAATTACTTGGTCTAGCTGGATTTGATGAAATCACGCTTTTGAACAAGAAGGACGACTCAGATGACGGAGGCTCTGGCGGTTCTGGCGGTGGCAAAGGCAAAGGTAAGAAAGGAAAAGGCGGAAGCGGACCTTTCAAGGATATCTTGCCAGAAGTTGCGCTTACTGACATGGATAACCAGTTCAAGAGCATCTTTGACGGTCTAGGAGATAAGCTGAAAGGACTAACAGACCTCTTCAGCAAGGGCTTCACTGCTGCATTCAGAGCCGAAGGCCTAGAACGCATTAAGATTGGTCTTGGTCAAATCAAGACGACGCTTGAAGAAATTGCTACTGATCCACGGGTGGTTAATGCCTTCAATGGCATGACCGAGAAAATCGCTTATGCACTAGGGCAGATTGCAGGCTCTATCGGCACGGTTGGAGTCGGAATCGGTGTCTTTCTTGCCGAAAGCATAGCAAATGGTCTAGGACGTCAAAAAGAGCGTATTATTCGCTCGTTTGTGGCTCAATTTGAGAATACGGGAATAATGTTTGCGTCAGCAGGAAACATCGCTCAGGCGTTTGCAGATGGCTTCTATGACGTCATAACATCGACTGGCGCTGTTCGTATTGGAAGTGCGATTACATCTGCTCTTTTGGCTATTCAAGCTAGCGTTACTGAGGTTAGTTACAAGCTCGGTGGCGACCTCATGCAAGGAATCGAGCGAATTGTTACAGATAACATGCCTGATATAGCCAGTTCGCTTTCCAATTCCCTGTCTGCCGTTGCTCCTGTTTTCGAAAGTGCAGAACAGGCAATCAATGATATGTCTGATTCTCTCAGCCGTGTGTACGATAATTATATTCGGCCAACGATTGAATCATCAACGAAAGCTATATCAAGTATTATCAGTTTGTTTGTAAAAGGTTGGAATAATTACATCCAACCAATTATCGAAAAACTCGGTCAAGGTTTCTTGGACACAATTGACAAACACATCTCGCCAATGATCAAAAAGATTTTGGAGATGGCCGAAAGTTTCCAAGAAATGTCACAAGTCATTAACGCTTATGTAGGTCCTACTATCGGCTTTATCGTTGAGCAATTGACAAGAGTATTAGCTCCTGCAATTGAATATATAGGAGAAGTTTGGCGTGTTCTATCTAACACTATCTCTGATGCTTTAGGAGGCATAGCTGACTTCCTAAAGGGCGTGTTTGATATTATCACCGGTATTCTTACCAGTGATATGAGCAAGATTTTCGACGGTTTCACCGAAACAGGTGATGCTATTATGAACATCTTGTCTACAATCTTAACTGGATTATTGGATTTAACAGTAGCAGTTCTGAAGTTCATTTGGGACACAATTGTGGCAATATTCCAAGGAATTTGGGATGGCATTGTAGCTATCTTCACACCTCTTGGCGAATGGTTCGCAGAACGTTGGAACGATATCACAACTGTTTTAGCTGACGTAGCTAAATGGTTTGGGGACATGTTCCAGAAAGCTTGGAATGCGCTGACAAACGTGTTCTCTTCAATCGGCACCTGGTTTGGTGAACGTTGGAACGATGTAACGACTGCCCTTTCAAATGTTGCGACGTGGTTCGGAAATATCTTTAGAACGGCGTTCGAAGCAGTCAAAAATGCCTTTAGCTCTATCGGTTCGTTCTTCAGTGGTGTTTGGTCAACAGTTCAAAGTATTTTTGTTAACGCTGGTCAAATGGTCGGCGATGCAGTAGGCGGCGCATTCAGAAGTGCGGTCAATGCAGTTCTTGGAACGATTGAAAATGTAGTCAATGGCTTTATTGGTATGATTAATGGAGTTTTGGATACTGTCAGAAGTCTTCCAGGTCTTGGATGGGTTGGTAGCGTTGGCTACGTAAGTCTACCTCGATTAGCTCGTGGTGGTATCGTTGACAGTCCGACTGTGGCCATGATTGGTGAAGCTGGTAAAGAGGTCGTTATGCCCCTTGAGAATACTGGTTTTTTGCAAACTATGGGTCGTATCGTAGGCGGTGCTGTAGTCAATGCTCTAGGCGGTGGCTTACCACAATCTGGAGGCTTCAGCGGTAGCGGTGACATCGTCATCATGATTGGCGGACACGAATTTGGTCGTGTGGCCATCCAAGAAATCAATCGTGAACAAGAACGTGCAGGACAAGTCTTGCTTAACATCTAAAGGGAGGTAAAATGGCACGCTTAATTATCAATGGGGTGGCTGTTAAGCCTCCCAAATCTTTTCAAGTCGGTATCCAAGATATCGACGGAGAGACTGGTCGAAATGCTAACGGCGACATGATGCGCGACCGTATTACGACCAAGCGCAAGCTAGACTGTGAATGGGGCATGCTGACTCAAGATGAAATGAGTCAGCTTTTAAATGCCGTATCGCCTGAATTTGTTGAAGTATCTTACCCGGACCCGATAAAAGGTCAAACAACTAAAACATTTTACGTCGGAGACAGAACAGCTCCGAGCTATTCATTCACTGAGAAGTTTAAGCCGTGGTCGGGCGCAAAATTTAATCTGGTAGAAAGGTAGGTTAGAACATGGATATATTTAGGCGTAAGAAATTTGATGAAGCTATGTTCGCTAAAAATCGTACTCTTGCTATCAGAGTAGGGCGATATCAGTCAAGCGATATTAAAGAGGCTCATTTTGATTATGGCTATATTAAGGGTGATACATACAAGCCGGGCGGAACTTGCGCAGGTAGCGGCAAAATCACGTTCACAAGCATTATTACTACATTCAATAAGTTGGATAAGATTTATCCAGAAATCGGCCTTTTAGTAGACGACACCTACGAATGGGTCAAAATGGGTGAATACTTCATCAACGATATTGAGATTGACCGCAATCGTAAAACGACCAAGCTTGATCTTATGGATGGAATGTTCAAACTCAATCGTGGACACGTTACGGATTTGACTTATCCGGCAGAAATCAGGCACGTTATCAAAGAAATTTGTCTGAAGACTGGTATCACACTAGCAAATGAATACATGGACATTACATCCATGAATTACCGAATTGAGCAGATCCCGAAAGAGAAAAAAATGACATTCAGAGATGTTTTGAGTCTAGCTACTCAGATGCTCGGGATGTCTTGTTTTTTCAATCGAGAAGGGAAACTCGAAATCAAGGAACTGACTGACTCAGGTATCACAATTACAGCAGATAGCTACTTCATGCACGGATTGACCAAGAGTGAAATCGAGTATCAGATTGCAGGGATAACTTGTAAAAAAGATAAAGAGACGCTCACGGTTGGTTTGAGAACTGGTCGCTCGTTAGAGTTGGATAATCTGTTCATTTCTCAAGCGGTTTTGGATAACCTTTATCACAAAATCAAGGATATTCGTTATTATCCGTTCAATTTGAATTATCAAGGTCACCTCTTGCTTAACGTGGGCGAATGGGTAACCATCAAGACAAACACGGCTGAGACGTTCAAGTCGCCTGTCTTAAGTCAATCATTCACATTTAAGGGCGGTTTGCGTGGTCGTATCAGCGCAGACAGTAAGGCCGGCAATGATGCGCAGTATTCATATGCAGGAACACTCGCGAAGAAGACTGAACAATTCAACGACTTTGAAGCTCAAATTCAAAACCAAATTGAAGAAGCAGATAAAGGGTTTGACCAGAAGGTTGAAAAAATCAAAAAAGATTTTAGTGATCAAGTCGAACTTGCAAGAGCAAGAGCCGAAGAAGTCAAGCAAGAACTGTCTGACACTATCGACCAGCGGTTTAACAGTTTTGACAACGGGCCATTACAAGAAATCAAGCGTAGAGCTGAAGAAGCTTTACGAACTGCAGGCGCAAGCAGCTTACTCGCTCAGGAAGCGAAGCGGATTGGGTTGGATTCCATAGCAAAACTTGAAGAACTCAAAAGACAGGCTACGAGCGCTCAGACGGTTCTTTCTGGTGATTTGGATGCTCTGAAGCGAACCATCGCGAATGATATCCGACCGAAGCAAGAACAGGCTGAAGCTGAGATTGCCAAGCAAGTTGAATCACTTGTTCAGACAAAAAAA
>ERZ772986.1977-NODE-1977-length-11427-cov-2.514597_pt1 | contig 11427 bp, 9 predicted proteins | sample MGYA00511898_ERZ772986 | MGnify/ENA primary metagenome ERZ772986 (study PRJEB29015, sample SAMEA2737934) | human oral metagenome | biome: human oral; feature: human-associated habitat; material: dental | place: China | collected 2148 ... | reverse complement strand
AGAGACTATAAAATTCTATATCTTTTATCAAAACCATCTCATTGTTGCTGCTCTCAAACAGCGCGTCGTTTAAAATTTCTTTTGGATCCAGCTCGTAGCCGCTAGTTAGAAACTCATAGGCTTTGGCTACGCGCTCAGGCGTCTTCGCAAGCCCGTCGCGCTTCGGATCCTCGCCTAAAATTTCAAGCATCTGCGATACGCAGCTTTCAAATTTAGCTCGGCTTTTTTCGTCCATTTTTAGTAATTCCTTAAAGATCGATGCGCGATATTACTCAAAAACGCCTTTTATAACGCTGATAAATTTTAAAATTCCACGCGAAATTTTATCAATCTCATTATGTTAATGATAATATATTTAAATTTAAGAAATTTTTGTTTAAAATCCGCCGTTTCGATAAGCCTTATCTAAAAGGAGTTCGGTAATGAAATTTAAGATGAGTTTTGGCGCGGCTTTGGCGCTTTTTTCCTTTGCTTGCGCCGAACAAAACGCCGCAGCAAGCTCCGCCTCGGGCGAAAACCTAGGCGATATCGAGGTCGTAGAATGGGCGAATAACGACGACGGCTACCGCGCCGTACGCAGTGAGATCGGCAAGACGACTAAGAGAATTTTAGAAATTCCGCAAACCGTAAATGTCGTAACGCAGCAGCATCTAAAGGACAAAAAGCCAGAGACCCTAGCCGAATCGCTGCAAAACGTAAGCGGCATAAGCTATGCAAATACGACGGGAAATATTTTCGATGCGATCATCAAGCGTGGCTTCGGCGAGGGTCGCGACGGCTCGATTATGCGCAACGGCGCGCCTGGCGCCGTGATGCACAATTTCAACAAAACCATTCAATCCGTCGAGGTTCTAAAAGGGCCCGCGAGCATGCTCTACGGCGCGCAGCAACCGGGCGGCGTCATAAACATGGTAACCAAAAAGCCGCAGTATGAGTTTATAAATGAAATTTGGGGCGGGCTGGGCAATCGCAACTATTGGGACGCGGGATTTGATACTACAGGGCCGATTGCAGATAGCGGCTTTGCGTATAGATTTATATTCGATTACTACGCGAAGGATTATTGGAGAAATTTCGGCGGCATAAAAAACACGCTCTTTGCGCCGTCGCTTGCGTATCAAGGAGACGATTATTCGATAAGTTTAGGCTACACCCATAGCCGTTCTACCGATCCGGTGGATCGCGGTGCGTTTTTAGTGCCGAGTACGGGTAAAATTTACGGCAGCGGCAAAGTCCGCTTCGACGAGCCGGTAAATAAACTACAAAGCAAGCTCGATACGGTTGATTTCGGCTTTGAGAAGGAATTTAACGAGGACTGGATATTAAAAGGCGCCTACGCTTTCTCGCGTAGCAAGCACGAATACGGCTACGTCCGTCCGAACAATCCATTCACGCCCCAAGGCCTTACCGGCACGACGCGATCGTATAACTACTACGATAATTTCATACACCGCACGCACGCAACAAGCGTCACGCTAAACGGCAAATTTGAAACGGGTCCGCTTAAGCACGACGTCCTTTTCGGCACGGATTACAAAAACTACTACAGATACCGTCCGGGCGCGCTAAAAGGCTCCGCAGGACGCATCAATATGCTTACCGGACAGACCGCTTCGGGCGCCGTCTTAACGAACGATAGAGAGCCAAAAATACAATATCAAAAGCTAAGAACGATCGGTCTTTACACCCAAGATAATATAAATTTAACCGACGAGTTGATACTTTCTTTGGGCGTGCGTAGGGAATTTTACGATCAAGTAGCCAAACAAAGCTGGCAAGAACCGAACAACACCGATCAGAAAAAGGCCGCTACGACCTATCAGGGCGGGCTTTTGTACCTGTTGAGCCCGCAGTGGTCGGTATATACTAACTATGCGCAAAGCTTCACGCCGCAGATGTCCATAGGCGAGGCGATAGGCGGCGATCTAAAGCCGGAGGAAGGCAAATCCGTGGAGCTCGGCACTAAATTTCAAAACGATCGAGTCACTGCGGGTGCGGCGGTGTTTAATATCGATAAAAGAAACATCCTGCGAACGGTAAATAATATAAGCGAGACGATCGGCAAGGCTCGCTCGCGAGGATTTGAACTCGATATAAACGGACGCGTGACGCAGGGACTTAGCATGTCGGCGAGCTATGCATATACCAAAACGAGAGTGCGTGAGGACGACGGCGCTTTTGCGGTGCTAATCGGCAAACCGCTGGAAGCGACGCCAAAGCACCAAGCAAGCCTATTTGCCAACTACGATTTTGCGCATCTAGGCGCAAAGGGGCTTAGGCTTGGCGGCGGCGCGCGATACTTCGGCTCGTGGTACACCCACGAACCTACCGAACGTGCCCGCAGGAACGGCGTTTAAGCTGCCTCACGCCGTGGTTTATGACGCCTTCGTGAGCTACGATACTAAAATTTCGGGCTATGATACGAATTTTTCGTTCAACGTCAAAAATTTGACCGACAAAAAATACTACACCTCATCCTCAACCGGCACGACCACGAGCGTGATACCTATTCAAATGGGCTACGCGCGGCAGTTTATGTTTAACGTATCGGTAAAATTTTAACCTCAAGCCCGCTTTAAATTTTAAGGCAGGCTTTTAAAATTTTGAAATTTTGATAAATACAAACCGCTTAGGCTCGGCAAATTTTAGGAATTTATACTTTAAATAAGAAATTTTTTGATATATTACGAGCTATTTTTAAATTTTCTAAAGGAATTTTATGGAAGTAAAAGCAAAAATGAAAGACGCCGCGAATGCGGTAGCTGCGAGCAAGATCGAAGCAAAGCAGATCGCAGCCAAAGTAGAAGAGCTAGCCAAAAAGGCCTCCAAGCAGCTAAGAATCGATGGATTCAGACAGGGTAAAGTGCCTACCGCAGTGGTTTTGAAGCGATACGGCAAACAGCTTGAGGGCGATGCAAAGCAGGAACTTCTTAAAAATATGATCGACGAGTCTCTTAAAATTTTAAAGAAAAAACAAGATGAAATTTTATCCGAGCCGGTCTTTTCTAAATTTGACGAAAAAGAAGGCGATATCGACGTTGAGATCGAAATTTCTTTCAGACCCGAAGTTAGCGTCGAGGGATACGAGGAGCTGATCCCTAAATTTAGCAGCCCGCGCGTTACTCAAAAAGAGATCGACGAGAAAGTGGCGGAATTTTTGCAGATGATCGCGCCGCTTTCTAAAACCAACAAAAAAATTCTAGCCAAAGACGATTTTGCAAAATTTGATTTCGAAGGCTTCGTGGACGGCAAGCCATTCGACGGCGGCAAGGCGCAGGACTACGTCCTTCAGATCGGCTCAAATCAATTCATCCCGGGCTTTGAGGACGGAATGATCGGACTTAGAGTGGGCGAGGAGCGCGATGTAGCGGTTAAATTTCCGCAGAATTACGGCGCGAAAAACTTAGCCGGCAAGGACGCGATCTTTAAAGTCAAGCTTCACGAAATTCAGGCTAAAAAGCCTGCCAAAGAGCTCGGCGAGGAGGAGCTAAAGCAAGCGCTTCCGGGCGAGAAAGAGCCGAGCAAGGAGAAATTTGAAGCGCGCATCAAAGAGCGCATCAAAAACGATAAGCTTCAAAAGCTTATAAATGAGGATTTAAAGCCTAAATTTGCCGACGCGCTCGCCGAGAAATTTAACTTCGCGCTTCCAAAAGCGATCGTCGAGCAAGAGATTAATTTGCAATTTAACAACGCCTGGAGCGGCTTTTCAAAGGAGCAGATCGAGGAATTTAAAAACAACAAAGACGCCCTTGATAAAAAGCGTGAAGAGTTTAGAAGGGCTGCCGAAAACAGCGTCAAACTTACATTCTTAATCGACGAGCTAGCCAAAAAGCGCAAGATCGACGTGAGCGATCAGGAGCTCGTCCAAGCGGTCTATATGGAGGCCTACACCTACGGCGCAAACCCGAAAGAGCACCTAGATAGATACCGCAACAACGGCATGCTACCAGCCGTCAAAATGGCGCTGATCGAAGAGAAGCTATTTAACGACATCTTTGCCAAGCAAGGTAAAAAGAGCGGCGAAGGGAAAGGTGAATAATGGTGATTCCTTACGTTATAGAGCAGACCGGCCGCGGAGAGCGCAGCTACGACATCTACTCGAGGCTGCTAAAAGACCGTATCGTAATGCTTAGCGGCGAGATCGACGACGCAGTGGCAAGCTCGATCGTCGCGCAGCTTCTGTTTTTGGAGGCGGAGGATCCGGATAAGGATATCTATCTATACATCAACTCCCCGGGCGGCGTGGTTACGAGCGGATTTAGCATTTATGACACGATGAATTACATCAAACCTGATGTAAGTACGATCTGCATCGGCCAAGCGGCGTCGATGGGGGCGTTTTTGCTAAGCTGCGGCGCAAAAGGCAAACGCTACGCGCTTCCAAACTCGCGCATAATGATCCACCAGCCCCTCGGCGGCGCGCAGGGTCAAGCTACAGATATCGAGATTCAAGCCAAAGAAATTTTACGAATGAAAGAAATTTTAAATAACATCCTTTCGCAAAATTCCGGCAAAGATCTCGCTCAGGTCGAAAAGGACACCGATCGCGACTTTTTCATGAGCGCCGAGGATGCCGTGCAATACGGACTGATCGATCAAGTACTTCAAAAGAGCTTTAAATAGATGATCCTGGACGTCCTTACCTATCCGAATAAAAAGTTATACCAAAGATCGACCGAGGTCGTGAAATTCGACGCGGCGCTGGGCGAGCTTTTAGACGATATGTATGAGACGATGATCGCAAAAAACGGCATAGGCCTTGCCGCCATCCAGGTAGGGAGGCCCGTGCGCGCTTTGATCATAAATTTAGCCAATGAGGAAAAAATCCAAGACAAAAAGGACCTCATCGAGATCATCAATCCGCAAATTCTGAAAAAGGAAGGCGAGGTCGTATTCCAGGAGGGCTGCCTGTCGGTGCCAGGTTTTTACGAGGACGTCACGCGCGCCGAGTTTATCACGGTGCAGTTTCAAGACCGCACCGGCAATACCCAGCAAATGGACGCTAGCGAGCTGCTAGCCGTCTGTATCCAGCACGAGATGGACCACCTCGACGGACATCTTTTCATCGAGCGCATCGGATACAATAAACGCAAAAAATTTGATAAAGAATTCAAAAAAAGTCTAAAAGAAAAATCGAAATGAAATCCCTAAAATGCGCTGCCTTCACGGATGCTCTGATCCCCGTAGAGGTTGAGTCGACATTCGTGCGGGGGCTGCCGGGATTTAATATCGTTGGCCTTGCGGGAGCTACGATAAAAGAGAGCGAAAGCCGCGTAAAAGCGGCGCTTATGAGCTTAAATTTTAAATTTCCCGCATCCAAAATCATCATAAATCTTTCCCCCTCCGACACGCCCAAAAACGGCTCGCACTTCGATCTTGCGATCGCGCTTCTAATCGCGCTGCAAAAAGAGCGTATCGACGGCGATTTCTTCGTCTTCGGCGAGCTCGGTTTAGACGGCAGCTTAAAGAGTACGGCGAGCCTCTTTTCGATCCTACTTTTTTTAAGCACGAAGGTGAAGCGCGCTAAAATTTTAGTGCCGCAAAGCATTGCTCTAAAGGCCTGCACCATCCCAAACTACGACGTTTATGCCGTGGACAGCCTAAGCGATGCGGTCAGATTTTTTTTAGACGAAGAATTTGCCGCAAGCAGGCTTATGCGAGAAACCCATCCGCTTTTTAAAAACGTCGTGGAGATTGACGGGCAAATTTACGTTCCCAACCGCGATTTTTCGCTCGATTTCAAAGACGTCAAAGGACAAAAGCGCGCCAAGCGTGCGAGCCTGATCGCCGCGTGCGGCATGCACAACATCCTCTTTGAGGGCAGCCCCGGCTGCGGTAAAAGCATGTGCGCAAAGCGGATAGCCAGAATTTTGCCTCCGCAGAGCCTGGGCGAAGTGCTACTCTCGTGCGCCTACGAGTCGCTAAATAACAAAGATGTCGATTTCAGCGCGCTGCGCCCCTTCCGCTCGCCGCACCACACCAGTACGCGCAGCTCGATTTTCGGCGGCGGCAGTAGCGGCGCAAAGATCGGCGAGGTCGCGCTCGCAAATGGCGGCGAGCTATTTTTCGACGAGCTGCCGCACTTCGGCAAGCAAATTTTAGAAAGCCTGCGCGAGCCGTTAGAAGATAATAGAATTTTGATTTCGCGCGTAAATTCCAAGGTCGAATACCAAACGAAATTTATCTTCGTCGCGGCGCAAAACCCCTGCCCGTGCGGAAATCTATTCTCCAAAAACCTCACCTGCACCTGCTCGCTAAACGACATCAGGCGCTACAAAAACACGATCTCCGCGCCCTTGCTCGATCGCATCGATATATACATCGCGATGGACGAGACCGGTGCGAACGACAGAAGCGACATTTGCAGCGAGGAGATGGCTGATGCGGTGTTGCGGGCGTTTCGCGCGCAAAAGGCTCGCGGACAGAGCGAGCTAAACGCAAAGCTGCGCGACGAGGAAACTGAAAAATTTTGTATCTGCGAAAGCGCTGCGCGGGATGTTTTGCAAACGGCGATCACCCGCTACGATCTTTCGCAGCGCGGCGTAAATAAGACGCTAAAGCTCGCGCGCACGATCGCCGATCTAGCAGGCGCCGAGATCATCGCTAAGGCGCATATTTTGGAAGCTCTTAGCTTTCGCATAAGGAGCGAAATTTGAAAAAAATTTTCTTTAGCACCGAGGAGCTCGACGCGCGAGCGAGCGCAAAATTTGGGCTTGGCGAGCAAATTTTAATGGAAAATGCCGCTTGCAGGATCGAGGGCGAGATCAGAAAGCGGCTCAAAAAGGGCTCGCGCATTTTGGCGCTTTGCGGCGGCGGAAACAACGGTGCCGACGCGATGGCGGCACTACGAAAGCTAAGCGGCGATTTTAGCTGCACGGCGCTTTGCGTGCTGGAAAATAGAAGCGCGGCGGGCAAATTTCAAGCTGATGCGGCGCAGGCTGCAGGCGTTAAGTTTATTGGTATCGCGAGCGCAAAAGACGATTGTGGGCACGTAGAGGACGCGTCTAGCAAGGATGCCTGCGCGCATGAAAGCGTAGGCGGCTCCTCTTTAAAAGGCACTGGCGCAAGCGAGCCGCGGCGCGAGCTCGAAAGCCTAAGCGGCGCGGACATTTCAGGCGGCGGCAATAAATTATGCGCAAAATTTGCGAGCGCTAAATTTGAGATCGTGGCGCGCGGCGACGAATGCAGCAATCTAGGCGGCGAGTGCGGCGAACCGAGCGTCCTGCGCGATGAGATTACAAGCGCAGACTGCATAATTGACGGAATTTTCGGTAGCGGTTTAAACAAAGCCTTAAGCTCTGAAATTTGTGAAATTTTATCTCTCGCAAATAGCTCAAAATCCCTAAAAATCGCAGTCGATATCCCAAGCGGTATCGACAAGTTCGGGCGCATTTTAGGCGGCGCGTTTTGCGCGGATCTGACGATCGCGATGGGAGCGCTGAAGCTCGCGCTGTTTTCGGACGGCGCGAAGGATTATGTAGGGCGGATCAAAGTCGCAAATCTTGGAATTTCGCGCTCAAATTTCGAAGGACGGAGCGAATATTTTCTGCTTCAAAAAAGCGATCTGAAGCTGCCGCTGCGCAGGAAGCAAAACACCAACAAGGGCGACTTCGGGCACACCTACGTCGTAAGCGGACAGATGAGCGGAGCGGCGCAGATGGCAGCTCTGGCGGCTCACGCGATCGGCAGCGGGCTCGTTAGCGTCGTTAGCGAGGGGTCGTTAAATTTAAGCCCGATTTTGATGCAGAAAAGCTCATTTGAGCACGCGCGGGTCGTAGTCTGCGGCTGCGGGCTGGGGGAGCGGAAGATCGATCTTGCCGCGCTGCGGGACAAAAGCTGCGTCATCGACGCCGATCTGTGCTACGAGCGTGAAATTTTAAGCCTGCTAAACGCCAATTCAAATTTAATCCTAACGCCCCATCCAAAGGAGTTTTGCTCGCTTTTAAAGATCGCGGGCATCGCAGATCTTAGCGTGAGCGAGCTGCAAGAGCGGCGCTTCGAGCTTGCGCAGGCGTGGAGCGATAAATTTAGCGGCGTGCTCGTGCTAAAGGGTGCAAATACGCTCATCGCGCAAGAGGGCATCATCTACGTCTGCGACAAGGGCAGTGCCGCGCTCGCAAAGGGCGGCAGCGGCGACGTGCTCGCAGGGTTCATCGGTGGGCTACTCGCGCAAGGCTACTCGCCTCTGCAAGCCTCAATCTGCGGCGTCCTAGCCCACGCACTCGCCGCGCGAGCCTTCGCCAAAAACTCCTACGCGCTAAATCCGCTCGATCTCATCGAGGAGGTAAAATGGTTGTGAAAAAGCTCGCCGTGCTTTTTAGCGGCAGCGGCTCAAATTTGGAGGCGATCCTGCAGAAGCTGCACGGCAAAATTTTCGGCGAAACCAAGATCGAAGTCGTCCTAACACTAACTAACAAAACTAACGCTGGCGGTATCGAAAAGGCCGCAAAATTTGGGCTTAAAAGCGTGATCCTAAATCACAAAGATTTTGCTAGCCGCGAGGAATTCGATGCCGCACTCGTGCGCGAGATCGAAAAAAGCGGCGCGGACCTTACCGTGCTTGCGGGCTTTATGCGTATCCTCACCCCCGTTTTTACGAGCAGGGTTTGCGCGATAAATTTGCACCCGTCGCTGCTGCCGCTTTTTAAGGGCGCGCACGCGATAAAAGAGAGCTTTGAGAGCGATATGAAGGTGGGCGGCGTGAGCGTGCACTGGGTCAGCGAGGAGCTAGACGGTGGCGCGATCATCGCTCAGCGCGCGTTTGAAAAGAGCGCAGGAATGAGCCTTGAAGCTTATGAGGCCAAAATCCACGAGATCGAACATGAGCTATTACCGCAGGTGATCGTAGAAATTTTGTGCCAAAGCTAAATTTAGTGCAGAGATTCGCGCTAAATTTAAAGAGCGGAATTTTGTAAATTTTAAAGCTTAGTTCTTTAAATTTAGGGGCGGTTCGAGGCTAAGCTTTAAAATTTACTAGCTAAATTTAGAAAGAGAAAGATGACCGCAAACGAACTGGAAAAACTAAGGCTCGGCATCCTAGATGAGGCGGAGCGGCACAAAGGTACGGCGTTTTCGATAATAGTACTAGCGGTGCTGGCCTCGGCGCTGTGGCTATTTTTCAATTTTAGAGATCAAGAAGCAGCAGTAGGTCTCTGCTGGATTATAGTGATATTTAGCTGCGGCAGCATCTCTTTTAGAGTAGTGAATAAAGATGCAAATATAGTGCGCGTATTTATCTTTTGCACCTTGCTATGGATGCTTGCCAAAGGCGTAGAAATGTGCGAGAATGATACCTTGCGCTTCGTCATCGCACTCGTAACCATCTGCCTTTCTTTGTTTAATATCGCGGATGCCGCGCTGGAGCGGATCAAATATAATAGATCCAAAAAATTCGTCCGCGCCTTTAAACACCAATATATCGCGCCTTATATCGCGAGCCTCGGCTACCGCTATGAAATTTCAGGCTCGTTTCGACCGGCGTATCTGCGCGCTAGCGGTCTATTTGTGGACGGCATAAGCTATTTTGATTGCGAAGATAAAATTTCCGGCGTTTATGACGGAGTATTTTTCAGCTTTGCGGATGTTTGCGTGACTCATACTGACGAACGACGTAGCAGCAGAGGGATTTTTTTCTACGCAGAATTTAAAAAGCGCGTAAACTCGGTGGCGGTGATCCTGCCTTCGCTCAGCGCGAGGCCAACACTCGGCGGACTTAAGAAGATCGCAATGGACGATAGCGAGTTTAGCTCCGCATTTAGCGTGTATAGCGCCGATGCGGTGTCTGCAATGTATGCCCTTACACCCGCCTTTATGCGGCGCTTGCTTCGCTTTAGAAGCGGTGCCGGCGGATCGATCAGATTAAGCTTTTCGGGTAGAAACGTCTGCATTTTCATCCGCACGGGACACGATAGTTTCGAGCCTAGCGTAGATCGCAGCGTACTTAACTTCGATCCCGCCGCGTCTATCAAGCACGAGCTTCTATTCTTTCTCTCCATCGTAAAAAGTCTGAAATTAAACGAAAATATCTGGCAAGATTAAATTTTAAATTTGACCTTAAATCCGCAAATACGGAGGCTTTGCACCGCCGCGGAATTTTAAAATTTAAAAGTACTCTTCCCGGCTCGGCGCCTCTATGATTTAGAATTTTCGCGACAAGGTCTATTACATTTTCGGCGGAGAGCGAAGTTTGAAATCTATCGCGATGAAATCCCATACGATTTATAAATTTTTGCGGCCCGCATAGAGGAATTGAGCAAAGATGGATACTGATATGGCGATGATTGCACCGTACGCTTTCCATAATAGAGGAGATTACCACGCTGCCTATCATCGTGCCGCAAACGCTACTTTTACCGTCGCGAGCCCGCGTCAAAAAAATTGAGTGCCCATCGCGGCAATGATAGAAGAGATAATTTACTCATATTTGCATCGTTCATTTCGCCATCCTAATGCTTTTAAAAATCGACGATTAAAAAGCTCATACAAAAAGCCGGCTACACATTTAATCTGCCTCCAAGCATTTTTAAGCGACAATACGAAAATCAAATTTTCGGAGTCCTCATGACGATTTACGAGTTAAAGCCCAAATTTCAAAATTTACTTCGTCCGTTAGTAAGACGTCTTTACGGCGCGAGCATCAGCGCAAATCAAGTCACGATCACAGCCTGCGTCATTTCCGTTCTGCTGGGCGGACTTCTGATAAAATTCGCCGAAATTTCGACGCTATTCTTTCTGCTGCCCGTTTGGATGTTTTTGCGTATGGCGCTAAATGCCATCGACGGCATGCTGGCTCGCGAGTTTAATCAAAAAAGCCCGCTGGGCGGCTACCTAAACGAAGCCACGGACGTCATCTCGGACGCCGCGCTGTATCTGCCGTTTGCCTTCGTGGCGCCGTTTGACTGGGGCGTTATCGTGCTCGTTATCTTTCTATCTTTTATGAGTGAGTTTTTGGGCGTCCTAGGGCAGGTGCACGGTTGCGGCAGGCGATACGACGGGCCTATGGGCAAGAGCGACCGCGCGTTTATATTCGGGCTTATCGGTACGGTATATGCGCTATCTGGGCGACTACCGGAGTGGTTTAGCTGGGTACTTTACGCCGCGATATTTTTACTCGCGCTTACTTGCGCAAACCGCGTGAGGATGGGACTAAAAAGCGTGGAATAAGGCGCCTCGGACGAGGATAAATTTAATAGCTATCTCCAAAATCGACGCAAGGCAAATTCGCCTAAATTTGATATAATTGCAAAAGTTTTAAGCTCGCCTCGACGCGGGCACGCAATCGTTATAAATTTGATCTTGTTTAAATTTACGAGATTTTTTGAGGCGAGGATAAAATATCACGGCGAATTTGTCCGCTTAATTTAGACGTTTTAAAAGACGCTAGGCGCACAAAACGTGCTCGGTTAATTTCGAGCGTTTTATCAAAGT
>ERZ772986.1974-NODE-1974-length-11438-cov-8.532988_pt1 | contig 11438 bp, 8 predicted proteins | sample MGYA00511898_ERZ772986 | MGnify/ENA primary metagenome ERZ772986 (study PRJEB29015, sample SAMEA2737934) | human oral metagenome | biome: human oral; feature: human-associated habitat; material: dental | place: China | collected 2148 ... | reverse complement strand
CCCTGGGCATCGTCAACCTGGAGGCCATGGCCATGGGGCTGCCCGTGGTCGGCTCGGCCACCGGCGGCATCCCGGACGTCATCGTCGACGGCGAGACCGGCCTGCTGGTCCCCATCGACCAGGTGCAGGACGGCACCGGCACGCCGATCGACCCCGAGCGCTTCGTGGCCGACCTCGCCGAGCGCCTGACCGCGCTGGCCACCGACGAGGCCAAGGCCAAGAAGATGGGAGCCGCCTCCCGCAAGCGGGTGGAGGAGCACTTCGCCTGGACGGCGATCGCCGAGCAGACCATGAAGGTCTACCGCTGGGCCCTGGACAACGGCTGAGCAGGGCTCGTTAGACCCCGTGACGGAGGGCCGCGGCCGCTGCTAGCGCTGCCGCGGCCCCCACCACTCGGTCGCCGCTGCGACCCCGCGGCGCGCCGTCCTCAGCAGCGGGCGCAGCACCTGCGCGCGAGACTCGGCCTGGAGCGCCGTCGACGACGCGCCGTCGTCGGCCAGGGCCAGCTCGCAGATCGCCGCCAGCCGCAGCGAGCGCTCCAGCAGGACGCGGCGCCTGGCGTCCAGGGACGGCGGGAGGAGCCGCGGGTCGATCACGGCCGTCACCAGGTCGGTGAGGGTGTCGGCGAGCTCGGGGCGCTCGCGGGCGAGGTCCAGCTCGGTGAGCGCGTCGATCGCCTCCTGGGTGGCCGCGTGGACGTCCCGACGGGCCTGCCCGGCGTCGAGCGGGGGCGGGGGAGCGAGCAGCTCCTCGGCCCGCCATACCGCGCTCGTGCCCGCCCCGCCTGGGATGAGCAGCACTCTGCGGCCGGCGGCCGCCTCGAGCAGGGCGCACTCGCCGGCGTCGACGGCCGCGGCCAGGCCGGGCAGCGGGTCGGCGGGGGAGACGAGTGCCGCGCAGGCCCGCTCCAGCGCGCCGAAGCCTGTCAGCCACCGCTCCAGCGGCAGCCGCCCCAGCCCCCATGGCGAGGCCGAGTCGTCGACCTCATGGGCGCCGTCGGGTCCCTCGACGACGGCGGTGCCGCGGGAGGACGGCAGAGGCGCCCACAGGGCCAGGACGACGGAGACGGGCAGGTCGAAGAGGCTCACGCCGCTGCACCCTAGCCGCCGCGGGGCCGATCGGGCCCTACGACAGCCTCCCGCCGCGGACGTGGGACTCAGGTCACCTTGCACGATAGGGTAGGGCCCATGACCACCGTGCTCCGCCTCGACGACGTCTCGCTCCATCGTGGGACCACTCAGATCCTCGCCCACATGAGCTGGAGCGTTAAGGAGGGGGAGCACTGGGTGCTGCTGGGGCCCAACGGGGCGGGCAAGACCACGGTCTCCCGTATTGTCGCGGCGCGCCTGTTCCCCTCCTCGGGGACGGTCGACGTCCTGGGCGAGCGTATGGGGCGCGTGGACATCTCCGAGCTCCATCCCCGCATCGGCCTGTGCTCCTCGGCCCTGGCCGGTCAGGTCCTGGGGGGAGAGCCCGTGCTGAGCGTCGTGCTGTCCGCCTCCTACGGGCGCATCGGCGTGTGGCGCGAGGAGTACGACGAGTTCGACGTCGAGCGCGCACGCGCCCTGCTGGACGCGCTCGGCGCGGGCGAGCTGGCCGAGCGCGCCTGGGCCACCCTGTCCTCCGGGGAGCGCAAGCGCGTCGAGATCGCCCGTGCACTCATGCCCGACCCCGAGCTCCTCATCCTGGACGAGCCCGCCGCGGGCCTCGACGTCGGAGGCCGCGAGCAGCTCCTGGCCGCGCTGACCGATATCATCTCGGGACCGGGGGCGCCGCTGATGCTCATGGCCACCCACCACCTGGAGGAGATTCCAACCGGCTTCACGCACGCCCTCGCACTGCGCGGCGGTCAGGTGGTGGCCGCCGGCCCCCTGCCCGAGGTCCTCACCGGCCCCGTCATGTCCGCGACCTTCGGTCTGCCTCTGGAGATCGCCCAGGACCGCGGCCGCTACACCGCGCGCGGGGGCCCCGCCGGCTCCACGGGCCGGCACATCGCCTGAGCCACGGCCCAGACGCCGCAATCACTCAATATTAGGAGAGGAAATATCATGGCTTGGCTCTGGTGGCTCGGCGCATCCCTGGTGATGGGCGTCGTGGAGACGCTCACCGTCGACTTGACGTTCCTCATGCTCGCGGGCGGAGCGCTGGGGGGCTCCGCCGCGGCGGCGGCCGGCGCCCCCCTGTGGATCCAGGCTCTCGTCTTCGCGGTCGTCTCGGTGCTCCTCCTGGTGGCCGTCAGGCCCTGGGCGAGGCGCCGCCTGACCGCGGGATCGCCCGACGCGCGGACGAATGCCGAGGGCCTCATCGGGCGCGACGCCGTCGCGCTGACGGCCGTTGACGTCCATGGCGGGCGGGTCCGCCTGGGCGGCGAGGAGTGGAGCGCGCGCCTGTCCAGTGACCTCGGCGAGGTCTCGCACCTGAGCGTGGGCGATCCGGTGCGTGTGGCCGACATCGACGGCGCCGTCGCCGTTGTGGTTCCGGTGGGGGCGCCTGCCGGCGCGCAGCCGGCGTGAGCCGGGCCTGCCGGGGCTCTGGGGCAGGGGCCTGCGCGCCTGTCCCAGGGCCCCGGATGGGCCCCGCCCCGATTCCGACCCGACCGGCATGACAGACCGTTCCAACTACACCAGGAGATACCTCGCGTGAATGACCTCACTATTGTCCCGATCGTCATCCTTCTGCTGCTGGCGCTGTTCATCATCATCGCCATCTTCCGCGCGGTGCGGATCGTCCCGCAGTCCTACGCGATCATCGTCGAGCGGCTGGGGAAGTTCCAGGCCGAGTACGGCGCCGGCATGCACTTCCTCATGCCCTTCATCGACCGCGTGCGCAACACGGTGGACCTGCGCGAGCAGGTGGTCTCCTTCCCGCCGCAGCCGGTCATCACCTCCGACAACCTCGTGGTGTCCATCGACTCGGTCATCTACTACCAGGTGACCGACCCCATGCGCGCCACCTACGAGATCTCCAACTACCTGCAGGCCATCGAGCAGCTGACCGTCACCACGCTGCGCAACGTCATCGGCGCCATGGACCTGGAGCAGACCCTGACCAGCCGCGACCAGATCAACGGCCAGCTGCGCGGCGTCCTGGACCAGGCGACCGGCCGCTGGGGCATCCGCGTGGGCAATGTCGAGCTGAAGTCCATCGACCCGCCCGCCTCCATCCAGGGCGCCATGGAGCAGCAGATGCGCGCCGAGCGCGACCGCCGGGCCGCGATCCTGACCGCCGAGGGCGTCAAGCAGTCCCAGATCCTGACCGCCGAGGGCGACAAGCAGTCCGCCATCCTGCGGGCCGAGGGCCAGGCCCAGTCCGCCATCCTCAAGGCGCAGGGCGAGTCCCGCGCCATCCTCCAGGTCTTCGACGCCATTCACCGCGGCAACGCCGACCCCAAGCTGCTGGCCTACCAGTACCTGCAGACCCTGCCCAAGATCGCCAACGGCAACAGCTCCAAGATGTGGATCGTCCCCACCGAGTTCACCGCCGCCCTGGACGGCATCGCCGGCGCGCTGGGCGGCAAGCCGCCGTCGGGGCCGGGCTCGAGCGCCTTCGGCTCCGGGTCCGACAACGTCAGGGTCGACCTGTCCGGCATGAGCTCCGGCCTCGACATCGCCTCCGACCTGGCGGCCACCAACCTCCAGACCCCCGAGGAGGCGCTGGCGCAGGCCCGCGGCGAGGCCGAGTCCGCCTCCCAGGAGGCGTCCGACGACCGCCCCGCGGAGGGCACTCGCCGCCGCTACGGCTCCCGGCCGGGCGACGGCTTGCCCCCTTCAACGCCTCCCACCAGCCACCGCGGCTGAGCCGCCTCGCTCGCGCTGCTCACGCCGTTCACACTGGGCAATGGCGTGAGCCGCGTCCCAAAACACCTCCGCCGCCGGGGAGATCAGGACAGCACTCGAAGACCGGTCTTAGTCTCCCCGGTGTGCTATTGAAGACTCTTCGTCACTACCTGAGCCCCTACAGGGGCTTCCTGCTGACGATCCTGCTGCTCAAGATCGTCGAGACGGTCGCAGCACTGTCCCTGCCCACCCTCAATGCCGACATCATCAACGACGGCATCGTCGCCGGCGACACGGACGAGATCTGGCGCCTCGGCGCCCAGATGCTCGCCATCACGGTCGTCCAGGGGGGCGCCGCCATCGTCGGGGCCTACCTCGCGGCCAGGGCCTCCATGGGACTCGGCCGGCAGATGCGCAGGGACATCTTTCGCCACGTCCAGCGCTTCAACCTCGAGGAGGTCTCGCGCTTCGGCGCCCCCTCACTCATCACGCGCTCCACCAACGACATCCAGCAGATCCAGATGGTCGTCTTCATGGTCGCGACCATGATGCTCATGGCGCCGATCATGCTTGTGGGCGGCACCGTCATGGCCCTGCGCGTGGACGTGCCCCTGTCCTCCCTGCTGCTCGTGCTCATCCCCCTGCTGCTGGCCGTCGTCGGCGTCCTCGCCGGCCGGCTCCTGCCGCGCTTCCGCACCATGCAGGACCGTATCGACCGCGTCAACCTCGTCATGCGCGAGCAGATCCAGGGCGTACGCGTCATCCGCGCCTTCGTCCGTCAGAGGGAGCGCGGCGAGATCTTCGCCCGCGCCAACGACGAGCTCACCGACACGTCCCTGCGCATCGGCTACCTCTTCGCCCTGCTCTTCCCCTCGGTCACGATCATTATGAATCTCGCCTCCCTGGGCGTCATGTGGTTCGGCGGTCTGCGCATCGGCGACGGCCAGATGGAGGTCGGCGACCTCACGGCCTTCCTCAACTACATGATGCAGATTCTCTTCTCCGTTCTCATCGCCGTCATGCTCGTCACCATGCTGCCACGCGCCCAGGTCGCGGCCGACCGCTTCCAGGAGGTCCTCGCCGTGGATCCCGCCATCAGGGCCCCGGCCGAGCCTGCGCACCTGCCCGCCGTCGCCGGGCCGGGCCGCGGGCGCCGCGTCCGCCTGGACGGCGTCACCTTCCGCTACCCGGGCGCCGCCTCCCGCGTCCTGGCCGACATCACCCTCGACATGGCCCCGGGCACCACGACCGCCTTCATCGGCTCCACCGGGTCGGGCAAGACAACGCTGGTCAACCTCCTGCCCCGCCTGCTGGACGTCACCGAGGGGACGGTGAGCCTCGACGGCGTCGACGTGCGCGCCCTCGACCCCGTCGAGCTGCGCAGAGCCGTCGCCACCGTGCCGCAGAAGGCTTTCCTCTTCTCCGGCACCATCCGCTCCACCCTCCGGCACGGCAGGCAGGATGCCACCGACGCCGAGCTGTGGAACGCCCTCGAGGCCGCCCAGGCCGCGGGCTTCGTCCAGAACCTCGACGACGGCCTCGACCACGAGGTCGACTCCGGAGGAGTCAACTTCTCCGGCGGGCAGCGCCAGCGCCTGGCCATCGCCCGCGCCCTCGTGCGCGAGGCCGGCGTCTACATCTTCGACGACTCCTTCTCCGCCCTCGACTACGCCACCGACGCGCGTCTGCGGGCCGGCCTGCCCGAGGCCACCGGCGGGGCCACGGTCGTGATCGTCGCCCAGCGCGTGGCCTCCATCCGGGGCGCCGACCAGATCGTCGTCCTCGACCAGGGGCACGTCGTCGGTACCGGCACCCACGACGAGCTCATGGCCGGCTGCCCGACCTACGCCGAGATCGTCCTGTCCCAGATCAGCGCGGAGGAGGCGGCATGAGCCAGGGACCCGGGCCCGGGCCCACCACGGCCCCCACCGAGAAGGCCAAGAACTTCACCGGCACCTGGAGGCGGCTCCTCGGCGAGCTGAGCCCCGAGCGGTGGCGCATCGTCATCGTCGTCGTCCTCACCATCGTGGCTGTCGTCCTCAACGTCGTCGCCCCCAAGGTGCTGGCCCGCGCCACGAACATCATCTTCGAGGGCGTCCTCGGCACGCTCCTCGGCACGCGCGGCCTGCCCGACGGCCTGGCCGGCGACCAGCTCGCCCAGGCGCTGCGCGCCAGCGGCCAGGACGGCTACGCCGACATGCTCTCCGCCTACGACATCGTCGTCGGCCGCGGACTCGACACTCGCGCCCTCATGATCGTCCTCCTGCAGGTTCTCGCCCTCTACCTCGCCTCCGCAGTCTTCCTGTGGGTCCAGGGGCGGATCCTGGCGGGCGTCGTCCAGCGCACCGGCAGGCGCATGCGCGCCGAGGTCGAGGACAAGCTCACCCGCATGCCCCTGTCCTACATCGACCGCGGCTCGCGCGGCGACATGCTCTCGCGCGTCACCAACGACGTCGACAACATCACCCAGACGCTCCAGCAGACCCTCTCCCAGGCCCTCAACTCGATCATCACGGTTGCCGGCGTCTTCGCCATGATGCTCACCGTCTCCGTGCAGCTCTCCCTGGTCGCCCTGGTGACCCTCCCGGTCGCCGCGGCCGTCACCCTCCTGATCGCCCGCAGGGCCCGGCCCCACTTCACCGAGCAGTGGGACGCCACCGGGAAGGTGTCCGGCGTCGTCGAGGAGGCCTTCACCGGGCGCGAGGCCGTCGCGCTGTTCAGCTCCGAGGAGACCTTCGACCGCCTCTTCGAGACGGAGAACGCCCGCCTCTACGACGGCTCCTACAGGGCCCAGTGGATCTCCGGCACCATTCAGCCGGCCATGCGCGTGGTGGCCAACCTCAACTTCGTGGTCATCGCCGTCGTCGGCGGCGTCAAGATCACCAGCGGCACCATGACGCTCGGCGACGTCCAGGCCTTCATCCAGTACTCCCAGCAGTACACCCAGCCCATCACCCAGCTCGCCTCCATGACGAACCTCCTGCAGTCCGGCGCCGCCAGCGCCGAGCGCGTCTTCGAGATCATGGACGCGCCCGAGGAGACCGACACGGCCACCGCCTCCCTCCCGGAGCGCGTGGCCGGCCGCGTCGTCTTCGACCACGTCCGCTTCTCCTACAGCCCCGACACCGAGCTCATCACGGACCTGAACCTCGTGGTCGAGCCCGGGCAGACCGTCGCCATCGTCGGCCCCACCGGCGCCGGCAAGACGACCCTGGTCAACCTCCTGCTGCGCTTCTACGACCCCCAGTCCGGCTCCATCACCCTCGACGGCGTCGACACGCGCGAGCTGTCGCGCGCCGAGCTGCGCGAGCAGATCGGCATGGTGCTCCAGGACACGTGGCTCTTTGAGGGCACGATCGGCGAGAACATCGCCTTCGGCGCCGACGGCGCCACCGACGAGCAGGTCCTCGCCGCCGCGGAGGCCGCCAGCGTCGACCACATCGTGCGGGCCCTGCCCGAGGGCTACGACACGGTCATCGACGACTCCGGCGCGGGCGTCTCCGCCGGGGAGAAGCAGCTCATCACGATCGCGCGCGCCTTCCTGGCCGACCGCCAGATCCTGGTGCTGGACGAGGCGACCAGCTCGGTGGACACCCGCACCGAGCTGCTCGTCCAGAAGGCCATGGTGGGGCTGCGCGAGGGCCGCACGAGCTTCGTCATAGCCCACCGCCTGTCCACCATCCGCGACGCGGACACCATCCTCGTCATGGAGCACGGCGACATCGTCGAGCAGGGCGGCCACGACGAGCTCATCGCCGCCCGCGGCGCCTACTACGAGCTCTACCAGAGCCAGTTCCACGGCCCCGCCGTGGCCGAGGCCCCCGCCGCCGAGCGCAACCCGCTGCTCACCGACGTCGGCCGCGACTCCAAGGGCGTGCGCCGCTCGTGATCATCCGCCTCAACAGCCTCGACATTCCCGGCGGCCCGGATGGGGCCACCGGCGCCGTCGCGCGGGCAGGAGACGGCCCCGAGCCGGTCGACCCCGCCCTGCTCGCCGACTACACGCGCATGACCGACGTCGCCCTGCGGCGTCGCCTGGAGACCGAGCGCGGCCTGTACATGGCCGAGTCCACCAAGGTCATCGCCCGCGCCGTCGAGGCCGGTCACGCGCCCCGCTCCTTCCTCATGGCCGAGCGCCACTACCAGCAGATGCGGCCCCTCATCGCCGCCGCCGTGGGCTGCGGGGGAGCCGAGGACGGCGGGGACGTGCCCGTATTCCTGGCACCGGAGGAGGTACTGGAGTCCATCACCGGCTTCCACCTGCACCGCGGCGCCCTGGCGGCCATGAACCGGCCCGCACTGGCCGACGTCGGCGCGCTGCTCGCCTCCGCCCGCGGCTCGCGCGGCGCCCGGCGCGTGGCCGTGCTGGAGGACCTGGTCGACCACACCAACGTCGGCGCCGCCTTCCGCTCGGCGGCGGCGCTCGGCGTGGACGCCGTCCTGGTCACCCCGCGCTGCGCCGACCCCCTGTACCGGCGCAGCGTGCGGGTGTCCATGGGAACCGTCTTCCAGGTGCCGTGGACGCGGATCACCCGGTGGCCCGCCGTGGACGAGCTGCACGACGCCGGTTTCGTGGTGGCGGCCCTGGCCCTGGGCGAGGACTCGGTGAGCCTGGACGACTTCGCCGTCTCGCCGGCGTGCACGGCGGCCGGCTCGAAGGTCGCACTCGTGCTGGGCGCCGAGGGCGACGGGCTGTCCCGGCGCGCCCTGGCCGCGGCCGATGAGGTGGTGCGCATTCCCATGGCCGGGGGAGTGGACTCCCTCAACGTGGCCGCAGCGGCAGCCGTCGCCTTCTGGGCGCTGCGCGTGCGCGACTGATGGGCCGGGCCCTCGGCCGGTCTTTCACCCGTGACGACCTGGAAGGGGCGCCGAAGAACCTGTGCGAAGTACGTGACCTGTGCCATACTCGGCCACATGGCGAAGAAGCACCACAAGATGGACCGTTCCCTGTACGAGTCGGAGCTCCTGCGGCTGCAGGCGGAACTGGTCGAGATGCAAGAATGGGTCAAGTCCACCGGCGCCCGGGTCGTCGTGGTTTTCGAGGGCCGCGACGCCGCGGGCAAGGGCGGGGCCATTAAACGGATCACCGAGTACCTCAACCCGCGTATTGCGCGGGTGGTCGCGCTGCCCGCGCCCACCGAGCGCGAGCAGACCCAGTGGTACTTCCAGCGCTACATCGAGCACCTGCCCGCGGCGGGGGAGATCCGGCTGTTCGACCGCTCCTGGTACAACCGGGGAGGCGTGGAGCACGTGATGGGCTACTGCACCCCCGAGGAGCACCGGCGCTTCCTGCAGCAGTGCCCGATCTTCGAGCGGATGCTCGTCGACGACGGCATCCTGCTGCTCAAGTACTGGTTCTCCGTGTCCGACAAGGAGCAGTACAAGAGGTTCAAGTCGCGCCTGACCGATCCGATGCGGCGCTGGAAGCTTTCGCCCACCGACCTGGAGTCCGTCACCCGCTGGGAGGACTACTCGCGGGCCAAGGACGACATGTTCGTCCACACCGACATCGAGTCCGCGCGCTGGCACGTCGTGGAGTCCGAGGACAAGCGCAAGGCGCGCATCAACGTGATCCACCACATGCTCAATGCCATCCCCTACCACCACGTCGACCGGCCCGAGATGAAGTTCCCGAAGCGGCCGCCGTCCACCGGGTACCAGCGCACTGACCGCTCCCTGCAGCTGGAGGTCCCCGACTACGCCGCGACGCTGAGCGCCGACAAGACCCCCGCGGAGCGCTACGTCGACGTCGAGGACGAGGGCGTCAGCTGAGGCTGCAAACGCCGGTTCCCCGGCCCGCATGCTGATCGCGGGCCGGGGAACCGGCGTTCTGCGTCCCGGGCGGGCCGGGACTGCTGCCAGAGGCTCAGCCCTCCTCGGCTGGTGCGGTGACGCGGATGAGGGGGGCGCCGGTGGTGACGTCGCCGTCGGGGATGACCTCGACGGAGGCGAACTTGGCGGTGTTGGTGATCAGGACGGGTGTGGTCAGCGGGTAGCCGGCCTCCTCGATGACGGTGCGGTCGACGCGGACGAGCTCCTGGCCGGCGGTGACGCGGTCGCCCTGCTCGACCTTGACGTCGAAGCCCTTGCCCTCGAGGTTGACGGTGTCCAGGCCGACGTGGATGAGCAGCTCGATGCCGTTGTCCAGGTTGATGCCGAAGGCGTGGCCGGAGGCGGGGGCGACGACGACGGTGCCGTCGGCGGGGGCGGTCACCACGATGTCGCCGGTGGGGGTCAGTCCTGCGCCCTTGCCGACGGCGCCGGAGGAGAACACCGGGTCGGAGACGTCCTCCAGGGCCATGACCGTCCCGTTCAGCGGGGCGGCGACCTCGGTGACGGCGCCCGGTGCGAGCGCCGGCTTGACCTCCTCGGCCGGTGCCTCGGCGGCGCCCGCTGCGGCCGCCTCGTTGGCGGCCGTGGAGGACTCCAGGGCGAGGTCCGCGGCGGCCTGGGACGGGTCGGCATCGACGACGCCGGCTGCGGCGAGCGCCTCGGCCCTCTCCTCCTTGGTGCGGTAGCCGAAGGTGACAATGAGGAAGAACGCCGTGGCGAAGGCCGCGGCGACGGCGATCGCGTAGAGGAACATCGGATTGAAGACCGGAATGGTGAGCAGCGAGGTGAAGGCGAAGGTGCCGGTCTTGACGCCGCCGCCGATGCCCTCGACGATGCCGCCGACGGCGCAGCCGGCGAGCATGAACGGGTAGATGCGCTTGAAGCGCAGGTGGATACCGTACAGGGAGGGCTCGGAGATACCGCCGAGCAGACCGGCGAACAGCGCGCCCGTGGCGGTCTGGCGCATCTCATTGTCCTTGTCGCGGAAGGACCAGACGAGGACGGCGGCCGTGGCGCCGAAGCAGGCGAAGTTCCAGGCGCCCATGGGGCCCTGGATGAAGTCGGTGTAGCCCGTTGCCGGCGAGGCGATGTTCGCCAGCATGAGGGCGTTGAGCGGCCAGTGCAGGCCCAGCGGCACCAGGAATGGGTAGACCATGGGAATAATAATGGCGAAGACGATGGGGGCGTGGCTATTGAGCCAGAAGAGCGCCGTGCCCAGGCCGGTACCGATCCACACGCCCAGAGGGCCGATGAGGAAGGCCGTGACCGGCATCATAATGCAGAAGGACAGGAAGGGCACGAAGACCATCTGGACATTGTCCGGAACGACCTTGACCAGGCCCTTGTAGACCAGGGCGAGCACCGCCACCATCATGAGCGGGACGAAGACCTGACCGCCGTACTCGTTGAGCTGCATGGGCAGACCTGCGACATGCGCGACACACAGTTTCGGGTCGAGCGGCTCTTCGTAGGAAGAGCATGACGTGGTGGAGGAGTTAGTAAGCGCAAGGAACTCCGGGGTGAGGAGCGCCGTCATAATGGCGCAGCCCACCCACGGGTCGATCTTCAGCTTCTTGGCGGCGTTGTAGGCCACCATGATCGGCAGGAAGTAGAAGACGCTGCGGTACATGGCGTCCACGAAGAGCAGCGTGGCCGGCTTGTCGGCAGTCTTCGCGTGGGCATCGATAATGTGAAGGGCGTCGAGGATGGCCTCCCCGGCGATAATGAGCGAGGCGCCCAGCAGGACCGGCAGCAGCGGTCGGAAGGAGTCGGACAGGTACTCGAAGAAGGCGTCGACGAGGGCGTTCTTGCCGCGGGTCTTCGCGCGGG
>ERZ772986.1973-NODE-1973-length-11440-cov-4.007905_pt1 | contig 11440 bp, 9 predicted proteins | sample MGYA00511898_ERZ772986 | MGnify/ENA primary metagenome ERZ772986 (study PRJEB29015, sample SAMEA2737934) | human oral metagenome | biome: human oral; feature: human-associated habitat; material: dental | place: China | collected 2148 ... | reverse complement strand
TGTTCCACAAGTCGGGTCAAATACAGACGCTTTCAACAAGGCGTTAGTAGAATTTCCATTCGCCGCCAAAATAAGTTTTACACAATCGTCCAAGGGGAATACATTGGACATGTCATTTTGAATAAAGTTGAGAAATGCATTACCAATTATATATTGAACGACATCATCATCTGTATAGAAAACGCCCTTGACCTTACGCTTGTTGGTTTTTTCATTTAATGATGCAGCCTGTAATTGAAACTCAGTAATGTCAAGGCTATCAGTACATAAAACGTCTATGGGCTCGTCTATAATGGTGGCTAAGGCATTTAATACGGCATGCTCTTTCTCCGTATTATAAGAAAATGAATTTAATACACCCCTTATCAACCGCTTTAAATTGCTAAGTAAATATGAATTTAACATGCCAAGATGTTTACTTTGTTTCCTGCGACAGCAAATGTCGTTTATATTCTCTCACAAATAGTTCCCTTATATCAACATCTAAGAGATCTGCAATTCTCAGCAAGTTACTAAGATCGGGTTGAGAAGAGTTTGTACACCACTTTGACACTGTGGTTGGATTCACGCCTAGCTGTTCTGCCAACCATTTACTAGTTCGTTTCTTCTCTACGAGGAGAACCTTAAGGCGATTTATATCTTCCATCTCTTTGAGTTTAATGATGCAAAAATAATGAAAAAGATTCACTTACTATGTAACACTCCGAAGAAAGTTGCACTTTATCACTCTTTTTTGTATTGCTTATGAGCTGATGAACTTATGAACTCACAAACTTGTTAACTCACAGATTCATCAATTGGCAGTCTTGAAAATTTACAAAACATGCCTTGCTCATCGCTCTTTTCTAGCGGAAATAATGGCTAGAAGACTGTCAGTTTGCTGCAATTTTCAGCCTTGCGGATTTCTTCTTTAGTCCAATTCCAACCCGTTGCCAGAATAAAATCGAATCAATAAATACAGATAAAAGTTGCACATGCCGTTGTTTTTCAACAATTTAGTGACAGTAAACCCATTAAGTTTAAATCATCGCATGTATGCAACTATTCAACAATAACGTCACTCCACTCCACGCCCTCCTTGGGTGGTCTATTTTCCTTAGCTTTCGTCCTATATTGTGGCACATCCTCCTTTTTATTCAACAACTATGATTTAGCTGCGCTTTTATTTGCGTAATCCAAATGTTTTTTGTACCTTTACAATTATGAAAGAGACAGTTACGGACATATCGGCAATGCTTAAAAGCTTGACATCTCAGGTGCAGTCAATGCAAGAGACCATTGACGCCCAGCACACGGAGATAGCCAGCCTCAACCGTAACATAAACAGGTTGACCAACGAGAACCGCATCTTACGGAAACGCCTTTCCAAATATGAAAGCCCTGACAAGAACTCGAACAACAGCAGCACTCCCCCTTCTAAGGAAAGCATGAAAGACGAGGTGGTGCGTCGCACCAAATCACTGCGTACCCCAAGCGGCCTTAAACCTGGCGACCAGCCGGGGCACGAGGCACGCGGCAAGGAGATGGTCGAACATCCCGATGCCATAGAGGAGCGCATGAGCGAATACTGCCGCAACTGCGGGCGGGACCTGTCGTGCGTCGAAGGCGAATTGGACTATGTGAGCCAAGTGGTGGATTTGCCTGCCGTCGCTCCCATAACAACGGAATACCGACATTACAAGAAAACATGCACGTGCGGATGCTGCAACAAGGGCTACGCCCCTCGTCGCCGCAGCAGCCAAATAACTTTTGGCAGGAACATCAAGGCGATCGTAACTTACCTCAACGTGGTGCAGTGTGTCCCCTTCGAAAGGTTGGCCTCCCTGATGGACGAGGTGTTCTCCGTCCACATGAGCCAGGGTACGATAGCGAACTTCGTACAAGAGACGTTGAGGAAGTCGCGGCCGGCCATCCAGTTGCTTGAAAATCTGCTTAAGCAATCGCCAGTCGTCGGTTTTGACGAGTCGGGCTGCTACAACAACAAGCGGCTGGATTGGGCCTGGATAGCACAGACGGCGTACATAACGCTCTGTTTCCGCGCCACCGGCCGTCCCTCAAAGGTTCTTAAAGAGAGATTTGGAGACGCGTTGCAACGGATGGTTGCCGTAACGGACAGGCACAGCGCTTATTTCGTGCTCGACTTTCTCAACCACCAAGTGTGCCTTGCCCACCTTTTAAGGGAGCTTGAGTACCTGACGGAGCTGGATGAAAGTCAACGTTGGTCAAAGGATGTGGCCAACCTGCTTCGTTCCGCCATCCACCAAAGGAACGTGCAACCGGAAGAGACCGTTGAAAAGGAATCTTGGACCGACAGGCTTGACGAATTGCTCAAGGCAAATTTGCTCCACTTGAATGACAAATTTGAAAGGCTGAGGAAAGGGCTTGTAAAATGTAGGGATTACATTTTCAACTTCTTAGAAAATCCCATGATACCTCCCGACAACAATGCAAGTGAAAGGGGAATCCGAAAACTCAAAATAAAACAGAAGATATCAGGGACATTCAGGGCAGACAAAGGAGCAGACGCCTTCTTTGCCATACACTCTATTGCCGACACTGCGTGGAAAAATAAACAATCGCAACTGCAAGCCATTAGTACCATCCTTTCATTATAAGGGACTAAAAAAGGAAAGTATGCGAGATTGCTGAATAGTTATTATGGAGAAATCTAAATCAAATGAACCCAGCGAATTGAAAGATGTGCGAGGGGCTCTTGATATCGTAATGGACAAGAAGGTAAGGGAATATCATGTTAACATAGAAACAAAATACGTCGCTGAAGACAGGCGGCTGATTGAATGCTCGTCGGATATGAACGTTACCATCGACTTTCTGCACATTTCCGAAGGTCGCAACATCATGGATGTGCACATAACCAGGCGAGAAAACAATTATGGTTTGACGGACATGCCGGAAGAATACTTGCAGCTGATGGACCAAGTGAGCGACATACAAGCGCACTTGACACTGGCCATAGACCGCTACGGACGCATAAAAAGCGTGCTGAAATATGACGAGTTGTACAAGAAATGGCAGGACATAAAGAGCCGCATTAACCCAAACTCGAACGGGATGGCGAAGATTATGCACGATGGCGATGAGGTATATGGCATGGGAGCGGCACACTTTGCAAAACAACTGAACAAAGCCACGCTGTATAAGGCCTTGGGGATGGGGCTGTTTTCGTTTGAGAAGGCAACAGGCAATAGAGAGTGCTGGGGATGGAGAACAACATCCATCCTGATTCCCACAATGGGCATCGACTTGAACATCATTCGCGATGAGATGGTACATGACCCTTACACCCCGACGACCTTACAGGTCTTTAAGAACAAAACTGCCGAATCTAATGCCCACAAGATGGAGGCTAAGTTTCTTAGTTTGTTTCCTTTCTTGAAGAAACAAATGGGAAAATATCGGGTGCAGTTCATGTGTACCGTTACTAGAGATGCCTCGCATGGCTGGCCTGTCTCGATAGAGTGGGCCATGTCCGAGTATGTTTCGCCTGTTTCGGCAGACGTGGTTTGTAAGATAGAACTAGTTTAGAAATAATAAAGGCATGGGTACCAGTAGATTTTTATGCGGCTTGCACCAATGGTAGTAGAAAGAAATGAGGTGCAAGAAGAAACAACAAAAAGGCCTGGACGCCCCATCCAGAGAAACCACAAAAACAGACAGACAAGGTTTATCTATTGTAAATTTAGCGTGCGCAACATAAACGCAACTGATGAAACGGCCTTCAAAATAAATAAGGCAGGCTTATAATCATTAAAGCAGAACCACAAACAAAATGGAGATATATGAAATTAAAGCATAAATTTAAAGTCGGCTCTTCATTCACGTGCTGCGGCATACCCTTCCGAATTATCGTACTCGTAATGCTTATTCCGAGTATGTTGGCATATTATCATACTGGCTTTACGTCGGTAAACCGAAATCTTCCCACTAAGTCTGGCGTGGTAAATTGGGTACACACCACTAACACAGGGTCTGGTTGGAAAACAACCTTTGTATTGGAGGACGACAGTTTGCACGCTTATTCTCAATACTACGAAACGCTTTCAAGGATTTTTCTTTTGTTTCCACCGACATTTAAGGTAGACAGGCGCCACATTCATTTCGGAGACACCATAACCTTTTATCTTTCTCAAAAGCAAGACCAAGACGAAGACGAAGACAATGCGTTTAATGACGATAGGATTGTTTACACGGAAGGACTGATTATTAATGGCGAAACAATAGCTAGTCCTGTTGTCGTTTCGTTCACGCGTCCTTGTCTTGATACCTTAGGGACAGCGGTTGGAATCCTGTTTTACTTAACAATAGCGCTGTTTATTGCAGACTATCGCCGGTGGCATCGGCAGAAAAAGAACGGTGCGAAACTAACTGAGTTTTTCTCTAACAGAAACCGTTTCATCCAATAGAATGGTAGGCAACGCACAGACAAGTTGGGCGGTAGGGAGCTATATTGCATTTATACCGACGCCGCCGAAAAGATGAGAAAGAAAAAGTTAAGATGCCGTTAAGCAAACGAAAGATGAGCAGGAAACGAAGGAAACGGCTTAAAATAGTTGACAAGCTGCGTAACGAACCGACTGGGGTTTAAAGAGCAGTGGCGCATATCAAGATGATGGCGATGTCTAAGGCCAAAAGGAAACCGTAAAGCACTCGGCCAGAAAAAGCCGAACTTTTCTTGTATTGATGATTCAACAACAACCAAGAAAGTGCAAATAAGACGGCACTGACCAGATAATACAATGTGTATTGAATGGCCGTGGGATGATGAAGTTCTGCATCTTCCATCCCTACATATTTCTCTGCATCGAACCAGGCCCCTTGCATCACGCCTAAAAATGCCAGAATAAGCAGCGGGCTTATTACGGACAAAACCTTTAACAGTATCTTTTTCATACGCTCCATTCTCGTTTTTGAACATTCTTTTTCCAACCTACATCTGCGACTTCTGTTACACATAGCGCATCTGCAAATGTACGATTATTTGGCTACAAGACACCGCTTGCGTATGATAAAAGATGTTTGGTGTTTATAATTTCTGTATTCAGGTTGTTCTACTACAAACGGCTAGCAAGCCATTGCACCATCCATTCGGAGAAGAAGACGCCTTTGACGGGGCTATGACTACGGTGCTGTTGCCGCAAGCGGGGCACATTCTCGCCCGTGGTTCATGTGGGTTAAGCATAAAAGCCGTCGGGCATTTGGCTCGATAAAAGAGCGACTCGCCTTTGGGAAACCTCAGCTTACCGTGTTACAATCAAACTGATGAAGAAGTCTGTCGTGATGGCATAAACCTAAGTTTCGCACCCCAAAACAAATACATGCCGCATTTTTTTTGTACTTTTGCAGTGCCTTAACCCAATGCAACACAAATACGGAGGGAGGAAACGGGCAAGTACACATGATTATATATAGTACAATGGAACAGAAACAATACAAACGAACCACCATCACAGCTGCCTTGCCTTACGCCAACGGCGGCGTGCATATCGGACACTTGGCCGGCGTTTACGTGCCTGCCGACATCTACGCACGATATATGCGACTGAAAAACGAGGACGTGGTGTTTATCGGAGGTAGCGACGAACACGGCGTGCCCATCACTATCAGGGCAAGAAAAGAGGGCGTTAGTCCGCAAGACGTGGTAGACAGGTTCCACGCTATGATAAAAAAGAGTTTCGAAGACTTCGGCATTTCGTTCGACATTTATAGCCGAACGACCTCGCCCACGCACCATCAGTTGGCAAGCGACTTCTTTAAGAAACTATACGAAGACGGCAAACTGCTGGAAAAAGAAACCGAACAATATTATGACGAGGAGGCGCATCAGTTTCTGGCCGACCGCTATATCATGGGCGAATGCCCCCACTGCCATAACGAAGGGGCGTATGGAGACCAGTGCGAGAAGTGCGGACGCGACCTTTCGCCTACCGAACTGCTGCACCCACGCTCTACCATCAGCGGTTCGCAACCCGTGTTGAAGAAAACCAAGAACTGGTATCTGCCGCTAGACCAGTACCAAGACTGGCTGAAACAGTGGATTTTGGAAGGGCATAAGGAATGGCGTCCCAATGTGTATGGACAGTGCAAAAGTTGGTTGGACTTAGACTTGCAACCACGAGCCATGACGCGCGACTTGGATTGGGGCATTCCCGTTCCCATCGAAGGGGCAGAGGGCAAAGTGCTGTACGTGTGGTTTGATGCGCCCATCGGTTACATATCGAACACCAAAGAGCTTTTGCCCGACACGTGGGAGAAGTGGTGGAAAGACCCCGAAACGCGCTTGGTGCACTTCATCGGCAAAGACAACATCGTGTTCCACTGCATCGTGTTCCCCGTGATGCTTAAAGCACACGGCGGCTATATCCTGCCCGAAAACGTTCCTGCGAACGAGTTTCTTAATTTGGAAGACGAAAAGATATCCACTTCGAAGAACTGGGCCGTGTGGCTGCACGAGTACTTGGAGGACTTCCCTGGCAAGCAAGACGTGCTGAGATACGTGCTTACGGCCAACGCTCCCGAAACAAAAGACAACAACTTTACGTGGAAAGACTTCCAAGAACGCAACAACAACGAGCTTGTGGCCGTGTATGGCAACTTCGTCAACAGGGCTTTGCAGCTTACAAAGAAGTATTTCGGCGGTCGTGTTCCTGCCTGCGGCGAACTGAACGAGGTGGACAAACAGGCCTTAGACGAGTTTAAAGACGTGAAGGAGAAGGTGGAAAGCTTGCTCGATACGTATAAATTCCGCGATGCACAGAAAGAGGCCATGATGCTGGCACGCATCGGCAACAGGTACATCACCGAGTGCGAGCCGTGGAAAGTGTGGAAGACCGACCCCAAAAGGGTTGAAACCATCCTTTATATCTCGCTGCAATTGGTGGCCAACTTGGCCATCGCCTTCGAACCCTTCTTGCCTTTTAGCAGTGCTAAGTTGCGCAGTATGCTTAATATGGAGGGGGTAGACTGGAATGCACTTGGCAACACTGAGATATTAAAGCCTGGGCATCAGCTGGCCGAGCCCGAACTGCTGTTCGAGAAAATAGAGGACGATGCCATCGAGGCTCAACTGAAAAAGCTGGCCGATACCAAAAAGGCTAACGAGGCCGAAACATATAAGGCCAAGGAGCTTAAACCCACGGTGGACTTCGCCGACTTTGAAAAATTAGACCTTAGAGTGGGCCGCATACTTGCTTGCGAGAAGGTGAAGAAGGCTAACAAGCTGCTTAAATTCACACTCGACGACGGCAGCGGCACGCCGCGCACCATCGTTAGCGGTATCGCTAAGTTCTACGAGCCCGAAGAATTGGTGGGTCGCGATGTAGTGTTCATCGCCAACTTGGCTCCCCGACAACTAATGGGCATCGAAAGTCAAGGCATGATTCTCTCTGCCGAGAACTACGACGGTGGGCTGAGTCTGCTGTCGTTGATGAAAGAAGTGAAGGCAGGAAGTCAAGTAGGATAACCAACCTCACACCACAACTGGCCTCACCCCCAGCCCCTCTCCAAGGGGAGAGGGGCTGGGGGTGAGGCCAGTCATGGGGCAGTCGTAGGGCGATTGTGAGGCCGGTCGTGGGGCTGTTGTGGCCGGTTGTGGGTTGAAACTACTTGTTAATTGAGAATAAATAACCTTTGATTGTTTGGCGGACTTGAAGTTTTTTCATACCTTTCGCCAGCAGAACCAACACATCTGATAGAATGAACACTAACAACAACTATTGCCTGATATTGGCAGGCGGTCGAGGACTTCGCCTGTGGCCTTACAGCCGTTTGTCTTTTCCTAAACAATTCGTCGACTTCTTCGGAGTGGGCAGGAGTCAGTTGCAACAAACCTTCGATAGGTTCGCACAACTGATAGACCCGTCGCACATATTGGTGAGCACAAACGAGACTTACGCAGACATCGTGCGTAATCAGCTGCCCGAACTTCCTCCCGAGAACATTCTTGCAGAGCCCATTTACCGAAGTACAGCTCCAAGCGTGGCATGGGCTTCGCATCGCATTCTGCGCCAATGTCCTGAGGCGTGCCTCGTGGTTACGCCCTCCGACCAAGCTATTCAGGGCGAAGAGGCCTTCCAACGCGACATCATTCGCGGACTAGACTTCGTGTCGAAAAAAGACGGAATGCTTACGTTGGGCGTGAAACCAACGCGTCCCGAACCCGGATACGGCTACATACAAATGGGCAAAGAGGTGGAAAATGATGTGTTCGAAGTGCAGTCGTTCACCGAAAAGCCCGACCGCGAGTTTGCTCGCATGTTCATGCAAAGCGGCGAGTTTTATTGGAATACGGGACTTTTCCTGCTGAATGTGCAGTTTGCCCGCAACCGTTTCTGCGAGCTGTTGCCCCCTGTCCTTAGGAAATTCGACGCAGACAACCCTAAGTTTAATCCCCACGAAGAGGCGCTTTTCATACGCGAGAACTTCCCACTATACCCCAATCTCTCTATTGAGCACGGCATTTTGGAGTCGTCTAACGATGTGTTTGTGATGCAATGCCACTTTGGATGGGCCGACCTCGGCACGTGGCACGGCATGTACGAGACGATGCAAAAGGGCGAAAACGACAATGTGGTGATTGATAGCGATGTGATTTTGGAGGACAGCAGCAACAATATCATTAAGCTGCCCAAAGGTAAACTGGGCGTAATAAACGGGCTAGAAGGCTTTATCGTGGTGGAGAAAGATAATGTTTTGCTTATCTGTAAGAAGGAGGATTCATCGGCCAAGGTACGCAAATACGTTAACGAAGTGATGCTGAAAAAGGGCGAAGGTTTTGTGTAACGGCATCTTGGGGATGCGCCAACCTCTTTATGTCTGCGCTGCCGGCTATCGCGACACGTGCGTAAAAGGTTCCTTTGGAACAATGCCCAACTCATCATCCCCCGGCTAATCACCCTATTTTCCCCCATTTACATCGACACGAACAAGCTAACAAAGGCAGACACCGCAAGTTTTTCGCCAAATTCTTTGCTCATTAAAAAAATATACGTACCTTTGCACTCGCTAAGCCCAGATGGCGGAATCGGTAGACGCGCTGGTCTCAAACACCAGTGGAGCAATCCATCCCGGTTCGACCCCGGGTCTGGGTACTATAAAAGAGTTAAGTTGCTTATTTCTAAGCATTTAACTCTTTTTCTTTTTGGGAATTATTCCCATTTTGTTCCCAAACATTCTTAATCTAAAAGATATAAGATTAACAGGATGTAGGGTATTTATTCAAAAACAAAGATACTATATCTCAAAAAAGCAATACACATATTCTTCACTCAATATGATATATTCCAATGAAGCACTACTACAAAGACACTCCCAAAGGTAGAATATTTTACAGAGGAGAAATTATTACAGGAAACTGGAGAAAAATAAATCCATCAGAGGATGAGCTTAATAAAGAAGGCTGGATAGAATTTGTTCCAGATCCACCATCATTGTACGTTAAGAGCGACCAAATCCCTGAAGATATTTGGCTCAAACACCTATATGAAAAATATCCAGATAGTAAGGATATAATAAAATTAATCAACAAAAATCTTGTCTATCATTATACGACATGGGATACACTATTTAAAGGTATTCTATCTTCTGAGAATTTAAATAATAAAAGAGTTGTCCTACGTGCTTATAGTGTAAATTATATGAATGATGTTTCTGAAGGTTTAATCATTCCAAGAGGAGAGTCAGATTTCGAAGAAAGAAAATTAGCAGAAAACTACTATCAAATAGTAGAAACAAACGAAGGTGAGAAGAAAAAAGTTCCAGCTACAATGAGTACATTCAGGAAGTACCTTTTTGAACGTAGCGCTCATCAGGCTAAACAACACTTATTCTCTGTATCTTTCTCTAAAGTCTCAGACTCGCTACCTATGTGGAATAATTATGGGCATAATGGATATGGTTTATCCATTGGATTTGATGCAGAAGCTATTGTTAACCAAGGGTATGATTTGGTTGAGTGTATATATGATTATGAACTATCGGAGAAATTAGCAGGTTATATATATGAGTCTATCCATGACGCACCGGAAAGGACACATCAAACCATTGAGCTAAATACTATTGCAAAGAATTCTCATTTTGAATATGAGAAAGAATGCAGGATTCCCCTTAGAGAATATTATGGGAACTGCTGCATTACAAAACGAGGTCAATTCTATCCTATAAAATACGACATAAAAAGAGGGATTATTTCTCCATATGTTGACATTTTTGTCCCATTAAAAGCGATTCAAGAAATTTGGATAGGTCCGACCAATGACTCTAATCTTGCTGAAGATTCCCTAAAATCCTGGTTGGAAAGTATTGGTATGAATTGGATTAAAATAAAAAAATCTTCCGCACCTTTTAGGTAGGGCAATTCAGTTCATTCCCTCTTAGGAATCTCTGGAGAGTGTCAAATGCCAGATACTTTTCCTTGAAAAATGTCTTTGGAAGAGTACTTGATATGGAGTCGGCGCCGACACGTTTGACTTTGCCCCCCGTCAGCGATTCCTGATATTCAATGCACTGCCTAAGGCGAATTTCGCCTGTGTAGCGTTACGGGGGGTTTTGGTGGGCGTTCTTATACAAGTTATCAGAAAATCCCAGCCAAAGTAGAGGAGCTTTGCACTTTATTGCAAGATAAGCAAAAGGCTGCGCGAACATTCCGTGAACAATACGAATTAAGTTTCAATGCCCACTTTAACTTAGCAACCATTCATCCGTGGGTAGATGGTAACGGAAGGGCTGCACGCCTACTGATGAATTACATTCAGTTTTGCTACAGTCTTTTTCCAACTAAGACATTCAAAGAAGATAGAGAAGCGTACATTTCTGCCTTACGGCTATCACGCGAAGAAGAAGTCAGCCTGCCTTTCTTGAACTTTATGGCTGGTCAGTTAAAGAAGTCCCTCTCTCAGGAGATTGAGCGGTTCAATGCCTCCCAAACGAGAAGTTTTAGCTTTATGTTTTAGCTAATGCGCATATAAGTTGTAAACGCAGCAGAGAACAAACCAGGTTGAACATTCCGCTCATGTACGAAGTGGTTAACAAAGGCACCGTAATCTTCGAAATGCTGGTCGCTTTATCAGTGGCAAAATGTGGTTATGCCTTGAAATAGGTATGAACTCATAAACTTGTCAAAGAGAAGTGACGGAGTTAGAGAGTTAAGCCAAACTACTTGTTCGGAGCGGGCGACAATCCCTGCCAACTCACAAACTCGCAAACTAGTAAACACCCCCTACTGCCCAACTTATAACCTCAGGCGTATCGGCCTAGACCATCGAGCCAACACCCTCGTCAACTCGTTAACTCGTCAGCATGTCAACTCGTCAACCTAAAACCTTGTCAACTTTTCAGTTCAAATTTTAACATTCTGAGTGCCCTTTCCGGCCACCAACCGCCCACCTTGCCGCAAAAAATCGATTCTCGCGGAGGTTTGTTTTGA
>ERZ772986.1969-NODE-1969-length-11460-cov-5.522402_pt1 | contig 11460 bp, 15 predicted proteins | sample MGYA00511898_ERZ772986 | MGnify/ENA primary metagenome ERZ772986 (study PRJEB29015, sample SAMEA2737934) | human oral metagenome | biome: human oral; feature: human-associated habitat; material: dental | place: China | collected 2148 ... | reverse complement strand
ATAATAATATTAATAGGAATGAAATAGTATTAGATATAATTAATAAAAGAAAAAATAATGAAAATATATTGAGATCAAAAGAAGAACAAAGTAGAATATTAAAAACAGATATATTAAAAAGGTTAGAATATGAAATAAGAAAGGCTACTATAAGAAATTATTGTAAAATTAATGGAGAACTAGAAATTATTATAGATAATCTTGATTTAGAATATTTACTTAAAAATTCAGAAAGAATAATAATAGATCTTACTAAAAACCTATATAAAATAAGAGGGATCAGATTTAATTTAACTACATTAGATAAAAAGAAAAGTAAAGTAATTAAAAGAATATTTAAAAATATAATGTATTTAAAAGAAACTAAAACAAGTTTTATAACATTTAATATATTAGATAGTCCATATAGGACAACATATTATAATATATAATTAGTTAAAATATTAATTATATTTAAATTGGTTGACAAAATACTTGTATAATGGTATTATTATATTGTAAAAATTCATATTAAATTAAGTATGGAAGGGCAAAAAAAGTCCTTCCATATTTTAAAGAGAAATGAATTATATAAGAAAATATATAAATATTTGAATTAATGGAGAAAATAGTATGAAATCAATTAATATGAGAGAATTGCTAAAAGCAATGGAAGAATTAGAAAAAGAAGAAGGAATATCACAAGAATATATGAAAGACGCCCTTATAACAGCTCTAGAAGCAGCATATAAGGAAAATTATGGAACAGAAGAAAATGTTAAAATAGATATAGATAAAAATGGTGATATAATTGTAGTTGCAGAAAAAACAATAGTTGAAAAAGTAGAAAATGAAGTAAAAGAAATATCATTAGAAGAAGCAAAGAAAAAGAAAAAAACAGCAAAAGTAGGAGATGTAGTTAAAGTAATAATAGTACCTAAAGATTTTGGAAGAATAGCAGTACAAAAAGGAAAACAAATAATAGTACAAAAATTAAGGGAAAAAGAAAAAGAAGTAAGATTTAACGAATACCAAGAAAAAAAGGGAGAAATAATAACAGGTATAGTACAAAAAGCAACAGAAGGAAAATCAGTAATATTAGATCTTGGTAAACTAGAAGGAATAATGCCTGTAAAAGAACAAGTTGAAAAAGATAAATATCATGTAAATCAAAAGATAAGAGTATATGTACAAGACATAGTAAAAAGAGAAAAAGGAGATGTTCAAGTAATAGTATCAAGAAGAGCAAATGATTTCTTAAAAAGATTATTTGAATATGAAATACCAGAAATAGATGAAGGTTTAATAGAAGTAAAATCAGTATCAAGAGAACCAGGATATAGGTCAAAAGTTGCAGTATATTCAAAAAATGAAAATATAGACCCTGTAGGATCATGTATAGGACCTAAAGGACTTAGAATTGAAAGTATAAAGAAAGAACTTCGCCGGAGAAAAAATAGATGTTGTAGAATGGAGTGAAGATCCAGCAAAATTAATAGCACAAGCATTATTACCAGCAGAAATAATGGCAATAGATATTAATGAAGAAACAAGATTTGCACAAGTAATAGTTGCAGATGATCAATTAACACTTGCTATAGGTAAGAGAGGACAAAATGTAAGACTTGCTGTAGAATTAACACATTGGGCAATAGATATTAAAGGAATAACAGAATTTAAAGAAATGATTGAAAAAGGTGAAAAAGATACTTCTATAGATATGGAAAAAATAGAAGAAGAACAAGAAAAATTAGGAGAAGTAGAAGAAATAGAAGAAACTTTTGAAGAAACAGAAGCTTTAGAAAAAGAAGAAGAAAAAGAAATAGAAAAAACTTTAGAAGATATTGTAACAATGGAAGAAGAACAAAATGAGGAAAAGTAAAAATACTAGAAAGTGTAAAGGATGTTTTCAAAGTATTTTAAAAACAAAAGAAAATATACAAGAAAATAAGTATATACAATTAGCAATTGATAAAAATATAGAAGATGATAATAAGATAGTAATATCAGAAAAATTGGACATACAAGGAATGGGTAGAACAATCTATTTATGTAGAAAAGAAGAATGTATAACAAATGCTATAAAAAAGAGGACAATAGAAAGATATTACAATATATCTTTAACAGAAGAGGAAAAAGAAAAATTAAAAACATATGCTAAAAAATAGAAAAGAAAACAAAATAAAAAAAGAAAAGTTTGTATTAGAGATAAATGAGATAGTAAAAAAGAAGTATTTAAATTTATTAGGATTTGCAGCAAGATCAGGAAAAATATCTTATGGAGAAGAAGATATTTTAAATGGAATAGAAAAAGGCAAAATAGCACTTACTTTAATTGCAAAAGATATGTCAAAAAAGTCAAAAGATAGAGTTGAGAAAAAAATAATAAATATTTATGAAAATTTAAATTATAATAGAAATACTTCAAAAAGAAAAATATCACAAGATATAAAAGTTATTATAGTAGGAACAAAAGATGAAAATAGTAGTGCAGTTGGAAAAATAAATAAACCTATAATAGGAATAAAAGATAGAAATTTAGCAAAAGGAATTATAAAAAGTATTTTGGAGGAAATAGATGGGGAATAAAAAAATATATGAATTAGCAAAAGAATTAAATAAAACAAATAAAGAAATAATTGAAATTGCTAATAATTTAGGAATGGATGTAAAAAGTCATTTAAATAGTATAACTGAAGAAGAAGCAAATAAAATAGTATTAAGTTTAAAGAAAAAAGAAACAAAAATTAATACTGAAAAAAATACAGAAAAGGCTATTGAAAAAAATATAGAAAAGATAGAAAAAAAGGAAGAACCAGTAATTATAAGAAGAAAAGTTGTTGTAGATGAAAATAAGAAGATTGCAAAACAATTAGAAGAAGTTGGTAAAATAACTAAAAATACTCAAAAAGAATATAATATAGTATCAAGAAGACCTAAAAGAGATACAAAACCTATGACTTTAAATGAATTATTAGGTCTTAATAATAAAACTTCAGAAAAAGAAAAAACAAAAAATATAAATAAAAATAGAGAAGTAAAAGAACAAAATGAAAATAAGAATAATATAGAAAAAACAGAAAATACTATTAATGATGCAAATATAAATAATAATAAAAACAAAGAAGAAAGAAATAATAATAAAAAAGAAAATAAAGAAAAAAATACAAATAATTTCCAAAATCAAAATACAAAAGATAGTAAAAATAACTATAATAAAGAAAATAGAAATAAAAAGAATAATACAGAAAAAGACAATTTTAAAGACAGAAATACAAATAATAGATCTGAATATAGAAAGAAAGATAAAAATACAAACTTTAACTCTAACTCTAATAATGGCAATGGAAGACAAAATTCTAAAAATGAAAGAGAATTTGATAGAGATAGAAGAGGAAAAGGAAGAGATACAGATAATTTTAAAGGAAATAATATCGAAACAGAAAAAGGTATTGATAGAAACAAAGAAGAAATAAGAGCATCAAAACAAAGAGATAAAAGCAGAGATAGAGAAAAAGAAAATAGAAACTCAGAAGATACAAAGAAAAAACAAAGAGTAAATAGAGAAGAAGAATTTGATGTTGATGATTTAAAAGTATTTAAAGGTACACGGAAATATATCTCGGAATGATTGAAAGTGGAGATATATTTGATATGTATTCATCTGGAAGAACAAAAAGGACAAAACCTAAAAAGAAAGAAAAAGAAAAGAAACAAGTAAAAGAACAAGCTAAACATACAGAAATAACAATAGGTGATACAATTGTTGTAAAAGATTTAGCACAAGAATTAAAAGTAACTGTAGCAGATGTTATGAAGACCCTTATAAAAATGGGAGTAATGGTATCATTAAATACAGATTTAGATTTTGATACAGCATTTTTAATAGCATCAGAATATGGAATAAATGTTAATAGGAAAAAAGTTGTATCATATGAAGAAATATTATTTGATGATACAGAAGACAAGAAAGAAGAACTTGTAGAAAGACCACCTGTAGTTGTTGTAATGGGACATGTAGACCATGGTAAAACATCACTTTTAGATGCAATTAGAAAAACAAACAAGATTGCAGAAGAAGCAGGAGGAATTACACAACATATTGGTGCATATCAAGTAATGGTAAATAATAAGCTTATGACATTCTTAGATACACCAGGACATGAAGCGTTTACATCAATGAGAGCAAGAGGAGCAAAAGCTACAGATATTGCTATACTTGTAGTTGCAGCAAATGATGGAGTAATGCCACAAACAATAGAAGCTATAAACCATGCTAAAGCGGCAGAAATACCAATTATAGTTGCTATAAACAAAATAGACCTTCCAGGAGCAAATTTAGATAAGATTAAACAAGAATTATCAAATTATGGACTTGTTTCAGAAGAATGGGGAGGAGATACAATCTTAGTACCTATTTCAGCAAAAGAAAATATAGGAATTGATACATTACTTGAAATGGTACAATTACAAGCAGATATATTAGAATTAAAAGCAAATCCTAAGAAACAAGCAAAAGGTACAGTATTAGAAGCAAGACTTGATAAGGCAAAAGGACCTGTTGTAAGTATGCTTGTAGATAGAGGTACATTAAATATTGGTGATACAATAATTGTTGGATCTGCAATAGGTAGAATAAGAAATATGATTAACTTTAAAGGTGAAAGAATAAGAGAAGCAGGACCTTCAACACCAGTAGAAGTAACAGGATTAAATGTTGTACCAGAAGCAGGAGAAGTTTTCTACGAAGTATCTGATGAAAAAACAGCAAGAAAACTTGTTGAAAGAAGAGAAAGAGCTAAGAGAGAACAAAAGATTGGTAAATCATCTGCAGTTAAATTAGAAGACCTATATGCAAATATAGCAGAAGGTAAGATTAAGAAATTAAATATTGTTGTTAAAGCAGATGTTTTAGGAACAGCAGAAGCTATAAAGAAATCACTTGAAAACTTATCTACAGATGAAGTAGCAATAAAAGTTATACATTCAAGTGTTGGTGGGGTATCAGAATCTGATGTAAACCTTGCAAAAGTTGCAGGAGCACTAATTATAGCATTTAATGTAAGACCAGAACCTATAGCTAAATTAGAAGCAGATAAAGATGGAATAGAAATAAAACAATATTCAATAATATATAATGCAATAGAAGATGTTAAATCAGCAATGATTGGAATGCTTGATCCTGAATATGAAGAAGAAGTAATAGGGACAGCAGAAATAAGAGAAACATTTAAGATTTCTAAAGTTGGTGTTATTGCAGGTGCATATGTTTTAACAGGTAAAGTAACAAGAAATGCAGGTGTTAGAATAATAAGAGATAATGTTGTATTATGTGATTCTAAACTTGCATCACTTAAGAGATTTAAAGATGATGTTAAGGAAGTTACACATGGATATGAATGTGGTATTCAAATTGAAGGATTTAATGATATTCAAGTTGGAGACACATTAGAAGTATATGAAATGAAAGAAATAAAGAGAAAAAGTTTAACTAAATAGGAGAAAATATGACAAATAGGATGGAAAGAGTAAACTCAAGTATAAAAAGAGAACTTTCAAATATAATATCAAGAGAGCTTACTAATACAAATATAACAGGGCTTATCACTGTAAACAAAGTAGATACAGCACCAGATTTTAGTAATTCAAAAGTGTATGTAAGTATGATTGCAGTAAAGAATAAGAAAGAAGCAATGCTTGCACTTAAAAAAGCATCAGGATTTATGAGAACAAGACTTGCATATATACTTCAATTTAGAAAAATGCCAAGCTTAATTTTCATATATGATGAATCTGTTGAATATGGTTCTAGAATAAATGAAATTATCCATGATCTTCATAAAGATTTAAAGAGTAAAAATGATAGTAATAATACAGATATTAATGAAGATGAAGAATAAGAAAAAATAATAGAATAATAAAAAAATATATAAATGATAGTATAAGATATGACTAATTAGAAATTATTTTAAGAGGTCATATTTTTTATTTTAAAGTGATTATATATATTGTAAAATAGATATTATTTGATTATAATGAGAACAGAAAATATAATATAAGAAGAGGGAAAAATGCAAGATAAAATTAAAAAGGTAATAATTATAACAATAGTTGCATTAAGTATATCAGTAATTGCTATATATGTTAAAACTAATAATAGTAATAATTTAAATAAGACAAAGGAAAAGGATACTATTAATAAGGAAGAGAAATCAGGAAATTTGGTGAATACAGATATATTAGAAAAAGAAGTATATAATAAAGAAAATCTAATAAAAGAATTTAAAAATTTCTTTGGAGAAGATAAAGATAATGATATTAAAGTAGAGGAAAATATTAAAGAAGTATATGCAGAAAATAGTAAAGAATTTAGTATTAAAAATATTAATAAGCTTATAATCATAAAAAAAGGAGAAGAAACAAAATCAATACAAACAGATATTGCTAAAGATTCAGAAAAAGAAGTAAGCATTAAAGAAGTAAGAGAAAGATTAGAAGAATTTTGTAAAAAGTTAGGATTTATTGAAATTATACATTATTCAGATAATTATGAAAAAACAAAAGATAAAGCAGAAGATATAAGAATAAATGTTATAGCTAAAAAAGTAGTAGATGGTAAAGAATATACATTAAGATTAAGAGCAATATATTTAAAGAATAAAAATAATCATTTAACAAATAAAATTCAACATTTAAAGATTTCAATATATAATAGTGTTAATGAGAGATTTGAAGTTTAAAGTTTAAAATTTAAAATTTAAAGTAAAAAAATAAAAGAGAAATAATTTAAAAGAACAAAATGCAAATGAATTGCAATTTGTTCTTTTTTGTGTTAGAATAGGATTATTGAAATATATGAATAGGAGAAAATTATGAGAATATCATTTGTAGGAAAAGGTGGAAGCCGGAAAGACAACAATATCAACAGCATTTGCATTATATGTGAAAAACTATGTTAAAAATGTAGTATTATTTGATGCAGATATAAATTCACATGTAGGTAAAAGTATTGGGATGGATAAAATAGAACTTGGAGATAGAATAGAAGAACTTCGGAAGATATTTTGAAGGAAATAGAAAGGTTAAGGAAAAAGAACCAATAATTATAGGGACAACACCTCCAGACTATACTTCTAAATTTATAATGCCAACACTTGAAGATGAGTTTTTTAAGAAATATGCAACAGTTAAAGATAATATAGCTTTAGTAACAACAGGAACATATACAGATGAAGAACAACTTCGGAAGTCAATGTTTCCATGGGAAACTTCAAGCTAATGAGCTTATATATAACAGACTTCTTGATGATGAAAATATGATGGTAATTACAGATCAAACAGCTGGTATAGACAGTGTTGGTACATCAATGTTTTGCGCATCTGAAATAAACTTATTTGTTGTAGAACCAACAATGAAAAGTGTTGGGATTATAAAAGATTTTGAAAATGTAACTAAAAACTATAATTTAAAAAATTATGTAATTATAAACAAGGCATTAGATGAATCAGATGTAGAATTTGTAAAAAGAGAGCTTGGAGAAGAAAAAATACTTGGGGTTATATCATATTCTAGTAATATAAGAAGATATGAACAAGGAGATAAAGAAAAATTCAACCTGTTTATAGAAGAAAACAAAGAAGTATTTGAAAAAATATTAAATCTTGTTAAAAATACAAAAAAAGATTGGAAAGAGTATAAAGAAAGACTTTATGATATATACAAGAAAAATTGTGAAACATGGTATTCAGAATATTATGGAGTTGACTTACTTCGGATATATAAACAATGAATTTGATTATGAAAAGGTTATAAAGGAGAATAATAAATAATGGAAAAATATATAGAATTTCCACCTATTATACATGAAAAGTGGATAAAATATTTGAATTATAATTATATGAATAGATTATTACAAGGATTTTCAAGTCCTTTAAATATAATGAATTTAGATATTTTAGAAGAAAATATAGAAAAATTTAAAAAGTTCTATGAAGAAAAAGGATTAACAGGAAAAATACAGTTTGCACAAAAATCAACAAAAAGTGAATCAGCTATAAGAAAAGCATTAAAAACAAAAATAAATATGGATGTTGCATCAGAAGGTGAACTTGTAATGGCACTTTCAAAAGGGTTTTCAGGAGATAAGATAATTGGAACAGGTCCTAAAAATGATAGGTTTATAGAACTTGGTGTAAGACATAATATACTTTTTCATGTTGATAATATAGAAGAATTAGATGAAATAATAAGAGTGAAAAAAGAAAATAATCTACCAAAGGTTAGTATATTATTAAGATTTAGTGGATTTAAATCAAAAATTTCAAACATAATAGAAAAAAATACAAAGTTTGGATTTAAATATAAAGATTATGAAAAAGTTTTAGAAATAATTGCAACTAAAGAATATCAAGATAATATTAATTTTAAAGGATTTGCATTCCACCTAGATTCAAATAGTATTGCAGAAAAAGCAGTTGCAATTGATAACACACTTATAATGTTTGAAAAATGTTATGAATTAGGACTAAATCCATATATAATGGATATTGGTGGAGGATATGGTATTAAATATATTGAAGATAAGGATAAATATGATAAAAGTATTTTAAATATCAAAAAAAGTATATTAGGACAAATACCTATGATTACATATAATAACAAAAGTTTTGGTGTTGTTATAGAAAAAGGTGCTATTAAGAAAAATTTGGTACATAGAGAATATGTTACACCAATTCCAGGAGTATATAATTTAGAAAAAGTATTAGATAGTAGTTTAGAAGATTTTGGAAATAGAAAAGTTTTAGATATTATAAAAGAAAATCTAATAGAACTATATATAGAACCAGGAACAGCTATTTTAGACCAAACAGGTATTGTTGTTACAAAAGTCAATTTTGTAAAAGAACTTGAAACAGGTGATAAGATGGTATATCTAGATATGAAAAGTCAAGATGTAATAATGGGAGGAGGAGAAATGTTCCTAGATCCTGTACATCTTATTTCAGATGATGAAAAACAAAAAAGAGAAGATGCTAAAGAAGGTGTATATGTAGCAGGTAATTTATGTATGGAAAATGACCTAATATATTCACATAAGATATATTTAGATAAAGAAGTTAAAAAAGGTGATATATTTGTATTTGTAAACACTGGTGCATATTTTATGGACTTCTATAGAACAGATACAGCAAGACAAAAAATAGCAAATACAATAGCAATTGAAAAAGACAATATAATATTAGATAAAGAATATTTTTAAATATAATGATTAAGGTAAAGAAAGAGGAAATAAATGAAATATAATAATGTATTAGAACTTATAGGAAACACTCCTATAATCAAAATAGATGATGATATAACAAAATTAAAACATATAGAAATATGGGCAAAATGTGAACTTTTCAACCCATTTGGTTCTGTAAAAGATAGAACAGCACTTCGGAATTTTTGAAGGTGCTAAGAAAAGACTTGAAAAAGGTGAAGATATTACAATAATAGAATCATCATCAGGAAATACTGCAAAAGCACTTAATGTAATTGCATCAATACATAATGTTCCTTTTGAAAATATAACAAATAGGATTGATATCCCAGAAGCAAGAGGAATACTTAAAATATTAGGTGGAGATCTTATAGAACTTCCTGGTACATCATCATGTCCAGATCCAACAGATCCATATGATCCAATAGTTCAAATTGAAGAAAAAGTTGCAAAAAATCCACACTATTATCATACAAGCCAATATACAAATCTAGAAAATCCTAAGATTCATCATGATACAACAGGAAAGGAAATTTCAGAAGATTTAGGAAAAGTTGATTATTTCTTTGGAGCATTAGGTACAACAGGTTCTTCAAGAGGAATTATAGAATACTTACAAGAACAAAATCCAGAACTTAAGAAAATAGGGATAATTTCTAAAACAGGTGGAATGATACCAGGTATCAGAAATGAAGAAGAAATGATGGAAGTTCGGAATATTCCAAAAAGAATTATATGATGATATTGTAAAAGTAGCACCAAAAGATGCAGTAGATATGATGCTTGTATTAAACAGAAAGATGGGAATTCTTCGGAGGACCTACAAGTGGATGTGCACTTCTTCGGAAGCATTGAATATTTAAGAAAAGAAGATGAAAGATTAGAAAAAGAAGGATTTACAGGTAAAAAAATAGCAACATTCATAGTTTGTGATAGAATGGAAAGTTATGTATCATATATAAGAAAATATAGACCAGATATATTTGAAACAGTAAGCAAAGATGAAAATGGAGTAGAAAAAGAAAGTATATATACATATGATGGTTTAAATGAAGAAGATGAAAAATTCTTAAAAACAATAGAACCAGAAGAATTATATGCTAAAATAACAAATGGAGAAAATCCATATATAATAGACACAAGAGGAAGTATGGCATTTAAAAATAATAATATTAAAGGAAGTATAAACATTACAGATACATTCTTTGATGAGATTATAGAAAATGGACTACCTTTTACAAAAGAAACAGAAGTTATCATGGTATGTGTTGATGGTAAGAAAACTAATAAGTATTCAAAATTCTTAAATAAAAAAGGGTTAAATGTAATATCACTTAAAGGTGGAATAATGGCTTGGAGAGAAAAAGGACTACCAATATCAAGAAATGTAATGAAACTTAGATAATATAAAAAGTAAAGTAAAAAAGCGGAAAGAGAAAAGAAAAACTAAAAAATAAAAGGGAAATAATATATTGGAAGATAATGAAATATTAGAAAAAGAATTTTTAAAAATAAGAGAAGATTTTAAGTTTTTTGAAAATAATAAAGAAATAATATATTTAGATAGTGCAGCAATGACACAGAAGCCTAATAGTGTATTAGAAGACGTATTAAACTACTATAATAATAGGAGTGCTAATGTAGGAAGAAGTTTAAATAGACTTGATATTCAAAATAGGGAATATATTGAGACTTTAAGAAAAGATATTATATCATTTCTTAATTTAAAAGAATTAAATAGAGAATATATTGTAAAGTTTACAAATAATACAACAAGGGCTGTTGAGATAGTGGCAAATAAAATATATGAAACTTTTAAAGAAAATGATAAGGTTAATATATTATTTTCAGAAGATGAACATAAAGCAACAATAAGTTCTTGGCAAAAACTTAAAGAAAGATGTGAACAAGATAAAAAGAATATTAGTATTAAAATACACAATTTTTCACTTGGTATTGTTTCATTTAATGTAGAAGGAATAGAAAGCTTAGAAATAGCACAAATCCTTTCAGATAATAATATATATGTAAGAGAAAATAATGATTGTATGAATATACAAAAACAATCTATAAGAGTTTCTCTTGGTATATATAATACAAAACAAGATATAGATATATTTATACAAACATTGAAAAAAATAATAGACTACTATTTGTAGTCTATTATTTTGATTTTATTTTTATTTTTAATAATTAATTAATTATTTATTTATTTATT